>Ga0326727_10028471_pt1 | contig 10156 bp, 6 predicted proteins | sample MB2enrmetagenome_FD_207643 | JGI IMG/M metagenome (GOLD analysis project Ga0326727, IMG submission 207643) | Lab enriched peat soil microbial communities from McLean, Ithaca, NY, United States - MB29MY | ecosystem: Environmental > Terrestrial > Soil > Wetlands > Peat | place: USA: New York...
ACCCTGGTTCGATAGAAGGTGGTTGGCGCGGCAAGCGACCCTGGCTCGCCGGGAAGAGCGAGAGGAGGCCTTCTCCGCATTGATCCGGGGAAGGTGCTGCCAGTGGTTCCCCCCGGCCTTTTTTGCCCTAGATTCCACCCCTCCGGAAGGGATAATAGAAACTGCTCTGGGACTCTTCGTCCGCTCCCTCAGTTCGCGTGGCATGTTCGCGAGAGTTACGGAGCGAGATTGAACAGGCCATGAAACCAATCAGCATCGTCTTGTCGCCTACGCGAAGCCGCCCCGTGAATGTCCTTCTGGGGATACTGGTCCTGCTCGCCGCGCTCCTGCTTCTCCTGGCGTTGGTCACGTACCACCCCGCGGACCCCTCGCTGAACACAGCGGCGGACGCGTCCGTTCCTCCATCGGTTTACAACTGGACCGGTCTCTCCGGGGCGTGGCTCAGCGACCTTCTCTTGCAATTCCTTGGAATTTCGGCATTTCTGCTGCCCCTTTGGATCGGCGGGACCGGCTGGGCATGGATGCGATCGCGTTCCGCCGGTTCAGGCTGGCTGCGATGGATTGGCGCCCTGCTGGCGCTTGTTTTTCTGCCCGCTGTCCTTGGACTGCTGCCCTGGCACTGGCTCTGGCTCAAGGCACTGCCGGTGGAGGGTGCGGTCGGCCGCCTCATGGCCGGCCTGCTGGTGGGCTACCTGAACGTCCAGGGCGCCTGGCTGGTGGCCGGAGTCGTGGGGGCCGCGGGGCTCTACTTTTCCACGGCGTTCAGCCTGTGGGCTATCAAGGAAGGTATCGAAGGCCGTTGGGTCCAACTCGTGGAGTGGTACGACCGCTGGCGGAATTGGCGCGAAGAGCGCGCCGAGCTGAAAGAGGCAGAGACGGACAAGCGCTGGGGCGGGGCAGTTGAGGAGGAGGATTCCCCCGCGGAAGAGGAACGCCGCAGTTGGTTTGCCCGGCTGTTTCATCGTAGCCACAAACCCGAACTCGATCCGTTGGACGAGGTACCCGCTTTGCGGCGCCTCCCATTGCAGCCGGACCAGGAGGAGATCCCGGTCGCGGCCCAGGACCGCAAGCCCAGCATCTGGGAGTGTGCCCCGTTGGAATCCACTGTCCCCGGCCATGACCCGGCCCCGGAGAGCGTTCCCGCGCCCGCGCCGCCGCCGGCGTGGGAGTTTGCAGCCGCGGCGGTTGGCCCCCAGTTCACCCCGGCGTCGAGGATGGAGGGCCAGTCCATGCATTCTCAGCCAGAGCAGCCCCGCCCCGCTCCCTTCCAGTTCGAGCCGGCGCAGGCCTCCAGCCCATCGTTGGATGGTCCGATCGCCATCCACCGCCGCGCAGATGCCGGCCTGCAAGCCGCTGCCATGCCGCCAAAAAGCGTCAGCGGGTTCAAACTTCCGCCCAGCACCCTGCTCAACACCGGCGATGCTCCTCAGAAGATTCACGAAGACGAACTTCGCGAAGAGGCCAAGGTCCTGGTGGAAAAATGCGCGGAATTCGACGTGCGCGGTCAGGTCGTCCAGATCAACCCCGGGCCGATGGTGACCACCTACGAGTTCAAGCCGGAAGCCGGCGTCAAATATAGCCGCGTGACCGGGTTGGCGGAGGACCTTTGCTTGGCCATGCGTGCCGAAAGCATCCTCATCGAGCGCATGGCGGGAAAGAGCACGGTGGGCATCCAGGTGCCCAATCACGAACGCGAGACCATTCATCTGCGCGATGTTCTGGAGAGCGAGACGTTCCATAAGGCCAAGTCGCGCCTGACGCTGGCCATGGGCAAGGACATCAATGGGCGCATCGTGACCGCCGACCTGGCCTCGATGCCGCACGTGCTCATCGCCGGTTCCACGGGTTCGGGCAAGTCGGTGGCCATCAACGCGATGATCATGAGCCTGCTGTTCCGCACGACTCCCAGCCAGGTGCGGCTGATCCTCGTCGACCCCAAGCGGGTGGAGCTGGGCATGTACGAGGGTGTTCCTCACCTCTTTACGCCAATCATCACCGAGCCCAAGCTGGCGGCCAATGCATTGCGTAATGCGGTCCGCGAGATGGAGCGCCGCCTGAAGCTGCTCGCCAGCCGCAGCGTCCGCAACATCGACCAGTACAACAAGCTTTTTGAGGCTTCCAGCCTTTCACTTTTTGGAGGAGATTCCGGGGAGGATGAGGGACCGCTTCCGTTCATTGTCATCATCATCGACGAGTTGGCCGACCTGATGATGCTAGACCGCGCCAACGTGGAGGAGTCGATCACGCGCCTGGCGCAGATGGCGCGGGCGGTGGGCATTCACCTCATCCTGGCCACGCAGCGGCCCAGCGTGGATGTGATTACCGGCCTGATCAAGGCGAACATCCCTACCCGTATCAGTTTCCGGCTGGCCACCAAAGTGGACTCGCGCACTATCCTCGACACCAACGGGGCGGAGGCCCTTTTGGGGCGTGGCGATATGCTCTTCCTGCCCCCCGGCACCAGCCGCCTCATGCGCCTTCACGCTCCTTATGTCAGCGAGCGAGAGACCGCGGCGGTGGTCGGCTTCTGGAAGGCTCAGGCGGAGGCCGAGTATGTTTCGGGCTTTCTGGAATCGCCCCGGGACGAGCATCCGACCGTGGATGGGTCGAACCCGGATCCGGACGAAAACGACCCCATGTTCGACGATGCTGTACGACTGGTCTTCGAATTCGGCAAGGCTTCGACGTCGCTCCTGCAGCGGCGGCTAAGAATCGGCTACGGCAGGGCGGCGCATCTGATCGATTTAATGGAACGCGACGGCTTGGTGGGCCCGGCCGACGGCTCGCGGCCGCGGGAGTTGCTCAAGGCGCCGGGATGGTTGCACGAAGTGGCCGCAATCAACGATTGACAGCCCGGAATCGATAAAATGCCAGGACCCCAGAGTCATGCGGAACCCAGGAGCCAGCGGACCCCCGCGACGATTCTGCTGATTGACGACGATCTGGTCAGCCGGGAGGTGATGGCGACGGTGCTCACCATGAGCGGTTACACGGTCCACACCGCCCAGAACGGCGCCGAATCGATAGAACTACTGGCCGGGGGGGCATGCACCCCGAGCGTGATCCTGATGGATGCGCAAATGCCCGGTCTTCAAGGGACGCAACTGATTGCGGAACTGCGCGCGCGGAGCGGGGCACGGATTTTTGTTGTGAGCGCCAGCAACCCCGCCGCCGAGGTCTCCGCAGTGGCCGACGGGTTGCTGCTAAAGCCCTTTACCGTGGAAACCTTCAGGGAGCTGATCGACGAGCACGCAGCACCGGCCAGTGCCTTGCCGTCTCCGGTGGTGGCAGCCCTCGGGGAGATGCCGGTTGTAGATCCGGAAAGCCTGGCAAATCTTCGCGCGATGATGCCCGAATCCGACGTGCGTCAGATTTATGCCGCCTTGATTGCAGACCTGGAAAGCAGGAAGGGCGCGCTTGAGGAAGCGATTGACCTGGATGACATCGCCGCGATCCGGCTTATCGGCCACGCGATCAAGGGCGGGTGTGGAATGGCGGGAGCCAAACAGGCCGCGCACTTAGGGAGGGGGATGGAGGAGGGGACGTGGGGAAAGGGCCCAGGGGAGCAAAAGGGTAACGATTCGGATAACATGCGAGCGGTGCTGGAGGCTCTGGGGATCGCGATCTGGAACCTGGAGCGTATGCTGGAGAGGGAATTCCCTGCCTAGCCTGGGTCCTTCTCCGGAGGATTGACGCATCGATGGAACGACCGATCCGAATTGTGCTGGCCGACGACCACCCGGTGGTATGCATTGGGGTACGCAACATACTCACCTTGGAAGAGGGTTTCGATTTCGTCGGCGACGCCTCGGACGGGGACGAAGCAATCACCCAGACGCTCGAGTTGCAGCCGGATATCCTACTCCTCGATGTGAAGATGCCCCGCATGCCCGGCCTGGAGGCCTTGCGGGAGATCGTACGCAGCACGGCCTCGGTCAAGATCCTGCTTCTGACCTCGACCATCACCACGCAGCAGGTCATTGAGGCTCTGCAGATCGGGGCGCGCGGGATCGTGCTGAAAGACGCGGTGGCGAGCCACCTGAAGACCGCGATTCGCACGGTGATGGGCGGCGATTACTGGATCGGCGGGAAGCGCGTGGTGAACCTGGTCTCCACGCTGCACGACCTGATGGAACAGGCGGCTGTGCCCGAGCGCAAGACGTTTGGGCTCACTCCGCGCGAACTGGAGGTCGTGGGCGCCATTGTGGAGGGCTGCAGCAATCGGGACATGGCCAAGCAGTTCTCACTGAGCGAGGAGACGATCAAACGGCACCTCTCGAACATCTTCGACAAGACGGGCGTCTCGACGCGGCTGGAACTGGCGCTGTTTGCGATTGCGCACCACGTGGTGAAGCCGGAGTAGTTTTCGGCCGTCCGCCGGCGGGGTTACCGAGTGGTAAACCTGGGTTTCAAGTGGCCTGAAAAGGCGGCGACCTGGAAGCAGCGGCTTTTTGAAAGCCGGAAACCTCCAGAGCCTCTCCATGGGTGCTATAGCCAGCGACTGTGGCATGCCGCTGTGGGGACAGGGCAGCGCAGTGCAGGAATCGCAGTTCTGTCATGAGGCAGAGGACATGGGAATGTGCAGGGTAACCTGCGTGCCGTGCCCAGGCTGGCTGGCGATTTCGACATGGCCGCCATGCAACTCGACGATGCTTTTGACGATGGCCAGCCCCAGTCCGGTGCCTCCCGAACCTTGGGAACGCGAGGAGTCGACACGGAAGAAGCGATCGAAGACCCTGGGCAGCGCGTCGGCAGGAATCCCGACGCCTGTATCGAAGACCTGGATATGAACCGTGGACGAATCGGCAGAGGTGACCAGGGCAACCGCACCGCCGGAGGGCGTGTTGGCCAAGGCATTCGAGACCAGGTTGCCGACCGCCCTTTGCAGGAGGGTGCGGTCCAGATCGGCAATGACCGGTCCGGCGGCGACAGTGGCGGTGAGCGAGACTCCGGCGTCCCCGGCCGAAGCTTCGTAATACTCCCGTACCCGGGCTAGTAATTGGCCCACGTCCACCCGCTCGGGGCGCAGATGGGTCAATGGGCTCTCGGCTCGGGCGAGGAAGAGGAGGTCGCCAATGAGGTCCGATAGGCGGACGGCTTCTTCGAGGCAAGACTCGATCACGTCGCGATATTCTTCGGAGCTTCTGGCTCGGGCCAGGGCCACCTCCGCTTCTCCGCGAATGTTGTTGACCGGGGTGCGCAAGTCGTGGGCAATATCGGCCGAGAATCTGGAGATGCGCTCGAAGGACTGCTCCAGGCGGTCGAGCATTTCGTTGAAGGTGCCGGCCAGCGACGCCAGCTCGAACAAATACCCTTCCGGATGAATGCGTTCTCGCAGGTTCGAGGAGCTGATGTGGCGCGCAGTGGTTGCCATTTCCTCCACGGGACGAATACCCTGCCGGGCAATCCGGTATCCGATCAATGGAAAGATGGCAAAGGTGGTGAGCAGGATGCCCCAGAACCAGTACCGGAAGCGGGCCAGCAACGCCTCTTTTTCCGAGACATCGATCGCGATCTCAACGGTGTCGGTTTGGGTGGCGGGATAGCCGACCGGCGCAGACGCGCTCTCCACGCGAAAGGGCCTGCCGTCATTGCCGGTCATCTGAATGGCGCGATCGGGGTGGCTCCGGGTTCGAGCGGCCAATTGGGTCAGGTCGAGCCGATCTGTCATGCCGGGCGTGATCCAGAGCCATTTGTCATGTTCGTCGAGAACGCGAACATAGAACTGCTCGGATTGGCGAGCGGCCGATTCCAGCTCGACCTCCTCCTCGATTGCTTCCCGGTCGCCGGGCCTCTCGCGCAACATGGTGCGAAGTACGTGCAGCTTGTCGGCGAGGAACAAGTCGGTGCTCTCCTCCAGTTCATGCACCAGGACCAAGTAGAGACCGACAATGGCCAGGAACACCAGGAAGAACCCAGCAAACGCGTAGGCGGCGGTGAGCCGGAAGGCCAGGGTTCCCCACAGGCGGGAGAGCGGCGCGAGGCTATTGTTCGGCTTCGAGGACATAGCCCGCTCCCCGAACGGTGTGAATCATTTTGAGCGGAAAAGGATCGTCCACCTTACTGCGCAGCCGCCGCACATTGACGTCTACGACGTTGGTGTCGCTGTCGAAGTTCATGTCCCAAACCGCTTCGGCGATCAGGGTCCGCGAGAGCACCTCCCCGGAACGGCGCGCCAGCAGGGACAGGAGCGAGAACTCCTTCGAGGTGAGATCCAATCGCTGTCCGGCGCGCGTGGCACGCTGGCGCAAGAGGTCGATTTCAAGGTCGCCGAAGCGAAGCGCCTCTTGCGCGCGCGGAGGGCCGCGGCGCAGCAGCGACCGGACGCGCGCCAGCAATTCGGAGAAGGCGAACGGCTTTACGAGGTAGTCGTCGGCCTCCAGTTCGAAACCTCTTACCCGCTCGTGGACGGCATCGCGAGCGGTCAGGACCAACACCAGGGTGCGCCGGCCTTCCTGGCGCAAGCGAGTCAGTATCTCCCAGCCATCCAGCCCTGGGAGCATTACGTCGAGGGTGATGAGATCGAATTCCATTTCCAGCGCCAGGTGCAACCCATCCTGCCCGTCCCCGGCCACAGTGACAACGAAGCCTGCCTCCTCAAGTCCCTTCTTCAGGAACTTGGCGGTCTTGGCTTCGTCTTCGATCACCAGAATTCTCACGATAAGCCAGCCCCTATGGTTCAGCTTTGCGGCGCTACCCGCAGGTAGATGAGCGTCTGTTTTCCGGCTGCGCCGGCAGGCGAACCGAGGGGCTCGCGGATTCTCTCGAGCGCGGCGCCGTTTTCAATCAGGGTCCAGGTCTCTTTGGAAAGAAGGATGCGGCCCTCCTCGTGTTCCTCGATGGAGAACACCAGGCTCTGGCCGTTCCAAACGATGGAGGTGTGAAACTCATCCCCGTCGGCCCCGGTCGAGACTGAGACCTTGCCGTCGGTGGTGTACCGTTGCACAGCGTGCCGGGGCGGGGCGGAGCCGCGGACCATCGTCGTCTCCACGGTCAACTCCGGATCGCGATGCTGAATCTGGAGGGTGACATTACCCCCACGCCTTGGCGGCACAGAGCGCTCGTTACTTTGTTTCCAGGTTCCGGAGAAGTCCGGAGTTGGTTGCGAGCGGATTACGCCGGGGGCCATGGCAACAGCCAGAATCAAACCGAGAAGAATTCTTCTTTTCATGCGCATGGCCCCTTTCAGTGTCTGCAAATGCGGTGGTTGTCTATCCGGTCTACAACATTCTCGGAGAATCTGTGGACCGAGAGTTCATTGGCATCCCACCCATTCCGCAGGAAGACCGCGGAATGGATGGGGCACAAAGGTCAACAGCAAATCCGAAGACGGGCTAGAACTCGAGGCGTAGTGCTAACTGCATCTCGCGCGGGGTTCCCGAGCCCACCGGGGTGATCGGCGAGACGATGGCGGTGTTCAGGTTGATGGTGTTGGCGATGGCGCCGAAGCCGTTGGTGTTCGATGGGTTGAAGGTGGCCTGCGGCTGGCCTTTCTGCTCGATGTTGAAGAGGTTGTAGAATTCGGAGCGGAATTGAAGCCGTGCGCGCTCGGTGAGGGTAAACGTCTTGCCGGTGCCCAGATCGAGCTGCCAGGCGCCGGGGCCGCGCACCAGGTTGCGCGGCGCGGTGCCGAACTCCCCGGCCGGAGCAGCAAAGGCCGCCGGGTTAATCCACTGTGCAATGGTCCTGCCTCCCGGCGGAGTGAGAGAAACGCCGGGAACCCGGTCGGGGCGCTGCGTGCCGGTAGCCCCATCCGGCGCGGTGTAGCTCGAGGGCATGAGCACATTGACCGGGAAACCGGTGCGAGCCACCGCCGTCGGGGTCACCTGCCAGCCGCCTGCGATGGCGCCGACAACTCCGCCCTGGTTCAGCATCGCCTGGCCGCGGCCGAAGGGGAGCCGATAGACCGCGTTGGCATTGAAGACATGGCGGGCATCCCATGCGCCGCTGGCGCGCTCGCAGGACAGGCACAACGGATTCTGCGGCGAGATCTCGTCGCCATCCCCGCTGCCGTTGGAGCCGTTGTCGATCTCGTGCGCGTACATGTAGTTGGCCGCCACCAGGAGCCCGTGCGAGAAGGGCCGCCGCAACGCCACGGAGAGACCGTTGTACGAGCTCATGCCGATGGAGCCGCGCCAGCCGATGGCGGGAGCAAAGGCCGGATATTGCGCAACCCCCGTGGACGGGTCGATCAGATTCACCACGTTGGTATCCAGCAGATGCACGCCATGGCTTCCCAGGTAGGAGACCGTACCCACAAAGCTCGCGGGCAACTCCCGTTGCGCGGAGAAGTCCCACTGCTCGACGTACGAGTCCTTGCGGTTTCGCTGTTCGGCATTCGGCGAGATGGTTCCGTTGCCGTAGCAGGACAGCGGGATCGGGTCGATGCCCGCCGAGTAGGGTTGGACGGTAAGCGGTACCTGTCCGGCCGGGGTCGAGCATTTCGTAGCCGAGTAAGAGGGCAATTCGTTCTTTGCGGGCAGGTTCTGATCGTCCAACTGTCCATCTTCGTGGTTGATTCCGAAGCCGGCGCGAACGATCGTCTTTCCGTCTTTGGAAGGCGACCAGGAGAAACCCAGGCGCGGATCGAAATCGCCGTAGTTCTGCTGGCCGAAGCTGGCGCCCACGCCGCAGAATCCCGCGGCCCCGCAGGTCGAGAAATCGAAGGGGTTGGCCTTTCCGTACTTCTCGTCGAAGAGCTGGAAGACGGTGTACCGCACGCCGAGATTCAGGGTGAGATTGGGCCGCCACTTGAACTCGTCCTGGGCGTAGCCGAAGATATCGTTCTTGCGCAGATCGTTGACCGGCAGGGCGGCGGTCAGAGTCGCTTTTTTGACCGAATTCGCCGCCAGTTTCTCGATCGAGGCAAAGGTAAGCTTTCCGTGTTCCCCGGAATGCTGGTTGAGTTGAACGTGGCGGATCTCGACGCCTGCCTTCAGCGTGTGGCGGCCGTGAGTCCAGGTGAGGTTGTCGATCCCGGAAAATGTGTTGCCCACGTAGATGGTGGAGTAATTGTAGTTTTGGGTGCCAAATCCCGGCCCAGGCCCCCCGGAAACCGCGATCTGATAGGTGGCGTCGTTGGGGCTGTTGTAGTAGGTGTTGGAGGTGGCGCGATTGAATCCGAATTTGGCTTCATCCACCAGGCTGGAGCTGAAGACATGCAGCGCTTCGAGCACACCACTGGTCGGCGTGGACACCCGCTGCTGCAAGTTCGTTGTGGAGGTCGAAGCCGGCTGGGTGTTCACCGAGCGGTCGTAGCTGAAGCGCATGAAGCCGGTGGTCCTGGACGAGAAATGCCGGTCGAGCCGCATCATCGCCGAGTTCTCGTTGACTACCTGGGTGCAATTGCAGGTCAGCAGGTCGTAATCCGCGTAGTTCGGGTCGCCAGGGTCGTTGGCTGGCGTGTAGGGCGTCAGAATTGACTTTGGACCCGCTGTTGGGAAGGCGGTGACGATCGGATAGACCGGCGATGTGGTGGGGACTATTGCAATGAGCGACGCGCTGGGCACGAGACCGGCGGTTGGATAGCCCCAGTTCTGGCGGTAGGCCTCGGAGGCGAGGAAAAAGAAGGTCTTGTCGCGCACAATCGGTCCGCCCACCGATCCGCCGAATTGATTCAGGCGAAGCGGCTGCTGTGTTGAGCCGTCGTAGGCCCCCCAGGCGGGCAGCGGCGCGTCGAAGTAGTCGTTGCGCAGGAACTCGAAGAGGCGTCCGTGGAAGCGGTTGGTGCCGGAGGGCGAGGTAACGGCCAGTTGAGCGCCGCCGGTCGAACCTACCTCGGCGGTGGACATCAGCGCATCGACGTGGAACTCCTGGATCGCGTCCAGCGGAATGGCCAGCCGCACCCAGGCGCGCTGTGTCTGATTCACGACGTTGGTCGCGTCCACACCGTCATATGTGAAGTTGCTGTCGTCGAGGCCCCGTCCGGCGAACCGGACCGAGCGCTGGTTGCCGCCGCCGGTGTCGATGGCGCCGGGGACGTATGCCGTCAGCTCCGACCAGTCACGGCCGTTCAGCGGCAGCTCGTCAGCCTGCGTTCTCTCGATGAGGCCCGTCACCGCGCTGCTGCTGCGGTCCACCAGCGCCGAACTGGCCGACACACTCACGCGCTCCTCGCTGCCTGGGAGATGCAGCAACGCATCCAGGGTGCGGGTGC
>Ga0326727_10028472_pt1 | contig 10155 bp, 3 predicted proteins | sample MB2enrmetagenome_FD_207643 | JGI IMG/M metagenome (GOLD analysis project Ga0326727, IMG submission 207643) | Lab enriched peat soil microbial communities from McLean, Ithaca, NY, United States - MB29MY | ecosystem: Environmental > Terrestrial > Soil > Wetlands > Peat | place: USA: New York...
CGCCGGCCGGCGGCGGCTCTTGCGCGTTGGCCTGGCCCGTTGCACCCAGTGCCGACAGTATGCCGGCCGCCCCAACCGCCTGCCCCAGCAAGCTGCGCCGGCTCAGGGAATCCGTCAGTTCATTCTCATCTTTCATAATCGTCTCCTTAAATGTGCGGTCCACCGCTTCCGCTCGCCGTGGTTCTGGCTTATGCCTTGGTAGTGATCGCGGCGCTGCTGGACTTGATCCCGGGCGAAGTCGCGGTCATTTGAATCGCGCCGGCCTTGGCTGTCGATTGCACGATCGCCAGGCACAATCCGTTGAACGCTTTAATGCTCTTGCCCTTGTAATCCTCATGACTCACCGGATTCCCCCCGTCCACCCCTATGATCTTGCCCTCGCCTTGAATCTCGAAGTCGATCTTATTGTCCGCAGTCGGCACTACCCGGCCCTGCGCGTCGAGTATTCTAACCGTGAAATGGGCGACATCTCGGCGGTCCGCCGCTATGACGCCCCTGTCCACGGAGAGGTCAATAGCAGCCGGTTCTCCCGTGGTCGAGACCTCGACCTCGGCGACTACCTTCCCGTCCTTGGTGCCCACGGCTCTCAGCGTGCCCGGTTGATACGGAACCGTCCAAGTCAGGTGTAGATCCGACGTGGTGCGTGGGACGTTTTGCCGGGCAACGGGCCCCCCGCGCCCGATGCGCGGGAACCAATAGCCCTGCACCCCGAAGGACACGCCGTTCACAAACAGCTCTACGGTGTCGCAGTTCGTGTAGCAAAGTACCGCTATGACTTGTCCTTCCTTGCCCTTCCAGTTCCAGTGGGGCAACAAGTGGAGCACGGTCTTGTTGGTCCACTGGCTTTGATAGAAATAGTAACCGTCTTTCACGAAGCCGGCGGTATCCAGCATTCCGCCGTCCACGTTCTTCTGAGGCCACCCGGACTGCTCGCTGCTCAGGTAATCGACAGTGTGACCCACGTGGTCGCCGATCACCCAGTCGTTGATCCTGACGAACTTCAACAACTGCTCGACATCAGTCCCTCGATTGCTGTTCAGCCCCCAGAGGGCGACCCCGGGAACCAACGGGAAAAGCCCGCGATAGTCGCCCCTGGTGCCGCCCATGCCCGAGTTCTCCGTGCCGACGAACTTCCGCTGTGGGAAGTCGTGCCGGTCGTCCGTGCAGTACGTTTCCGCCCGCTTGTTCCGGCGGTCGAAATAGTTGTAGCCAGCGATGTCCAGCACCGCCAGGAACTCTGGCGGCGTACCGACTTCACGTCCGCTCAAATTGGCGGCGATCCGGTCGCAACCCATGGTAACGGGCCGCGTGGGATCCTCCCGGTGAAAGAACCCGACCAACCTCTTGACCATCTCTACGCCGTTAATGGAGGCCTGCTCGCCGATCTCATTCCCCGCGCTCCACATCACGACTGAAGGGCGGTTCCGGTCGCGACGGACGAAGGCCGTTACGTCCCGCTCCGACCATTCGTCGAAGTAGTTGCCATATCCGCCCGCGGTCTTGTTCTGCTTCCACTCGTCGAACATCTCATTCATCACCAGGAAGCCCATTCTGTCGCACAGGTCCATAAAGTCCGGCGCGTAAGGATTGTGACAGGTCCGAATGGAGTTGCAGCCCATGTCCTTCAAGAGCTCCAGCCGGCGCTCCCATACCCGTGCCGGCACCGCGTTTCCCATTGAACCGCCGTCTTCATGCCCCCAGAGACCGTACGCTTTCACCTGCTTGCCGTTCAGCAGGAATCCCCGGTCCAGGTCGAACTCAACTTTCCGAATCCCAAAAACCGTGTCGTACGAATCGCCGCCACGGGCCTCTGTCATCACCGACGTGCGCAGCGAATAAAGATACGGATTCTCGAGCGACCATAGGTTGGGCTGATCCACCCGTATCTGCTGTACGAACTCGTATTCCCCGTTCGCGGGGATGGTCTTGGCCTCGCTCGGCTGCGCGCCCTGTACGCCGTCGGCCGGGTTTCCATTCCGATCGTTTATGGTGCTGGTCAGCCTGCACTCGACGGCGCTGTTGCCTTCATTCTGAACCCTGGTCTTGACTTGCACGATGGCGGAATCCATGTTCACCGTGGGAGTGGTGACGAACGTCCCCCACTCGGCGACGTGCACCAGGTCGGTAACCAGCAGCCAAGTGTGCCGGTAAATCCCGGACCCCGAGTACCAGCGGCAGTTGGGTTGGTGGGAGTTGTCCACCTTGACCGCAATCACGTTCTCGCCGCCATACTTCAGGTGCGCACTCAGATCGTAAGAAAAACCGACGAACCCGTTCGGCCGCTTGCCGAGGTGCTGACCGTTGATCCAGACCTCACTGAGCTGATACACGCCCTCGAACTCGATGGACACCTTTCTGCCGCTATATGATTCGGGAACGTTGAAGTGCTTCCGGTACCAGCCAATACCCATGGGCAACGGCGTATCTTTCGGCGTAGCCGGCTGACTGAAGGGCCCTTCGATGCTCCAGTCCTGAGGCAAGTCCACGTCTCTCCAGCTCACGTCCGCGAAATTCGGCTGCTGCGCGCCTGGCGCATCCGCCTTCAAGAACTTCCAGCCAAAATCGAAGCAATCCCTGACTCGGCCGCCCATGCCGCCGCGCGCCGGCGGCGCTGGCGCGGGCACTGGCGCTTGCGCGTTGGCCTGGCCCGTGGACCCCAACGCCGACAGCATGCCGGCCGCCCCAACCACCTGCCCCAGCAAACTGCGCCGACTCAGGGAATCCGCCATTCCGTTCTCGTTTTTCATGTTCTTCTCCAAGATGTGCTAAGGGCATGTCACGAAACAACCCGTCCAATCGCCCTCTGACGGTCGCGCCTCAGAAGCGGTATCTGAGCCGCGCGCGTCAGCAAGCGGTTCTCGCCCTCTTCGGCACCCTGTCACGCGAGCCTGCGTGCCTCGGATGCAGTGATAGTGACGCTGCCTGATTTGAGCCCGGGCGAAGTCGCGGTTAGTTGAATCCGGCCCGGCTTGGCCGTCGATTGCACGATCGCCAGGCACAACCCCTTGAACGCTTTCATCGTCTTGCCCTTCAAATCCTCATGACTCACCGGATTCCCGCCATCCACTCCTACGATCTTGCCCTCGCCCTGAATCTCGAAGGCAACCTCATTGTCCGCAAGCGGCGCTACCCTGCCCTGCGCGTCGACTATCTTAGCCGTGAAATGAGCGACGTCCCGGCGGTCAGCCGCTATGGCATCCCTGTCCACGGAGAGTTCAACAGCAGCCGGTTCTCCCGTGGTCGAAACCTCATAGGTGGCAACCACCTTCCCGTCCTTGGTGCCCACGGCTTTCAGCGTGCCCGGCTGATACGGCACCGTCCATCTCAGGTGCAGATCCGAGGTGGTGCGTAGGACGTTGCCCCGAGCAACAGGGCCCCCGCGCCCCACGCGCGGGAACCAATAGCCCTGCACCCCGTAGGACTCACCGTTCACAAATAGCTCTACGGTGTCGCAGTTCGTGAAGCAGAGTACCGGTACGACTCTTCCTTCCATGCCCTTCCAGTTCCAGTGCGGCAACAAGTGGAGCACGGTCTTGTTGGTCCACTGGCTCTGATAGAAATAGTAATAGTCTTTCACGAAGCCACAGGTATCCAGCATTCCACCGTCGATGTTCTTCGCAGGCCACGGGAAGTTTTCGCTGCTCAGGTACTCGACAGTGTGACCCAAGTGGTCGCCGATCACCCAGTCGTTGAGCCTGGTAAACTTCCACACCTGCTCGGCATCAGTCGCTCGATTGCTGCTCATCCCGCCAGCCGGGCCGGCCACGGGACCCCGCGCGAAAAGCCAGCTGTAGTCGCCCCTGGTGCCAAACATGCCCGAGTTCTCCGTGCCGATGAACTTCCTCTGGGGGAAGTCGTGCCGGTCGTCACTGCAGTATGTTTCCGCTCGCTTGTTCCGGCGGTCCCAATAATTGTAGCCAGCAATGTCCAGGGCCGCCAGGAACTCCGGCGGCGTCCCGACTTCAGTTCCGCTCAAATTGGCGGCGATCCTGTCGCAGCCCATGGTGACGGGCCGCGTGGGATCTTCCCGGTGAAAGAACCCGACCAGCCTCTTGACCATCTCCACGCCGTTAATAGCGCCCTGTTCGCCGATCTCATTGCCCGCACTCCACATCACGACTGAAGGGCGGTTCCGGTCGCGCCGGACGAAGTCCGTCAGGTCCCGCTCCGACCACTCGTCGAAGTAGTTGCCATATCCGAATGTACTCTTGCTTTGCTTCCACTCGTCAAACATCTCGTTCATCACCAGGAAGCCCAACTTGTCGCACAGGTCCATGAAGTCCGGCGCGTAAGGATTGTGCGCGGTCCTGATGGAGTTGCAGCCCATGTCCTTCAAGAGCTCCAGCCGGCGTTCCCAAACCCGTGCCGGCACTGCGTTTCCCATACAACCGCCGTCCTCATGCCCCCAGAGACCGCACACTTTCACGTGCTTGCCGTTCAGCAGGAATCCCCTGTCCAAGTCGAACTCGACTTTTCGAATCCCAAAAACCGTGTCGTACGAGTCGGAGCCCCCACCCACCACCGAAGTGCGCAGCGAATAAAGATAGGGATTCTCGATCGACCACAGGTTCGGCTGGTCCACCCGGATCTGCTGCACGAACTCGTATTCTCCATTGGCTGGGATGGTCTTGGCCTCGCTCGGCTGCGCGCCATTTACGCCGTCGGCCGGGTTCCCATCTTTATCGTTTATGGTGCTGGTCACCCTGCACTCGACGGGGGTCTTGCTTTCATTCTGAACCCGGGTCTTGACTTGGACGATGGCGGAATCCATGTTCACCATGGGCGTCGTGACGAACGTGCCCCATTGCGCGACGTGCACCAGGCCCGTGACCAGCAGCCAGGTGTGCCGGTAAATCCCGGACCCCGAGTACCAGCGGCAATTGGGTTGTTTGGAGTTGTCCGCCTTGACCGCAATCACGTTATCGCCGCCATACTTCAGATGCGGACTAAGATCGTATGAAAAACCGATGAACCCGTTTGGCCGTTTGCCGAGATACTGACCGTTGATCCACACCTCACTGAGCTGATACACGCCCTCGAACTCGATGAATACCTTTCTGCCGCTGTAAGATTCGGGAACGTTGAAATGTTTCCGGTACCAGCCGACACCCATGGGAAAGGGCGCACCTCTCGCCAGAGCCGGTTGACGGATGGGCCCCTCGATGCTCCAGTCGTGAGGCAGGTCCAGGTCTCTCCAGCTCGCGTCCGCGAAACTCGGCTGCTGCGCGCCTGGCGCATCTCCCTTGAAGAACTTCCAGCCGAAATCGAAGCAATCCCTGACGCGGCCGCCCATGCCGCCGCGCGCCGGCGGCGCAGGCGCAGGCGCTTGCGCGTTCGCCGGGCCCGTAGACCCCAATGCCGGCAGCACGCCGGCCGCCCCAACCGCCCGCCCCAGCAAACTGCGCCGGCTTAAGGAATTTGTTAACTCACTCTCATTCTTCATAGTTGTCTCCACTCTGATTCTGGCCGGTGATACTATCCCGACGCCCGGGAAAGGGATCACTCCGTTCACAGCCGGAATGATTCTTTCCCCGAGCTATTCGCCCGTTTGCCTTGCCTCAGAACCGGAGTCGCAACTGTAGCATACCGTTTCGCGGCGGGCCAGCCGATCCTGTGTTGATGTACCCGAAGCCGCCACTTGTGATACCGGCTGCATTGTAGGTTTGAGTGGCCTGTGAGTTGCTTGCAGACGGGTTGTTCAGCCGGGTGCGGTTGAACATGTTGCTGAATATGGCTCGGAACTCGATGTTCAACTTCTCCTTGACCACGAAGCGCCTGCCGATGTTGCCCTGTTCATCGGGAACACGCCGGTAGCGGTAGTCATTGTAATATTCCGCCGCCGTGCCAAACTGCCCTGCTGGCGGTTGGGTCCAGGCCGCCGGGTTCAGGACAAAGGTTTTGGCGGGGTCGAAGCAATGACAGTTGAGGTTCTGCGTGAACAAGGGCACTCCCGGTACCCGGTCGGCGAAGGTACTTTGGAAGAGCACCGAGCTGAGAGAGTTGTTCGCCGTGGGCGCCGGAATGGGAAACCCGCTCCCGTACCGCAGAATCGTGCCAATGAACCAGCCACCGGTTGCCGCACGTGTCCACCGGTTCGGCCCCAGCTTGGGTACCTGATAGTCGGCAGCGATGTGCAGAGTCAACGGCTGGGAGCTGCCTGAAATCGTCCTGTTGTTCTGGCGGTTGAAGACGTCGTTGATCGACCCTTCCGTGCCGAGTTGCAGTTCCTTCTGCCAGGTGAATGCGCCCATGAGAGTGAGGCCATGCGAGGTGCGCTTGGTGAGCTTCGATTGCAGCGCGTTATACCAGGAGTCCCCCAGGGGCGACCAATCGACGGGTATGGTTGAGAACTGCGGAAATGGCCGGAGGGCCTGGGCCACGGTGGCAGTGAGCGGAAAGCTCGGATACGGAGGAGTGCTGTAGCCCATGGACGCCGCCAGAGCCGAATTTAGCGGTGAGGTCAGCAGCGTCAGGTCGGTAGGGTTGGTGACACTCAGCCCGGCTGCGGCGATCCGTTGGTAGCTTATCGCATTCAGATTGTTCATGCTATTGGCGTTGAGCCAGGCGGCCCGGTTGCCCACGTAGGAGGCGTCTATAGCGAGATCTTTCGTGATTTCGCGCTGCAACCCGACGCTCCACGAGAGGATCCTCGGTGGACGGCCTCCGTTAGGATCCAGCCAGTACGTGGGAGAAGAAAGCTGGCCATACGCCGGCCGGATTCCGGGATTCAGCGAAGTCGGATACAACTGCGCCTGTGTGTACTGAATCCCATTCTTAAGGTAAAGGGCGGGAGAGCCGTAGTTGGACGTCAGGTAGAGAAGCTGGTTGAAGTTGCTCGTCCCTATGATGGCTGTGTTGCTAAGGTAACCAGCGGCAGGCGTCTGGCCATAGATGAGGCCCCCACCGGCCCGCAACACAGTCTTGGGAGCGAGCTGCCAGGCGATCCCGAGGCGCGGGCCCCAAGCAGCCGGATAGGTCTTCGTCCAAGCTCCGCCGAGGCCCGGCTGCCCTTGACCCTCATAGCCAAACCCACCCGGTAAGTTGTTGACCGCCGGGTTCGGAATGAGAGGCTCAAACGCGGCCATGCGGTCGTGTATCTCGTGCAAACCAGTCTGGTAGTCCCATCGCAGGCCGTAGTCGAGGGTGATGCTGCGCGTGACCTTCCAGGTGTCCTGCGCATACGCCGCGAACATTTCTTTCCGGAACTGGGGATCCTGGGGGGTGTTGACGTAAGCGGTGTCCACTGCACCCAGCAAGAAGCTGGCATACGCGAATCCGGTCACACCGCCATTCAGATTCTGCCCAAGGGTGGAAGGCAGCCCCGTCTCGACATTGCTGAAGGTGTAAACGCCCTGGGCCCCTCTCACGTTATTGTCAATCTGTCCCTCGGCTCGCCATTCCGCTCCGGCCTTGAAGGTGTGGGATGCATGGACCTTGATGATGCTCGTGACCGCCGACGGCTTCTCCAGGTAATAACGGTTCACGTTGGTAGGCCCCATAGTCGTCCCCATACCTCCGAATGACGAGCTGAGGCTAGTGATCTGCGGGAAACCCGTGGCCAGCGTGCCCGTGTTCGCGTAGTCGTTAGGCACGCCGCCCACTAATCCCAACTGTCCGGGTGCATCATATCCAAGGACCTGCGGCGGAGAAACCTGCCAGTAGAGGCCCCGGAGCATGCCAATGCCGGCGTGAAACAGAAGTGTCGGCGAAATCGTTTGATCGAAGTTGAGCCGCATCGTGGGGCTGTTCTCTCCCAGGTCTTGCACCCCACTGATCGGATAGGGCATGCCATCCGCGCCTGACTGACCGTTATCGTGCATGTAAATGGATGTAAAGAAGAAAGATAAGTGGGACTTCTCGCTGATGTTCTCATCCGCCTTGACGGATATAACCGTCGCGAGCCCTTGGTAGGACGTAATCTCGTCAAAGTTATTGGTGTTCCCCGCTCTGGTGGGCATCGGCATCAGCGCTTGAATCTTCGCCGCGACTGGGTCAAATTCGCTCGTTGGAATGATGTTGCCCGGGAACGGATCGCGAACGATGGCGCCGTTCTGCACCCGTTGGGTGCCCGGATCGTAGATCGTGTTTTCCATAATCGCCCGGCCCAGCGGGTCCGTGGCCAGATTGCGCCCGGTCAATATCCCACTGAAATCTCCGCCTCGCATCGCAGTGGTTGGCACGGTCTCGTATGTTCCAGCGCTCGCACCATGGCTGGGATTCGTTTCCATGTTGAAGTAGAAGAAGGTCTTGTTACGGCCGTTGTAGACATGGGGAATCCATACCGGGCCGCCCAGGTTGGCGCCGTAAGTGTAGTTCCGCGACATTGGCCGGACCAGGTGACCATTGCCGGAGTTGCTGAAGGGCTGGCCCGCGTTCAGATCTTCGTTATGCCAGTCCCACATCCCGCCACCGTGTAGCTCGTTGGTGCCGGATTTCGCAGTGAAGTTCATAATGCCGCCCGCCGCCTGACCGAACTCGGCGTTGAAGTTGCTGGTGAGCAACGTCACCTCCTGCAGCGAATCCACGGAAGTTTCCTCGCTAGCCGGAGAACCCGGTTGCTGCGAATAAGTGGCCTCCTGGCCTTCTATCCTCATGGAGTACGTACTATTCGGCAAGCCGTTGACACGATAGTCACTATTGCCGCTGCCGAAGTTCGTGCCCGGCAGCATTGCAATGAAGGCGTATGGGTTGCGGATGCCGCCTCCGGCGCCTTCCGCTCCGGCGCCTCCCGGCCTGTCGTAAAGACCAATGTCGTTTATGTCTTTCTCGGTGACGTTGTGGCTCACATCCGAGCTGTCGGTTCTGAGCAACGTCGCGTCGGCCGTCACGGTGATGGAATCCGAGGCCGAGCCCACTTTGAGGACGACATCGACACGGTCGGTTTCGCTGACCTGAACTGTTATGCCCTGTTGAGTAAACCTGCCGAACCCGGCTGCCGTGACACTCAGCTCGTAGACCCCGGCGGGCAGTTGCTCGAGCGTGTAGTTGCCGGTCTGTGTAGTGGCCGCCTCATATAGCGCGCCGGTTTGCATGTTCCGGGCGACAATGGCTGCACTGGGGATAGAGGCGTTTGCCGGATCCGTGACAACCCCGGTGATGGTCCCGCGGTCGTTTTGACCCAGCGCAACCACCGTGAAGAGTAAAGCAAGAACCGCAAGACAAGAGAACCGCATACGCTACTCCTTCTATTGACGCGGAAGGTTAGGTGCGTCTCCCGCTGAACTGGAGAGCCTCGCCTGAGAGACCCCACCTCCAACCTTAGGCCCGGACGGAAAATACCATGGGACGAAAAGATTGTCAACAAGAAATTGGCGAAATTGGCAGATTGGTGCTCGTTTCTGCGTGTCTTTGCACGTAAATGGCTACCAGTGTAAAAGTTTGTAAATGTTGGTTCTTGGGGCGCACGACCGGGTGTCAAGCGAGTATGCATCCCGAGTCGTTCTGACCCAGAAAAGTGCCGGCAACTTCTCAGCTAACGGTAAGAAAGGGGGCTGGGAGAAGCGGTCATCCTAGACCTTCTACCCGCAGGAGGAACATGCTTCAGAACCTGGAAACCCTGACTGTAGCTCGAAGATCGCCCTGATAGGCAATGCTGCCAATGCGCAAAGGGGCAAGATTCTCGAATTCGACGCGAAAGCGTTATAGCGAAGGGCTGGGCTTTGCCAGTCTAGCCGTCCGTGGCGGCCCCCCCCGAATTCTGGAAGGGTCATATCGCGTTCGGCCTGGTCGCGTATCCCGTAAGTCTCCACGCCGCCGCCCGCTCCCAAACGGTCAGTGCCGAATCGTTTCCAGGTTCACTTCGTTCGTATGGGGCCGGCTGGTCCGCATCCTATCGCCCCCCGGCGGGAACGGGGTGTCAGCATGAAAGGCGGCGAGCAACAAGAGCCAGAACTGTCCAACCCCCTGGGTCCGAGGTCCAGCTTGACAAGCTTGACAGGAAGAACAAAACCTGCGCAAAATACAACAGCCGATAATAAGCACTCACAAACATGCCGATTCTATCACAAACGGTCCGTGAGAGCAAAGGGGGCGAAAAACTGTTTGCAGAACAGAGAAAACGACGAATCCTGGAAGTTCTCACTCAAGACCAATCGGTACGGGTTGCGGACTTGTGCCTGCTGCTTCAGGCGTCTCCGGCTTCAGTCAGGAGGGATT
>Ga0326727_10028473_pt1 | contig 10155 bp, 9 predicted proteins | sample MB2enrmetagenome_FD_207643 | JGI IMG/M metagenome (GOLD analysis project Ga0326727, IMG submission 207643) | Lab enriched peat soil microbial communities from McLean, Ithaca, NY, United States - MB29MY | ecosystem: Environmental > Terrestrial > Soil > Wetlands > Peat | place: USA: New York...
CACCTGCTCCATCAACTCGTCCACCGTCTTTTCCCAGTTCGCTTCCCCGTTCAATGCTCCCAGTGCGCTTACCCGCACTACCGGCAGATCGTCGCCCGGAAACTGATACTTGCTCAGCAGCTCGCGAACTTCCAGCTCCACCAGTTCCAGCAGCTCCGGATCGTCCACCATGTCCACTTTGTTCAGCGCCACCACGATGCACGGCACTCCCACCTGCCGCGCCAGCAGCACGTGTTCCCGCGTCTGCGGCATCGGCCCGTCGGTCGCGGCCACCACCAGAATGGCCCCGTCCATCTGCGCCGCCCCGGTGATCATGTTCTTGATGTAGTCGGCATGGCCCGGGCAGTCCACGTGCGCGTAATGGCGGTTCGCCGTCTCATACTCGATGTGCGCCACCGCGATGGTGATCCCGCGCGCCTTCTCTTCCGGCGCGTTGTCGATCGAATCGAAACTCCGGAACTTCACCTTCGGGTTGTGCTTGCCCAGCACCTTCGTGATCGCCGCCGTCAGCGTCGTCTTCCCGTGATCGATGTGCCCGATCGTCCCGATGTTTACGTGCGGCTTGCTGCGATCGAATTTTTCCTTCGCCATTCTGGAACCTGCCTGTCGGAATAGTGCCTGCCCGGTGACCCCCGGACCGGCCCTGAAAATCTGGAGCCGATGACCAGGATTGAACTGGTGACCTCGTCCTTACCAAGGACGCGCTCTACCAACTGAGCTACATCGGCCCTTGCGAACTCTCTGGTGGACAGGGGAGGATTCGAACCTCCGTAGCTCGCAAGGAGCGGCAGGTTTACAGCCTGCTGCCATTAACCACTCGGCCACCTGTCCAAAGCGCAGGCCCGCCCCCCAACAGCATCATTCGTATGGATAACGAGGGATTAACCGGGAGGACAGTACACCGGCGTGCCGTCTCTCTAATATAGCAGGCGACGGTTTTATTGTAGGGGAGCTGTAAGCGGCGGCGCAAGGTCTCGCCTCAGGCGGGAACTTCGACTTCCTCGCCCCTTGTAGTGGGCTGGGGGATGGCCTCACCGTGCAGCCGCATGCCTTCCAAGTGGAATTCGATTGCCTCGCGGATCAACCGGCGCGTTTCATCCAGCGTTCCGCCAGCCGCAATGCAGCCGGGAAGGTCCGGTACATGCGCGCTGTAGCCGGTCGACGTCGGTTCGAACAAGACCGTGTACCTGTTCATTTCAGGCCCGCCTGTTTCAGTATAGACGCCTGTGTCTTCGGGTCGAGATCCCGGGACGGATGGCCGGCAACGGTGAGTGTTCCGGGCTTGGTCGGGTAGTGGTACTGCCTGTGGCTGCCGCGCGTTCGCGCCAGTTTCCAACCATCCGACTCGACAAGCCGGATCGCGTCTCTGACCTTCACGTCGAATCTGCGCGCACTGGCGTAGGGAGGTCAGCGACGAATAGCGCGCATGTCCCTCCACCAAAGACACGCCATAGGTTCATAGCCGACGGTAGTGTAGTGTCCCATTGGACCCGCTGTTCTCGGCAATATCGAGCAGCGCCGAGGAAACCCGCTCAACGCCTACTGCTTCTCGTAGATCTCGTGCCTTTTGGGCGTCTGATCGTCGGCTGGCACGTAATCGCGGGTGCAGGTTTTTCCATCTTCGGAGAGGGTCATCCGTGACGTGTACGCCGGATTCCCGTCGGGTCCGGTGACGTCGCTCACCAGCACCGCGCCATCCCAGTGAGCGGTCATGGTGCCGCCACGGGAATCCTTCGTGGGTTTGCCGTCGGTTGTGAAAGTCTCCGATTCGTCGAAATCCTGGCCATTTACCGTGGCCTTGGCGGTGTACCTGAATTCCGGGTCTTTGTGTTGGATGCGGACAACCAGGGTGGTGATGGGAGCGCCGCCGAGGTCTGACTCGTCGATATTCAACTTCCACGTGCCGGTGAAATCCGGCCTCGGTGCGGCAAAAAGAGTTATGGGGGCGACCACCGCCGCCAGGAGAAGGAGCCTTCGAGCAAAGTTCATGCCCGCGAATACGGCGGACGCCGGAGTTTTGTTCCCGCTATTGCGCAGCGGCGACGTACTGCTTCCACAGGTTCGCGATACCAGCCGACTTGACATCGCCGGGGTGAATGATCACCCGATAACGAAAGCGCAGGTGCTGGCCGGATGCCACCGCCATTGCGCCGTTTTGGGTTGCGTCCCCGGTGAACACCGCGAGACCGAACGGGTTCTCCGCGAAGAGTCCATAGGCGCGAGCGTGCCAGCGAACCGGATGACGCGGGTTCTCGGGATGGTCGAGAATCGCGATGCCCAGCTTCTCGCTGCCGATTTGGCCGGAGTAATCGCACCAGTCCGAAGTTTTGCCCCAAACCTGCTTCTCACTCGCCAGCCCGTCGGCGTTGACGATGTGTCCCGAACCCGTGTCCTCCTGCAGCGCCGGCCGCATGCGAATTCCGAAGAAGCCGTCTTTCTTGTCGCCGAACGTTACGTCTCGAAGAGCCGTCAGGGTGACATCGAGATCGATCACCCGCAGCGCCGGGTCGGAGTAAAACGTCATGACGCGGTCTTCCTGAACCAGCGCGTCACCGGTTGGACTCACCCATTCGAATGTTGCCGCCAGCGTTCCCTCCGCTTTGCCGCTGGTGATGGAGCCGAGCTTACGCAGGACGATTCGGCCACGGTCCGGCGTGGTATACGACGCCTCGTTATTCCAGAAGTCGATTCCGTTCACGCCTTCATGAGCGAGCCACAGCCCTCGCTGGTGTTTGTGATCTTTGGTGGTGCCCTGCTCCTCGGGGACGTCCTGCATGGGCCACATGCGCGTGACGTAGGCGCCGGATGCCGCGCGCAACGGATGTAGGAAAGGCTTGGTTACATCGGGTCCGGCAACGTAGAAATCGGTGAAGGGCTTGCCGTCAATCTCTACCGCGATCTTCTCGGAGCCCGCGGTGATCTTTACCTGACCGGTTGCCGGCAATGCCATAAGAATTAGAGCGAGGACATACCTCATCGCTCCATCATATGGCTAACGGCGCGGGCTTATTGCGAACTACGCCGGGCGTTACCGGACGAAACAGCCCTGCCTTACCAGGCGCCGGTCCAGTTCCAGTTGGTGCCTTTGTTGTTCTCCTGCACCGCCAGACCGGTCTTGTTCTCGGCTACGGCCAGCACCATCTGCCAGTTCTTCGTGTCTATGCGAACCACCGCCGACCGCGTGTGTCCTTCGGTGTCTTTGTAGTAGATGGTCAGGTAGCGCTCAGTGGTCAGAGCGGTCTTCAGCTTGTCGCGCGTTGGCAGCAGGTCGTGGAAGCTGAAGCGGCTGGTAGTGTCGGTCTTCTCGTTCTCATGGAAGACCAGCCTGGTTACCGACGTGTACGGAATGATGAATCCTGCGCCGTCGGCGCCCTTGCATCGCACCTGGCTGGCAGCGTCGAAGCTCAACAACCCGTGAGCCGGTTTGCTGTCGGCGTCGGCGAGGCAGCTCACGTCCGTGAACTCGGCCGGTTCTGTGAAACTGGAGTAGCTGGGCATGGCGCCCTGTGCGGATACCGAAGGAGCCGCGACGAGTGCCAGGGTCAGGATCGCGAGTGTGAAGAAGGCAAGCCTCATACCTGCTAATTCGGCAGGCCGCGCGGCCGCTGATATAGGTGTTTTACCTTAGACCGGTTGTTTTCCGGGAAGAGCGCCCAGCGCCCTTGGTCCGCCTCTTTAATCTGACAATGTCCAGTTCGTGATCGTCGCGGCAGTCCCGTCGGAATACGTGATGCTGCCGAAACCAGACTGATCGATCCTGCCCGTCGCCAGAGTTGCTTTTGTACTTACCTGAATGATGGTGATGTTCAGAACGCGTGTCGTGTCACTGGCCAGGGTGATCTGGAACTCCTCATCGTGAGCGCTGTCGGTGAGTGTCCATGAAGTCGGAGTGGGCGGGAAAAGCTCGAATGCTCCGGCGCCGCCGCTGGCCGTGGTGGTTGCATAGTCGGTACCGCCCTGAATTTCGAGCGACGTCGGCGGGTTCGGGTTCATCAACGTGAGCGAGCGGAGGGGACCGGTCACCGCCGTGCCGCCGCCTGTGAACTGCACCGGATCCGTCACCCCATTGAGGTTCACAGTCAGCGTAAGCGGAGTCACTGCGCCGATCGCCAGCCCGAGTGCTGGGAAATCCTGTGCAATTCCACCGGCACAGGGGTCCGTGGTGCTGTCGCTGAGCACGCAATACACACCTAGCTGAACAGGCGTCTGAGCGCCGCTGGACGGCGTGAATATTCCCAGACCGTACAGATTGATGCTGCTGTTATTGTCCTCTACCGTCTCGTTGAGCTTTATTGTTCCAACAGCGTCCCCGTTGAGTCCGTAGTAGGTGGCAATCTCTGAGATCGTGGCCTCGTTGCCGTTGCCGTTGAGCGTCGTGCTCGGGCCGGTGGAGATGTAAGGCTTCGTGCATCCGTTATCGAAGTACACCGTCACCTGGGTTGGCGACGCGCCCGACATCACGCTGCCGCCGCCGGCGATTTCCGTACAAGACGGGGCCTGACCCAGCATGGCGTAAAAAACCTCGAATTGACTCTGGAGTACCGTGGAAGCCAGCCCGATGGCGAGGCCCGTCTGCGCCAGCTCACGCTCCGTCACGCTGAGAGGATTCGTGGTTGGGATTGAGGTGAATGCCACACCGTTGAAACGCAACCCAAGCACCGCGATATTCCCAGCGGTCACCGAAAACTGCGCATAACCTCGTTGCCCAACCATGCCGCTGAGGCCGGACAAACTACGCAGCGTCGCCGCAGTTTTGCTGTTGGGCGGCAAGGTGATCGGTGAAGTTCCGATCTTGTTGCCGTTCTCACCCCACAGAGTGATGGTTCCGCTGGCGGCCGTGGAACTCGGATTGACCATGGCAACGGCAGTCACCAAAGTGGTGTCATCCCACGTCAGGTCATTCACGGTGGCGTTCACGCTCGATAACGGCACCACGGCTTCCTGATCGGGCTCATTGGGCACGCTCTGCCGGAACACGCCGTAGCCGGACACTCCGGGAGGAAGCGTGAAAGCCGCGTATCCCTGAACCAGACTGCCCGTGTTGGGCGCTTCAATAATTGCTGTGCCATTGGCCGGGATGTCCACGTCCACGGACGATTCGCCAACAGAAGGCACTGTCAGTGGGGTTCCCGTTCCGCTGACGAAGTTCACCAGGAACGAAACCTGCGTTCCCGTGAAATTGGTGAAATACAGCGCCGAATACCAACCGCCGCCGAACGCGAATTGCGGAAGCACGCTGGCGCCGGAGGCCGAAGCGGCAGGGTCCACGGATGCCGGAATGGAAGTGAAAGCCACGCCGTTGAAACGCAGTCCCAGCACCGCAATGTTCCCGGTGGTCACCGAAAACTGCGCCGAGCCACGAAATCCCACCATCCCGCTCAGGCCGGGCAGGCTTCTCAATGTCGCGGCCGTCTTACTGTTGGCTGGGAGGTTAATCGGAGAAGTCCCGATCACATTGCCGGTCTCGTCCCACAGCGTGATGGTTCCGGTTGCGGCCGTAGAACTCGGATTCACCATAGCCACAGCAGTCACCAGAGTGGTGTCGTCCCAGGTCATCGAGTTTGAACTGTCGGCCGTGCTCGACAGCGGAACCACGGCTTCCTGATCGGGCTTGCCAGTCACGCTTTGCCGGAAGACGCCGTAACCGGAGACGCCGGCCGGGAGCGTGAACACCGCATACCCCTGCGCCAGACTTCCAACGTTGGGCGCTTCTATGACTGCCGTTCCGTTTGCCGCGAGATTCACCTGCGCGGACGACCCGCCTACGGACGGCACGGTGAGTGGCGTTCCCGTATCGCTCACAAAGCTCACCTGGAACGTGACCGCCGCGTTAGTGGAGTTGCTGAAGTACAGCGCCGAGTACCAGCCACCGCCAAAAACGAACTGGGGGAGCACACTGGCGATGGGAGCGGCCGGCCCGATGGGCGCCGGGTCATCTTCATACGGCGTGCCGGCAGGCGCGCTCTGAGAGCTCGCAGCGAAAAGCAATCCAACAAAAGTGCACCAAAACGGGGATGCGGCGCCTCTTCTTCCTCCCATGGTCCATCTCCTCTCAGCTCGCGCTCGGGCCGACGCTACATGTAAGCGCATTCGAAGGCGCACTGTCAAGAAGTCCACTCTTACCGAAGCTTGGCCGCCAACAGCATATATTATGAGAGGACGAGCGCGGCCGCCGGAGTCTCGTCTGTCGCGCGGCCGAGCACATTGCTTAACTATGGAACGGCCAGGTCGAGGATGCGAAGCAGGATAACCGAAGGCGGGCCTGTGATCGACCCCGCACCCGGCAAGCGGCCGGCCGTTAGATCGGTACGCATCCGCCCGGCATCCAGCGAAGTAGCGCGCGATATCAACCGGCGCATTATCCTGAACCTGATTCGCTTGCGCCATCCCATTTCGCGCGCGGATCTGGCCCGCGTATCGGGCCTGCAGCGGAGCACGGTCTCGCTGATTGTCGAGCAGCTTATTGAGGAGCAATGGGTGGTGGAAGGTCCAACGGGCCGCTTGCCGCGCGGCCGCCGGCCGACTTTCCTCCGCCTGAACGATGAGCGCGTCATCATCGCCGTGGATCTGCGCCCCACGCAGATTACCCTGGCCGTTTCCGATGCCAACGGGAAGTTCAGCGCACAGGAAACGATGCTTACTCCAGCCGATCCTGGCGCCGCCATGGCCGAATTGATCGAGCGAATCCGGCGCGTCGTGAAAAGCTGCCGTGGAAGGAAGATCGAGGGCATCGGTATCAGCGTACCCGGGCGCATCGACGAACGAACGAATTGCCTGGTGTTCTCGCCGAATCTCAAGTGGGCCGGGCTGGACATGCGTACTCCTATCGCCAACGCCACCGGCCTCACCGTGGAACTGGAGAATGCCGCGAACGCGTGCGTCCTCGCGGCGGTCTGGTTCGATCATGTGGAGTGCCGCAACCTCGTAGTGATTACTGTTTCCGAGGGAATTGGCGCGGGCGTGTTTCTCAACGGGCAACTGGTACGCGGCCAGCATGGGATGGCAGGCGAGTTCGGCCACGTATCGCTGGATCCCGAGGGACCGTTGTGCAATTGCGGCCTGCGCGGCTGTTGGGAAATGTTCGCTTCCAACCGTGCCGCGTTACGATACTATTTCGAATCGGCCGCCCAAGCCGGAGATTTGAGTTTCGCTGATCTGCTGCGCCGTGCCGGCCAGGGCGACTCCAGAGCTAGAGCTGCCCTCAACCGCATGGCCCGCTACCTGGGACGCGGCTTACGCACGATCGTCGCGGGACTGGCGCCGGAGCGTATCATCGTGATCGGCGATCTCACGCAGTCCTGGGAGCATTTTGGCCCGGTGATCGAATCGGAGATGCGCACGAGCACGCTCCCCGGAAGATGCGCCCCGCAGGTGATCCCCTCCCGCAACGACGGCATGGACCGCTTGCGCGGGACCGTCGCTCTGATACTGCAAAACGACTTTGGCGCCAATCGCGAAATCCCGGCGTAGCGGGCTCCCGAGCCGCGCGCGTGAGCGAGCGATCCCCGGCCTTTTCCTCGCCCGATCTCCTACACTGTATTCAAATGAGCGAACTCAGCAGGATTGGCGTGGCCATCGATTCCGATCTACTGGACAAATTCGACAAGCTCATCGCGCGCCGCGGCTACACCAACCGGTCCGAAGCTTTCCGCGATCTCATTCGCGATGAACTGGTGGAAGAATCGTGGACGGAGCCCGACAGTGAAGTGGTGGGCACCGTAACACTGGTTTACGATCACCATGTCCGCATGCTCAACGAGAAGCTCACCGATTTTCAACACTCGCATTTTCACCACATACTCTCGACGCTGCACGTGCATCTGGATCACGACAACTGTCTGGAGGTTTTGATTGTCCGCGGCAAGGCGGGAGAGGTGAAGCGCATCGCGGACGCCCTGGTCAGCACCAAAGGAGTGAAGCACGGGCGCTTAACTCTGGCTTCTACCGGCGCGGGACTGTAGTCTTGGAAGTGGCTTAGTTCGGCTGAACTGCGGCGGTTTCCGCGGGCGCATGAACATCGCCGTTCAGATTCAGGTAGTGGAACCCCGCGCGCGCCAGCCGCGCTCGATCCAGCACGTTGCGCCCATCCAGAACGATGCGCGTCCGCATGGACGCCGCCAGCGCTTCCCAGTTCATCTCGCGATACTGTGGCCACTCGGTCACCAGCACCACGGCGTCTGCGCCTTCGGCGGTTTGCTCTCCCGTTTCGCAGCAGACCACACCAAGATTGGGATGCTCCCGGCGAAAGCGTTCGAGCGCTACGGGGTCGTGCACCTTCACCCGACAGCCACGTTCCAGCAATTTCCGGGCAATCTCGATGGCCGGCGCTTCGCGCAGATCGTCCGTGTTCGGTTTGAACGCAAGACCCAGCAACGCCACGGTGCGGCCTTTCAGAATCTTCAGCGCGGCGAGAAGCTTCTCGATCACGCGTTCCCGCTGGCGCACATTCACTACGCGGGCCGCCTCAACGATGCGCATGTCCAGCCCATATTCGGCGGCGGTTGAAACCAGTGCCGCCGTATCTTTCCCGAAGCAGGACCCGCCCCAGCCGAGACCAGCCTGCAGAAAACGGCTGCCGATGCGCGCATCGAGGCCGATCCCTTTGGCTACTTGCGCGATGTCCGCCCCTACTTTTTCGGCAAGCTGGCCGATTTCATTGATGTAGCTGATCTTCAGCGCGAGAAATGCATTCGCCGCGTACTTGATCAGCTCAGCCGACGCCAGATCGGTGGAAACCAGCGGCACCGCCCCGAGATCCTCCGGCCTGGGAAGGTACACGGGCGGCGCGAAGGTCTGATCGAGAATAGGCCGGTACAAGGTATACAGCACTTCAAGCGAATGGCTGTCATCGGAGCCAACAACCACGCGGTCCGCGTAGAGCGTGTCGTGGAGCGCCGTTCCTTCGCGAAGGAATTCCGGATTAGAGGCGATGGAGAACTGGCCATCCGCCGAACGCGTGTGGTGCTCCTCGTAGGACTCGCGCACCAGGGCGTCCACCCAGTTTCCGCTGCCGATGGGCACCGTGGATTTGTTCACCACCACGGCGTATCCGCCATCGAAGTATTGGCCGATCGCCTTCGCGGCCGCGTGCAGATATTGCAGGTCCGGATTGCCGCCCGGCCCTGGCGGCGTGCCCACCGCGATGAAGATCACCTGTGAGCCGGGAATCGCCGCCGCGTAGCTGGTAGTGAAGCAGATCCTCTCGCGCGCCTCCGCCATGAACTGCTCGAGGAATGGTTCATAAATCGGAGGAATTCCACGCTCCAGCAATTCAACCTTGGATTGATCCGTGTCGACGCACGATACTTCATGCCCCAGCCATGCCAGGCACACGCCTGTAGTCAGTCCGACATACCCGGTTCCGATAATGGTGACCTTCATGAAAAGCGCTTACCTGGCTGCTTTGCGGGCGTTGGCTTTTTTCTTGCCGCCGGGCTCCTCCACGGGCGGCGCCGGGGCAGCGACTCCGGACAGCACCTGATCGAACAGTTCCTGCTTCTTCAGGTCTTTTTTCGATGGCGGCGCCTGCTCGTGCCGGTAATCGTGATCGTGATAGCAGGTGCGGCAACGGACTTTGGCGGCCTGATCGCCGACGATGGAGACGATTGCGTGGTTGGTCAATCGCTTGCACTTCACGCAAAAATCGTCGATTACATCCCCAAGACGGATCTCGCCCATACGTTACTGCCCGCAGTATAACAGAGCAGCGCGCTTGCGGGTACGCGCAAAAAGCCGCGTTTGCGGCGCTGTCACAAAACGCGGCTTCGCCGCGAGTCCCATTGGTCAGAACAGCCGTTCCTGCCGCTTCAATGTGCCGAATGAACCGATGTTGGCAATTCCGAAAGAAGCAAGAATCTGCGTCTCGTCGCGCCCGCCGAAATCCAGACGCCGGTATTGGATATTAATTCCGCAACAGTTTGTGTTGTAACCCGCCTGGGCCGCCATGTATTCCAGCGCGCGCATCCTGTAGTCGTAATAGAAGCTCATCGCAGCGTTGAGGCCGCGCCGGTTGGAATCGCCGTAGCCGATGGTTCCGCGGAACTGTCCGGAAGTAGGGGTGAGAATGGTCACCGGACTGTCGGGCGGATCGTCGCGCATCTGCGCCTGGCCGAGGGAAACAAAGTAATGCTCCCAACGGTAGTCGGCATTGACCAC
>Ga0326727_10028474_pt1 | contig 10154 bp, 7 predicted proteins | sample MB2enrmetagenome_FD_207643 | JGI IMG/M metagenome (GOLD analysis project Ga0326727, IMG submission 207643) | Lab enriched peat soil microbial communities from McLean, Ithaca, NY, United States - MB29MY | ecosystem: Environmental > Terrestrial > Soil > Wetlands > Peat | place: USA: New York...
TGTAGGGCCGAGCAGCGCTCGGCCTTGGCCGAACGCTGTTCGGCCCTACGCCCAGCGCGGAGATTCTTGCTAAAAAAACAAGAATCTACGACCTTGCAATGCAGAGGGGCGCGTGGTTGGCGCTCCTCTACGGCTTTTGCAGCGCCCGCCACGTTTCGCGTTTGAATGTTATTAGCATGGTTGATGTTGCCATGTTAAGAACTGCGGAGGAAGCTGAACGGCGCCACCTCCGCGCTACCCCGCTAACGTCTGTATCGAAAGCGAACTCCTGGGGGGCGAGGCAAACCGCAACTGCCGTGCCCTTCGCTTCCGCTACCGCACTGACGTCATCCGTCCGGAACCGACAACGATGGAACGAGTTTGCATGTCGCGGAGATTACGGCTGGACCGGCATTTCTGGAAAACCTTTGTAGAGCATCACCACCTGCCAGACGACATAAACTGCAAAGCCCGTCGACACGACTCCGATTACATTTGTCCAGGTTGCCCCAATTCTCATGGCGCTCCCCATAAAATCATTCCCTGGCAACCGGCCCACGAGATAGCCATTGAAGTAGTTGTCAGCGATGTCAAAAAGCGAACTCAAGCAGAATAGAACGAATACCAACCCAACCAGAAAGGGATTCCTGATCCTTTTCGCCTTCAGAGTGATCAGCCCGATCGACAGGAAGACAATGTCCCTTATGTACGGGCCGTACCCTGGTATTAAATACCGCCAAGTCGGGGCGCCGGGAGGCTGAGTCCGCACCCAACCCGTGAAGTCACCTTCCCAAAAGCGCGGAATCACATGATGTTCTAGGATCTTGTCCCCTACCAAGATCAGGCCTGCCAAATGACTCAATTCATGTAGCGCTCCATAAGTGCTAAACCAAAGCAGAGGCAAAACAACCGTGTAGGGAATCCAGAGTCGTCGAGGCCAGTTGCTGCGCGCATAAAGCAGCACTAAAGGAAGTAGGACGAATCCGCCAATTTCCAGCGAGGCTATGACATTCCTCGGATTGACCGAAAACAATTTGGCCAGCCACAAGACTGATACGACACAGAAGGTGATGACGCCTGCAATTTTCGCCGCCTTCTTCCTTTTCTCCGATAGCGTGGGTTTGGCAATCCATACACCATCATTGGAAGGTTTCGGAGTCTCCAAGACACATCACCCCCGGCATTCAACGCGAAGGTTTAAGCTTTTTCGGGTCAGGATTCCCTCGCGATCGCACCGCAATCTTAGCACGCCTTGGGCGTAGGTGCTGTGACTATCGTCACCCAGGGCCTCTCGCGGAAGGGCCGGCGCCCCAGCGGGCCGGCAACTACGATCATCCGAGGTCGCACGCGGAATCTCCGCGCATGTCGGGGGGAAGGCTTTTACGAACCTGCCGGCCGTGCGCGTCCATAATTCCTTGTTCCCGCAGTCGCCGGACCGCCTCTTGGGCCCGCGCGCGCGCCTTGCGTTCTTCTTGCCGCCGGAATTCCTTCATTTCGGCGTCGTCATCTATATCCGCATTGGCCCAAGTCAGGTCTCGAGTCTTGGTGCTCATAGCGCGTCTTTAACTACCCGATTCAGGGCACACGATAGGCTAGAGAATGTCAACACAATGTTTTTCCGCTGTCGAAACGAAGAGATCGGGATTGGGGAGAACGGTGGCGACGCCGTCCAATCGCCCCAGGGTCCGGTCTGCCTCAGACAGGTCCCGGCTCAATTCCGCGTCGAATTTGATGGCAGGATCGGGTGGTAAGGGGGCCGGAATGAAGGCCGCATACCCTGTCGCTTGTTTTACGTAGTTTCCCGCTCGCATAATAGCTGGATCCAATTTGCGTGCTTATTTCGCCGGCCAAAATATAGCACACCGCTTCGACGCTCTTATTTTACGATACAGCCATATCGCAAAACAAGGCATGGGGGGACACCATCGTGTTTAGCCAAACAAAACAAGGAGCCGGGCCCAATCCTTGCTCACTGTACTCCCATCGCGGAGGTACGCGTCTTCTGCGTTCCTCCGCTGTTTTTCGCTGTTTCGCATTAATAAGCGGCCCCTGGTAATGATTTAGAACCGTGGAGTAGTGCTGAGATGCGCACAACTCCGGTCTACCTGCCGTATGTCGCACTGTTTGCCCAAGCAAGCATACGGGGAACCGTACTTTTCCTCCAACACCTGGATTTAAAATATCACGCTTGACGCCCGGCAAGGCTGCTATCATCCACCCATGCCCATTTCTTGGAACGAAATCCGCCACCGCGCCATCACCTTTTCAAAGGACTGGACTGCTGCCAAAAGGGAACAAGCAGAAAAGCAAACTTTCTGGAATGAGTTCTTCAATGTCTTCGGCGTCCCTCGCCGGGCTGTTGCCAGCTTTGAGGAACCTGTCAAGAAGATTTCCGGTGATTACGGCTACATTGACTTGTTCTGGCCTGGCAAGGTATTGGTCGAACACAAGAGCCGCGGCAAAGACCTCAGCAAAGCCGAGTCGCAGGCATTCCGCTATATTCAGGACCTCGCGCGCGAAGGCCGGACAGACGAAATTCCGCGATACGTTATCGTTTCCGATTTTGGCCGCATCGCCCTGCACGATTTAGAGCCGGAGGAGCAGCGAAACCTTCCGCTCTTCCACCACTGGCGCGTGGCAAGCATCGAGTTCCCGCTGGCCGATTTCCACAAAAACATCCATGCCTTTGCGTTCATCCCCGGCTACAAGCAGCACAAGTTCGAGGCCCAGGACCCGATCAACATTCAGGCCGTCGAGATTTTGGGCCGCCTTCACGACGCGCTCGATGCAGGCGGCTACTCGGGTCATCAGCTCGAACGTTTCCTGGTCCGCATCCTCTTTTGCCTTTTTGCCGAAGACACCGGCATCTTCGAACCGGAGTCGTTCAAGCTCTACCTCTTGAATCGCACCGCCAAAGACGGTTCCGACCTCGGACTGCACCTCGCCCGCCTCTTCGAGGTGCTGAACACGCCGCCGGATAAGCGCCAGAAAAACCTCGACGAAACTCTTGCCGCTTTCCCCTACGTCAACGGCGACCTCTTTGCGGAAAACCTCGGCTTCGCCGACTTCAACAGCGACATGCGCAACGCGCTGCTCGCCTGCACGCACTTTGACTGGTCGCGCATCTCACCGGCCATTTTCGGTTCCCTCTTTCAGTCTGTCATGGACCCGAAAGAGCGGCGGCAAATAGGCGCGCAGTACACCAGTGAACGCGACATCCTCAAACTCATCCGGTCACTCTTCCTTGATGACCTCCTTGCCGAATTTGAGCGCGCCAAAGGCAGCAAAGCAGAGCTAAAACGGTTCCATGAAAAGATTGCCGCACTTCACTTCCTGGACCCGGCGTGCGGCTGCGGCAATTTTTTGGTCATCACCTACCGGGAGCTACGCCTTCTGGAATTAGAGATTCTCAAGTTGCTTTATCCCCACACCCAGCAGGAATTGGACATCCAGCGCCTTTCACTGGTCGACGTGGATGCTTTCTACGGCATCGAAATCAGCGAGTGGCCTGTGCGGATCGCCGAAGTGGCCATGTGGCTCATGGACCACCAGATGAACATTCGCCTTTCGGAAGCCTTCGGCCAATACTTCGTTCGCCTACCACTCAAGAAATCCCCCACCATCGTCTGCGGCAATGCACTGCGCTTGGATTGGAAGAGAATCCTGGCGCCCGTCAAATGCAGCTACGTCCTCGGCAACCCACCATTCGTTGGCAAACACTATCGGACTGACGACCAGCGACAAGACTTGCTCGCAGTTCACAGTGGCGTAAAGGCCGCCTCTGACCTCGACTACGTCACCGCGTGGTATCGCAAAGCGGCCGAATATATTCAAGGCACGCGCATAGTTGCAGCATTCGTTTCCACCAACTCAATCACCCAAGGCGAGCAAGTGCCTCTTCTATGGCCCACCTTGTTCTCACAGTACGGGATTAAGATCCACTTTGCTCACCACACTTTCCCCTGGGAGAGCGAAGCTCGTGGCAAAGCACACGTCCATGTCGTGATTATCGGCTTCGGGGCTTTCGAACCGAGTGGAAAGCGAATGTACGACTATAGCTTAGACGGGGAAAGGGTAACTGTCATCACTGCAAAGAACATCAGCCCTTACCTCGTTGAGGGCAGGGATACTACGATCACTAAAAGAACCAAGCCGCTGGCTGACGTTCCTGAAATGCGGTGCGGTAACAAACCGAGCGACGGCGGATTTCTTATTTTGGAGGACGAAGAGCGGCGAAAACTCATCAACACGGCACCTTCAGCCGAGAAACTCTTGCGAAAATTCATCGGGTCGCAAGAGTTCATTAACGGTGGACAACGTTGGTGTCTCTGGCTCAAGGACGCCGCTCCATCGAAGCTGCGTGCCGTGCCTGAAATCATGCGACGCGTGGAACAAGTCAGGAAGTTTAGGCTTGAAAGTACCGCAGAGCCAACCCAGCAAGCCGCGAGCACACCCACGCTTTTCTTCTTCATATCCCAACCCACGACAGACTACGTCGCGATACCTGAAGTCTCATCCGAGCGCCGCAACTACATCCCGATCGGCTACCTACCGCCCGACGTCATCGCAAGCAACAAGCTCTACATCATTGCCGAAGCAAGTCTTTATATTCTCGGCGTCTTGCAATCGGCCATGCACATGGCATGGATGCGCCAACTAGCAGGCCGACTGGAGAGCCGATACCAATACTCCGGAGCAATGGTCTACAACACGTTCCCCTGGCCCGAAGCTCCGACCGCCAAACAACGCGCTGCCGTGGAAACATCAGCACAGGCGGTGCTGGACGCGCGCAAGGAATTCCCGGATGCCACGCTGGCCGACCTTTACGACCCGCTGTCGATGCCTCCAGTGCTCGTCAAAGCCCACGCCGACCTCGACCGCGCCGTTGACCGCTGCTACCGTCCCCAGCCCTTCGAAAACGACCGGCAACGCGTCGAGTACCTCTTCGCCCTCTATGAAAGACTGACCGCGCCTCTCACCGCGCCCGCCAAGAAAGCACGGAAAAAAACGTAGCGGGTTCAGGGCTAAAACCTTCATTGGGTGTGGGCCCGTGCCTCATCCAGCACATCAGCCGCAATCCGGCGGCCTTGGCAGCAGAGTTGGAGAGCCGTATAACTCCCCTGGACAGGGCGCAGTGGCTGTTGTAGCGCTGAACTTTAGTTCAGCATGTGCCGACCTGAAGGTCGGCGCTACATCAGCCCAATGCCGACCCGAAGGTCGGCGCTACACAGACGGTTGCCTACGGAGACCTCAGCAATGAGAATCCCGCCCCCATCACTCCCGCGTACGAGCGGCAAGCCGACGCCGTGATCGAGCTTCAGTTTGGAGAAGGTCGGAGTCAGGCTGGCCTACCTGTTAGATGCCAATTTGAAGCGCAGCGCCGCGAGGCCGAATCCCTAGGAGGGGCCACGGTCAATTCCCCATTGGAATTGACCGGGGGTTCGTCAATCCAAGGAAAAGCCTCGGTCAGAAAACCGCCGTCCGCGGCTAGAAAAGCTGTTTGGCCATACTGTTAGTTGTTTGCTTTGTCGCGGCGTCCGCCTGGTCCGATCCAGCAGCCATTGCAATAGCCTGCAAAGCACCTATTACCGTACCCGCTTGGTAATACTGCTCTACGTCACTCAGTCCGGTCTCCAGGCTGTAAGGGGCCACCGGGGCTCCGCCAACTTGCGGACAGCCGGCTGAAGGGCAAGCGACTGGGGCCTTCATGTGATACTGATCTTGCATGAGAGCCAACTGCGTTGCTCTGCCAGCTCGCATCTTCTGGACCACCGCAGCACGTGTTTGCTGGTCAAAGAAGTTCTTTTCGTAGCTAGTCTTGATCCCGGTGGTGCCCGTTGCAATCGCTGACAAGACACTCTTCAAGTGCGCCGTCCCCGTCACCGTACTGACACCCGTCAAGCCCAGATTCACAACATCCCCGCCGAAATTCACGGTGGCGTCCGAGCCGTAATATCGGTCCTCAAACGTCGAATAGTTGTGATCTATCAAGGCAATTAGTTCTCGCAGTATCTGGTTGCGGCGCACCGCCTTGGCCGCCTTCTGCGCATCCGTGCCCTCCGGCAGGTTGTTGTACGTCTGCAACATTGTCGAAGACTCTACATCGTCTGAATAGTTCGCTAAAACGCTTGGCGGAATATACGACTTTGGCTTGTATGTTGCGCAACCTGAGACAAAAAGACTGACCGTGAGGACAGAAAAGCAGTTCCACAATCCATGTTTGGCAAACATGAGGCACTCCCCTCAGGAGATGTATATTCTGAGTTATCAGCTCATTTCGTGATGACTCAGTCTCAACATTTCCTCGCTTCTCGCCGGTAAACTCCAAGACAACAGGCCCCTCAATCTGGAGGTTCTGAGAGGCCACGACCTCCCGCCTTATTACTGCGGATCAGTACTCCCGCTCAGGCCAAACGGCCTGGGCGGGAACATTGGTTTGTCGTGTAATAAGCCCGGGGTGCGGCCCTCGCGAAATAGGCGCGGGGCTTCCCACATTCAGTACTCGAATTAAGTTGTCTTAGCGAACTGATTATGCCTGAACAGGGCCAATATACATGCGGCAAGTGGCCACGGTCAGTGCCTTACTGACCATGTGTTCTTGGTAATGGGGGAAAGACCTCGGGTCAATCAGAGCTCGATTGACCGCCGCTTTCCCTCCTACCGGCTTTGGCCTGCGCGATTCCCTTCGTCACCGATGCTGCCGAGCAGCCCTAGCCGGCCTGGGCGGAAACATTCGCCTGTCGAGTCATCCTGAGCCCGGCGCATTCCCGTGTTCCCAATTCTCCCCCGTTCGCCAGCTATAAGCCGACGCGTTGGCCCGGCATTGCAAACTCGTAAATTCTTGCCTTTTTGGCAAACATCTCGCCCGCCTCGTAGGGGCACCCCTCGTGGGTGCCCACCTCACGGGCACCCACAAGGGGTGCCCCTACGAGACGGGTTGATTGCGGCTTCGCCGCGTGGCGCTTCCATATATTGGGTTGCCGCTTAATAATTGCAGTATGGTTCCCTTATCAAGCACGGAGCGTGCCAAACATGTGGGGTAATAAGGCTTCGGTAAATCAGTGACTTGGTAATACCCCCAAGCGCCAAGAGGGCAAAATCATTCCACATTTCTTGCAATTTCTTTCAACTGCGATCGGGTGTAATTACGGAGATTTCGTCCTAATGAGAGTATGCCTCATACAGTCTCTATGCGTGCCAGCATCTTTGCTTGATCTAATACCTCACAAATTGACTGGCGTCAAAATCATCCCAAGCTTTGACGAAGCGCAGGAAAAGGCCGGAAATAAGTCGGAAGGGCAGTGACGAGTGGCGAGTGACGAGAAACACGGGCCGGGGCGAAAGGGCAGTGGCTAGTGCCTAGTGGCGAGTGGTCAGTGGCAAGAAAGACTGTCTGAAGAACAGGGACTAGGGATTGGGGTTAGGGGCTAGGGCTTGTCGGGAGAGCGCGGAGGCCCGCGACTCTTGCGTTCCTCCGCGGTTTTTCGGTGCTTCGCATCAATAAACACATGGCCGCTCGTAATGATTTAGAGCCGCGGAGTGGTGCTGGAATGCGCACAACTCCGCGCTACCCCGCTTACTGTGTAATCGTGATGTCGAAGCTGGCACGTTGAGTGTGAGCCGGTTTCCACGAGTCCGACACCTCAACGACAATCGTAGTCGTTCCAGCCGCCGCAGGCGAGAAGGTTACAGTACCATCATCAGCGACGGAGACTTGGGGCGCCGGCGGACCGGACACCAATTTCCAGTGGTAGCTAGCTGTTCCTCCCGTCGCTGCGAGCGATTGTTTGTAGTTCTCACCTACTTTGGCCGCCGCGAGTTGGGTCGTCGTAATCGTCAAGGCGGAGTTGACATTCATCGAGACCAGTTGGGATGCTACTTGGCCGGCTTTGTCAGTAACTTGAGCTGTGAACACGTACCGCCCCGCAACCGCCGGGGTCCCAGTAATGGGAACAAAGGCCCCGTATTTATCGTTTGCTTTGATGGGGTTATCCATTTGCGGTGGCAAGTCGCCGGTCCATTCCCACGAATAGGGACCTAGTCCTCCGGTAACCTGCAGGTTCACCGTACTACCTTGGCTATTGTATGGGGTGGAGACAAAGCCATCCGGCAATGTCACCGGAGAGCTGGCGTCTGCTGCGGTTGCTGGTCCGGAAGGGAGAATCACTTTTATCTGCGGTGCCGAAAGAGGCTTAGGAAAATACAGGGGCAGGCCATTCCCAATCTTCGCGGAGTCAATCGAAAATGACAAGAGATCGGGGGATGCTTTTTGGGGGGCCCGCAGCGTGAAAGATACGGTGCACGTTGGGGCGTTATTCCAATTCCCCGTGTATATATCCAAAGCCTGTTGTGCCGGAAAGTAGCTGTACCCCAGCAATAGTTTTATGGTTTTAGATCCCGGAACGACGGTCAGGCCGTTATTCGGTGCCCACGAAACGTCCCGGGCAACCTTGTCTTGACAGGTCAACGTTGGTCTATCCGCAGTAAAGGACTGCGATCCTGACCAGTCTAGGGCGTTTCCCTTGTCGTCGAACGGAACCGTCAATCCGTACTGGAGATTGTGTCCGCCGACTTGGGGTTGCCACGCGTCAACTTGTGGGAAGGGTGTGACCGTGACCTGGGTCGGGCTGGGCAGGTCGGGCAGATAAATGTCCAAGGCCGTAACCGGTAATGCAATCTTCTTATTGCTTTTGGCGTCGGTGGCCTGAACAGCGCCCACCAATTTTGCGGAACGACCGGCAAAATTAAGTGGCTGATCCAGATTAGCTCCAAATGAAAACGTGCAAATGGGCTTCGAGGCATCGCCTCCGGCCGCTGCGGTCACGCCATCGACCTTTACTTTCACTTGATTTCCATCGCCAGGCACAAATTGCCATGTGCGGTTGCAAACCTTGGCGGGCAAGCCCTCGCTTTGTTGGACCACATCGATGTGATAATTCGTATCAAATTTGGCTTGTCCAGTAGAGTTGGGCGGGCGCTTCGTGGGATTAACCTTGAAGATCGCTGCAAGGCCGTCATCATCTGGAAGGAGGACTGGAGCCGTTTCCGATTTGAGCAAAGTTACGGTATAACTCTGGCTATAAATATCTTCCTGAGAACCCACGTTCGCCTGCACACTACCGCCGAGGCTGGCGATGCCGATAAAACTGAGGTTTCCGTTTGCATTCAGCGTTCCGCTGAAGTGATCCTGTTGGCCGCTTTTTCTTGAATCTGCGAATCCACGCACTGACTGGAGGTAATAGAGTTTTTGGCTTAACAGGTCGGGACTCTGGCGCGTGTACCAATCCCATATCGACGCTGCTGCGAAAAGCTGGTTTGGCAAGGTGTCATGCAAAAGGACATAGAGCCTGGTGGGAAAGGTCCCGCCTATCATCACGAGATTTCCTGTCGCTTCAGGACTTCTTTGGGCGGCCAATGCAGCCTGGACCGAGGCAAATGGCAAGCTGTAGCCGGCTTTTGCACTCATTCCTAGGCTTAAGAGGTAATTGCAGGAATGGGAGTAATAGGCCAAGTTGTGATTGTATGACACCTGCGAGACGCTGAGCGTCGCGGCTGCCGAGTCCAAGACAATTAAATTATCGCCCTTAGCGAACTTGGTTAGGTCATTGACCTCTCCTTCGGTGTAAACCTTCTCCGTGACACCAGCGATGGTCACGTCCCTTATCTGTGTAGCAATCGGTTCCTGCATGCTAAAAGGGTCCTTAAACGCCTGCGGTACAACGTCAGGCGCTTCGGCTTTGTCCTTATCGTTGACCTTATCGGTGGGGGACAAAGCTTTGGCTTGTTTCACAGTGACCCAGTCAGTGATTTTGCACGCGTTCTTCGTATAGTCTAGGAATTCCTGATTCAGGGCTTCGCCAATAGTAGGCTGTTGGCCAATTGCCGGTTGTGAATGGACGGCCAATGCGATCATGACTGTCCAGAAAGTGAAAGAGATTCGAGTCGACAGCATCTTAGTCTCTCCTTGCGCTGGATTTTCCAGAGCTTGCAGTCCATACGATGGTAAATACAGACGAAAGAACGAACGTACGCGGCCCGGAAGTGGGAGCTAGTGTACTGTCCAACAAATAGATGGACAATTGGGGGAGTTCGGTTTATGCTTAAGCATGTCACGAAAACTTCCCGCTTTGACTTTGAATTCCAGCCAGCAGCAGCAAGTTCGGCAGTGGCTGAGT
>Ga0326727_10028476_pt1 | contig 10153 bp, 8 predicted proteins | sample MB2enrmetagenome_FD_207643 | JGI IMG/M metagenome (GOLD analysis project Ga0326727, IMG submission 207643) | Lab enriched peat soil microbial communities from McLean, Ithaca, NY, United States - MB29MY | ecosystem: Environmental > Terrestrial > Soil > Wetlands > Peat | place: USA: New York...
GAAGCCCTGTCCCGCCCCGTCTTCCGCCGGCAGCCCGGAGTTTTCCCCCGCCAGCCGCGCCGCGAAGAACGCGTCCACCTGGGCCAGCACCTCGGCCCCGGTCTTCGCGTGGTAGATCGCCGCCCGCAGCTTTGCCCCGCCCGGCACGCCATGCGTAAACCACGAGGCAAACTGCTTCATCTTGCCGGAAGGCTCACCGAGGCGATCGCCGCGGGGCAGCGCCTGGCTGGCCTCGGCCTCGGCCAGCAGCATCTCAAAGTAGAGCCGGATCATCCGGTAGCGATCCTCCACCGTCGGCCGTTCGTAGCTGCCGGTCGCCGTGTACTGCGCAATCTGCCGGAAGATCCACGGGTTCGCCGGCGCCGCGCGGCCGATCATCACCGCGTCGCAGCCGGTCAGCGCAACCATGGCCGCCGCGTCCTCCGGCGTGCGAATGTCGCCGTTCCCGATCACCGGAATCCCCACTGCCTGCTTCACCTGCGCGATCCATTCCCACTGCGCCTGGCCGCTGTAGCCCTGCTCGCGCGTCCGCGCATGCAGCGCCACCGCTTGCAACCCTTCGGCCTCTGCCATCCGCGCCAGCTCCACGCACACGATCTGCGCATCGTTCCAGCCCATGCGGAACTTCACGGTGAAGGGAATTGTCACCGCCTTGCGCACCGTGCGGAAGATATCGCCGATTTTCGGCAGATCGCGCAGCAGCCCTGAGCCGCCGTTGCAGCCCACCACCCGCTTGGCCGGGCAGCCCAGGTTCAGATCCACCGTGTCGAAGCCCGTCTCCTGAACGATCCGCGCCGCCTCGGCCAGCGTCTCTGCGTTTGACCCGAACAGCTGTGCCCCGATAGGGTGCTCATCGTCGTAGAACGTGAGATACCGCCGCCGCTTCGACTCCCGCATCCGCGACAATCCGTCCGCCGAGGTGAACTCCGTCATCAGCAGCCCGCACCCCGACTGCGCGTTGGAAACCTCCGCCTCGATCCCCGCAGATCCTTCCCGTCCTGTGTCTGGATGCTCTGCGGAAGGATGCCAGTAAGCGTCAGAATTCCGCCCCGTGTCAGGGCACGACTTCAGTCGTGCCGCAGTTGCTGCCAAATCAACGTGGGTTTCAGCCCCTGAGGCGTGTTTTTCGAGGATTTGGTCAGATACCGAAGACTCCTCCGGGACCCGTGAGGCAGCACTGAACAAACTCGCATGGCGTATAAACCGCCGGAAGACCGTGTCGGTAACCCCGGCCATGGGTGCCAGCACCGTAGCCGGCGTCACCACCACCCGGCCCAGGCGCACCTCCGCCGGCACCCGCGCATCGGCAGGCATCGCGTGCTCCCTGGGGTTGTCCCAGTCCTTCTTCACGGTAAAGCCCTTGCCCGCCATAAATGCCTTTGAGCCTTTGGCCGTCTTTCGCCCCTGAACAAACTTGGGCCTCCGCCGCAGCGGAGGCCCAAGCGTACCTTGCAGCCGTCAAAGCGCTACTTGGCCGGAGCCGCCTCGCCTGCCTTGGCATACTTGCGCCGGAACCGCTCCACGCGGCCCGCAGTGTCCACTAGGCGCTGCTTGCCCGTAAAGAACGGGTGGCAGTTCGAGCAGATTTCCACGTGAATGTCGCCCTTGTGGGTCGACCGGGTCTCAAAATTGTTTCCGCAGGCGCACATAACCCGCACCGCGTCGTATTTGGGGTGAATGCTGGTTTCCTTCCCCTTCTCGTCCTTCTTTACCTTGGGCATCTCGTGAGACAAACCTTTCCTGCAATTGTTCTCTCCTATTGTAGGGGGATTCTGATGCTTTAGCAATTCGGCGCTTTTGATCGCCCCACGCTCCGCACCCGCCCTCATTGTTCAACTGAACCTTGACCCCTGATCCCTGTTCCCTGTCGCCCGCTACTGCGCCAGCGCCTTCTCGATCCCCGCCTCCACCAGCGGCGCCATCACCGCATACCCGGCCGGCAGCGGATGCACGCCATCGCCGCTCAGCACCGCCGGCAGCCCGTCGCGCGCATCCTTCATCGCCGTGTGGTAATCCACGTAAACGTAGCCCTTCGCCAACGAGTAACCCCGGAGCCACGCGTTGATGAGGTCGATCTTCGGCGCCGGCGTAAGCCCAGGCTTCCACGGATAGTCGAACGCCGGCAGGATCGAGCACAGCACCACGCGAATATGGTTGGCCGTGGCCAGGTCCGCCATCGAGGCCAGGTTGTCCTCCGTCTGTTCCAGAGTCATCGGGCCGGTGTTGCCGGCAATGTCGTTGGTCCCGGCGAGGATCACCACCACCTTCGGCTGCAGCGCGATCACGTCCTGGCGGAAGCGCAGCACCATCTGCGGCGTAGTCTGCCCGCTGATGCCGCGATTGATATAGGGCTTACCCGGAAACGACCCATCCGGCCCCTCGATCTTCCAGCCCTCGGTGATCGAGTCGCCCATAAACACCACGCGATTCTCGCCCGCGGCCGGCGGCGGCAGTGCTGCATCCGCCTCTTTGAATCGCGCCAGCCCCGGGAAATCGGTCATTAGCTGCTCGTCGTGCGCCTTTTTCCATGCCAGATCTTCCGCACTCGGGGCCGGTGCGGACTTGGCTGCTCCCGGTGCGGGTGCTGGTGCCTGCGCAGGAAGTGGAGTCGCAAAAATCAGTCCTGTAAGGGCATAAGTGGCCGCCCCAAGCGCTGCAGTGCTCAACATCGTTCGATTCAAAGGTCTCTCTCCATGGCCGGCTCCGCGCAGCCAACTTCCCGTGCACACCGGCTCTCCGATTGTAGGCAATGGCGCTCAGGGCTCGTTGAGCTTTTTCCACATTCATGGACCTCCGTTGCACTGCAACGCCCTCCGTCCGATTGCGCTACGCTTGAATCCAGATGAGTGTCTGTTCAATCTGCAATGGCGTAGGGCTGGTGCGCGTGGTTTCCGCCTCCGGCCTGTGGGTTTCTCGCGCCTGCGAATGCCAGGAAATGGAGCGCGAAGAGCGCCGCCTGGCCGCTGCCCACATCCCCGAGCGCTACCGCCATTACACCCTCGACGGCTACGAGACCGCCTTCCGCGGAGCCGATGCTTCCCTGGGCCGCGCCCACCTCACCGCCCGCAAATTCGTCGAAGCCTATCCCGTCGATACCGGTGGCAAAGGCCTGCTCTTCACCGGTTCCATCGGAGTGGGCAAAACCCATCTGGCCGTGGGCGTGCTCCGCCGCCTGGTCCAGGAGCGCGGCGTCAAGGGCCTCTTCTGCGACTACCGCGAACTGCTTAAGAACATCCAGAACAGCTACAACCCGCAGGTCAACACCACCGAGCTCGAACTGCTCAAACCCGTCTTCTCCGCCGAGGTGCTGGTGCTCGACGATCTCGGCGCACAAAAACCCAACGAGTGGGTCTGGGATACCGTCGCGCTCATCCTCAATACGCGCTACAACGACAAGCAGACCACCATTATCACCACCAACTACCCCGACCTTCCCGCCGGCGGCGGAGGCTTGACCGACCCCGAGCGCGCCGCTCGCGAGCCCAGCCTGGGCGACCGCATCGGCGACCGCATGCGTTCCCGCCTCGCCGAGATGTGCGTCCGCGTCGAGATGACCGGCGAAGACTTCCGCCAGACCGTCAAGCGCGCCCGTTTCGGTTGAAAACAGCCGCGTTTTCCGCTCCAAAAGCCGGGTGCCCCGCCTTCGGCGTAGCCTCATCGCGCCTAAGGTGGGATATCTATGACTACAGCTCTTTACTGCACTTTATAGTCTCCCGGGCGCCCCACCTTCGGCGCAGCATCATCGCGCCTAGGGTGGAATACCTCAAAGCTCCCTGCGCCACGTTTGGCATTCCCTGGGCCAAACCAAAGCACCTACTGTCTCATTTCGATACAATCCCAACCTGGAAAGGAACCCATGCGCAAGTCGTTGGAAGCCATCGGTCTGCTGGCGCTGGCCGTGTTGTTCTGGATCACCTGGAGCGCGCTCTACGGTCCCCAGCCCTTGCCGGACCGCATTCCCACCCATTTCAATGCGGCCGGCCAACCCAATGGATGGGGTCCGCCAGCCACCTTGTGGTTTCTGCCCATGATCGGCGCGCTCTTATATGGAGCGATGTCCGTTGTAGCCCGCTTTCCTTCGTCCTTCAACTACCCGGCGCGTGTGACTCCCGAAAACCGGCCGCGCCTCGAGGCTCTGGCATTGAGCATGATTGCTTGGATCAAGACGGAACTGGTGTGCCTGTTTGCCTTGATCCAATGGTCGATCGTCCAAGCTGTCCGGCAAGTCGTGTGGAAGATGTCTCCCGCGCTTGTGCCCCTGTCCATTTTTGTCATCTTTGCGACCATCGCTGGCCACGCGGTGGCAATGGGGCGGGCGGGAAACAGCGGATCAAGCGCCTAGCGGCGCGATCCCGCTGCTTCGCAAACCTTACCGATCAGAACACCCACAGGCTGCACAGCACCAGCAAAATGGCGGCGATGGTCACCATCTTGTAGGCGCGATCCGCGGGCGGACGCGAGGTATCCACCGAGCTTTCCGGGGTCGGCAGAGGACTGCGGGCGGTTTGTGGCATGCTCTGCATCGCGCATCTGCCTTTCTTCTGCCCATTGGCAGATCTTCAGAGAAGTCGACTGCCCCTTCCGTATGTTCTCGCCTTGTTAGACACCGGAAAGCAGTCAGAGTTGCCAACTCCAAAGTGGAGATTTGAATAAAATTCTGATCCCCCATCCCTTATCGGCCAATGGCGGAAAAGCGTACCCCGCTTAACAAGAACGGGTCAGAAAAGCCCACATCCCCCACAACGGGTGTAAAATCCGCTCGTGAGCACAGGTTCCCCAACCAGCGCCGGTCCCCGCATCGGCCTGCCCGCCGAGACCCCGGAACGCAACTGGCTGCCCATGGCCATCGCGGCCGCGGTGGTGCTGGTCGCCGTCGCTGTCCTGGTCCTGGTGCTCGAACACGGCCGTGGCGGCGTCAAGGTGACGCCCATCTCCGCGCCTCTCGATGGCTATGCCCCCAGCCTGCCCCTCACCGCGCTGGTTATGAGCGAGTCCGGCAACCTGGCCGGCGGCAAGGTGACCTACATAGACGGGCACATTGCTAACCACGGCGACCGCACCGTCACCGGGGTTACCATACAGGTTCTGTTCCGCAACATGGCCCACGAGGTGGCGCAGAACGAAACCCAGGCCCTCAAGGTAATCCGCATGCGCGAGCCATATATCGACGTCGAGCCGCTCGCCGCGGCTCCGCTCAAGCCCGGCGCGGAGCAGGACTTCCGGCTTATCTTCGACACCGTCTCGCCCGATTGGGACGGGACCTATCCGGAGCTGCGCATCGTCCACGTGGAATCACCTAAGTAACTATTACTGTGGAAAAAGGTACCCTAAACCCTCTGGTAAAAAGTACCGTCACGTGTAAAGATTACATAGAACAAATTCTCCTCTCAGGTTCACGGCTCACGCCCTATTCAACTAGGCACAAGGGCAAGCCAAACATTAGAGGAGTCTTAGAACTCGACCAAGGGAGCCGGTCCACTTTGGCACGAGCATTGCTTTACACAACAGCGAGTAGCCAGCACCGCTCAACCGCGGAAAGTCTGCGGTAGATACCAAAGAGGAGTCCTCAGTCGATGAAGACCGGTGCGAAAACTCGAAACTTGTTCCCCAGCCAGTTGGCTGCACTTGTACTGGCATCTGTCATTGGAATCCCCGCGCTGGCGCAACAGGCGCAGCCGGCCGGGGCGCCTCAAAACACTCCTCCTTCGGCGGCACAACAGCCCTCCCCCGAGGCATCGCCGTCAGCTACGAATACACCGAAGGAGGGGTTTTGGGGCCGGCTGAATCCGTGGGCAACCAAGAAGTGGGTCAATAAGCGGACCGATCCGCTGAAAGACCGGCTCAATGAACTCGATGAACTGAACGCCAAGAACACTCGCGATATTCAGGATGTGGACAGCCGCGCGCAGGCCGGCATCCACAAAGCGCAATCGACGGCCGACGCGGCCAGTCAGATGGCTACGATCGCGGGAACGCAGGCCCAGCAGGCCGGCTCGACCGCCCAGGGAGCAGCCTCCCACGTTGACCAGATCAATGGCACCGTGGCCGGGCTTGATCGGTATCACCAGATCAATGAGCTCGAAGTGACATTTCATGGCGGGCAGCCTCTTCTCTCCGAGGACGCCCGCAGCCAACTCGATAGCCTGGCAGCCGGCCTCTCCGGCCACCAGGGATACATTTTGGAAATGGAAGCGCACTCACCCGCGGCAGGCAGCGCCGGCATTCAGAACTCCGAACGGCTGGCCGAAGCGGTCAAGCGCTACCTCGTAACCGAACATCAGATTCCCGTCTACCGTTTGCACTCTGTCGCCCTGGGCAACATGCAGTCTGTCGACCAGACTGCTCAGGCCGCTGGGACCGGTGAGCAAGATACGAAACCGGCTCGGGTCAAGACCAGCAGCGTTCGCATCCGGTTGATGGAAAACAGTTTGGCGGCCCAGGGTTCAGCGCCTCCCCATGGCGTTGCGTCCTCGAACGGTGCGGAGCGGCCCTAAATCCGCGCAGCCACTCCCCCGAGGCTCCTGTCCGCGCCAGGCGGCTGACTTAGCCGCCCGGCCGCCAACCAAGCTCTCGAAACACGAGAGAACCAAGGCAACTTGGCCCCCGTTAATGACGGGGGCCGTTTTTTTGCTCCCGCCATCCTGCACCTGCTCAATACATTCAATGCCACTAAACCAGCGCAATGAAATGCCGCCTGCGACGAATCGTTATGGCCCTGGGAAATCAAGTCAGGGTGTCCAGCGGCATGATCCGCGTCAACGCGTAGAGAGAGGTCGATCGCCCAGCAACTTCCGCTTGGCCGGTGAATCAGGCATAACGCGGTGAATAATCGTCCAGTCGCCCGCAACCTACTCGCGGCGTATGATTTTCGCATGCTTCCCCGCACGCCGGGACTCGTTGTCCTTTTCACAGCTCTTTTGGCAGGTTCGGCAGGGTTTGTGTGTCCTGCGCAGCAGGCCCAACCGGTCGTGCCGGTGCGCTACCACCTCGGCGACGACCCCGACGGCAAGCTGGGCTGGGCCGATCCGAGTTTCGATGACAGCTCCTGGCCCGTCGCGAAGAATGGCCTCGTTCCCTCCCGCTCTCGCGATCGAGACCGCTTCCTCTGGGTGCGCATCCGCGTCCCCGTCCCAGTCAACCTGAACGGCCCAGTGGCCCTCCATCTCGACGATTTGGGAATCCAGCCAATGGCGTGGCAGGTCTTCGTCAACGGCCAACTCATTGGAGGCCAGGGGGCTTTCCCGCCGCACGCCGATCCCACCGTGCCTCCTGTTTCTCCGGTGATGACGCTGCCTTCATCGCTCGCTCCGCCGGGCTCCCAGGCTCTGGTCGCGCTGCGCGAGTGGCACGGCCCTGCCCGTTTTGAATCTCGCGTTCCCAGCCACCCGGTCGCCCAAGTCAACGAAGCCAATGTGCTCGGCCAGACGGTCCGTGCCGACGATGCTGAAGCTCTGGTCGCCGATGGGCCGGAGTACTTCCTCAGCGCTTTGCTGGCGCTCACCGGCATCGCGCTGATCGTCTTCTGGCGCACCGCGGGCGGCCGCGAGTATCTGTGGGCCGCGATCATGCTTCTGTCCCCCCTGGCCAATGGCATCCTGTCGTCGGGACCGATCACAGCGCATCTTTCGTTCCATGCGCAGACCCTGGCCTGGGCCGTGGACTACAGCGCGGGACTGATCGCTGAGATCGAGTTCATGTGGGCGCTCTTTCAACTCCGTTCCCGCTGGCTCCGCATCCTCTGGCACGCCATATGGGTTGCCTTCATCCTTGCTTATGTTGCCGAGGCGTACTCCCTCGAGAATCCGGCGTTCATGCATCTCTGCCGGATCGTCATCGTCGCCGGCATTCCAGCCTTTGACTGCATCCTTTTCCCTATCTGCATTCGCGAGACGTTCCGCCCCGGCGGCAATCGCGCCATCGCCGCCGCACAGAGCCTCTTCGAGGTGATCATCCTGCTGGAGATATTCGGCTATTCCGTTCACATCACGCTGGGGCTCTTCCCGCTGGATCTCTTCAACGTGAGCCTCATTTTCGTGGATATGGCCATCGCCGCCATGCTCTTCCGGCGGGCATGGAAGGCATGGAAGGAGTCGAGCTCCCTGCGCGCCGAGTTTGAAGCCGCGCGCGAAGTCCAGCAGCAACTCGTCACCGCTCCCCCCGCTATTCCCGGCTTCCGCATAGAAGCCGCCTACAGACCAGCCACCCAGGTGGGCGGGGATTTCTTCCGCGTCCTGCCTGATGACGAGGGAGGCGTGCTGGTCGTCGCGGGCGATGTCAGCGGCAAGGGTCTGAAGGCCGCCCTGACCGTCAGCGCCATCATAGGCGCGTTGCGAGGCTGCCCCTCGCGCAGCCCCGGCAAGATATTGCATTACCTTAACCATGTGCTCTACGGCCAGATTGGCGGATTCGTCACCTGCTGCGTGGCGCGCATTGCCGCGGATGGCGCGATGACCCTTGCCAACGCAGGAAATCCCGCACCCTACTGCAATGGCGAGGAGTTGGCGGTCGAGCCCGGCCTGCCACTGGGTATGATGGCCGAAGCCGCCTACGAAGAGACCCGCTTTGAAATCCGGCCAGGTGAACGCCTCACGTTCGTTTCGGATGGAGTGATTGAAGCCACCAGCGCGAGCGGGGAACTCTACGGCTTTGAGCGCACCAGGGCTTTGAGCAGCCAGCCGGCGAATGCCATTGCGGAGGCCGCCAGACAGTTTGGCCAGGAGGACGACATTACCGTCCTCTCCGTCATCCGCACAGTCGATCTGAATCCTGCACGGGCATAATTCAGAATGCCCCTTCGACCGCTATGGCACCGCATTCCCTGTTCGTCGTTCCCGGAATTCAAGCTGCTATTCGCATCGCCAGGATCGAGATCCGGCTCTATCCTGAACGTGCTCCGATGGTACGCGGGTGTATTTTCAATCTGGGCCTGTTGAGACAAGCGGCGCCGGGCTGAAAGCCCTGCCGCTACCGGAAAGACGAAGGGTGCAGGAGAGATGCAAGAGAAGAACGACCGAAGGATCAGGAGAGCGCTCGCAACTGCGCTCGTGCTGTGTGCCGGCATTCTGAGCAACGCGCAAAGCCAGAATGCGAGCCAGGGCCTTCCCGATACCCCAACACCAGCCCAGCGCTCCATTGAGGACCTGAATTACCTCGGAGGAGACGCCGCCATGCCGCCATTCTCCGACAGCGTCATCGACATCGATTCGGGATTTCGCCGGGCATTCTTCAGCGAGGGCCTTGCCTTCCGGGTCATTACGGGGCCGCAGTACACGCAGAACATGCTCGATGCTCCCGTGCCTGCCGATGACCAGGTCTACGTTGGCCAGCGAGCTTTCGAAAGTACATTTGTGCAGCCCATCCTCTCCTCCGATCTTCGTCAACTGCACCTGCGGCGCGCACAGTTGTATATGGGCGGAGTGTGGAACTGGGCGAGTTGGAACCCCGCGGGTCCAAAGTCGCTGCAGTTGTGGGCCCTCTATTTCTATAAGGAAATCGGAAACCATCGCCTCGAAGTGAAGGCGGGTTACATCGCCAATAACATGAATTTCGTTGGTCTCTTTGTGGGAGGATCGACAGCGACCGGGGCTCAAGGCGTTTATGCCGTTTTGCCCTACGAGGCGGGCATGTCCTACTTCCCTCTGACGGCGCCCTCGTTCAATGTTCGAATTCGCGGGCCTGAGAATACCTATATCAAGACCGCTGCGCAGCGCAGCATCGATCCCAACGGCGGGCCGGCCGAGGTTGCGCGAAATCACACCGGCTTTCGGTTTATTCCGCATGGCGACAAGCTCGTCCTGATCAATGAACTGGGCTACCTCCGCGCAGCCAGCGCGACGGCGCACGAGGCGTGGTTTCGCGCCGGAGCCATTTACAACACAACGCCCTTCAGGAATGCGACCACTGGCCGGTCGGAGTCGGGCAATTACTGCGCCTACGTGCTCATGGACGATCAACTGCTCCAGACCGGCCGGGAGCATCCAGACCACGGGCTCTATGCCGGCGCATCCTTCATGACGGTGCCGGAAGCAATGAACACTTACTCCCGCTACTACGAGGCACGGTTCTACACGAAGGCGCCGGTTCGCACGCGGTCCGACGATGTTCTCTCCTTTGTTGCATCCCGCACCGGTTACAGCAAGTTCTCTACCGATAA
>Ga0326727_10028479_pt1 | contig 10153 bp, 9 predicted proteins | sample MB2enrmetagenome_FD_207643 | JGI IMG/M metagenome (GOLD analysis project Ga0326727, IMG submission 207643) | Lab enriched peat soil microbial communities from McLean, Ithaca, NY, United States - MB29MY | ecosystem: Environmental > Terrestrial > Soil > Wetlands > Peat | place: USA: New York...
ATGTTCTTTGGCTAATACTCACCGCCGCGAGTCTGATCGTTGCCGCCTACCTTATGTGGAGTCTTGGGGCAGATGCCGCGCCGCGGCTTGCCGGCGGCCTCATTGGCCTTTTGCTCATCTTCAGCGTAGGGCTGCTGCTGAATGGCAATTCGGCCGGGATTGCGGTAAGCCTTTGCGTAATTGCCGTCTGGTGCTTTCTTCAGGAGCGGTTTGTCTGGCCCGGCGTCCTCTGCCTTGCATTAAGTCTCGCCATCAAGCCTCACGATGCGGGGCTGGTGTGGCTCTATTTCCTGTTAGCTGGCGGAGTGTATCGGAAGCGGGCGCTGCAGACCCTCGCTTTGGCCGCAATCCTGGTGCTGCTGGCCGTCCTTTGGGTTTCGCAGGTCGCACCGAACTGGGTCAAGGAAATGCACTCCAATCAAGTGACGGCTGAAGCGCACGGCGGCCTCAGCGACCCGCGACCGGACGCCGTCGGCAGCGGCACAGCCACGATGATGACAAACCTGCAACCGGTCATCAGCGTCTTCTGGGATGATGCGCGCATCTACGATCCGGTCACTTATGTTCTTTGTGGCACACTCCTGCTGGTATGGGCGGGCGCCACGGTATGGGCGCGTCCCTCGCAGGCCAGAACATGGCTGGCGCTGGCCGCAATCGCGGCTCTTTCCATGCTGCCGGTCTATCATCGGCCGCATGATGCAAAGCTGCTGCTGCTGACGGTTCCGGCCTGTGCCATGTTGTGGGTCGAGGGAGGCGCGATCGGCTGGTTTGCGTTGGTTGTGAACACCGCGGGGATTGTTTTGACAGGGGATCTTCCGCTGGTGTTCCTGGTTAATCTCAGCAACAGCTTGCACGCGAACACATTGGGGTGGTCGGGGAAGTTGCTGACGGTTGTGCTGGCCAGGCCCGCGCCGCTCATCTTGCTGGTGATGGGCGTTTTCTATCTATGGGTCTACGTGAGACGCTGTATCGAATCTAGATAGAATGTCCGATTCTAGGTAGTTATGGGATGTGTTGCGTGATGCAACATGCTTTATTTCAATGAAATACGGATGTTTTTGTTAATTAGAAAGTTGCCTAACCCCATTGGCCCTTTTGTTGCGTCGGCACGGTTCCCGCAAAGCAACATTCTGCTGGCGCAATAACTTCCGGTTTGACGGTTATCCGGGTAGTTCTCGATCCGGTGATGCAAAAGTGTCGCCGCAGAAATCCCTTCTCATTGAAGCCGTGCTAGTGCGGACTTGCAGCGCTTCCTGGTGCTGCGGACGGCGCACTCAGCGATGCTCCATCCCAGTGTTCCACCAGCTTTCCGCCCTTCACTCGGAATGTATCGAAGGTGAACGCTTCGTAGAATTTGCTTTGGCCGGTGGGATCGTGCCTAAAACCGCTGTGAATGATGGTCACAATGTCGCACTCCGCGGTAACAATTTCAAAGCGGTTTCCCGGTGGAGTAGGGCCAAGTCCGAGGCCGACGACTGGGCCCTTTGCCTGGGCGAGGAATGCGTTTCTCGCTTCCTCGTAGTCGGATAGATGGTCTTGTTGAGCGCGTTGCACAAGAACAGGATTGTGCTGTTTATATGCAGGGTCGAGGAGTGCGACTCTTGCTTCACCCGAGGCACGAAAAAAGTCCATCGCCAACTTCTTGTTTGCCTCAAGTTCGGCGGGGCCCGCTGAGCAGCCGGGAGCAGGATTTGCCGGAAACGCAGGGGTACTGTCTTGCGCCGGAGCCGAGGCAGATGTAAGCAGCGTCACGGCGAATGCGGCCATCAATGTTGGCGCTAGCCCGAGTCTCATCGAGGTCCTCCGTGTGGCGATTCCAAAGCCGCAGCGGGCATCAACCATTTCAGCTTTGCGCCGATCATGGCGGCGTTTGCAGGATTAGACTACCGCAGTCGACGCAAAAGTAATCTCCTTCAAGTGGCCCTGTTGAACATGTCCGTTGCTACAAGAAATCCCTGATTCTGTCGCTACCACTTTCGCAGCATTGCCTTGTTTTGGCTGCTGCCTAAGATCAAATGTAGCTTCACGCCACACAGGAGACCCTCCGCTTGACAGACTACGCCCGGTGCCTGGACGAGGCGCCTCCTGCTGTAACACGGACGCCTAGGGCTGGCCATTTGCCATCTCTCGATGGGTTGCGTGCCGTTTCGATTGCCCTTGTCCTGCTTGGTCATCTCAGAGGAACCCGGGGCTTTGCCCGCCTCGACCTAGGGGTCGGTGACTACGGCCACCTGGGTGTGGTCGTGTTTTTCGTGATCTCCGGCTTCCTGATCACACGCCTAATGCTGTCTGAGCAAACGAAGAGCGGGCGCGTGTCCCTCGGCCTCTTTTACGCTCGAAGGGTACTGCGTCTGTTTCCCGCTTCTTATGCATTTATCACGGTCGTCTGGCTCCTCTGGGCGACCGGACTTATACATTTGCAGGCCACGGATATCTGGCACGCCGTCACCTACACGGTGAACTATCTTCCGGGAAGGTCATGGCAAATCGGACACCTGTGGTCTCTTTCCGTCGAAGAGCAGTTCTACTTTATTTGGCCCTGCGCCTTCGTTTTATTAGTGACACCAAGGCGAGCAGGTTGGGCCGCCGCCGCAGTCATCGTGTTTGGTCCTGTTGCACGCTCGGCGGCCTGGCTGTTTCTGAGAGGAACGCCCGATTACGATCTGGAGTTTTTCCCGATGGTCGCAGACTGTCTTGCTTCGGGTTGCCTTCTGGCTTTCGTCAGCGGCTGGCTTGAGGGGAAGAGATGGTATCTGCAGCTATTCCGGCCAGCCTATTCGGCCGGTCTGGTAGCCCTTATCCTCATGATCAATCGATACGAAGGCTACACTGTGGTTTCGGTCTTCGGCACGTCAGTCGTCAATTTGAGTCTTGCCATACTGATTCACCGCTCCGTCTATTGTTTCCGCGACCCGATTGGACGGGTACTTAACTGGAGGCCGGTTGCATTTGTAGGTGTCCTCAGCTACTCGCTCTATTTATGGCAGCAGCTGTTTCTCAATCGAAATTCTACCGCTTGGATAAACGCATTTCCTCAGAATCTGGCCCTTGCAATTGCCGCTGCCCTTGGATCCTATTTCCTGCTTGAGAAGCCATTTCTTAAGCTGCGCAGCCGCTTGCGAGGTCGAGAGGCAGTACTTTACCCGCAAGCTGGATCCTTCCTGCCGGCTTTCAATCTCCGACAAGTAGCTCCGGTCAACGCCGAGCATCTCGGTCATTTCAACCTCCGTCCAGTGCTGCTCCCGCCACAGAGCGCGGACACGATTCCCGAGGCGTACACGAATGTCAGGCGAGACCGCATTTGACTCTTGTTGCCCTCTAAAAGGGCCTTTTGGGAGATTTCGGAGAGCGCGGCGACGAGTGCCATAATGTCCGATAACAGATATTCTGTATAGTCACACTGCGGGATCATGAATCAGGTCGACCTGCTTCGAATAAACACATTTCATTGACCCTCTGCTCTTCCCTTGGGATGCGACTACATCTTGTAACGGCCCAGGTCTTCGTCGTTCAGTCCCTCCAGCCAACCTCTCAACTGCTCCGCTGTAGGGCCTTCAGAAGGTCCGGACGTGCTGAGTTTGGCGCTCTGCATCACCTGCTCCGACACAAAAATCGGGCAATCCGCACGGAGTGCGAGAGCGATTGCGTCGGAAGGTCTTGCGTCGATCACCACTGGCTCATCCGCCTGCCGCAGGCACAAAACGGCATGGAAGGTATCGCCCTTAATTTCTGTAATAACAACCTTTTCCAGCCCAGCATTCAAGTGGTGGATCAGGTTTCTGGTCAAGTCGTGGGTCATAGGGCGAGGCGCAGCCAACTTCTCGATCTCAATAGCAATGGCGTTGGCCTCGAAAATCCCCACCCAAATCGGCATCACCATCTCTGAGGCCACATCCTTGAGTACGACGATCGGCATGTTGGTGGCCGGGTCCATCATGAGCCCACGTATCCGCACCTCAATATCCATGCCTTCCCCTTCCTTGCCGCTCTGTCTTAGACGGCCTCGCCAACCAAACTGTTTGGATGCGTGCCGGTTATTCTCACCCTCACGTAACTTCCAGGAGCCGGCGCGATGGGACTTGGCCAGGTAAAGTTCACGGGCTTATTTTGACTGCTGCGTGCTGAGATTTGTCCCCGCGCCGGGTTCTGACCCTCAACCATCACTTCGATTACCTCTCCTAAATGTCTTGAATAATTGATCCTTTGGATCTCCCGCTGACGGTCAAGCAAAACTTGAAGCCGCCGCGCCTTCTCCGATTCAGGGATCGAGTCGATCATGGTGAGCGCGGGCGTATTTGGCCGTGCGGAGTACTTGAATCCGAAGACGCAATCGTACTGCACTTCGCCAAGAAGGTCCATGGTCTGGATGAAGTCCCCAGGAGTTTCGCCCGGGAATCCCACAATGATGTCTGTGGAAATCGAGATGGGGCGGCGGGCAGCCTTGATCCAGCCAATCCGCTCCAGATACCACTCCGGCGTGTATTCCCGCGCCATCAGCTTGAGCACCCGGGCCGAGCCGGACTGCACCGGCAGGTGAACATGGTCGCAAAGTGAAGGGGTGGCGTCGATGGCGTCAACAATGTCGCGGGTAAAATCGCGTGGGTGGCTGGTGGTAAAGCGAACCCGGCGAATCCCCTCGACCTGGCCTACGGCAACCAGAAGATCCGCGAAGCTTCGCTTCCCTTCCGGGTCGCTGTAGCTGTTTACATTCTGGCCCAGAAGCTGAATCTCGGTGTACCCCAAATCGGCAATGCGCCGCGCCTCCGCAAGAACCGAAGAGGACGTACGGCTGCGCTCTTTGCCGCGCGTGTAGGGCACCACGCAGTAGGCGCAGAACTTGTCGCATCCCTCAATAATGGTGATGTAACCGCGGTAGGGATTCTGTCGGGCGGTGAATTCGGTTTCGAAGGTCTCATCCGTCTGCCGGTCGTCGAGGCCGGTAATCCGGCTCTCCCCGGTTTCAAGGCGAGTGAGCATCTCCGGCAGTTTGCGGTAGGAGGCCGATCCGGAGACCAGCGACACGTAGGGCGCACGCTCGAAGATCTTCTCGCCCTCCTGCTGGGCCACGCAGCCCAGCACTCCAAAGCGCTTGCCGGCCTTGTGCAGCTTTTTGTAGTCGTTCAGCCGATTGAAGACCTTCTGTTCTGCCTTGTCGCGGATAGAGCAGGTGTTGTAAAGGATCAGGCCGGCCTCTTCTTCCGACTCCACCTGGCGGTAACCCTGCTGCTGCAATGTTCCGATAACCTTTTCGGAGTCATGGGCATTCATCTGTCAGCCGAAGGTCTCAAGATAGAAGGTCTTTTCGGTTGCCATAGCAATCCTGAGTATACCGTGATTCGGGTTGAGCTGGCCCGAAAGCGCTCGATCCCGCTGCTGCCTCAGCGCAGACCGGTATGCAGATAGGCCAGAAGCGCCGCCATCTGCTCATCGGTAAACCGGCCTGCAAAAGGCGGCATCATCCCCTTGCCCGCGAGCACGACGCGCTGAACCTCGGCATCGCTGGCCGGTGCTCCGCTGGGCAGCGTGGCGCGTGCGAAAATCCCGTGAAGATCCGGGGGAACCTTCTTCAAGGCCAGATCGTTCTCCTCGTGGCAATGGGCGCAGCGCACCTCGTAGAGGTGCTTCCCTGCTGCCTCCTGCGGAGTGAGTGCCGGTGTTGAGCGGCAGCCAACCAGACTGAGCGCCGCTGCGAGGTAAACCAGCGTTCGCGCGTGAGATTGAGATCTTGTCAGTTCCGTTGTCCTTAGGCCTTCCGGGCAAACTCACCGCTCACATAATCCCAGTTCAACACCTGGAAGAACGCCTTCACGTAATCGGCGCGCCGGTTCTGGTACTTGAGATAGTAGGCGTGCTCCCACACGTCCACGGCAAGAACCGGCTTGTGGCCCAGGGTCAACGGGCTGTCCTGGTTGGGCGCGGTCTCGATAGCCACCGTGCCGTCCGGCAACTTCACCAGCCAGGCCCATCCGCTGCCAAAGACGCTCATGGCCGCCGCAGTCAACTTGTCCTGGAAAGTGGAAAGCGAGCCGAATTTGGCATCGATGGCCTTGGCCAGCTCTCCTGAAGGGGCAGCTCCACCTTTGCCCAGCGTAGGCCACCAGAAGGAGTGGTTGGCATGTCCGCCGCCCTGGTTGCGCACCGCCGTGCGTGCGGCCTCAGGCAAGCTGTTCAGGTTTACCATCAGGTCTTCCAAGCTCTTCCCTGCCAGCTCGGGATGCGCGGCCACGGCTATGTTGAGATTGTTCACGTAGGCCTGATGGTGCTTGTCGTGGTGCAAATGCATGGTCACAGCGTCGAAATTTGGCTCGAGCGCGTCATACGCGTAAGGCAATGGCGGCAGCGTGAAAGGCCCGGTGGGAGGCGGGGGTGCTGTTGCGGCTGTGATCTGGCCGTCCGGCAAGCCCTCGGCGGCCAGTTTGTCGGAGAGAAGCACGGCGCCGGTAAGTGCGCCCATTTGCAGCAAAGCTGTTCTGCGATCAATCGATGACATAGGAAAAATCCTCCGGGAATTCTCTGTTCAGGGTGTGTACGCCGGCAGATTCCGGCACAAGCAGTTCGCTTCATCAGTCTGAGCGGCTACAGCGGGAAGGTCAAGTGGCTTCGCGGCTGTCTTGCAGGCTTTCGAGGAGTTCCGCGGACACAAGCCGCCCGCGTACAGGTATTCTGGCTTTATGAAGCTTCCCTCTCTATCCGAGATTCACGACGCCCAGGCCGTGGTCTATCGCTCCATGCCGCCGACGCCCCAATACAGTTGGCCGCTCATCAACGACCGGCTGGGAACCGAGGCCTGGATCAAGCATGAGAATCATACGCCGGTGGGAGCGTTCAAACTGCGGGGAGCGCTCGTGTATCTTGACTGGCTCAAACAGACAGAGAGAGGCTTGAGAGGCGTGGTGGCGGCCACGCGCGGAAATCATGGCCAGGGTGTGGGCATGGCTGCGCGGCTTCTGGGTTTGAAGGCGGTCATTGTCGTTCCCCACGGCAATAGCAAAGAGAAGAATCGCGCCATGTTGGCCCAGGGGGTCGAATTGGTGGAATACGGCCAGGACTTCCAGGAGTCGCTGGAGTTTGCGCGCTCCCTTGCCGCGGATAAGGGCTTCCAACTGGTCGACTCGTTCCACGAGCGATTGGTAATGGGCACGGCCACCTATGCGCTGGAGCTATTTCAAGGCGCTCCACCTTTGGAGACGGTCTATGTTCCCATCGGCATGGGATCGTCGATCTGCGGCGTAGCTGCAGCGCGCAATGCGCTCTTATTGAAGACAGAGATCGTTGGCGTGGTGGCCGCCGAGTGCCCTGCTTATGCGCTCAGCTTCAGGCGGAGAGAGCTGGTGGAGGCCCCGGCACTAAGCAGAATCGCTGATGGCCTGGCCTGCCGTACGCCGAATATCAAGGCGTTGGAGGTTATCTGGGAAAACGCCGCGCGTGTTGTCGAGGTTTCCGACGCGGAGATATCGGAGGCTATGCTCGCCTACTACCAGGACACGCACAATCTGGCTGAAGGCGCTGGAGCCGCAGGCCTGGCCGCCGCCCTGCAGGAGAAGCTCACCCTAGAAGGCAAACGGATCGGCATCGTACTCACAGGCGGCAATGTAGACCGGGAGACGTACCAGGCGGTGCTGGACACGGCGCCTAGACAATCGAGTGAGAAATGACAAAGGTCCCTGAAAACCTGACCCCCATGCTTCACGCCGCACAGAACCGCTGCTTCGGTTGCGGCCAGGCTAACCCAGCCGGGTTGCGCCTCGAATTTCTGCTCGCGGAGGACGGTTCCGTCGTTTCCCTTCCCACAGTTCCTGACAGCTTTGAAGGCCCACCCAGTTTTCTACACGGCGGCGTCATCGCCACTTTGCTGGACGAGGCCATGAGCAAGGCAGTTCGGGCCCGCGGCCTGACGACCATGACGCGGCAGATGGAGATCGACTACCTGCGCCCGGTTCCCTCCGGCACGCACATTCGCATCGAGGGCCGGGTGGTCCGCAGCGAGGGCCGCAAGCACTGGACCGAAGCCAGGATCCTGAATGCAAAAGCAGTCGCACTGGCTACAGGCAAAGGGTTGTTTGTTGAAGTTCGCGCCAACAGGATGAAGGCTACAGGGCGGCCCGAAGACCGACCTGCGACGCCTTAGTTAATCGGCCCTTAGTGGACCATGTTGATCGTGTCCTGGGTTACGGAGTCGAAGGTGGTGATCGCCTTTGAGTTGGCCTCGAAAGCGCGTTGGGCGATGATCAGATCAGAGAACTCGGCCGCGATGTTGACATTGGACTCCTCAACCTCCGAGTCTTTGATTGTGGCCAGACCGTCGGTCCCCGATACGCCGATCGATGCCGCGCCGCTGGCCAGCGTGGTTGCGTAGTTACCATTGCCCTGGAGCTCCAACCCCTGTACGTTGGTCACGTTGGCCAGCGCCAGTTGACCGACGGCCTCGGTCTGCCCATTCGAATAGGATGCCGTTACGGTGCCGTCCGAGCCGATTAAGAAGCCCTGATAAGCTCCGCTGGCATAACCGTTCTGGATGGCCGCCGAGGCGATGGAAGTTGAGTCGACCTGGCCGATGGTCGGAGTGCCGCTCGAGCCCAGAATATCCCAGGTCATCTTCATCGCCGCGGCTCCATCGGAGAGTCCGGCAAAAGAGATATCGGCCACATTGGCGGCCGGGCTCACCAGGTTACCGCTCGAATCGAAGGTCATCACACCGGTTGCGTTGGCCGACGCGACTGGATCCTGAATCACACTTCCTGTAGCCGTGATGTTGGAGCCAACGATGGAAAGCTGGCCGGCCGCCGTGGACGAAACCGCAACGCCGGTGATACCTGCCACGGCCAGCGCGTTGCTCAGGGCAGCGGCATATTGGGCCACCGTTTCGCCGGTAGTTACCTCGGGCGTGGAGATGGTGGCCGTGGCGCCGGAGGTTGTCAGCCCGGTGATGGTCAGGTTCGTTGCGGGGTTAATCGTAGCCACTTTGCCACCGCTGGAACCGAGGTTGTAGGCGATAGTTGTCGCCGTCAGATCCTGGCTTGCACTGCCGGTGATGGATGAGTTGGCTCCGGTGATGGACAACTGTCCCCCAGTGGATGAGACTTGAACGCCGACGATGTGTGCGCGGCCCAGTGCGGTATTGAGGTCAGCGGCATAATCCGCCACCGATTCTCCGGCGGTAACCGTAGGAAGCAGGATGGGCACCGTGACGCCCAGCGCATTCTGCCCGGTGATCTTCAGATTCGTCCCTGGATCGACAGTGGCGCTGGAACCGAAATTGTAATTGGTCGTTGTGGCCGTCAAATCCTGGACCACGTTGTTCGCGGCCGAGATGTTGGCGCCGACAATGGATAACTGGCCGGTAACGGCACTGGGTGTGACCGTCACATTGACGATGCCCTTGGCAGACAAGAGGCCGGTGAGCGCATTGGCGTATTCGGTTATCGTTTCCCCGGCAGTGACTGTCGGCGCAGCGATGGTCGCCGAGACACCGGCAGCGGTCTGCCCGGTAATCGTCAGATTTGTCAACGGATCGACCGTGCCGCCGGTATTGAAGGCGAAATTGCTGGTTGTGCCTCCCGCAAGATCCTGATTCATGTTGCCCGTGACCGTGAAGGCGCCGGTTGTTCCGGCAAAGGACAGTTGGCCTGTAATTGCGTTGCCCAAAACTGTCACGCCGCCGGCGCCAACGGTCATGTTCGCCACCCCCATGGCGGTTGTAATGTCGCTTGCATACTGGAATGCAGTTTCATTGGCGCCGGCCGGAGGCACGGTCACAGTGCCGGCACCGCCGGGCCCGGTAATCGTCAGGCTGGTCGTGTTTTGATCGATCGTGCCCAGCGTGCCCGCGGTGGTGCTGAGATTGTAACTGAGCGTTGTGGCGCCAGCGGCCGCACTCGAACTCTGCGTCACAGGAGTAACACCTGTGGCTGGTGTTGCGGCCGTCAAAGTGTTGTCAAGAGTTGTTGTCCCGGCCGCCGCGGCCGAAGGCACAGCAAGGGTAGCGGCCGCTGGAGCAGTCGCCGGAGCCGCCGTCAGGTTGTCAGGGAGGGAAACGCTGTAGGACCACTCGTTGGTTGCGGTCTTGGTGTAGGTAACCGTGGCCTGATAGCTATTACCCATCGAATCGAAGACCTGGACCTGGCCGGGTACGCTGGTGCCCACTGGGGCCGCA
>Ga0326727_10028480_pt1 | contig 10152 bp, 8 predicted proteins | sample MB2enrmetagenome_FD_207643 | JGI IMG/M metagenome (GOLD analysis project Ga0326727, IMG submission 207643) | Lab enriched peat soil microbial communities from McLean, Ithaca, NY, United States - MB29MY | ecosystem: Environmental > Terrestrial > Soil > Wetlands > Peat | place: USA: New York...
ATCAAATGTTCAACGTGAGATAAAGCTCCGCAGTGCCGACATTGTCGTAGGAGTTGGAGGTGGCAAAGACATCGATGTGGCCAAGTTGAGTAGCATGAAGGAACAAAAGACCTTTCTTAGTGTTCCCACCGCCGCGTCGCACGACGGCATAGCGAGCCCCCTTGTCTCTATGAAAGGATTGAACCGTCCCTACTCTTACGTCGCCCACTCTCCAGTTGCCATAGTTGCAGACACCTCAATAATCGCTAAGTCCCCTTACCGACTGATAGCAAGCGGTTGCGGCGACGTGCTTGCCAAATACACAGCAGTTAGAGATTGGAAACTTGCACACCGAATAAAAAGTGAATATTACGGCGATTACGCTGCGGAGCTTGCATTGATGAGCTCACGTTTGGTTATCAAGAATGCGAGTACAATCAGAACAATTTCTGAATCTGGCGTCAGGACTCTTGTTGAAGCGCTAATCAGTTGCGGAGTAGCTATGAGCATCGCAGGTACTAGTAGACCGTGCAGTGGCTCCGAACATCTCTTCAGCCACGCGTTGACTACGATCGCACCAATGCCTGCCCTGCACGGAGAAATGTGTGGTGTCGGAACCATTTTATGCGCTTACTTACACGGAGCGAATTGGGAGCTCATACGAGATGTCCTTAGAAAAATAGGAGCCCCGACAACCGCCAGTGAACTAAACATAGACGCCGAATACGTTGTTGAAGCCTTAACGAAGGCACACTCAATTCGACCAGATCGATACACAATATTTGGAGACAGTGGTCTTACCAAAGAGGCGGCAGTACGTGTTGCCACAATTACAGGAGTAATCAATTAGAAGGTGACACGAGTGAAGTCTACCGCCGTTGCGCACGCTATCCAGGGCCTAGTCAAATATCATGGGCTGAAAGATAAGAAACTTCGACTACCTTATCACGACAGTATCTCAGTTTGCGTAGGCAGACTTACGACCACCGCTACCGTAGAATTTGACGATAAATTCGAAAGGGACATGGCAAGAATAAATGGCGCCGAAGCAAATGCCAACGAAGTCGCGCGGATACACGCCGTTATCAATCCTCTCCGTAAAATTGCCAAAACCAAGATACACTATAAGTTGGAGAGCCAAAATTCACTCCACGAAGGAAAAGGGCTGGGTTTCTCAGCAGCCGCATTCGCAGCCATATCCCTGGCTACTGCAACCGCTTTGGACTTGAATTTGTCGCCTGAACGCCTCAGCGAATTTGCTCGACTCGGAGCCGGCTCAGCGAGCAGGAGCTTGGTCGGTGGTTTCTCAATATGGTACGCCATGAGAAAAGGCAGATCATATGCACGACAGCTAGCATCAGAAAAACAACTACGCTTAGCTATGGGCATCATCCCTATCCCTTCGGACATCAAAACAGACCGCGCCCACGAAGAATCCATATCGTCACCTTTCTTCAAAGCACGACTCTCAGAAGTGCGAGTTACTTTGCCGAAAATGTTGCACGCCATCGAATCCGCAGATATAGATCAAATCTGCAGGCTCGCAGAGATCGAATCGCTTAGCCTGCACGCCGTGACCATGACTGGAAAGGATGAGCTCATACTGATGAGCCCTGAAACAATCCGCGTGATCAGACGTGTCGTAGCCCTTCGCGAGCAACAACGCCTCCCCGTATGGTACTCGCTTGACACTGGGCCTTCAGTGTATGTCAATACGTATCCGGAGCACCTTGAAGAAGTGTGCAGAGATATCGAAACGAATGTTGGCACGAAAGTCCTCAGAAGCGACGTTGGCGGAGAAGCCCACCTGCTAAACGAGCACTTATACTAATCAAACATACGTGGAGAGCAACAATCACGTGTATGAAATTATAAGCGAAGAAATAAGAAAGGCAGCAATTCTGAACGCTGTTCGGCACGAAGGAAAAGCAAACCCAAAAACGGTACTCGGTACGTTACTCGGGGAACACCAGGAATTACGTGCCCAAGCAAATGATTTAATGCCGATCGTTCAGGCAATCGTGCAAGAAGTAAACTCCACCTCTCTTCAAACCTTGCGCGAAGTAGTTAACCAAAAATGGCCTGACCAACTATCAAAACAACGACAGGATAAAGAACGAACGCTCCCGCCGTTAACAAACGCTGACAAGTACACAAAAATAGTGACTCGAGTCGCCCCAAACCCAGACTTTGTGCTACACTTGGGTAACGCGCGAGCTGCAATCCTAAGCCATGATTATGCCAAGATGTACAACGGTAAATTCATTGTTAGATTCGAAGACACCGATCCAAGGCTGAAGAAAGCTCAACTCGAGTACTATGAAAAGATCCGACAAGACTTAGTCTGGATAGGTTGCAAATGGGATGAAGAATACATCCAGAGCGATCGGCTACCGATCTACTATGAAGTCGGAACAACTCTCATTCGCAAAGCAGCGGCGTACGTCTGTCAGTGCAAACCCGAACAATTTCGCGACAAAATAAACGCAAGCTTGCCCTGTCCTGATAGAAGTCTCACAGTCGAAACTAACGAAGAACGTTGGAACAAAATGCTCGAACACGAGTACAAAGAAGGCGAAGCTGTCGTCCGCGTCAAGACGGATCTCACAAATCCGAATCCGGCAGTGAGAGATTGGCCTGCGTTTCGTATCATTGATACTGTCAAAACTCCTCATCCTAGAATCGGATCAAAATTCGACGTTTGGCCTCTCTACAATCTTGCATCTGGAGTAGATGATCATCTCCTCGGAATTACGCACATTATTAGAGGAAAAGAGCACCTGACCAATATGGATCGCCAACTATTCATGTACAATCACTTGGGTTGGAAATACCCTGAAGCGATACACTACGGACGCCTCAAAATACAAGGAATGGACCTCAGCAAATCAAAGATGATGAAAGCAGTAGAGAAAGGAGAAATTTCAAGAGTAGACGACCCTAGACTAGGGACACTTGCAGCACTTCGTAGACGAGGTTATAGCCCGAAAACGATACGAGATCTCATATGGGACATCGGACCCAAACCAGTCGATGTCACGATCAGTTGGGACAACCTTAATGCGATGAACCGAAAAATTATTGATCCAATCGCTCACCGCTACTACTTCGTGGCAAACCCTATCGAAGTTACTATAACAGGGTTTAAGGGAACCCTCGAGGTTCACCCGCCTCTGCATCCAGAACAACCTAATCTCGGTAATCGAACCATCCGTATTGAGCCAATGGTTGGAAAGGCAACACTCCTAGTGTCAGGAAACGATTCCGATGTCCTGAAATCTCAGCCGGAAGTTCGATTCATGAATCTCTTCAACTTCAAACCAGTAGACACTGGGAGTGGCAAGAATTTTGCAGGACAAATTGTCGAAGACAGCGGACATCACTCTAAGGCACCCATATTACAGTGGGTCCCGTCGACTGATAACGACAATGTCGCGGTTCAAGTTCTTATGCCGGATGGGACTCAGGTTAACGGTTTTGCTGAAGCCGACTTACAAAAGGAAGGTGTTGATTCTATTATCCAATTCGTAAGGTTCGGATTCTGTAGAATAGACCGTAACTCCTCAAAGCTTGTGACCGCATGCTTCGCGCATCAATGAGCTCTTGCTCACATGGGTCCGTGAACAGCAGATGAATAAAGCCGTTGACCGATCAATACCTGACAGCGACGAATTATGGCGAATTCTTGTGGAGACAGTACATGCAATGCCAATGTACAACCCCCACAAGCGTTACGTGTCGGAAGTAATGATGAAAGAGAACTCCGGCATCTCTTCAAAGGAGCTGGCTGTAATAATCAACATCACACTCGGTGAAGCGATTGTTATCCTTTCTGAGATCGCGGACGAGAAAAAAGAAATTGCCAACGTCGGTGATCCACGGAAAAGCAACTCTCAAACTGCCGATCGCAAGTTGTTCGATTTCAGCCAATGATTTACCTCTAGTAACTTTTATATATCTGATTTTTACCCCTAGTAACAAAATACTGGTGAGGATGAATCGAGATGTCTAATCAAAATATTCCCGTTGTAATTCTGAAGGAAGGAACCGAGCGCTCTACTGGTCGAGATGCTCAGCGAAACAACATACTCGCAGCAAAAGTAGTTGCTGCAACCGTCAAGACCACCCTCGGTCCACGAGGTATGGACAAGATGCTTGTGAGTGGCATCGGAGACGTCGTAATCACAAATGACGGCGCTACGATCATGAAGGAACTCGACGTTCAGCACCCCGCCGCAAAGATGCTTGTCGAAGTTGCCAAAACACAAGATAACGAAGTCGGAGACGGAACAACTACCGTTGTAATATTGACCGGTCAACTACTTGAGGAAGCCGAAAAGTTACTCGAAAAAGACGTTCATCCAACCGTGATAGTGGAGGGATACAAGAAAGCGGCCGACAAGGCCAGAGAGATAGTTGATGGACTCAGCGAGCCGATAAACGCAACTGATTCCGAAACTCTGATAAAGATTGCAGTTACCTCGATGGGAACAAAAAATGTATCCGGCGCGAAAGACTACTTGGCTACCATTGCGGTCGACGCAGCTCTTCAGGTTAAGGAAACTCGGGAAGGCAAGACGAAAGTAGACATCGACTTAGTGAAGGTTCTAAAGAAACACGGTAAGAGCCTTGAGGAAACAGAACTCGTCAAGGGAATCGTGATCGACAAGGAAATCGCCAGTCCTCAAATGCCCAAGCGAATTGAGAAAGCAAAGATCGCTCTTCTGAATGCAAAGTTAGAGATCGAGAAGACCGAATTCGATGCGAAGATCAATATCAATAATCCAGATCAAATGAAAATGTTCCTTGACGAAGAAGAGCGTATGCTGAAGGAGATGGTTGATAAAGTGGCGGAAAGCGCTACCAACTTCGTCTTCTGCGAAAAGTCAATCGACGACATCGCTCTCCACTTCCTCTCGAAGAAGGGGATTGCCGCCGTAAAAAATGTCAGCAGCGGCGATATGGAAAAACTAGCCAAGGCCACTGGAGGCAAGATAGTTGCAAGCGTCAAGGACCTCAGTTCGACATCATTGGGAGAAGCGAGAATTATCGAAGAGAGCAAAATCGGAGACGACAAACTCGTCTATATTCGCGAAGCAAAGAATCCGCTTGCCGTCACGATTGTTCTTCGTGGTGGAACCGAGCACGTTGTCGACGAAGCAGAGAGATCAGTCCACGACGCGCTATGCGTTATCCGCGACGCTATCGAAGATGGAAAGATTGTAGCAGGTGGAGGCGCAATAGAGGCAGAAGTGTCCAAGCAACTACGCGGTTATGCAGTAAAGGTGGGTGGACGAGAACAACTGGCAATCGAAGCCTTCGCAGGCGCCCTTGAAAGTATCCCCCTATCGCTCGCGGAAAACGCTGGACTGGATCCGATCGACATCATGGTTGAGCTACGCTCGAAACATGAAGACTCCGCAAACAAATGGTATGGAGTAGACGTCTTCTCAGGAAAAATCAAGGATATGAAGGCTCAAAACGTCATTGAGCCACTCCGTGTTATATCCCAAGTTTTAAAATCGGCAACTGAGGCCGCTTCTATGCTTTTGAGAATCGACGACGTGATTGCATCGAAGGGAACGAAAGACATGAAGCCTCCTGGCCCACCAGGTGGAATGGGTGGCCCCGAAGACTAATAGTCCCCTTCTACTCCTTTTCCTCTCTCACTTTTATCCAAGCGCGCCCGTAGCGGGAGCGTATTCTGCCCGTTGGGATAAGTTTGGGCTATGAACAAGGAGTGTTGATCGCTTCATCGGAATTCGTCCTCAAAAGCTCACCCGTCCGGCGATCGCTGGAGCACAGATTGGTGGATGACCTACGGTCGTCATTGACGAGAGCTGGCTTTCGAGATTTCAAAATTGAAAGACGAGCAGCGAGGATTCTCGTCAGAGCTGTGTCAGACCCAGATAGAGCCGCCTCGATCCTCGGGAAGGTCTTTGGCGTTGCCTACGCTGCACCGGTAGATATCGTTCCAGGAAGACTAGATGACGTATTGCAAGCAGTAGTCAAAAACGCAGATGAAAGCCTCACACGCGGAGAGTCATTTGCAATCCGCTCCAGACATTCGAAGATCAGTCAACTCCCACGAAGAGAGATTGAAACAAGAGGCGGCGCAGAGATCCTACACCAACTCGCAGACAGAGAAGTAACTGTGAATTTGAAGGAACCTGACGTTTTGATTTCCGTGGATACAGCGGACGACTTGGCGTTAATTTATCGAAACCGAGTACCTGGTCCGGGTGGGTTGCCTCTTTCATCGCGATGGAAAATGGTAGTGGTACTTGATTCTGGAGTACTCTCTGTTCTGGCGGCTGTTGCGATGATGCGCCGTGGATGCTTAGTCGAACCTTTCATTCCAACTTCGCGGCACGCCTACAGATTTGCGAAGGAAACACAACTGACTCTCGCGAAGATGCTAGGTGAATTAGTCCCAAGGCCACAATACGTTGGTTATGCCGTCGACCTTGATGCCATAAGGAAGGCCGACGGCATTTCAGAAATTTCGCTGGACAGCGTGAGGAGGATGGCTGCACAATTCGCAATTACCAGATTCCGTGGGATCATATTTTCTAATATTTCGGGTAACGTCTCTCAAGTTTCCAAGAACCAAATGCCGACATTCTATCCACTGTTGGGGCTAGACTTTGAAGAGCTTAAATCGTTATGTGATTTAGTGGGAATCTCAGAGCAGGAGTTAAGCTCGCAGCTTGCTGCTGAGCATAAAGATTTGAATGATTCAACTGAACTAGCTGATGACCACGTAGTGGATATAATTTTTGACAAAATCCCTTTAGGACTTGCCACTGAGGCTCATGATCACATCGCATGCTAAAACCACGGCATTCGTGGAGGCAGCGACCTTTTTTACGCGTTGGCCGGTTAGAACGAATTCTGGAGAATTCAATATCTTCTCTACTGCTTCATTCAATGTTTTAGTGTTCAGTTCGGATTGGTAGATTAATTCAGCCAAATTAATCGAGACAGCGCGTTTTGCGTTACCATACTGCTCAGTATGGTCTGGTATTGGGACTAGAATCATCGGTTTGCCGTACACCATTGATTTCATTATGATGCCGTGCCCGGCACGTGAGACGACCACATCACAGCTTCGGATAAACTCGTCCTGTTTCTCTATCCAATCGTAGATTTGAAATCGCTCAGAAATTTCCTCTGCGAAATCGGAGTTCGGTTGTCCTCTGGACATGACCACGTTGTATTTTTTGGAGAGATCTAGTAGTGGTTCCATCAAGGCCTTGTTCAGCGCTTGCCGTTCGATTTTTGGTCCGCTGACCGCGGCATAAATTAGAGGAGTTCGAAGATCGAACCCAAGCTTCTTCTTGTCGAGTTGAGATCCGTTTGAATCTGAGATGATGGGACCTATTAGTTTCACTTTGTCAATGTACCCCTTCGGAATAGCGAGGTTGCCTACGGAGATCGTGTAGGGTGCTGGCATATCAGGTATAAGAATGACTCTGCATCTCACCCATATGAGTTGGATACCAGTGCGGATGAAAATCCAGCCTAGGTTGGCTATTAGGAAGAAGATCTTGTCGAACAATGACAATTTTTTCGATGAAGGTCGCCTTATGATTTCGACACGGAATTGATTCAGCATTAGAACTACTGGTATCTTCAAGAGCCAGGCGGCGATAAGTGATGAAGCTCTAGAATCTGACAAGACAACGTCAGGTTTGAAGCGCTTCATGAATTGGATTTCGCATATCACTTGACGTAGAAACCGTCTTATGCCCAGGGAAAAGCCGCTGGTTGCCGCGGTCATTTTGAAATCTATGGTGCCGTCGCTCGTGACTTTGAAATTAATCGGTACAGCTTCTAAGGTTCGCAAGTGATTGTGTTTCGCGTACTCAAGTCCATCTAGGTAAGTGGAGAATATTGTTTCGACTCCGCGCCTATTCAATTCCTTTGCTATTGGATCGGTCCGCGTAATGTGCCCGAGGCCAATTCCGCAAGGCGCTATGTACACACGCAAAGTGGTTATCCGCCGAAACTTCTTTTCTTAACCTCTCCTGCGGGTTCGATTTCCTCAAAGATCTCTCCTTCAAAGATCTTTACGGTTACCTCGTTGAGCAGCCATGAGTCTGGTGGTAGCCCTGCTTTCAAGCAGCAGTTCGTCAGAAAATCTGCTCCATTCCATTCCCATTCCACCGCAACTTGCGGGAGTAATAGTCCAGAGGATCCCATTCCTTCAACTATCAGGCCATGTCTCCCAATCTCTATCAGTTCAGGTAAGGCCATTCGATTTGCAACTGTGAGTGGTCGGGGGGCTGTCAGAGCTGTCAATTCGATTGCAATCGCGTGTTCGAATTCGTCAATTGATACTGGTTCGAATCGAGGGTCTTCGGTCGCGGCGTAAATCGCTGCTTTCACAGTTGCTTCGATTAATGGTTGATCAGGATAGGGGAAACCTATGCAGCCACGCAATGCGTGAGTTTTGAATGTATTCAGCGTGACAAATACCCCTGATTTTCTTACTAAGTTTCCGTTGGACGAAGGAGGCTTTATCGTTGTCTTTCTCTCAATATAACATGTAATTGCTTCTCTTGCCAACTTTACTAGAATAGTGCCTTCTCGAAGTGTTAAATTCTGAGTTTGAGATTTCTGAGTGCTTCTTTTCGGAGTCATGTAGTTTCCTCGTGGTTTCAAGTGTTTGTTCGATTTTCTTCCAGTGGCTTCCATGCCAGTATATCTTGGCGCAAGTAGGATTGGCGCACTTCCAAAAACTTTGATAGACTTTAAAGGTTGTTGGCGGAACAAGCGTCTCGATGTCTGCCTTTGAGACTTGTTTGATTGAGGAACCGCAGAGTGGGCATTTAGACAGATCAGGATCAATGGTTAATCGAATGTTGTATCGTTGTGCTAGAGCAGCAAGTCTCTCGTTTTCGTTCTTGCCTCTGATTAAGAATGAATCCACTCCGCGAGTTACCGCAGTTCTGTAGAGTTCTTCATCCGAGGTCAACAAGATAGATGACGAATGTTTGGCTGAATTAACTAATTCGTCATCTCTCTTGTTCTTTGCGTACTCTGTTTCATACCCTAAAATTCGCATCCAACGGTTCAGTTTGCCTAACATGCCGTCTATTAGGAAACGCATTAGGCCTTGACGATCCTGCCCGTTGGCGAACCTACTACGTTGCCGTTTTGAGCAACCACTTCGCCGTTCAGAATCGTGTAGGCGACGGCGCCTTTACATCTCATTCCGTCAAACGGACTGTACTTGGCTTTGCTTAGAAAGTTTGCCGCATTGATGTGAGTCTCCGCCTTAGGATCTACAAGTACGATGTCTGCATCAAATCCTTCTTCCAAGCGGCCCTTTTTGGGGAGATGAAATATCTTTGCCGGAAGAGTGGAGGTTGCGTCGATTAATCTACGTAGGCTCAGCGTGCCTCTTGAGAATTGATTGAGCATCAATGGCAAGGAGGTTTCTAGACCAGGAACCCCTGAGGCGGCTTTCCAAACGTCTTGCACTTTCTCTTCTATTGTGTGCGGGGCATGGTCACTCGCAAGAATATCGATTTGCCCATTTTTGAAGCAACGCCACAGATCTGATCGGTCTTGTTCGCTCCTTATTGGAGGTACGCATATTGCTAGAGGGCCCTGCTTCGTGAAAATGGAGTGGTTTAAGAACAGATGGTGCGGCGTGGCTTCGCAGGTCGCGTCGGTTGCGCGACGAATATACTGGACTGCTTCGGGAACACTCGTGTGACATATGTGAACTCGTACCGCTAATTCTTTACTAAGTTTCAGAATCCTCCGTACTTCCTTGACCTCGAATTTTGGTGCGTGCGTTCTGAGAAAGGCATTGATTGATGTTTTGCCCGCTCGAATGCTTGCTTGCTGATGCTTTCTTATGGCATCCCCGTCTTCTGCATGAACAGTCACGAGGACGTTCGCCTTCTTGGCCGACAAGAACGCGTTCCTGAGCTGTACATCGTCTGCTGAGTCAAAAGTTTCAAGTGACTTATTCAGGTATAATTTAAAGGCGATCGCTCCATGTTCCTTCATCAGCCGTAGTTCCCTTGGATCCTGAACCAATGCTCCCTGGAAAGCAATATTAGCAAACAATCTGCCCTCGGCTTTCGCCTTCTTTTCATCCAGCCTAATGCTACTAACGGTTGGTGGCTTGGTGTTTGGCATGTCGATGACGGTGGT
>Ga0326727_10028481_pt1 | contig 10152 bp, 11 predicted proteins | sample MB2enrmetagenome_FD_207643 | JGI IMG/M metagenome (GOLD analysis project Ga0326727, IMG submission 207643) | Lab enriched peat soil microbial communities from McLean, Ithaca, NY, United States - MB29MY | ecosystem: Environmental > Terrestrial > Soil > Wetlands > Peat | place: USA: New York...
CCGTGGCCAAGGTTCAGGCTGGACCTTCAACTCCGGAAGTGCCGCCCGTTGTGGTTGTTGGCTCCGGTTGGCGCGACCGCGCTGGTGAGTTGGAGTTGAACCCGGCAGGTCGCTCGGCGCCTGCCCACCTGGAGATTGCGCGGCGGCGAGCGAAGCGCTCAGGACAATCGCCATCGCCAGTGCACCAGCGGCGTGGCGCACGGAGCGGGATCGGACGGCTGCACCGCGGGCACACCCGAGCGCCGCCGATCGGCAGCCGTGCCTGCCGGTATGCCACCCGACTTCCATCGGAAGTCGGGTATAGCAGTGCGTGGGGCGGATGCAATCCGCCAGCCCGCATTCGATTATCGGGCCGAAGACCGGCGCGCGGGTCCCATTCGTTTGGGGGCCGGGGGCCCTCGCCCACTCAGGGCGCGTTCGCCAGATGCAGCCCTGGCCGCTGCAGCAAGGCCTGCGCTTCCGGAAACCGGGTCCATCCGGGCGCCTGCGCGGCCAGGTTCACGTCATGCCACTTCGGATGCCGCGGCTTCTTCTGCAAAGCGGCGAAATGGTCAAAGAACGCATCGACGAACCGCGCCACCTTGTTATAGCGCTCGCTCCCGGGTTGCCAGGCAAACACCGCCATCACGGAGCCGACCGCGATGGTGTCCACCTCCGCCCCGTCCGCCACCAGCCCGGGGTAGTCGGCGGCCGTGAAACGCGCCGGCAGGTAGGTCTGCAGCAGCGCGTCGTTCAGCGGCACCGGCAGGAAATGCAGCCCCGAGCCGGCACCGACATCACTGAACAGGCGAGCCGGCTTGCCGGCGACAAAAACCAGCGCCGCGATCTCCCCGCGCTTCAGCTTCTCCAGGGCCACCGCCTGATCGTCGTTGGCATACTGCACCTTGATGCCAAGCGCGCCGAACAGCACCGCGGAGGTCATGGCCGTGCCGCTGCCCCGCCCGTCCACGTTCACCGTCTTGCCGGCGAGGTCGTCGAGCGAGCCGATCGAGGGCGCGGCCAGCACGTGCACTTCCTCGTCGTACAGCTTGGCGATGTACTGCACCGTATGCTCCACGCCGGGGAACACATGCTGGCTCTTCGCATAGGCGAGCACGTCGGACTGCACGATGCCGACGTCGATGCCTTTGAGGAAGAGGATGTCGGCCATGTTCTGCAGTGAACCCTTGCCCAGCACGTTCAGGACGCGCAGCCGCTCCCCGTCATCCAGCACCGCCGAAAGGTCCGAGACGATGCGCACGTAGGTGCCGTCGATGCCGCCCGAGATCACCGCGACGGTCCCTCCGTTCGCCCGTGCCGTGGCGTCGGAGGAGGTTTGTGCGATTGCCGCCGGCATTTCGCCGATCAGCAGTGCGGCGCCGAGCAGCAGCAGCCGCAGGCCCACCATCCCAAAAACCCTCATCGTGTTCTGTTCGCCTCCAATCGCTGCAAACGCTCCGCCGACGCCGCATCGCCGAGCGCGATGGCGCGGCGATACCAAGTGGCCGCCATGTCCGGATCGGGCTGCATGCCGCGCGCGCCCAACTGCGCCAGCACGGCGGGGTCGTGGGTCCGTCCCACGTCGGCGGCGGCCTCGCCGCTGCCGGCCCGCGCCGCGCGTTCGTAGAGCAGGCGCGCCGCCGAGATATCCCCGAGGGCGAGCATGGCGTCGCCGCGGCGGATCAGGGCAGCGATCACCGCCGGCGGCAGCGCCTCAGCGGCTGGCGGGGCCGGCGGCGCTTCGGCTCCCAGGGGCGGGCCCGGTACCGCCGTCGCCTGTTGCTGCGCGGTCGCCGGCCTGGCGCTGTCCGGCGCCGGCCCGGCGCCGGGCGCCGGGGCCGGCGGGGCGACAGTCCCCGGCACCAGGGAGGCCACGACTTCGGCGGACGGCGGGTCGGCTTCGCGGGGCGATGCCGATGCGGATGGACCGGCTTGTGTCGGCGCCTCGGCGATGGGTGCAACCGGCGGGCGTTCGGCCGGCGGTCCGCGGCCCTCCGGGGGCGCCGGCGATGGAGCGGCGGCGGCCGTGCCAGCTTCCGGCGACGGTTCTTTCTTCGGGTCGGGGCCGGGACGTGTCGCCCCGGTGTGCTCGGCGCCGCCAGGCGCCACGGCCTCTGCGAACAGCATGAACCGGCGCGCCTCGACGCTGTGCCCGGCCGCGTCCTCGATGGCCGCGCGCTGGCGCAGACGGTGCGGCATGGCGTCGATTTCCGCCCGTCCCTCCGGGGTGGCGGTGGGCAACAGCGACAGGATGAGTTGCACCGTCTCCAGCGCATTGTCGCCCGCCGGTTCCCAGACGTGCCCGTCCGCCACCTGCGTCTCGGCGCGATCGATCAGTTCGGCGATTTCCCGATCCGAAGGCTGCGCGGCCACCGCGTTCGGCGGCTCGGCCCAGGCCTGCGGGGGGGCCTGGATCGCTCCGCAGGCACTCGCCAGCAGGATCACGATCCCCCATGTTCGCATATGCCAATCCCGCTTTTTCTATTGGCGCTCGTGTCAATTCGAACCTAGCACCGATCCGCGACAGAACCCCTCTGCGCGACGACATTTGATCCGCAGGCTGAAATAACCGTGAACTGTTCTATCGGAGGTATCCGCTTCACGAGACCCGCCGGGACTCCCGTATTTACTGCGGGATGTTGGGGGACCGGCCCGGAATATTAGGCCAGGGGCTCCGCCCCTGGACCCTGCAAAGGGCCTAGAGGCCCGCGGGTCCCATTCTGGGCAGCACCTCCTGGAGCACCGAGACCGGCACCGCCGCCCCGCCGGGTCGGCCAACGAGAGCCCCAACCTGGATCCCGCCCAACACCGGCGCCCCCGATGCGTCGCGCACCAGCAACGGTCCGCCGCTGGTGCCGCGCGTCGCGCTGCAATTGTGCAGCAGCAACTCATGGCCCCGGCGGTCGGCGCCGACGCCAGTCACCGCGCAGTGCAGATCCGCCTCGATCACCTCACCGCGGTCCTGGTTGTAGCCGCCCAGAACCGCCGCGGTGCCCGGCGCGATGGGCGAGCGCGCCAGCGGCAGCACGTCGGCGGACGGCGTCGCCAGTGACACCACGGCAAGGTCGACACCGCGCGTTCCGTCCGGGTCGGCCGGATCGTAGCCGGGCGCGATCCGATAGCCGCTCGCCAGCAGATGCGCGGCGAAGCCGCCGAAGGCGTATCCGGGAAGCACGTGAATCGAACTCGCCGGCACCCAGCGCCCGCCCGCGCGCGACCACAGGCAATGCGCCGCGGTCACCACCAGGGCAGGCGCCACCACCGTGGCGGTGCAACGGGAAACCCCCGGCACTTGCAGCCGGGCCACCGCCCGCCAGGGCGCCTGGCTGCCATCGACGCGCCGGCGCGGATCGCCGGCCCCCAGCCCGGGCAGATCCGGCGCACGGTCCGGCAGAGCCCTGGCGAAATCCCAGGCCGGCAGCAGCCCTGCCAGCAGCCCCAACGCGACGACCAACCCGAAACGGAGGGGAAGGCCCCGCCGGGGGTTGAACGGCGCCAGGCCGAGCGCCACCTCGCTGCCATGAGGATCCATGTCACCCGACTCCGGTTCGGCCCTCAGTTCGACATGACGCCGGATGGACGCTTCATCGAAGCGCCCCGGCCTACGCTCTCGGAAAAGCTGCTGCGGCTCGGCATCATCGTGGCGGTCATCGCCGCCCTCGCGGGGGTGGCGGCGCTCGCGCTGTGGCTGGCGCTGGTGCTGATTCCCGTGGCGCTCGCCGCCGCGGCGATCGCGTACGCCGCCTTCCGCTGGCGCCTGTGGCGGCTCAGCCGCTCGACGGGCCAGGCGGAGCCGCCTTTCCGCTCCCCCTCCAAGCCATAGCCCGCCCGCTTGCGGGCCCATCTTAGAAGCTGACCCGCCCGAAGATGGCGTGCAGCAGGCCATAGAGGATCCCCCCGATCAGGAAGCCGACCAGGGTGCCGTTCATCCGCACATACTGAAGGTCGCGGCCGACGCGCAGCTCGAGCTTCTCGGTCAGCGTTCGGGCATCCCAGCGCGCCACCACGCCGGCGATGAAATCCGACAGGTGGGCCTGCGCGGCCGGCAGCAGCGCACCCGCGATGGTCTCCAGCGCCTCCTGCACCCGCGCCCGTGCCCCGGGGTCGGTGTCCAGCATGGCGCCGAGATTGCGCAGGGAACCCTCGATCAGGGCAATGGTGCGGCCGCTCGGGCTGGCGGCATCGGCCTCCAGCGCCAGCCGCAGTCGTGACCATACGTCGGCCAGCCATGCCCGGACCGTATCATGGGAGAGCACTTTTCGGATGGCCGCGCCGATCTCGGCAGCGCGTTGCGGATCTTCCTCGATACGGATGATCTCGCGGCGCACCCATTCATCCACCGCGGCGCGCATCTCGGAACTCTCGGGCTCCATGCGCGCCAGCTCGAGGTTGACCTGGGCGATGACCCGGTGGGCGACCGCGGCGCCCACTGCCCAGCCGACCAGCCGGCCGCCCTGCTCGCGCACCCGCTCTTCTATGGCCCGCTGCAGCGCCGCTTCCCGGCTGTTGAGGGCGGCCTTCAGGCTGGCGAGGACGAAGCTGAACACCTCCTGGTGCCGGCCGCCTTCGACCAGGTGCCGCAAGGCTTGCGCCATCAAACGGCCGGCCCCCGTGCTGCCCAGGATTCGCGGCACGATCCGAGCCAGCAGACGGCGGGCCCGGCCGTCGTCGATGCTTGCCAGGATGCGCGGCAACATCGCCGCCAGCCCTTCCGCGGCCGGCCGCGTCGCCACCGGATCGGACAGGAAGCGCCGCAGGATGCCGGGCAGGTCCAGGCCGCCGAGGAAGCGCGCAACATCCTCGCCGGTGAACACGTGCCCGGCCACGAAACGGCCGAGCGCCCGGCCCAGGCGCTCTTTCTGATTCGGAAGAATGGCCGTGTGCGGAATCGGCAGGCCGAGCGGATGACGAAACAGCGCCGTGATGGCAAACCAATCGGCCACGCCTCCCACGAACCCGGCCTTGGCCGCGGCTTGCAGGAGATCGGTCGGATAGCCGGGCGGCATGGCATAGGTGAGCACCGTCAGCACTGCCATCACCACCAGGAGCGCGGTGGCGAGACGGCGATGGGCCTCAAGCGACCGGCGCGCGGCCAGGTCGGGGTCGGATGCAGCGGGCGCGAGGGGGGCGGTCATAGTCGGAACGGTGTATCGCGTGTCGCGCCTCTTACCAACCGGCTCACCCCCCTCTCTCAACTCCCCTCCAAAAAGAATGGGTTCAAAGGGCCTCTCGGCCCTTTGCGGGGTCCAGGGGCAGCGCCCCTGGTCCGTTCAACCGCATCCGCGCAGCCACGCCGGCAAAGTCGGATACGTGGGGGTGCTGGTCGCTGCGCCGGGCGCCATTGCGGCGCCTGAGGACCTGGCAGGTCCGCATGCCGGCGGTGGCCGCCGCATCGAGTTCCGATTCGACGTCGGACAGATAGAGGATTTCAGCCGGCGGCCGACCGAGCCCGATGGCAAGCCGGGAAAAGCTCCCCGGCTCTCGTTTGCTGCCGACCCTGGTATCGAAGAAGCCGCTGAACAGGCCCGAAAGATCGCCGGCCGACGAGTTGCTGAGGATGAGCCGTTGCGCTTCCGAGGAGCCGTAGGAAAAACCGTAAAGCCGTAACCCCGCCGCTCTCCAGCGCCGAAGCGCTGGCGGCACGTCGGGGTAGACGGCACCGACCAGCGCGCCGGCGCGGTAGCCTTCGCGCCAGATCATGCCCTGCAGGGCCTTGAGCGGGGTGATCTTCGCGTCCTGCTCCATCCAGTGCAGCAGCACATCGAGTTCGCTCCGCCCAGGGGCAAGGCGCCGCACTTCCGCGAGCTGCCCTGCCACCTCCGGATCGTCGGCGTGCGTTTGCAGGAAGCCGGGAAAGCGCTCGCGGGCGAACGCGAACAGAACGTCGCGGATGAAGCTGAGCGGGGTCGTCGTCCCCTCGATGCTGGTAACGACGGCCGCGAGCGGAAGCATCTCAGCCCTGAAGAGCCGAGCGCTCAGACCTTCTGGGTGGTGCGGGGCTGCGCGTCGGCGGCGGTGGCCTCAGGCCCCGCGATCGAGCCGGTGGGCTTTTCCGCGGAGGCCGCCATGGAGGCATCATCGCTGTCGTCCGCCATGTTCTTCTTGAACGACTTGATACCCTTGGCAAAGTCGCCCATCAGCGTGCTCACCTTGCCGGTCCCGAACAGCAGCAGGACGACAAGCAGCACGACCATCCAGTGCCAGATGCTGAAGCTACCCATAAGTCTCCTCCAGGTGGGGCGTTGCCCGTCTCCCCCGAGATGGAATGCCGCCGCGACGGATGCAAGCGAAGTTTCTGGTTTGTGCTAGCCCGGATGCGCGGGAAACGCCAGCGCGGCGCGATTACCGAATTGTCACCCGCCCATCGCTCACAGCCGACGCGCTGCCCCGGCCCCGCCGGCCGCCGCCAGACCGGCTGCCGGATAGGCCGCGCGGCGCAGCATGTCGTGGGTGGTCGGCACGGGCGGAAGAATGAAGCCGTATGCGGCGTACGCGCGACCGCCCAGCGCGTTCGATGGCGGCCACCACATGCGGACCGCGGTCCAGTCGTTGCGCGGCGAAACATCGACGACCAATTGGTCTTCGGTCAGTTCATCGGGCACCCAGTTGGCCTGGATGACCAGCACCTGCCGTGGAGCGAGCAGGCGCGAGACGACGGCGACGTGGCCCGAAGGCAGCCGCCGGCTTCGTGCCAGCACGAGCACGGCGCCGACCTGCGGTTGCGACGACCGGCTGTAGCGGCCAGCGGCCTCGCTCCACCAGGTATAGGCTTCACCATGCAGGGCGACGCCGGAGAGCTCGCGGGCGAATGGCGCACAGGAAACGCCGGGCTCTCGGCTGGCGGCGGCGAGATTGGGGCCGGTGCTCAGCCCCCCGGAGGCGCATGCGGAAAGCCCTCCCGCGAGGAGCAGGGTGGCGAGCCGCGTGCCGCGGGACAGCAGGACGGTGCGAAGCATCTCGCAGGAAGCATGTAAAGGACGCCGCCCAAGTATCGCAAATATCTACAGAATGCACAAGCGATATTGATGGATCGCGAACGACTGCCAGCCTCCCGGTTGGTCTCAGCTGCGACGCAGGCGGCCGAGCAGTGCCCCGGCAGTATCCAGGGCGGTGCCGAGGGCACGGGTGGCGGTCTCACGGGAGAAGCCGGCGCGGGCCAGCACACCGAGCTCGCGCGCTCGATCCTCCGCGGCACCTGGGGGGCGGAATGGGCCGATCCGACGCCGCCGCGCCAGCACCAGGGCCGCGGCGAGCTCCCCTTCGGGATCGTCGGGCAGCGCCTCCGCCGCATCGCCATTGCTGACGCCCCGGGCCGCGAGGTGGGCGGCGATGGCACGGCGGGAACGGCCACCGCGCGCCAGGTTGCGGGCACGGCTGGCGGCAAAGGCGGCGTCATCGACGATGCCGGCAGCGACCAGCCGCTCCACCACCACGCGCACGAGGCGGCGCAGATCAGGGAGCGCCGCGGCCCCTGCCTCGGTCCCGGCACGCTCGGCCCAACGCTCGCACTGTCGATCCAGCACACCCACCAGGCGCGCCCGACTGGCGGCGTAGCGGGACAAGTACGCCAAAGCGGCCTCGTGCAGCACGGCGTCGGTCAGCGGCCCGGCCTCACCCGCCCCTTCTTCGCGCCTGCTCGGGGAGTTCCTCATGGCGCCATCATGCCACGCGGGGAGGCATCGGAACACCGAGGGAGCGGCCCCGGCAGGGTTCGGAATTGACTTGGATGGGCGTAGATTGCATTGCTGCCCTGCAATGCCGGCTTGGGTTTGACTTCATTGTCGGGCCCGGCACAATCTCGTCGCTTTTCGCAACCGCGCGCGCATGGGCGCGACGCCGGCGCAATTCGCGAGAGAAAGTTTGAAGACGGGAAGAGAATTATGATCCCTGCCCTGATGCCGACGTACAACCGCGCTGATCTCGCTTTCGAACGGGGCGAGGGGGCCTGGCTGTATGCGACGGATGGGCGACGATTCCTCGATTTCGGCAGCGGCATAGCCACCGCCAGCCTTGGCCACGGCCACCCGCACCTGGCCCAATCGATCGCGGCGCAGGTGCAGAAGGTCATGCACGTGTCCAACCTTTACCGCATTCCGCAGGCCGAGCGCCTGGCGCAGCGCCTGGTCGACGCCTCCTTTGCGGACAGTGTGTTCTTCTGCAACTCGGGAGCCGAGGCGAACGAGGGCATGGTCAAGCTGATCCGCAAGGCCGCCTTCGAGAGCGGCCACAGCGAGCGGTATCGGATCATCACCTTCGAAGGGGCGTTCCATGGCCGCACCCTCGGCATGCTCGCCGCCACCGGGAACGAGAAGTACCTGAAAGGCTTCGGCCCGAAAGTGGACGGCTTCGACCAGGTCCCGTTCAACAACCTGAACGCGCTGCGTGACGCCGTCGGACCCTATACCGCCGGCGTCATGGTCGAGCCGCTGCAGGGGGAGGGCGGCATCCGCGCCGGCAGCATCGAGTTTCTCCGCGGCCTGCGTGCGGCCTGCGACGAATTCGGCGTGCTGCTCGGGTTCGACGAGGTGCAGTGCGGAATGGGCCGGACCGGCAAGCTGTTCGCCTTTGAATGGGCCGGCATCGAACCGGATGTGGTAGCCACGGCCAAGGGGCTCGGCGGCGGCTTCCCGATCGGTGCCATCCTGGCCCGCGAGCACGTGGCCAAGTACATGGTGGCCGGCACGCACGGGACCACGTTTGGCGGCAATCCGCTGGCCTGCACTGCCGCCAATGCAGTGCTGGACGTTCTGCTCGCGCCTGGCTTCCTTGACGAGGTGGTGCGCAAGGGGAAGCTTCTGGCAGCGGCGCTGGCCGAACTGGCCTCGGAGTTCCCCCAGGTGTTCGCGGAAGCCCGCGGCATGGGGTTGATTCAGGGGCTCAAGTGCGTCACTCCGGCCGCGGACGTGCAGGCCGCGTTCACCGCGGAGGGGCTGCTCAGCGTGGTCGCCGGCGAAAACGTGGTGCGGTTGGTGCCGCCCCTGGTGATCACCGACGCGGACCTCGCGGATGCGGTCGCGATGATGCGCCGCGGGGCGGCGCGCTATTTGGCCTCGCTGGGCAAAGAGGCAGCGAAATGAGCGGTATGACATTGCGCAGACCATCTCCCCCGCACGGCGAGGGAGACGCGCCGGAAGCGACGCTGCGACACTTCATCGACCTGCGTGACCATGACACGGCCACGCTGCGGCACGTGCTGGACATTGCCGCCGGCTTCAAGGCGGCGGGGCGGCTTGCCGCGCGCCCGCTGGCCGGCAAGACGCTGGCCATGATCTTCGAGAAGCCAAGCACCCGCACCCGGGTCAGCTTCGAAGTGGCGATGCGTCAACTCGGCGGCGACGCGGTGATGATGACCGGCACCGAGATGCAGCTTGGCCGCGGCGAAACCATTGCCGATACGGCACGCGTGCTGTCGCGCTATGTCGATGCGATCGTGATGCGCACCGACGGCCACGAGAAACTGCACGAGATGCGGACGTATGCGACCATCCCGGTCATCAATGGGCTGACGGCCGACTCGCACCCGTGCCAGCTGATGGCGGACGTGATGACGTTCGAGGAGCACCGCGGCCCGATTGCCGGCCAGGTCGTGGCCTGGTGCGGCGACGGCAACAACGTTGCGCGCAGCTGGATCCAGGCGGCGGCGCGCTTCGGGTTCACGTTGCGATTGGCGACCCCGGACGTCCTGCGTCCGCCGGCGGAACTGATCGCCTGGGCGCGCGCGGAGGGCGCGGCGGTGGAGTTGACCGATGACCCCCTGAAGGCAGTGGCCGGTGCGCGCTGCGTGGTGACCGACACCTGGGTGAGCATGTCGGACGATCCGAACACGAGCCGGCACAACCTGCTGGCGCCCTATCGGGTTACTTCGAAACTGATGACCCTGGCGGCGACGGATGCGATTTTCATGCACTGCCTGCCGGCGCATCGCGGGGAAGAAATGACCGAGGACGTCATCGACGGGCCGCAGAGCGTGGTGTTCGACGAGGCGGAGAACCGCCTGCACGCGCAAAAAGGTGTGCTAGCCTGGGCCCTGGGGGTGGTGCGGTAAGGCCAGGGGCTCTGCCCCATAGGCGCGAAGTTAGAGCCTGAGGGGGTAAGCTTGGAGGGTTCTGCGGCGAGGGGGCTCTGCGAGTTTGCGGCGGAGGCGCTGACATCGCTGTGGTGTGAGTGGCCGCG
>Ga0326727_10028482_pt1 | contig 10150 bp, 11 predicted proteins | sample MB2enrmetagenome_FD_207643 | JGI IMG/M metagenome (GOLD analysis project Ga0326727, IMG submission 207643) | Lab enriched peat soil microbial communities from McLean, Ithaca, NY, United States - MB29MY | ecosystem: Environmental > Terrestrial > Soil > Wetlands > Peat | place: USA: New York...
CGTGATGAACGCCGGCGCACTCCAGCCATTCGCCGTGCGGCAGGTGGCTACGCCTTTGCCTCCTTCAGCTCCGAAGATAAAACCGCCTTTGACCACGTGCGGGATAACGGCCACGCACTTTGCATGCTGCAACACCTCTTCCGGGATTCTCTTGTCAGGCATCCCCATAATTTCGTGCATCACACTGGTCGCGTTGTCCAGCCGGTCGATGGCATCTTCACGTGCCGACCCGGCCCAGCACAACGTGCCGAGACCCAACATCGTAAGTACGAACATCATTTTTTTCATGGAACACCCTTATTTCTGTTATCTCTGCTTAGTTAGACTGTATCCACCGACGACTCCCACGCCCAAGTCTTGGTGGTTGGCGAAGAGAGTCGATCGGGGGCTAAATGCGTGTCTCCGCCGCTTTGGCCTTGGCGATTGCTGCCTTCGCCTTGAGTAACTCGACTTTAGCCTGGGCCTCGCGCTCCGCAGCCTGGCGTCGCTCTTTGGCCTTCTGTAACTGAGCTTGTAACTTGGAGTCGAGCTGGTTGATCTTTTCCTGGAGCTTGGCTTTTCGCTCAGCATGAGCCTTGGCATGCTCTGCCTTCATCTGGGCAAGGTCGGCTTTCATGGCGGCAACGTGCTCGTCGTGGAGCGTGTGTTTGACCTCTGAGAGAGCGCGGCGGAATATGGTGCCCCCGAGCGCCTCCATCCAAGTGTCCACGGGAGTAGTCGAGTCTTCCTCAATCTCCGCCACAACTGCCGCCTTGTTCGGCAAAAGAGCCCCGGCCACGTCATCAATGAAGTCCTCACCAATCCTGGCTTTGTCCAGGTCCACCGAAGCGCCGCCAAGAAACCCCACGGCAGCGCCGATGCCGAAACCGGCCGGCCCGCCTAGTAGACCGATGAGGCTTCCCAGTGAGGTTCCGGCCAGGGTCCCGAGTGGTCCCCGGCCATCACTTTCCCTCACCGTTGTGGTCCCATCTGCATTTTTCACCACCACTGCGTGGCCGTAAACACTGATGTTGCCGTCGATCTCCATCAGCATAAGGGCCTTTTTTCCTTCGTAGGCTTTGCTCTCGTTATCAAAAACCACCACCAACATTCTGGCCATAATGGTTTCTCTCTTTATTCACCTGATTTCAACGTGAACTCCCGTTGTCGTTCGTGCCCCGCGCGCAGGCGGCGGAGGTCACCGGCCACCTTTGTCGAGAACTTTCTCCACCTTCGCCTGCTGGTCACGGCTCCGTAAATCACTGCTTAGGCGCGCTGAAATCCACTTTGGGAGCCTGGCGCGCGGACTCGGAAGCAGCAAAGTAGTCGTTATTCCGCTGGAATCCAGCCCACCTGGCAAAGATGAAATTGGGGAAAAGACCGATGAAGGTGTTGTAATCCTGGATGGCGTCGTTATACCGGCGGCGTGCGCCGGCGATGCCGTTCTCGGTTCCGGCCAGTTCGTCCTGCAGGGCCAGAAAGTTCTGATTGGATTTGAGAGCGGGATAGTTCTCGACGATGGCCAGCAGCCTGCCCAGGGCGCCATCCAATTGGCCATTCGCAGCGATCTTGTCTGCCGGCGTCCGGGCACTCAACAAGGCGGTGCGGGCGTTGGCGACGTCTCCAAACACTTTCACCTCCTGCTGCGCATAACCTTTCACGGTTGCCACGAGGTTCGGAATCAGGTCGGCGCGCCGCTCGAGCACCACATCTACCTGTGCCCATGCTTGCTTGATAGCCTCATTTTTGCGTACCATTTCGTTTCGGCTGCCGACGTAAGATCCTCCCACGATGAGGCCGATCAGCACCAATATCCCTACCAAAATTAGCAGTATCTTCATGACCTTCCTCCTCTAGATTCAGCAGGTGTTACCCTTCGTTATCATTTCTTTGCCGGCGGAGTTGCTAGCCGCCGGTCAATCTCCTCGGCGACCCTGACGACCCTGTCCAGGTATGCGTCGAATGTTGCTTGGACATTCACATCGCGTCCACGCTTGCGCCCTTCACGAACTTCGAAAATGGTGTGAAAGGGGGAGGGATCAAACCCCAGAACGGATCCCAGGCGGTCCATCGTGCCTCTCTTGGTGGGAGGTGGATCCTCTCCCAGAGCAATCAAGGCATGCCGGAACAGCGCGGCGAACGTCGAGATGGACGAGGTCATCAGCTCCAGGGTCTTCCGGGAGTCAGCGGGATGCATCAGGTAGTGCTGCCGCAAGCGCAACGTATTGCTACGCAGCTCCCTTTCCACGTGCAGGCGGTGAAGATCCATGGGGATATGGAGCGAGGCAATTACATCCTCGCCAAAAAGAATGCGGCGTGCCGCTTTAATGTCCAGCAGTTCGATGGCAAAAATATCGGCGGAATGCTGAAGCTCGTTGTGCGTGAAGAATAGGGGCGCGGGGTGTTTCTTCTTGGCCCACCAGGCCGAAGCAGGGCGCAGCTTGCTCAGATCCTCCCTGCCAAGACTCTGCATGATGCAGAGGACATTCAAGTCGGAATGCCTCGGGTGGAACTCTTCCGTAGCCGCGGAACCGTAAAGTATTACGGACAGCAGGTTGCTTCCCGCGGCCTTCTTTAATCTGGTTACTAGCTCTGTCAGGTGCTGTTCTACGCTCATAGTGCTCGCTCCCGGCTCGTGATGATTGCCGACAGATTGTTGTCGATTGCCGATAGACAGTGGAATAAGTTGCCGAAGCGCGTTTTCAATCGACAATCGCCCATCGGCAATCGGCAATTTCAGTTGTTACCAGCCGCCGCCGGCTCCACCCCCACCCGAGGAACCTCCACCAAAACCCCCGAAGCCACCGCCTCCCCCAAAACCACCTCCGCCCCAACCGCCCCCTCGACCTCCCCCGCCCAGGAATAAGAGCCAGAATAAGAAGGGCAGTCCGAAGAGAAGGATAAGGACAAGCAGAATGACCTGTCCCGCTGTCAGGTGAATTTCCTGCCCCTCGCCCTCGGAGGCGGGAGAAGCGACCGCATGGAAGTCGGCCAGGCTATCCAGGGAAACGTGGCTGTCTTGCGCAATCACCTCCGCAATCTGACTCACTATCTGCACGATGGCGCCGTTGTAGTCACCCCGGCGCAATAATGGAACCATGTCGCGTCCGAACCCGCCCACCTTGCCGTCAGGAAGGATGGGTTCGAGGCCGTAGCCAACCTCGGTCCAGTACTTGTGATCATCGGCAGCAAGCAGGATCATCACGCCACGGTCCGTCCCCTTGTATCCCACGCCCCACTTCTGGAAAAGGTGATTGGCAAAGTCTTCCACCGTGTCATCTTCCAGGCTCTTGATAGTGGCCACCGCGATCTGGGCCTTGACCTTTTGATCGACCTCCGTACTCACCGCGGTCAGTTTCTCCACCGTCGTGGCGTTGAGCACGCCGGCAAAGTCGTTGACGTACCCCTGCGGGTTGAGCTTCTTCCATTTCTCCGCGTGGACAGTCGCAACGGGGATGACGGCCAGAAGTAAGATCAACAGCCGAAGGGGGTAGTAACGGGAGCTCAGTCTGAAGTGGTGGGGTAAGGACCGCATTATTTTCCTTGAACTCGACCCCCAACAGTGATTTGTCGACACCGCATGATTGTGAGAGTGACTCAAGTTGACACCAGAGATGCTTAAATCCGGCTATTCACGCTGTGACGCTGGAGGAGCATCTGACCAGAATCATCACCCCAATGATGGATCTGGGGGCAGCACCGAAAGAAGCCACCCCCCTCCATCAGGATCATTAGGGATGTAATCAAGCGCTCTTCAGCGTCTGGTTGACGGCCTCTGTCAAGGCTTTGTCAAAGGCGTCGACATCGGTGCTCAGTTCCTTTTCAAACTGCTTCACGGCGTGTTTCGTAGCGTTCGCCAGAGCCTCTTGCAGCCTCGACCGGCCGATCACGATCAGGGCTGCTGTGCTCGCCTGAAGCGTGTCCCCAATCTCCTTCAGATCAGAGCGCGACATTCCTCCCCACAAATGCCCAATCAGAGATCCCGCACCGGCGCCGGCCGCGAGTTCCCACACAAGGTACGGCGGGAAGAATATGCCGACCAGTGCCCCCACTGCCAAGCCGCCCCATGCCCCGTACTGCGTCGGCATCTCGGTCTTGTGGATCTTCACCTTACCGGTCGCGTCTTTGCTGATGACTGCCGCATCATACACGCCGATGAGGCCGTCAAAATAAAGCTTCTTCACTGCCTTATAGTCTTCGTTCGCATCGTCGAGACTCCCATAAGTCGCGATGTAAACGACAACTGTTTTGTTCGTTTTGTCTGCCATAGCTCCTCCTTTGAGTTAACTGCCTCTTGTGACTAAAACCGCCCCTCCTCGTTGGGAGGGCACGCTGTCATGCGCCGGCTGCGCACACTAACCTTTGGCACGAGCTTCGATCTCCTCAATTTCCGACTTGGCTTAGTGGAACGGCTCGCTGGCCTTCAGTCGTAGTGAAGGAAAAGCACTCACCGGCCACTTTTGCCGAGAACTTGCTCCACTTTCGCCTGCTGTTCCTTGCTCAACGTGGTGCGGAGGATCGTGCCTCCGTAGCCACGGAACTTGTTGGCTACAACGTCCGGATCACCCACCCGCAGGATTGCGTAGATAGCCGAGTCGCCGGGTTGGATCATTGCCCCGACCCGCTGGACGAATTCATCGGGAATGCCAAACTCATCTTTCCACGACGACGCATCGACGGCGCCCAATCCGGCTCCGAGTGCGGTCCCGCCCAGGGCTCCCGCCGCAAGAGCGCCGCCCGCCGCCGCAGCACTTGCCCCGGCAGTAAATGGAATGGCGAGCGTGGCCCCGATCAGCAAGCCCCAAAAACCGCCCCACGCTGCCCCTTCGCCCGTCGTCATCTGGTAGCTTTGATCGACCCGCAGTTTGCCCTTGTAGTCACGATAGACGGCAACGGCATCATGCAGATCTACCACCCAATCGTCGTTCAGGCTCAGCAACTCGTTGAGCACCTCCGACCCGCGGTACATGTCTTTCTTGAAGCCAACCACTATCAGTTCTGCCATGTTGTTCTCCTCTCAGTCTCTTGCCAGTTGATTTGGTCGTGAGTTCTCGTCACGCCCGTGACGCTACTCCTTGATCCTGCCCTATCTCAGGCAATGCAAAGACCATTCCTAACCTCTTGAAAACACTTCGACATACGAGCCCGAAAGTCGCAATTTCCTCGCGAATTCGCGAACTTCGCTAAAAACAGGAGCTGCGCCTGGTGATATTAGTGATGTTTATGGAAGGCAATTCTCTTGACGTCGGGCCAAAATTCCTCGAAAGCATTGGCCGCCATGAGTCCGCCGAAGCCTTCCGACGCGCGCAGGAGCGCGTCGTGCGTATTGGCTTCGCTGTTAACGCGCCAAGTGTTTGAGAGGAAGTTGTTCCCGAAAATTGCCATATCGCGGGCATAGGCGGGCCCGAAGCTCCCGCCGTGGCCCCGGGCAGCAAAGGTGAGCCGTATCACGTTCCCGACGCGAGCCTTAAAGGGCCGATCCGGCACGCGAAAATAGCGAGGATCTTCCCGGAGGATAAGACCAACCCCTGCTTCCATGGCATTTCCGGTGGCGCTGCGCGTCATGCCCATTCCGTAGCGGTCGGCAAGACCTTTCCAGTGCGGCCCGTACTCCTTCGGGCGATCAGGAATCGTTCCCAAGGCGGATAGGAACATCCCTCCTGCCAGATTCGACCAGTTGATCGTGTTTGTGGTGAACCAGCGGAGACTTTGTTGCGGTGTGATCGGGTCATAGGGCGCCTCCAGCATCTGTGGTCTCAAAGGCCTAACCAGTGAGCGGAAACCGGGACGATCAGACTCGTGCGGCTGGCTCAAAAGGGCCCTTTGGATGGATTTAGTTGGGCGGCGAGATTGGGCGGACGCGACAAGATTCGTGGCAAAGAAGATGGCAAATAGAGTTGCGAACCAACGCGAGAGCACGGCGTCGTGAGGTTTTTTTGTGCTGCATTGGGATAGTCTTCGCATTCTGGGAGGGACTTCAAAGCAGTCCCTCCGCTTCATCAATGCAACGGACGCGCCAATTGCTAAGTCCTTCAAACGCTCGGGCTGGCGCATCACCAGAGCTTCGATCTCTTCACGAATTCGCGAACTTCGTAAAAAGTAAACGAGGGATTGAAGCTCCGTCGGCACCCGCCGCCGCAAAAGGTTTTCTCACGTCCGATTCACTAGGACTACGACACTTCGGGCCTCGACCCGACGCGTGTTGCCGAGTGCGTCTGGCTCCAAGCCGGGGTCGGCGATGTCGTGAGGCGAAGGCTGGGCGGTGTCTACGGCCAGGCACCAATGCCTGCCGGGCACAACCGGCAGTTCAAAATCCAGGCTCTCCCAGAACATGTTGAACATGATGTGCAAGTCGGTGTCCCCGGCGAAACCTGCCAGCGTCATCGCGAGTGCGCGCGCGCTTATATCGTCCCATCCAGGGCTGTCGAGTTTCGTGCCGTGCCACGCTACGTCCTTTAAGCCGCGCTCGTTCATCGCGCCATTGAAGAACTGGTCCCGCGAGACGGCGCTGTGCATCTTCCGGAAGCGAATTATGCTCCTACAGAAGCGGAGCAAGTCGGCGTGCTTGTTCACCAAGCTCCAGTCGAACCAACTGATCTCGTTATCCTGGCAATAGGCGTTGTTGTTGCCTTTCTGTGAACGACGGATCTCGTCGCCGGCGACAAACATGGGAACGCCACGCGAGAGCATCAGAATGGCCATAAAGTTGCGCACCTGGCGGTTGCGCAGCGAGTCGATATGGGGATCGTCGGAGTCACCCTCCACGCCACAGTTCCAGCTCAGATTATCGTTGATGCCGTCACGGTTGTATTCGCCGTTCGCCTCATTGTGCTTCTCGTTGAAGGAGACCAAGTCATTGAGGGTAAAACCGTCGTGACAGGTCACGAAATTGACGCTATTCATCGGTGACCCGCCCCGGTCCTGATAAATATCAGCGCTACCTCCCAAGCGCGACGCGATTGCGCCCACCAGTCCGGGATCGCCCCTCACGAAGCGACGGACGTCGTCACGATAGCGGCCGTTCCATTCCGCCCATCGGTCGCCGGGGAAATGCCCGATCTGGTATAGGCCGGCGGCGTCCCACGCCTCCGCAATCAGCTTTGTATCTGCCAAGCATTCGTCCAACTCGATATGCCAGACGAGCGGGGGGTGAACGGCAGGCGCCCCGTCTTCACCACGCGAAAGAATGGACCCTTCGTCGAAGCGGAAGCCGTCCACGTGGGCCTCCTGAACCCAGTAGCGCAGGCACTCGACGATCATCTTCACGGCAATGGGGTGGTTGCAATTGAACGTGTTCCCGCACCCGGAATAATCCATGTAGTATTGCAGCGCCCAAGGCACCAGCAAATAGTAGGCGCGGTTATCGATGCCCCGGAAAGAATACGTCGGTCCCTCGTGGTTGCCTTCATCCGTGTGGTTGAAGACCACATCGAGAATGACCTCAATCCCCGCCTTGTGTAGAGCCTTGACCAAATCGCGGAACTCGCGCAAGTGGCCGCCGCTTTCGGGCTGGAGGCAATAGGAGGACTGGGGCGCGAAGTAACCAATGGTGCTGTATCCCCAGTAATTATGGACGGGTTTCCCCTCGACGACTCTGAGCACCGCGGTCTCGTCGAAATCAAAGATGGGAAGCAATTCGACCGCGGTCATGCCGAGATCCTGCAGGTAAGGAATCTTCTCGATGAGGCCGGCGAATGTGCCGGGATGCCGAACACCTGAAGTCGGGGATTGCGTGAAGCCGCGGACATGCGCCTCATAAATGATGCATTCCGCCATCGGACGGTTGAGGGGCCTATCACCTTCCCAATCATAATCGGAATCGTCGATGACGACGGAGCGAATAGACGTCCGCAGGTTATCCTCCGGGGTGCACGCGCTGCCGCGATTCCAGAGAGCATTAGAATTGCCGTGGGCGTAGGGGTCAATCAGGACTTTGTTTCTGTTGAATCGATGCCCGGGGTCAGACGGGCCATCCACACGATACGCGTAGTGCACGCCCGGTTTCAGACCCCGCACAAAGGCGTGCCAGAAATGGAAGGTCTTGTTTACATAAGGATCGAACCGAATGGTTTGGAACGGCTCGAGCGAGTCGTGAGCTGAGAACAGGAGCAGGTCGACGCCTCTGGCACTCGAGGAAAAAAGTGAGAAATTCACCCCGGAAGGTAAAGGTGCAGCCCCCAATGGATGGGGAGAGCCGGCCTCAACCGGGAATGGGACTTGCCCGATAGACTCACCAGAAAGCGGGCTGAGCATCGCGTTTTCTCCCTTTGAGTGGGCATCGTCACGTAAACCAGCGGCACACCGCCAAGACTAAACCACTTCGCGCATTGGGCAATTCATGGCTTCACTTCCATGAGGCGCTGATCAGAGCGGGCCGTCGAGGAGTTCTGAGCCGAAAAACATTCCAGCCACACGATTCGCAGTACAGCGGCTATAGGTACCGAAAGGTACACGCCCGCAATGCCTCCCACCTGACCTCCCACCATGAGCGCAAAGACGACGGTAAGCGGCTGTAGCTCCAAGCTGTTACCCATGATGCGCGGCGAATTCACATAATCCTGCACCAGCCTCCACGCCACCACCAAGCCCGCCATCCAGATCCAGTGCGAGTGAGTCAGGAAACCGACCGTTAGAATAGCCAGGGCCGAAATGATCCATCCCACCACGGGAAGGAATTCCAGTGCGCCTCCCACAAGGCCCAGCGCAATCGCGTAGGGGAATCTTAGGATGAGCATCGAGACACTATAAAAAGCGAAGGAGAGACCCGCGAGGGCGAGCTGGGCGCGAATGTACTTGGCCAGCATCGTATCAATCCGCCGCAGGATTCGCTTGAGCAGTGTGTCCCGCCCCGGTTCAGCGGCTTCCATTATTGAATCCGCCATCGGCCGCCCGTCTCGCAAGACGAAGGCGGCCAGAATGGGAATGGGGAAAAGCCAGATCGCGCTCGCGGCGATATACGCTATGGACGCTGCACCGCGCTCGAAAGCACGTTCGACGAAGTCATGGTTACGAGCCAGCAGATCCTGTATGCGTTGTTGCTGGAGGGCGCTCAAGCCGTGCCTGCCCCCGAGAGCAGAGGGAGGCTTTCCAGTGGAAAGGTCTTGCAAAATCTCGGGCACCGCCGCATTGAGATTCCTTATCTGCGCCGCGAGGGGCGGACCTAACTGGTACACCACGCTGCCCAGCACAAGAGTCGCGATCAAGTAAACCTGGACAATCGCCCAAGTGCGGTTTTTCCGGCCCAGGCGCGAATGCCGCTGTATCCACGTGACCGCCGGTTCGACCAAATAGGCGAAGAGAACAGAGAGCAGCAAGAGGAGAATAAGCCTGCGCGCAATATAGAGGATCGCCGCCGAGATCAGGAAGAGCGCCACGGTAGTGATGACATTGCCGGCTCGATCATCGACTCTGAACATGCTGTTTTATCCTCGATATCCGCCCTCGGGGCGCTATTCCGCGCCTTGCCAGCCTTGTGCCCACCGGGCAATCCGGCAGCTCGGCGGGTTTGCGCTTAGGGCAAGCTGTGAATGGCGCCGGCGAAAGCGGTCAAACCCGCACCGTCAAAAATGAGGTCGACGCCGATCACGATACCGATGAAAAAGGTGCTAGCCGTAGGGTAAATGGCCAAAACGTAGACGCCGAGAGCGACGGAGACGAGTCCTGCAAAAACCGTCCACCCCCACCAGGGGAACTTAATAACACCCGCCCCGACTGCCCGGAACAGCCCTCCCACGATGAAGAGTATAGCAACCACCATGGTCACTCCTTCCGCGCCCGCGTTCGGGTGACGAATCAGGAGGTATCCGACCCCTACCCGAATGAGCCCGTTCAGCAGGTACAGGAAGAAGATAGGCCAGGTGATGCTGAGAACCGAATTGATGATCCAGAACACGCCGCCGATCATAAGAACCCAGCCTAAGGCCAGAATTGAAAAAGCGGTCGCGGTCTGCGCTTTGACGATACAGGCGGCGCCAAGAATCATGAGCAAGATTCCTATTACGAGGAACCAGCCCCATGATTCTCTGACTTCTTCTATTGCGTTTGTGAATACTTCAGAAATGTTCGCCATTGTCCTGCTCCTTTTGTGTACTGCATCTTTTCGTGTCTGCCTTGCAATTACGGCCCGATCAAGCCACATGGCATGCCATCAATGCAAGAAAACCTCAGCGGT
>Ga0326727_10028483_pt1 | contig 10150 bp, 9 predicted proteins | sample MB2enrmetagenome_FD_207643 | JGI IMG/M metagenome (GOLD analysis project Ga0326727, IMG submission 207643) | Lab enriched peat soil microbial communities from McLean, Ithaca, NY, United States - MB29MY | ecosystem: Environmental > Terrestrial > Soil > Wetlands > Peat | place: USA: New York...
TCGCCTGCGGTCCGGGTTTTCGCTTGTCGAAAACCCGGACCACAGGCCAAATGTGGTCTTTACGGCTCCGCTCCCGGCACGACTGAAGTCGTGCCCTGACACTTCGAGGCGATCCTCATGCTTCATTCCCTTCATGCGATTGCACCGCACGCCGGAAGCGGCTCAGAGGCGAAAGTAAATGCCGATCACGGGCTCGGCCGTGTGCGTAAAAGCCCCGGTGGAGTAAAACAAGGTGGTCAGATTGGGCGCCTTGTAGAGATTGCCCCGGTATTGCAAGCGCAGTCCGATGTGCGGAAGCAGCTTCCAGTCCACGCCGGCGCCATAGACAAAGACCGGCTTGGTGGTTGAGGCCGTGTTGTAGGTGCTGGTAGTAAGAGCGAAGGCGCAAGGAGGTATCGACCCAACGGGACAGGGGCCGAAGAACGTGACGGCGAATTGCCCCTGGCTAGGCACATCGAAGAGGACGCCTCCGCCAGCCAGCGCAAAGGGCCTGAATCTTGAAACCTTGGCCGATACTACCCAATCCCCGGTCACTTCGTGCGCATTTGCCGGTACAACAGTCGATGTGCACCCCCCAACGGTTCCTACAGGGCAGGTATAGCCGGATGGGACCGGACCCCATAAATAGGTCTCATTGGCGCGATTATACGCGTAAGTGCCTTCGTATCCGGCCCATGGTTTGGCGATGTGCCGCACCTCCAGCAGGCCGCCGGCGGCGTTGGCTGGACTGTAAATGGTGCCGTTCTCATTGGTAGCTCCAGTAAATGCTCCGTAAAGGCTGGCCGCCACATCCGTCTGCGCATTGGCCGCCGTGCCAGACAGCGCGGCCAGGCCAGCCAGCAGAGAAACCGTCCACATCCATTTGGTTTGCATGAATCTCTCCTCAATGAAAGTTCTTCCTGGTTGCATCCGGAAGCGCCGAAGCCCTCCGCCAACCTGCTGAGATAGACGCGAAAGCAGAGTTTTTATAACACTCAAGAAGAGCATTTTTCGACCTATTGTGCTGAAGTTCGCTCCGCATCCGCGCCTGCCGCAGGGGATGCTTCTTCGCGGTTTCACCGCTGGAAGAAGAGATCCGCGACGCATCGCTGCGAACGCCGGCATCCGCGCACCCCGCGGAAAAAGCAAAGAGGCTGACCAGATTGCCGGTCAGCCTCAGAGGATTGCAGTTGGAGTTTTCAGGTCTTGTGTGTTCAGCCTGTGCGGACCGGGCGGACCACACAGGCTGTCAGTCGACTATTGTGCCGCAGGCTTCGCAGCCGCATGTTTCTTCTTGTGCACGGGCTTGGCGCCAGGAACCGGGATGGGCTTGCGCGTCAGCGTCTTCACTGCGCTCTCAACCACCGGGGTGGTTCCCTGCACGTCGTTCTCGAAGTTAGCGCCGGCGGGCACCAGGTAGTTCTCCACGGACTGGCTGTCCGAGGCGCCTTCGCGAACGATGATCCGGGAGGCGTCAATGCCGCTCTGCTCCTCGTTCACCAGGTAGTCCTTGGTGTTGACGGCACGCTCGGCCGCATAGTCCTGAGGCTTGGCGTGCTTGTTCTTTGGCGGCGCTTTCTCCTTGCCGCTCTCTTCGCCTACAACCACAACCGTTGCGGTCGGATCGTTCTTGAGAGCGTCGGTCACCTGATCGAGACATGCCTTGGCTTCGTTGTCTACGCGAGTCGGGCGCGCTTTATCCTTGGTGAATGTGATGGGGCATAGCGCGCTTACGTGCGGAATCGGCTTGACGTAAGGCTTGGTGATGGTCACGCTGGTGCCTGCCGTTGCCGTCTGCCCAAGGTCGTCTGTTACGTTGCAAACGATGGCCACGTCGCCGGTGGGAGCGCCCGTCGAATCGTACATCGCCGTGGTCCCGTTGCCGGTGATGGCGCCGGTGCCCGGCACAACCGAGTAGCTATAAGTCAGCGGACGGTTTTGCGGGCTGACGCCGGTCGAAGTGACGGTGCTGGGGTCGCCTGGATTGATGGTGCTGGGTCTGGCCACGCAGCTGATGGTCGGCGGCTCGAAGGCCTTCACGGTGAAACTGGTTGAGCAAGTGGCGCTCTGGCCGGGCTTCAGGCCTTCCCTGCCGGGCTTGCCTTCCTTCACTTCAGCCTGGACCGCGTAAGTGCCTGCCTTCAGCGATGCCGTCGCCACAGAGGCCGTCTCTCCATTGCCAGTTACTCCGGCTCCTGACCAGGAATACACGGCATTGAGCTTCGGGTCGAGATTGGCGGGGGTCGCATTCACAGTGACCGGATCGCCAGGAAAAACCGTCGTCGGAGTGGCATAGCAGGTCAGGGCCAACTGAGGCGGCGGCGCGCAGCCTCCGTTCCCATACACAAGCCCCGCGCTCAGCTTGAGCCCGTTGATATTTTCATCGTCACCCCAGATAAAGGCGCCTCCGTTCATGTGCGAGATTCCGGAGTTGGCGTGAAGATACTCGTAATCCACCTGAAAGAGGCGAACCGCCAAGTGACTGCTGGAGCACAGCGCGTTAACGTCAAGCGCGCCGCCGGCGGTCATTCCCCAGCCCCAGGTATATGGCTCATGGTCAGGACCATCCACATCGGCGGCGCCCGCCAGAGCATGCACCATCGGAGTGAATCGCTTGTGCGGCCAGCGATAGACCAGCCCCGGCTCCAATGTGAAGATGCCGCTGTTGCTTGAGCCCTGGTTCGACCCGCCGGTATCGGTAAACAGATCGTGCTGGCCCGACTCGACCTGTATTCCCCAGTGACGGCTATAGAAGTAAGCGACGCTTTCCGTCAATCCCTTCTTCTCTACCTCGAAGTCAAAGGGAAGAATCTCGCCGTTGGGCTGAAGCGCATGCACTGTGTCATAGGGAGCAAAGAAACTGTAACCTATAAAAATGTCCCACTTCGGCGCAGGATAGATCGGCGGAGTTCCACTTGCAGTTGGGGTGACCTGAGCTGACAGGGCAGCGGGCGCCAATGCCGCAACTGCCAAGACAAGCCCCCGGCACACAGACTTCGAAACACGAGCAAACATGCGCTTTTCCTCCACAATCAAGCTGAATGAACAAATGGCGGCAGTTGCCTGTAAACACAAACCCTGGCCCGCACTGCCTCGACCCCGCAAAGCGAGCGGACCATCAGCGCCCACACAGCATGATCAAACGTACCATAGGACGAATCCGCCAGTACACTTTTTTTCAGTGGGTTACCCTTCGATGCACGGTACACATTGCGGGTTGTGACGGGTACTTCAGTAATTTTCTTCCTGGCAGATCGATGCTCAGGCTCCCGTTGTGCAACTTCACGTTCTTCAAGACGATTGGCGGCCGGCATTTGCTGCCAGCGCAGCGCTGAATCCGGCATCCGCGAAGAAAGAAACAGAAAGCGCCAGCACCGCGCGGCCGCACTGAAACACAGCAGACATCGGCGTGCGGCTCCTTCCGCCGTGCCAGCCAGGAAGCAACTCCGGCCCGGTCTCAAAAACGAGCATTCGCAATGGATGCGCATGAAACCGAAGAGGCTGGCCCGTTTCCGGGTCAGCCTCAAGAAATGCATGAGATGTTTTTGAGGTTTGCGTCCGGCCTTCCATAACTGTTGGAAGGCCTGACGGACCGGTTTACCGCCTGCGCAAGCCGGCAGTTCTACTGGGCGGCCGCCGCAGCCTTCTTCTTGTGCACCTTCCTGGGCTCAGCCGCGCCGATGGTCTTGCGCGCCAGCGGCTTCACCGAGCTTTGAACCACCGGGGTGGTCCCTTGCACGTCGTTCTCGAAGGTTGCTCCGGCAGGCACCAGGTAGTCCTGCACCGCCTGGCTGTCTTCCATGCCGGTGCGAACGGAGATCCGGGAGGCGTCAACGCCGCTCTGCTCCTCGTTCACAAGGTAGTCCTTGGTGTTGACGGCGCGCTCTGCCGCGAAGTCCCGCACCTTGGCGTGCTTGCTCATGGGCGGCATCTTCTCCTTGGCATCGGCTTCGCCCACAACCACGACCGTCGCAGTCGGATCGTTCTTGAGAGCGTCGGTCACCTGATCGAGGCAGGCCTTGGCTTCATTGTCTACGCGAGTGGGTCGCGCCTTGTCCTTGTCGAAGGTGATGGGGCACAGCGCGCTGACGTGCGGAATCGGCTTGACGTAGGGCTTGGTGATGGTCACGCTGGCGTTGGCGCTGGCGCTCTGGCCCTTATCGTCGGTGACGCCGCAGGCGATGGCGATGGCTCCGGTCGGAGCGCCCGCCGAATCATAGATCGCCGTAGCGCCGCTGCCGCTGATGGAGCCTGTTCCCGGCGCAACCGAGAAGCTGTAGGTCAGCGGACGGTTCTGCGGGCTGACGCCGGTCGAGGTGACCGTGCTCTTGTCGCCGGGGTTGATGGTGCTGGGGCTGGCCACGCAGCTGAGGGTTGGCGGCTCGAAGGCCTTCACGGTGAAGCTGGCCGAGCAGTCGGCAGTCTGGCCAGGCTTGAGGCCTTCTTTTCCGGGCCTGCCTTCCTTTACTTCAGCCTTTACCGTATAGGCGCCAGGCGCCAGCGCGGCGGTGGCTACAGAAGCCGAGGTTCCGCTGCCGGTCACGCCCGCTCCCGACCACGAATAAATCGCATTCAGCTTGGGATCGAGACTGCCTGCCGTCGCGGTGACCGCGACCGGGTCGCCGGGGAAGACCGACGTCGGGCTAACCGAGCAGGCCAAGGTCACCGGAGGCGGCGGCGCGATGGTGCCGACGTGCAAGACAAGGCCGGCGCTGATGCGCCCTTGGGGGTTGAATGAGACGGATCCCCCCTCATTGTCCGGGAAGTTCTCGTGGAGATACTGATAATCCCCCTGGAAGAGACGTATCGCCAGACGATGGTTGAACAACGGCGTTTCGGCGTCCAAACCGCCCCCCAGTGTCACCACCGGGCCCCAGGCATCGGCCTGAGCCCAGCTGCCAGCTTGTTCGACGCCAATCAGTGCGTGAACGAACGGCGTGATGTTGCCCTTGGGGAATCTGAAAATCAAGCCCGCCGATGCGCCGGCGAAGTCATCGCCCGGCTGGGATACGGACTCGTCGTATGGATTGCTCTCAGGAAGCAAGACGTGCTCATCTCCTTCGAACTGAACGCCAACATTCTTGTTGAAAAAGCGGGATACGCTCCCAATCGCGCCGTAGTCGATGGATTGGTAGCCATACCCGTTTATTCTTGCGTTGGGGATCAGGGCGCTGTATCCCAGGAAGATGTCCCACTTCGACGCGGAGTTGTCCGCGGGAGCCTTCATCGCCGGCTTGGCTGCGTCCTGTGCGGCCATCGCGACGGGTATCGATGCTACAAATGCCAAGGCAAGAACCCGGCAAACAGACTTCCTAACACGAACGTACATGCGTTTCTCCTCCTGAATCAAACTGATTGAACGAATGGCACCGGCTGTTTGCGAGCCCAAGTCCCGGCTCGAACCGACTCAATTCCGCGCGGCGAACGGGTCGCAATGCGTACATGGAGCATTATAAAACCTGTTCCGGGACTGACATGTATCCGATTGCACACTTTTTCTACAACTTGCACTCCGATGCGCGCCGCACATCGCAGGCCGCAAATGGCTGCTTCGGCAACCCTTCGCCTGCGAAGCTCAACACTTCCAACCCGCTCACCCCGCATTCAGCGTCTTCAACAGGCTGCGCGGCTCGCGCTGTATCTTCTCTTGTAGAAGCGTAATCGCGTAAATAAGTTGCTCGGGCCGGGGCGGACACCCCGGAACATACACGTCCACCGGGACCACCTGGTTGACGCCCTGCACCAGCGCATAGCTGTTGAAGACCCCGCCCGAAGTGGCGCAAGCGCCCATCGAAATCACCCACTTCGGCTCCGGCATCTGGTCGTAGAGACGGCGAATGACCGGGGCCATCTTCTGCGACACCCGCCCGGCAACCACCATCAAATCCGACTGCCGCGGGGACGGCCGGAAGACCTCGGCGCCGAAACGCGCAAGATCGAAGCGCGCTGCGCCCGTTGACATCATCTCGATGGCGCAGCAGGCCAATCCAAAGGTCATGGGCCAAACGGAGTTCTTGCGGATCCAGTTCACTGCAAAATCGAGCGAGGTCAGAATCACGCCCTCCGGCTCTTCGTACCCGTAGCTCACTTCGCGCAGCTTGGCGCGATTCAGCGCGCTGCTCTCCAACGCTCCGAATAGATAACGATCCCGGTCCGCCGTCTCCGCCATGCTTCCAATATACCGCTGTTCTCTGCCTGGCACGGAACGCGCCCTTCTGGCTGCCATCGACAGCCGCGCCTCTATTTACCTCAAGAAGAATGAAGATTAAATAAAGATTTGCCGATTTCCATAAGGATTGTATAAAATTCCTCCCAACACACTTCTAGTCCGGCAAGTCTCTGGTTCGGCAGGCGGCTCCTTTCAATGCCTGTACCTCGGTTGTGGCCTGTGTTTGTCCTGGCCTGCGCGACCGGCGCTTCTTGGCTCGATTCATCCGGAATGGCGGCCGGCTTCCGCCTGAGTGCTTAGCTGTTCGCCTATCGAAGTTTCCTTCTGGAGTGAAACCCTATGTGTCGTCGCGCCATCAAGCTGCTCCTTCTGTTCGCCTGTCTGGGTCTCCCGGCCGTGGCCTTTGCCGTGGCTCCCGACCTGCGCCCCTCGCCGCCCGCAACCCAGGCCCAGGTTGCTGCCCTCGAACAGGCCATCCGCGATGCCCAGACCTCCGGCGACAACGCCTGGGTGCTCATCTCCGCGGCCCTGGTCCTGATGATGACCGCGCCCGGCCTGACGCTGTTCTACGGCGGCCTGGTCCGGCGCAAGAACATCCTGGGCACCATGATGCAGAGCTTCGCCATGATGGGCCTGATCACGGTTCTGTGGGCTCTGGTGGGCTACTCACTAGCCTTTGGAGCCGGCAACGGCTTTGTCGGCGGCCTGGAGCACGCCTTTTTGCGTGGCGTGGGATTGGCGCCGAACCCCAACTACGGCGGCACCATCCCCGAGCAGAGCTTCATGGTTTACCAGCTCATGTTCGCCATCATCACTCCGGCGCTCATCACGGGCGCCTTTGCCGAGCGCGTCAAGTTCAGCTCCATGGCGGTTTTTCTTTCCCTCTGGTCGCTGGTGGTTTACTGCCCCATGGCCCACATGATCTGGGGCGTGGGGGGAATCTTGAACAGCGCCGGCGGGCGCTGGCCGGTCTTCGACTTTGCCGGCGGCACCGTGGTGCACATCACCAGCGGCGTCTCGGCGCTGGTTTGCGCTCTTTACCTGGGCAAGCGGGCCGGCTACCCGCAGGAGGACATGCCGCCTCACTCCATGGTGCTCAGCTTCATCGGCGCCGCCATGCTGTGGGTGGGCTGGTTCGGCTTCAATGCCGGCAGCGCGCTGGGCGCCGGTCCCCTGGCTACCAGCGCCTTCATCAATACGCAGTTCGCCGCCGCGGCGGGCGCCATCGGCTGGGTGGTCGCCGAGTGGATGAACAACGGCAGGCCCACCGCCCTGGGCGCCATCTCCGGCGCGGTGGCCGGACTGGCCACCATCACCCAGGCCTCAGGCTTCGTCCAGCCTATGTCTGCCCTGCTGATCGGCCTCATTGCCGGCGTCGTCTGTCCCTTCATGGTTTTCAGGGTCAAGAAGTTCTTCGGCTACGACGACTCGCTGGACGCCTTTGGCGTTCACGGGGTGGGCGGAACCATGGGCGCGCTGCTGACCGGCCTGTTTGCCGCGGGGTCAATCAACGCCGTCTTCGGCAAGGACGCAGCGGGCCATCCCCTCCCGACCGGCCTCATCGACGGCAACACGCATCAGGTCTTCAACCAGGCCGTGGGAGTGGGAGTTGGCTGGGCGCTCGCCATCGTGGGAACGCTGGTGCTGCTCTTCCTGGTGGACAAGACCATGGGCCTGCGCGTCTCGCCGGCCGAGGAAACAGCCGGCCTAGACCTCTCCCAGCACAATGAGGAAGGCTACGACTTCAACGCCTGATCTTGCTCCTGCCCCGTGCCCCATCCTTTCGCCTCCTTTCAGGCGAAAGGGTGGGATTCCACGAGCCTGAATCGAACAGGGTGCCCCACCCTCGCCGCGTCTTTGTTCTTGCGGCTAGGGTGGGATGCCAGAACTTAACTGCTGTTGTCCCGAGTCGAACTTTCAAGCGAGGAATCCGCACATGCTCAAGATCGAAGCCATCATCCAGCCCGCCAAGCTGGACACAGTCAAGGACGCCCTGATCGAGGCAGGCATTGAAGGAATGACCATCCTCGAAGCCCGCGGCCACGGCCGCCAGAAAGGCCACAGCGAGTTCTATCGTGGCCGCGAGTACACCATCGATCTTCTCCCCAAGGTAAAGATCGAACTGGTGGTGAACGACGGCTTGAAGGACAAGGCCGTGCAGGCCATCCTCAGCGCCGCACGCACCGGCCACATCGGCGACGGAAAGATCTTTATCAGCCGCATCGACGAGGCCATTCGCATCCGTAACGACGAACGCGGCGAAACCGCGATATAGAGCATTTTCACTGTTCCTGTAATGTTGGCACGGTGCTGTCCCACCCTAGCCGCAAAAACAAAGACGCGGCGAGGGTGGGGCACCCGGCAGCTATGCGCGGTGGGCGTCAAAGCCAATTTGCTTATCAGAAACCGAAAAATAGGTCAAAACAGTATCGACCTTAACACGAAGTTCCACCGCATAGAGTGACTCGATGGCATTGTCGGATAATCTCCACTCAACCACAGCAAAGCCAGCCTTCTCAAGATTCTGGATTGCGCTGTTATACATCGTAATTAATTCGGGTTGGTGGATAAACCCGCGGGCACCCTCGAGATTCTTGCGCAACGCCGTTAGGATGCTGTACGCCCGCTTCACCAGATCGTTGCTCATTTTCAGGTCTCCTTCTGGACTATCTCCGACTGTTTCTGATAACGCATCCACCGGCTGCGATGCAGGTCAAGCTCTTGTTCCCTTCTCTCAAGGTCCGCCAGTCTATCGCCTACATAGGTCGGCGCGATTTGCCCATCAACAGGACTCCAGCGCAGATCAAATGGACCTTTAATAATGTCGCTTGGCAATGGGTTTGCCGCATGGGGATTGTCGTACACAATTGTCCGCAACACAGACTCTTCATCAGACGGGATTGCTTTCCTCCTTTCAAATCGTTCCTCCCATGAAAGCTTACGGGTTTCCTGGACTTCCTCCTTCGCAAACCGTATGCGCTGCTCACGTTGGCCATTGTGAAGCCACTCTAGCGCGATCACCGCGCTGATCGTGGTGTTCTGAGCTTTTCCCTCATGGGAGACAGTGATCTTGCCGCGCCCTCCAAACTGCTTTGTTGTTGGGCCTATTTCCTTTCCACTCTCAAAATCGATTGGAATGTGATAAGTGATGTCGCCCAACATTGCGCCAAGCACGATATCCGCCGATGTGATATCGACGTTGTTTACACGCTCATTGAAGAGCACAAGCGAGCAACATTCCCCTTCATAGTCTCGAAACTTCTTCCATGCATCGTTAATCTTGTTGCGAATGCCCTTGTACGGGTCGTAAGCGCCTCCGCGAACTTGGCCCGGAACCATGCCAGCGATGAGGGCTTGGTCGTCAGCGAACTCTTTCACCTCAAACCAAAGCCGTTTGCCATTGTGCAATAGCCGGTAATCGACCCTCTTCGTTGCACCAGGAAACTCTGGCTCATGTTCAGCCCTCCCCAACCCTTGCTCTGCAAGGTATTGCTCAAAGAGAAGTTCGGAAATGTTCTGCCCCCGCATGAAGGAAGCAAGATCAATCTCGGCGATCCGCCAGGCCTTATGGCTGATCCGCCGCCCGCGCAGTTTCCCGCTGCGCAAGTACCGATACACTGTCTCCGTCCCCATCTGGAGACGATCTGCGACTTGCTCTGGAGTCAAATACACATCATAATCGCTCATACATATGCAAAGTGGTCTATTGTAGCCTATTTGTCAAGCCCCCGCCCTCCGTTGCCCCCCAGTCCAGCCGCGTCTGGAAGGCTTCGCCCTCGCTGGATCAGTTCGTGGGGACGAAGACCTGTCAACGAGTGCCACGCAAGTATGCCGACGCGCCTAATCCCTGATCTCTGTTCTCAGATCAGCTCCATGCCCCACAGATCGTGCAGGTGGAGCACGCCTTCGACGGTCTGGTTGGCGTCCACGACGACCAGCGAGGTGATCTTGCGCTCTTCCAGGATCGCCAGCGCCGTCACGGCTAGTTCCGAAGCGGCAATC
>Ga0326727_10028485_pt1 | contig 10149 bp, 8 predicted proteins | sample MB2enrmetagenome_FD_207643 | JGI IMG/M metagenome (GOLD analysis project Ga0326727, IMG submission 207643) | Lab enriched peat soil microbial communities from McLean, Ithaca, NY, United States - MB29MY | ecosystem: Environmental > Terrestrial > Soil > Wetlands > Peat | place: USA: New York...
CTTCGGCGGCCACGGCGAGCAGAAGAACGTCGCCCTCGACCTTTGCACCTCCGACTGGATTCTCCTCCTCGACGCCGACGAAGTCCTCACGCCCGAGCTGCAGGACGAGATTCGCCGGCTCCTGGCCTGCGAAGGCGGGCGCGAACCTCAATTCGGCGCCTACTGGATTCCCCGCCTGAACCTGATCTTCGGCCGCTGGATGCGCCACGGCGGCTTCTATCCCGACCGCAAGCTGAGGCTCTTTCGCCGCGGGGCGGCCCGGCTCAGCGAAGGCGTCGGCCCCCACTCGACGCCGCAGTTCACGGGCCCGCGCGGCAAGCTGAAGCACGACATGCTCCACTACGCCTACCCCAGCTTGAACGTCTATCTCGAACACATGAACCGCTATAGCTCCGAGATCGCCCAGTTACTCCATGACAAGGGCCGCGACAGCGAATCCCTGCCTGCATTCCTCTGGAACGCGGTCGCCAATCCCGCCGCCACCTTCGTTTATAACTACTTCTTCCGGCTCGGCTTTCTCGATGGCCGCGAGGGCCTGCTGCTGCACCTCAACCATTCCGTCTACATCCACTGGAAGTTCATCAAGGCCTGGCGGCTGGGCCAGGGCAAGGAGTAACACGCGAAGACTTGCCCAGAGTTACTCGACTGCGCAGGCCAGGCGGTCGGATTCAGCGCCGCATCCATCTTGTGCTGTGTCCATAAGATTTCGTAATCCAAGCAGAAGCCCTGGGTGCCCCAGGTCCCTCGCATTTGGGGACCTGGGAGAACACGAAATCATCAAGACACGGTACTATTCGCAGCAGGCCGGCGTCGCGCACTGATCCTTTTGATAGTCGGCGAGATAGATGGTCATCGGCTGCCGCATCAGGTCTCGGTAGAGCCCCATCTTGAAGAAGAAGAACCCGTGCGCGGGATATCCGCGGGCGGCGCGGTACGCGGTGACGCCGCGAAAATGAACGATCTGCTGCCCGTTCATCCATCCATCGATCGCGCCGTCATCGCTCTGCGAAAACCGGGTAACAAAGCGAAAATCCAGCCATCGGCCGCGCATCTCGCCCTGCGACTGGAAGAGTTTTGCCGCGCCGTCATCGTTTTTGCGCGTAATGAAGAGAACGCCGCCGACATAGCGGATCGCGAGCACCGGGTTATCCGGGCGGCAGCTTCCCCACTCGCAGAGCTGCTTCCACTGCGCGATTACCAGCCGCGTCGCGACGATGGGGAAATCCCTGGGCAGATAAAGGCTGAAGGAGTATTCATAAGTCCTTCCCGTCTGCGACCAGAATCTCTCCGCTTCCATCAGCTCATCGCGCTCGCTGGCCGGGCCGTCGTCGCTTCCCGCTTCGAACCGGTCGTTCGGATGGATTGTTATCCGCGCGGCGCTGTGGCCGCTGCGCACCATCTCACTCTGAACCGAGAAAGCTCCAGGAACCATCCGGTCAGTGGTCCAGATGGAACTCAGCTCCGGCTTCTCGAAGCGGTCCGCGACATGCACGGGCCGGTGCAGCAGCCAGGCAAGACGAACGGCCTCGCCCGCCGTGAACAGCAGAATCAAGACTGCGGCGAGCGATAGAGACCGGCGAAAGGCGCGCGCTTCCATGGGTCGTTCCCCCTCGTCTGAAAGGAATTGCCCGGCCGGTTCCGTCGCGTCGTCGGGGGCGGGAGCGATACGAAACGGCGGTCGGCTGGGTCATGTCTGTCAGCTTCGATTCGTCCGGGACTCGGGCTTCTATGCTGCAAACAACACTACATGGGAAGCCGTGGCGGAGGAAAGCTCCAGGCCAGACGGCCCAACGGACGGCGCGGCGGGCAGGCTACCGCGACGACCCCGCATTCAGTTATCCTCATCTGAAAGCGAGGAGAGACACGTGGCCAAGGAAACGATGAGCGGCGCCAAGCTGAAGAAGGTTCTGGCAGCCCTGGAGGGCAACTGGCAGGCCGAGATGGAGGGCTACCACACCTACCAGGCCCTGGCCGACCGCGACACCGACCCGGTGCGCGCGCAGGTGCTGCGCCACCTGGCCGGCGCCGAGTGGGAGCACGCCGCGCTCTGGCAAGGCCGCATCGCCGAGCTGAACGGCCCCGAGCCCGTCTACTCCGGCCGCGCCCACGGCGAGGCCGACTCGCTGGCCAACCGCGCCGGCGGCATCCGCATGGCCCTGCGCCGCCTGGAGATCGAGGAGAGCCGCGACATTGCCCGCTACGGCGAGCAGCTCAAAGCGCTCGGCGACGAGGATTCCGTTGCCATCCTCGAACACGTCATCGAGGACGAAAAGGACCACTACCGCGAACTTGGATCGCTCCTGCGCGGTCACTACACCGCCCCCGCCGGCGCGCCCAGGATCGACGCCAAGGCCGTTCTCGAAGAGATGCTGGCCAAGCGCAACCAGGGCCGCAAGCAGCCCGGCAGTTGGATCGGCGACGCCATCTACGGCGTTAACGACGGCCTGGGCGCCATCTTCGGCATCGTCTCCGGCGTCTCCGGCGCCACCGCGGGCGACAGCAAATACGTCCTCCTCGCGGGACTCTCCGGCATGATCGCCTCGGCCCTCAGCATGGGTTCGGGCGCGTACCTGGCCGCCAAGAGCGAGCGCGAAATCTACCACGCCGAGGTCATCCGCGAGCGCGAAGCCATCCAGATGAACGGCCCCGAGGCCCGCGAGCTCCTGGCCCTCTACTACCAGGTGAAAGGCCTGCCCGAAGAAGACTCGCAGAACATGGTCAACCACATCGCCAGCGATCCCGAGCAGTTGCTCCGCGCCCTGGCCAGCGAGCGGCTGGGCAGCTCCGAGGAGGCGCTCGCCAACCCCCTCGTCTCGGCCGGCTCCGGCGCGCTCTCCACCGCCATCGGCGCCACCATTCCGATCATCCCGTTTTTCTGGATGAGCGGGGTCAATGCGGTCATCGTTGCGGCTATCGTTTCGCTGGCCGCCCACTTCGCCGTCGGCGCGGCCAAGTCGCTCATCACCGTGCGCTCCTGGTGGTCCTCCGGCTTTGAGATGACCGTCGTCGGCGCTCTCGAAGGCGCAGTGACCTACGGCATCGGCATCTTGCTCGGCAAGGGCGGGATGTAAGCAACCGCAAGGATTTCGCCGCGAGCCTGGACCAGTAGAATGGACTCGGCTTTCGCCCATCAGGAGAACTCTGTGCCGAAAAAGTCCCTTTGCCTGCTCGCCTTTGCTTTCACGCTACCGCCCAGCGCCGTTCCGGCTCAGTCCTCCACTCCGGCCGGCCAGACCGCCGCCGCGATGACGGTGGAAAGAAACGCCGTCATGAAGACCCGCGATGGCGTAACCCTGCGCGCCGACATCTACCGCCCCGCCGCCGACGGCAGTTATCCGGTCCTGCTCACGCGCACCCCCTATAACAAAGACGCCTTCGCGGCGTTTGGGCAGAAGGCCGTGGCGCGCGGCTTCATGGTCGTGGTTCAGGATGTGCGCGGCCGCTACACCTCCGAGGGCGAGTGGTACCCCTTCAAGCACGAGACGGACGACGGCTACGACGCCGTAGAATGGGCCGCGGCCCTGCCCAACTCCAACGGCAAGGTGGGCATGTTCAGCGGCTCTTATGTAGGCGCAACGCAGATGCTGGCCGCCATCGGGCATCCCCCGCACCTGGCCGGAATCTGCCCCATCGTGACCGCCAGCAACTACCACGAAAACTGGACCTACCAGGGCGGCGCGTTCGAGCAGTGGTTCAACGAGTCGTGGACCTCCTCGCTGGCTCAGGACACCTTCAATCGCCAAATAGCAGCGGCGAAGAACGCCCTCATCGGCAGCGTCGTCCTGCCGCTCAGGCAGTACCCGGTCTTCAACCTCGGCGCAGCTCAGGACGGCCCGGCGCTCACCCGCACCCTCGCGCCCTACTTCCTCGACTGGCTCGATCACCCGACCTATGACGGCTACTGGAAGCAGTGGTCCATCGAGGAGAATTACGCGAACATCCAGGTTCCCGCGCTCACCATCGCCGCCTGGTACGACATCTTTCAGGACGGCTCGCTGCGCAATTACATGGGGATGAAGTCCCACGCCGGCACGGAGGCGGCCCGCAACGGCCAGCACCTGATCGTCGCCATCGGCGGCCATTCCGGCTGGGGCCGCACCGTCGGCGAGGTCGATTTCGGCCCCGACGCTCCCTTCGACGAGAATGCGGCGATTCTCGATTGGTACGACTATTTATTTCTGGGCAAGCAGAATGAGTTCGCCAACGGCAAGCCGGTGAAGATTTTTGTGATGGGGAAGAATGAGTGGAGATACGAAGATAACTGGCCGCTGAAGCGGGCAGCAGAGTCCCGCGCATTCCTCCACTCAAACGGGAAAGCAAATTCCGCCTCAGGAGACGGAAGACTCGTCGCGGGAAAAAGGCTTCCGGATGACGACCCACCTGACAGCTTCGTTTACGACCCCGCTAATCCCGTCCCCACTGTCGGTGGACCCCTCTGCTGCGACGCGCTTCATCTTGCTCCCGGCCCCAGGGATCAGCGGCAAGTGGAGAGCCGTCCCGACATGCTCGTGTACACAACTTTCCCGTTGGTCGAAGACGTCGAAATTACCGGTCCTGTAACTCTCGATCTCTTCGCCAAGTCTTCAGCCGTCGATACGGACTTCACCGCCAAGCTGGTCGATGTAGCTCCGGATGGCACCGCAATCAACCTGACGGAAGGCATTCTTCGCGCCCGCTTTCGCGAATCCACCAGCGAGGCCAAACCCATCGTCCCCGGCCAGGTCTACGAGTACAAGATCGATATGTGGTCCACGAGCAACGTCTTTCTCAAGGGCCACAGAATCCGCCTGGAGGTGAGCAGCAGCAACTTCCCGCGCTTCGACCGCAACCTGAATACCGGCAAGGACGCGAGCACCGACTCAACCTTCGTGAAGGCCACCAACACCATCCTCCACGACAGCAGCCATCCCAGCGCGCTGATCCTGCCGGTGGCGGGGAAATAGAGGCCAGTAGTTTTCCCAGGTCTCAGACGCGAGACCTGGGGCACCCGGCCAAGAAAGGACTCTCTGGAAGATGATTCATCCTAACGACGAGAACGGTGATGTGCTCCGACGATTGGAGGCTAAAGGAGATAGCCTCACCCGGCCAAGGGATATCGATTTTAATATCGTGTTCCGAGAGGAAGACGGGGCGGAACGATTTGCAGAGCACTTCCGTGCACAGGGTTATAAGGTTTCTGTTGAGTGTGCTGGAACGAGAGAGGAGTTTCCGTGGGATGTGCTCGTTGTTAAACACATGACACCATCACATCAGGAAATTGGTGATTTCGAGGCATCACTTCAGGAATTTGCAGATAAGCTAGGCGGCCATAACGACGGTTGGGGATGCGTCACTCAGAATAGCTGATGCCTACCATCAAGAGGCGGGTGGGCCTTGTGACGAAGGGTGGGAAACCAAAAACGCCAATCAACCCGCCGGCTAGCTGACCTGCCGACTTGCTGGCTCGCTAACCAGCTCCTTCGCCGCTCGCCGTCCCAGCCGGATGCAGTCGGGAATTCCGATGCCGTCGTAGGCGTTGCCCGCCAGCCGCAGCCCAGGCAGCGCGGCTACCCGCGCCGCCACCCGCGCCATCCGCTCCTGGTGGCCCACGGCGTATTGGGCCATCGACCGCTGCCAGCGTGATACCCGCGTGTGTTCCGGCGCCATCCCCAGCCCGACCACAGAGCTACCAAGAATTGAATCCAGCTCGCGACGCACCGTCTCCACCAGCGCTTCGTCCGTCTCCGCCAGCAAAGCCTCGTTGTTCATTCCGCCCAGAAAGGCGCGCAGCACGGCGCGGCGGGGCTTACCCGGCGGCGTGGCCCTGGGGAACTTGCGATGAACGAAGGTGCAGGCCAGCATCGCGCGGCCCTCGCTTGCCGGAACCAGGAAGCCGAATCCGTCGGGCAGACGGCCCAGCCTCGCCTCGTCGTAGATCAAATTGACGGTGATCGAAGAGGAGTACGGAATCGCGCTCAGCTCCTCTCCCAGCGCCGCGTCCACCTTACCCAGCAGCGCGCCCGCGGCCCATGCGGGCGAGGCCATAATCACCGCATCGAAGGCCTCCCACGCCCCGCCGGCCTCGACTTGCCAGCCTTCGGCCGTCTTCTCGAGACCGGTCACCCGCGCAACCAGCCGGACAGACGCCGGATCAAGCCGCGCGGCAAGCGCGTCGACCAACTGCTGCATTCCGCCCCGGAGTGAGGTGAAGATGGACCGCGCCGAACTGGAGTTCGCCCGCGCCGGGCCGTTGCCGTTCCCCGCCCCGTTCCCCTTCGCGGCTTCCCTGGCCCGGGCCCGCATCTTGCGGTGCGCCGCCAGCATTCCGCGCGTCAGCGAACCGTATTCGCTCTCCATCTCCACCAGGCGCGGAAGCACTGTCCGCGCGCTCAGTTGCGAAGCGTCGCCGCCGAAGATTCCGCTCAGCAGCGGGTCGGCCAGCCGCTCCACGGCCTCGCGGCCAAAGTGTCTCTCCACCAACGCCGCCACCGCCTCGTCCGGCAGGCCGGTGGGCCGCGGAGGATGCAGCAACTCCAGCCCCATCCGCGCCTTCGTCTTCAAACTGAAGAGCGGCGACAGCGCGGTCGGAATCAGCTTGGTGGGCACCAGGAACATCAGGCCGTCGGGCAGCGCCACCAGCCGGTTGCGCACCACGATATAGGTCTTGCGCGCCGCGTCGTTGGAGGGCAGCAGCTCATGGCCCAGCCCCAGCTCGCGGCACAACTGGGCCGCAGCGGGCTTCTCCGTCAAAAACGAATCCGGCCCCCGCTCCAGTACCGCTCCGTCCACAGTCTCCGAAGACAAAGACCCGCCCAGCCGCTCCTCCGCCTCAAACAGCGTGTACTGCGCCGCCGCGCCCGACGCCCGCGCCTGCTCCAGCTCATAAGCCGCCGCCAGCCCCGCTATCCCTCCGCCAACGATCGCCGTTCGCATCCTCAACCCCACCCACCATTAAATCAGTTCAGGCCTGGATGCGCACAACGGGATGCCGGCGCCCGCGCGGCGGGAACCCACCCTCCAGTCATGGGATCGGGATCGACTCGGCGGTTGCGGGCCTTTCTTCCGGTGGCTGATCGTTGAATCGGTAGCCGACGTAAGCGTCCGTCAACAAATACTGCGGATTGCGCGGATCGTCTTCGATCTTCTTGCGCAACTGGCGGATAAATGTTCGCAAGTACTCCAGTTCGTTCCCATACTCCGGCCCCCAGACGGACTTAAGCAGCCGGGCGTGCGGAATCGGTTCGCCGGCGTGCATCATCAAGTAATGCAGGACCTCAAATTCCTTGGGAGTCAGATGGATCGCATGTCCACGCTTCCGCACCCGGTACTTCACCGGATCCAGCTCCAGTTGCCCATGCCGGATCGGCGCGTCGCGGTTGGCGTCCTGAGCATTTCTTCTGCGCACCGCCGAGCGCAGGCGCGCTGTCAACTCCCGTACTTGAAACGGCTTGGTGATGTAATCGTCGGCGCCGGCATCCAGCGCCAGCACTTTGTCATCCTCGCTATCCATCACTGTCAGCATCAAGATAGGCAATCTCGCAACCGCATGGCGAATGCTCCGGCATGTTTCCACCCCGCCCATGCCCGGCATATCCACGTCCAGCAGTACCGCATCGAACCACGAAACGCGGACCAGCGACAATGCCTCCTCGCCGCGAGCCGCTTCTACGACTCTGAAGCCCATTCCCGACAATGTCACGCGCAACGCCCTGCGCGCGGAACTGTCGTCGTCCACCACGAGGATGGTGCCCTGTCCCCCATCCGGCGGCTCGATATTCATAGCTTCCTCCTCGCGCCCGTTGGAAGGGAAAGAAAGAACGTCGTTCCCTCCCGCTCGTCGCTGATTACCCACACATGGCCATGATGAGCTTCCGCCGCCTTCCTGGCCACGGAAAGTCCTATCCCGGTGCCGGCGACAGCGTCTTTTTGATCGGGTGACCGGTAGAAGCGGTCGAAGATCCGCTCCCGGTCCTCGATCCGGATCGTCGATCCGAAGTTATGCACGGAAAAGAGCGCCTCGCTACGACTCCTGCGCGCGGCAACCTCGATCGGCGTGCCCGGCGTCGAATACTTCAATGCGTTGTCTATGTATTGATCCAGTATCATCGCCACCAGTCCACGGTCTACGCGCACGGTCAGCGCCGGGTCGTCCACAACGGCCTGTATTCGATCCGTTTCCACTGCCGCGGTCCGTTCGGCCAGCACCTCGGACACCAGCTCCCGCACATTCACGTCGTCCATTTCAATGCCGACCTGTTTCGCTTCGAGCTTTGCGGTCACCAGCAATCGCGTGCATAGCTCGTTCAGTCGAACCGCTTCGCCGTCGATCAGCGTAACCAGGTCGCGTTGCGCGTCGCTCAATCCTCCCAGCTCAAGCAGACCTGAACTGGCGGTCTGAACCGCCGTCAGAGGCGTTTTGAACTCGTGAGCCAGCGCATCCATGACCGCCGCGCGCAACTGCTCGCCCTGCCTTGCGGTCTCAGCCCTGTCTTCCTTTTCAAACGACTGATGGCGATCGATGGCAATTGCGGCCAGCGCCGCAAGCGCATCGACCACCAGAGGATTCATCTTTCCGCGCACCGCCAGCGCGCCCACCGGCCCAGGTCCGGCCAGCAAAATGCGCCGCGAAGTGTTAGTGCTTGAGTCATCGAGTGCGGCGCCAAGGAGATAGCATTCCTTGGCGATATCTTCCTCGCCCGCGTTCCATTCCCCGGTCCTGTCCTGGCGCCCCAAGTTCGCGTCGAACAAGGCAACCGCGCGCACGTCGAATATGCGCTGAATGAGAACTGCCAATTGCGGCCCAGGCGGCTGGCGCAAATCCAAGAGCAGTGTGCTGCGGCTCAATTCATACAATTGCTCCATCCCCGCGCGGTGGATGGCCGCCACTCTTGCAATCCGCATTTCTCGCCCGTGGAATCTGCTGATCGCGAGCGCCGTCGCCTCAAACGTTGCCAGCGCCACCCAATCCTGCGGATCTGCAACATCGAAATGAAAAATGGGTGGCAAAAAGAAAAAGTCCAGACAGGCCACTGCCAGAAGTGAAATCAGCGATGCCTGCCAGAAACCGAAGAGCGACGCTGCAGCTACGACTATCAACAAATAGAGGAGGCTGATGGTCAGCAGGTTGATCCGCAGAACAAACGCGCCATAGGTCAGCAAAGCGAGGGCCGCACTCGCCAGCAGACACTGGGCCAGAGTCCGAAGCCAACGCGGCGGTTGCGTGCGTCCAACCATAATTGGGTTTGCCAACTGACCTTTATCCTGCGTGGTCCGTCCTCCGGCAGGATGGCCCAATGTTAGCCTGAATTATGTGAGGAAGACATAAGGATTGCATTTTGATTCTATGTAAGCCGAGGAGGGAGCGGGCCGCTCGACCCAGTTTCCTGAACTCCACTACCCGCGAGTCGTCTTGCGCAGGGCCTGTTAACACTACCTGAGGCGCCGCCGTCCGAGGTAGCGCTAACAGGCCCTGGTAGAACCGCGGACTGCGACGAGTCATTGCGCGTTTACAGGGCCATCCGGAGCCGCCATCAGGCTATACTTCGCTTCCAGCCTTCCGGCGTCGGCTGCCTCTGCCACATAGTACTCGTAAAGATTCTTTGCCGAGTCTACCGGACGGGGATACTTCGCCAGGACGCCCGCAACGTTCTGGCTCCGGCGTTCCCACTCCGCTTTTTCATCCGCGGCCTTCTGCACGTAAATCCTCTGCCGTTCGGCGTAATAGCTTGCCAGAGACCTGTATTCCTCCGGAGCGTGCGCGTTGCGCGCCATCTGCTTCAGCTGCCCCTGGGTGTAATGGTCGCCGGTCTCCGCGGGAGACGCCGCCTTCTGCGCGCTCGCGACACCCGGAAGCGCAAGGGACAGAATCCAGGCTGTGAATAGGTTGCGTTTCATGTGCTTAATACCTCCCATGTTCGAGTATTGAGGCGATCGCGTGAGGGAGGCATGAAGAGAGTAATAGGAATGAAGTAAAATTATGCGAAAGGCAAATAATTGTTTCGACCGAAATACTGGGAATACCCGCTCTTCTCTGTTTTCTCTGCCGGTTGCGCAACCGCTTTCGGAGACCTGCCTATCAGTTGGCGATCGCGCGAGGCTTGCCATGCATTACGGAGTGTTCAGAGCCAATGGAAAAGGAAGGTGATTCTTCCGCAACCAAGCAGCATTCGG
>Ga0326727_10028486_pt1 | contig 10149 bp, 9 predicted proteins | sample MB2enrmetagenome_FD_207643 | JGI IMG/M metagenome (GOLD analysis project Ga0326727, IMG submission 207643) | Lab enriched peat soil microbial communities from McLean, Ithaca, NY, United States - MB29MY | ecosystem: Environmental > Terrestrial > Soil > Wetlands > Peat | place: USA: New York...
TAATCAGAAATGAGTTTGGCAAAACCGATACCATAGAATTTTCTCCAGGTAATTTCAGTTGCCCCGTTATTGGCTTCCGCAGAAATCGGGATAATCTCAAGTCCCTTGAGTGCTTTGTACTTTGCATCATAACTTTTCTGCTTAATGAACTCCAGCTCTCTTTTAAAGAAAACTGATTCGTTTGCATCAAGGCGAAAAGGATGTCTTCTTGTGCTCTGTGCCATTTTTGTTTTTCCTCCTATTAAGCTATGCCGCGAATTTCAAGAACGGCAAGGTTCTGTGAATTTCTCGTAGTGATAAATGTACAGCTGATTGCGCGATTGCCCGTAGAAACATCAGTGAACTGCCCCTGAGTAGCTCCGGAAGCGTAAATAGCGTAAGCTGTTTCTTTCCCGAGAATTGCTACTGAACAAGGTACCCATACTCGACCGAAGTTCATAATGTTTATCGGATTTCCGATCTGATAAGGAGCGGCACCACCGACCTGATTTACTGGCATAGTTCCGAGATTCTGTCCAGCGCCATAATCACGTCCACCCATCTGAGCAAAGAGTGCAACGCCGAGGAAAGTTGACCATGAACCAGCTGCTATCGTTACAGTAGGCTGAGAAGCACCGAGAGTAACCGCGCCGGTAACTGTAAGGTCAATTCCCATTGCGTTAAGAGTGAAGGCAAGAATGTTCGATACCGAGTTAGCTGTAGCGGTAATACCTGCAGCGATCATAGCGGCATTTGCGTTGATAGCAGCGATCAATGCCGCCATCGTGGCATCTGAACTTGTAGCATACGTGACACTGATTACAGTACCATTGATGGTAACGGCAAAAACGTTCGCGGTAATCAATGCTACGGAAATAGTTACCACTGCCTGATCCTGATGCAGATTATACGCTGCCCCATCAACACCGGTATAACCCATAACAGGAGCACCGGGAGAGATTATTTCCTGAGCAATCGCGGAATCAACACGAGCATTTGTACCATACTGCAGACCGGCAAGTGCCTGATCAATATTCTGGTATTCCATATTACTTCACCCCTTTATCTTTTTTAGTTTTGAGACGATCAATCATATCCTGACGCGCCTGTTCTGATGTGCGCGCACCTTTTTGTCCTTTAGGAGCGGGTGAACCATCTGCGCGAGTTTCAGGAACAACCGGTGAGTTCAGATGACGGATAGAGTCATTATTCGCCGTTTCACTTGCAAGCATTTCCACTGAAGCATCAAAACGCGCTGTAATGTATGCTTTATCCTTGCCATCAAGGTTAGCACTGGGAGAAACTTTGAGAATAACTTCTTTCATAAGTTTTGAATTACTTACCCCATCGATTTTCTCAATTCCTGCTTTTAAAGCGGCATCGAGAACAACCAGACGTTTGTCTACTGCTTTTTTGATGCGTTCCTTAATAGGATTGATTTCAGCGGAGGAATCTTTTGATTTTTTATCCTTCTTGTCATCTTCCTCCTCATCATCGTCATCATCATCCTGCATTTTCTCAAGTTTGTCTTTCAACTTGTCGTGAGCGTCTTGTAATTTTGCGTGCTTGTCTTTCAAAGCATCATGCTCACCCTGCAGTTTTTCCATTGCGGTTTTCTTCGTGTCCAGATGCCCGGTAAGTTCATCTGCCCGTTTCTTTTCCGTTACGAGAGTTTCGAGTATCTTTGCTTCTGCTTCATACTCAATACCATCGAGAGTGATTTTTTTCATCACTGCTGCCATATTGTCCTCCTTTATATTCTTTACCAGAACAGCGTCTTTACTGTCAAGGCGTATTCTTGCCGCGTCTCCTGCTCTTGCCTCATCAACTATTGCTACATGATTATAGCGGATTCGTCGCTGGATAAAATCATAATGAACCCCGCACCAGCGCCCTTCACTTTCCTCAAGATCACAAGTATATCCGCATGATAATTCCTGCTTACCATTAAGCACATCCTGAATAGTTCCCGCATCGTTGATGATCATATCAATGGCAAGATGCATTCCATCTGTTCTATCATCGGTATTTACAAAACAACCACATCCATTAAAAGAACCCGTAATAGAACCGGGATTATCTCCTAAACTTCCTACTTGATATTTCTTGATATTTTCAGGAGTGACGATTTCTTTTGGATGATCATTTGCAAGGGGTTTGAGTTTCAGACTTTCAATTGAATCATAAGCAAAAACTTCCTCCGGCAATCTCAATTCAAACTGACTTGACCCGTCTGCGTTCGCGTATTCAAAAACCCCTACGGACGTTACGATAGCGCGACCTTTTAAAAATCCCTCTGCGGTCCGGACGAACGGCGACGCCATCCACTGCATCGAATCAACTGCGTCAAAACGATTTACTTTATTCATACCGAACTCCTCATTTGAATCAGCATGATCCTTCTTTTTTGCTTCCTCAAATTTTGCTTTGATATCATGTTCCTTTAACCATTCCTTTGCCTCTGCCGCTGTGAATTTTTCAACAGGAAATCTATAGGCTTGAATCTCCATGGATTTTTCGCCTTTCTTTTTTGCCATAACAGTTTCAACTGAAGTTCCTTTCAATTTTACATAACGAAAAGAACTTTCTTCAAAAGTTCCTGGATCTGATACACGTGCACTATGAAAATTAGGGTAAGGCATTTTAGTTCCTCTTAATATATAAGAATATCATAATATAATTATCAAGAACTTTTATCCCCAGTATGGTAAGGAACCAGCAACTCCACTATGCTTTAAAGTCATAGCAGAAGAAGGTGCTGCAATTCGTACTAATGTTCCTGTACTAGATCGGGTATAGAGATCACCAATGCCATCAGAACCGAGTTCCATAACTACTGTTCCACCAATCATATCAGTGTTAACGGGAATAAAACCAGTTCCGGTATTTATTCCACCTACGATGGCATTTCGATTATATACCGTAACTGCAGTTCCACATGCTATCGGTACACCTGACGCAACGGTGATAGTATTATTAGCAATAATATTGATTGCAGTAGTTCCATTTGCTCCATTATTACATGATACCGCTCCACCAGTTCCGGTATTTACCAAAATATTATTTACGAGTACGCAATAACCGGCAGTTGAAGTTACAAGCGGAGTTGATTTTCCAGTGTTAATGATATTGTTTTCAATCATTAAAATACCGGTACTATTAAATTGACTAGTGATAGTACACATAATAGCAAGCAATTGCCCAGTTGAAGCAATAGTAACAATGCCACTTAAAAGTGAGCATGATTTAAAATCAATAAGACCATCACAAGTAATATTTCCGGTAATAGATCCACCCTGAATAAGAGTACGGCTTGTACCAATACCAGCGTATACCACATTTCCTGTAGTAATAAGATCATACCGTGTAAAAATTGGATTGGTTACTGTAATAGTTCCGCTGCAGTTGATAGCAGAATTATTACCATAGATAACCATTGGTATATTGGGAAGGGTAATATCACCAGTTTCAGTATATGTTCCCGGTGCGATATTTACGACCGCTTTAGCATATCCTGCAGATTCCGCCGCAGCAAGAGCATCATGCAAAGTAAGATACGGCAATTCAATGGTACCATTTGGAGTATAAGCATCAGTTCTATTTCCATCTATATAGATAGATGTAGAGGGTACCGCTCCTGATTCAGTTTGTAAAAGTTCAAGTTCCGTTTCAAGTTGTGTTCCAAAACCAACTCCGGGAGTAGTGGAAAGCAGTTGATTTAGTGACGCTATGATTGAAGGTGATAAAATTGACATTATAAATACCTCATTACTGATTAAGCATCAACGCGCAATTCTCCTGCTACTGAGCGAGAAAAAACATAAATATCAATTGCAGCAGCATTTGATATAGTTTCGCTTTCACAACTAGCAGAAGCGGTAAATAATTTTGCTCCTTCATTTGTTGTGGTAGGAGCGGCTTGTCCCGTTGGGCGATATGTTTGAAGATAGGCTGTTGGGGAATAGCTTTTGGTCGTATCACATTTTCGTATTGTGGCAGAAGTAACATTTGATATTAAAAGAGTCCACTCATCGGCATTTATTTCAACTATTGTGGGTGCTGCCATTAAATACTCCTTTTTTATATTTAAGAATAAAAGCAATGTCTAATATAAGTTGATCATAATATGATTATATAAGAATAAGCTCATAAAATAATCAAGCACTTTTTATATTTGAATATGTGAACAAACTACTCCCCTTTATGGGGAGTCAATAAAAGTTTATTTTTTCTTTAGAAAAGCAGCTATTGCAAGAGCAGCGGGAGAAATAAGGTCTACAAAAATAGCAGGGAAAAGACTTAACCAGAACTGAGCAAGATCTTTCTTTATATCTAAAATCTTTGCTAACCATGAATAGAAATCGGGAACATCAACGGTATCAGCAGATGCTAGTGAAGTGTCAGCGGTGATTGCTTTCTTCTCTTCGTCCCTGACTTTTTCAAGTTCTGCTTCAATGTGATTCAATTCTGATTCAGCAGTCTGGGTTCTATAATTGGTACTTGCTAATACCTCGTTATGTTTTTCAGCCTCAGCGATAGTACCAACTTGATTTGACATTGCAATAAGATTACTAATCTGTGTTTTCTTTTCAAGTCTTCTTTCAACCAGTTCTGTTTTTCTTTCCTGCAAACGATTCCATTTCATTACTTCTGATTTTTTACCTTGATTCTGCATTGCATATTCTTTGCTATTTTTTATGTGCTTGTTATACTGTCCCGCAATAGTTGAGGTAATGCTGAAAGCGGCAACAATGATCCATAAAAAAGAAAAACCAGTGATTACAAACCATCGGGACCAATGCTTTGTCACTTCACCAGTTAAAAAAAGAACAATCACCTCAAAAGAAAGAACTGAAAAACAAACCATTATGGTTGATAACAAGATAGCGAGAGGGCTTGGAAGCAATTCTCGAAGCCATATCCAAGTATAGAAAATAGAAACGATCATTGCCCCCGTTCCTATTGCCAGCATTAACAATCTGAGAATAGGAATCACGAGATCAAATTCCTTTTTTACTTCTGGTTTTTCTTTGATGACCTTTTCTTTTTTACATTTCTTTTTAGGAAAAGGATCTGCGATACTATCGGGGATCGCTTCTGCCGATGGTTCCTTTGATGGATCGATTCCTACTGCGCTCTGTCGCATAATAATACCTGGATTCAAAACGTATTGACCAGAGGGCAGTCTTTCAATAAATCTGTTTTCACATAACGCATCGAGAGCGGCATGCACTTCTTGTAGCGATTGTTCAGCATATTCTACCAACTCATTATCGGAAGGAAATGTTTTATTGCGGGCGCATAGGGAAATAATAGAGTCTTTGACTTCTCTTCGCATAGTTATACCTTTTGATTGCTATTATTATTATATCCCCAAAACACTAAAGTAGATCAATTTTTTATATTTTGATATCCAAATTTATTGTAACCCACATTTGAACCCTGTACAGAGGCGGAAAACGCTGTTTCCGGCGCTCTCAGAAGGGTTTACCAGCTGATTTCGCCCCTTAAAAAGAGTAATTTTTTGTTATTTTATGAGAAAAAGTGGTTGATTTTTTCTTTCATATAATTGATATATTTATCATCAGATGAGAAAAAACAAAAAGGAGAAAAGAAAATGAATAAATTGTACAAAGCTAATATTGGTACAATATATGACAGGGTTAATTTTTACAAAAGAAAATCGCCTGCTGAATACGAAGAACTGATATGTATGGCAAATATGGCATTTGTGGAAGCGTATCAGAACTGGGATGCAAAAAAGGCTTCCTTCAATACACATCTGTATAATACGCTGGATAAAAAACTAGGTAACTTTATTCGAGGAGAGAAAAAACGATTTAGCAGAGAAATCAACGGTGCTTCATTACTAATTGATAGTCTTCCTTACTATCCCACACAATATGAAGTCACAATGAAACTTCCGGAGGAAAGCAAACAAATAATAAAAATTATTTTTGACCCATCCGAAAAAATAGAAAATAAATTGTTTAATATATCCAAGCGATCTATTAAACAACATCTTGAAAAAAAGGGCTGGGACAGAAAAAGCATTATTAAAGGCATGAATGCAATAGAAACAGAAATCAGCCAGGAGCAGACGAATGAAAGAAGTTACTAAACTTCCTGATGGTACTCTATCGGTAAAATTTTCTTTTCCTAAATCAGAGAGAAAGGAGTTCGATGATACACTGGAGGCGGTAAGATCTCTGCCAAATAGATCTTGGAAATCAAAAGAAGGGCACTGGAAAGTAAGTCTGGATGCCGAATCAATCGCTATTCTTAAAGAGGCGGGATTCTCTATTCCGAAAGAAATCATAACAGAATCAAATAAGCTGGAAGAGGCAGTAAAAGAAAAGAAAAAAGAAATTGCCTCAGTCAAGATAAAAAACTCACTTCTCTATGTTTGGCAGGAAGAACATGCCAAACAAATCATACGATCAATTATAGAGAATGATTCCGCCCTTGATGGGTCAGATACTGGCGCTGGAAAAACTTTCGTTGCTCTTCAAGTTGCAAAGCATTTCAACTCTATTCCTATTGTTCTTACAAAAAAAAGAGCAATCCCAGCATGGGAAAAAGCAGCAAAAATTTTCGGTTTTCAAGTTATATTCGTCACCAATTATGAACAATACAAATTTGAAAAAACAGAGTTTCTCAGAAAAGAGAAAATCGTTTACGAAAAAGGCAAAAAGAAAAAAAAGGATCCAGAATACAAATGGATATGGAACACTAATTGGCAACATATGATTATTTTTGATGAGGCTCATTCTTGCAAGAATGAAAAAACGGCTAATGCAGAAATGATGCGTGGAGTTATAGGAACAGGATCAAAAGTTCTTGCTCTCAGCGCCACAATCGGGGATAATCCTTTGCATCTTTATAGCGTGGGATTATTATTAAAACTATTTAAAGATGTTCCTTCATACTGGCGCTGGTGTTATAGCAGAGGAGTAAAGAAAAAGCATTTCGGCGTTGAGTTTATTAACACAGAAGCAAATCTGCAAAAGATTCATAAAGATATTTTTCCGAGTAAAGGGAGTAGAATAGCAATCAATGCTTTGCCTCCCGGAACTTTTCCTGAAAATCTATATATAACCGATCCGCTTGACATGGGAGAAAATACGGGAAAGATTCAACGAGCATATGACGAAATGAATAAGGAAATAATGGGGCTTGCTGATGTTCGTAGTAAAGATAAAAGCACGAGTATTTTGACCACTATTCTCAGAGCGCGACAGGAAATTGAATTGCTAAAGGTACCTACTATGGTTTCATTAGCTGAGGATCTTGTGGAGGAGGGGGCATCAGTTGCTATCTTTGTTAATTTCACAGAAACTCTTTCTGCTTTATCAGCGAAATTAAAATGTACTTGTATTATTGATGGCAGTACAAAATATGAAAAATGCATTGAAAATATGGAAGCATTCCAAGCAGATAAAGAAAGAATAATTATTTGCAATATTAAATCAGGAGGTGTGGCAATATCTCTTCACGATCTTAATGGAAAGCATAGACGGGAAAGCATAATATGTCCCCCGCAATCAGCACAGGACCTGATTCAAACTTTTGGAAGGATTCACAGAGCAGGGGCACTTACTCATGCAATTCAGCGTCTCATGTATGCTAAAGAAACAGTAGAGGAAGATGTGGCAGTAAAAGTAGCCACCAAAATAAATAATATTCGTCAAATCAATGACGGATGTTTGGCAACAAAATTTGAGCTATCCGCATTTAAAACAGAGGAGGATTAAAATGAAAAAATTAACAGCATATGAAGAGGCACTTGTGTCGGCGTTTCATAAAGGGATCTATGTGGGAATGACAATAGCTACCTCAATAGCAATTATGGTATTTTTATTTGTGGTTAGGATGTACAAATGAGTTTCGATGGTAAACGCTTTCTTCGGGATAACAATATATATTTTGATACTGAGGGCAAGAACTGGTCACAGGGATTTGTTCAGGTCAGATGTTGCTTTTGTGATGACCACAGTAACCACTTGGGAATTCCAGTAGAATCAGGAATGCCCAACTGCTGGCGCTGTGGTCCTCATTCAGTAAGAAAAGTAATCAAAGAACTTTTGCAAGTATCATGGGGCACAGCTGCAGAGATAGAAAAGGAGTACTCCCTTTCATTATCTGAGCAAACCACAAGAGATAAGTATGCCCAAAAGAAAAGAGAAAACGAAAAAGAACTTTCATTAAAACTTCCTTCTGGGACACAAGATCTTTTGCCCATGCACAAAAAGTATCTGAGAAAAAGAGGATTTAAACCAAAGGAACTTGTTGAAATATGGGGAATAAAGGGAACGGGACCTGTTGGCAAATATAAGTTCCGAATCATGATTCCTATTTACGTCGATGAAAAATTAGTTTCATATCAAGCACGCGACATCACAGGAAAAACTGATCTTCGTTACAAAGCATGTAGTATTGACAATGAAATTGTTCACCATAAATTTGTTTGTTATGGAATTGATAAAGTAAAAAATGGGGTAGCAATTATCAATGAAGGTATTCTTGATGTCTGGAAATTAGGTCCCGGTGCTATTTGTACTTTTGGTACCGGCTGGACCAAAGAACAGATTTTGTTTCTTTCTGAACGAATAGAATATGCCTTTGTTCTTTATGATTCTGAACCAGAAGCACAAGAAAAAGCAGAAAAATTATGTCAAGCACTCAGTGACGTTGGAATAGGTTGTGAGAACGTTTTGCTCACTGATTATGGAGATCCTGGTGAAATGCCAAAAGAGGAAGCCGAGGAAATCAGAAAAAATTTAATTGGATATTAAAAAGGCTTGATCTTTTAAAGCCCCTTTTCTATGAAAGAAATCTATTCGAGTCTAAGCAAAAGCATCATCCCTTTTTGCGTGTACTCGAGTATTCAAAAAAGCCGCTTATAATTCGGGATGAACAAAAGAGTAAAATCTTTTGCTGAATTTGAGCGGCTTTTTTGCACTTAAAATTTATCAGGAGCAGCATAATGAGTAGTACTTACCTAGAAAAAGAAAAAGGATTAAGTAAAGGATTATGGATTGAACTTGCCGTGATAGATGAAAAAGCACTTTGCTGGATAGAAAAAATCATTTATTCTATCATCTATAACTTTAATATAAATGGGTATGAATGCTTTGAAGGAAATGCCGCTTTTGCTGATATATGTCAAATAAGTAAGGGTAGAGCAAGTGAGTATATTGCGCGATTGATAAAGAAAAAATACATTACTGCAGAATATTTTTACAAAGGAAAAGAGATAAAAAAAAGAGTTTTAACCGTTACTGCCCCCCTTCGGAATTCAGGTATACCCCTTCGATTTTCAAGCATACCTATACCTGAAAACGATGAAGATAATAATATAAATAATAATAAAATTAAAAAAACTATATCTAAAGATATAGAAAGTTCTGACAAACTTACAAAACTTCCTAAAAAGAAAAAACAAATATCAGAAGAAAAAGAAATTCCTACAAATGAATTAGTAGAATTTTGGAACTCAGTGTCGACCGGAGCAAAACACAAAAATCCATCCACCGCGGTTTATCGTGACGCGGTCAAAATGTTTAAGCGGTTACAAAATGGTACTTTTGATTCTCATCATCCCATTGACATAAAATTTATTAAGCAACATTCAATATCGGCGGATATAATAAAAAGGAAGTGGACAAAAGAACAAATAAAAGAAGGCTTGACTAAATTGGCAGAGGGAATAAATACATTACCAAATGCAAGTAAAGTTAAAAAATTTCCCCTTCGTGACCTACTTCGTCACTATGAGTATGGTTCATCATATTTTTTCCGATTTGCGGGAGGAGAGCAAAAACAATATACGATAAAGAACAAAGAAGTATATAATCTATATGCTGATTTATTTCATGATAGAATAAAATCTACCAGAGAAAAAAATTGTCTAATATCAAGTGTGAATGGAATAACTGAGGAAGTTACAAAACTCCATAAAAAACTTGATAGAGTATACAGAGCAACTTCTTTTAGAACTTATTTTGGATCGGCAATGAATCCGATTCCCTTTTTTAAATCACATATTGCTTTTTTGAAGGATCGTAACAAACTTGATCCTAATTATTTGCAATTTAATTTTAAAGACTTCGTGATATGGGCGGAAAAGGAACATGGATACAAATTATATCCTACTGAAAAAGAAAGGAA
>Ga0326727_10028487_pt1 | contig 10149 bp, 6 predicted proteins | sample MB2enrmetagenome_FD_207643 | JGI IMG/M metagenome (GOLD analysis project Ga0326727, IMG submission 207643) | Lab enriched peat soil microbial communities from McLean, Ithaca, NY, United States - MB29MY | ecosystem: Environmental > Terrestrial > Soil > Wetlands > Peat | place: USA: New York...
ACAAATATGGGGCCATTCCAACGCCATCCCACGTGTAACTGACCGTTCCGGGTAATGGCGTTTCCCACACAGCGTAAGGCCAGGTCGGCGAAAGCCCGTACAAAGTCTGGTAGTCGCTAAACCGGGCGCTGGTCGCCTGCATCGCAAGGTAGTCTTCAAATCCCCACGGATTCCTGCCGTAGGCGATCATGGGCCCGAAGATCTGATCGACAGCGGGGTTTGCATTAATAACCACCCCGTTGTCATCCATCGCCACCGCGCCTACATCGACACTTGTTTGTCCCTGATTGCCATTAACGTCTGTGACAACCAGGTCGATCGTGTAATCTCCGAAAACCGTGCCGGTGATCGTCGGCTGGGCCAAGGTGGGATTGTTCCACAAAAGCGTCGTCGGACCGCCTGGCGATGCCTGGGACCATGCATACGTCACCGTGCTGCTCGCGTCAGCCTGCGAATAGGAAGCTGTCCCATCGAGGGTGGCTGGGTAACCGGCGCGGATGCTGGTGGAATCCGACCAGAGCGTCGCACTGGCCTTGATCCGGGCCACGGTGGGAAGGGCAGGAGTGGTGACGAACGACGAGCCGCCGGTCACCGTGCAGAAACCTCCGTTCGAGCTCGAATCGGTGAAATTGCCATCGAATTTGAAGTTGAGAATCGCGTTCGTGTTGTCTGCAATCAGTGGAATTACGCTGTTGAGTGGCAGGATTGTCGATTGCATTCGGAAGAAGGCGACATCCAGCGGGCCGTCTATTAAGAAGTTGCCGCTCCCGGCCGACGCCGATGTGAACGAGTAGATCTGTGAGTAGATGGAGATCCACTTCCCGCCAACGGGTCCCCATGCTTCGCAGGTTCCAATGCGATTCACGGCGTCCCGCTGAAAGCGAACGATGAGCTGTTGGTAATCGAGCGCCGGCAATGAGATCTGGCAGTTCGAACCGGAGTAGCCCGTCACTCCCGAGTCGGTCCAGAAAATGCGGTCGTCTCCAGGGCCGCCGCGATAGCCCTGGAGATAAAAGCCGCCGCTATAGCTCCACGATCGGAAAACGATAGCGGGTAATGTCACTCCCCAATCATGAATGAACGCCTCGATACGAAAGCTCGCCGGACCCATCGTCACGCCGGGCACAATCGTGGCTTGAGATTGATTCGTTAGGACCAGGGATTGCCCGGCGAAGACCGGCGCGATGTAAAGCAACGGGATCAGCCGCCTGATCATAAGCCGGGCAGTCCGGCGTTGGAAGAAGGAGGGTTCTGCTGAGCAGGCTTCTTGATTCCTGGTGGCCGGTCGAAAGATCCGAAATCGACTCACCGATTCTCCCCTCAAGTCTAATCTGATCCCAAATTACTCGCCGAAGTCAAAGACTGACGAGACGACGAACGGGCAATAGAGCCAACTGACAGGCGAGTAGATCCGGAATTTATCGCGCTTATTTTGCCGGTCTGCCGTGATCCAGGCACAACGCGATCAAATCGGCGATGTTTGCTTCGCCTGCACACATCACTGTATCGGCGCCGCCCCAATAGATCTTTACCGTACCGTCGGACTCCGGGACCGCGCCGCAGGTAAACACCACATTGTGGACGTACCCGGTGACTTCCCAGGGATCTTCCGGCTGCAAAATCCAGGAATCGCTCACGCCGATGATTTTCGCCGGCTTCGTCAGGTCGTGAAGCGCAACGCCGAGCCGGTAAACCGATCCGTCCATCGTCTGGAAGACACCGTGATAGATAGAGAGCCATCCCCGGTCTGTTTTGATCGGCGGAGCTCCGGGACCGATCTTCATTTCGTCCCAGTGATACTGTTCGGGCCGCATAATGAGCTCGGATTCGCCCCAAAAGCGCAGATCCGGAGACCAGGAAATCCAGATTGACCACGGGGCAATTTCCGAATGAGGACGGTCCAGCCGGGCATACAGACCGCCGAATTTCTCGGGAAAGATGACGACGTTGCGGTAGTCGGCCTCGGTGATGAGCGAGAACCTCTCCACGTGACGGAAGTCCTTCGTCTTTGCCAGGGCGATGCGCACTCCATTTCGCGAGTACGCGCTGTAGGCGATGAGGTATTCGCTTTCCAGCGGAGTCACGCGCGGATCCTCGACGCCGAACTCTTCATAGACCGCAAACACGCCTTCGTGGGCGGGAGTCAGAAAGGGTTCGGGATCGGCGGTGAAGTGGAATCCGTCGGGGCTGCGCGCCAGCCCGATGATGGACCGCCCCGTGCGCAGGTGAGATCGGAACAACATGATGTATTCGCTCTCATACTTCACCACTGCCGCATTGTGCACCGTCTCCACCGGGTACGGGATCTGATCTTTGGTGAGGATGGGGTTGTGAGCGTATCGCCTGACAATGTCCGTCTTCATGACTCCTTCGCCGCTTCCAGATCGAAGATCGTTTGGTAGACTCGCTCGTACCCGTTCACCATCGTGTCGATGGAAAAGCACTCCCGGACGCGCCGGCGGCAGGCGTGGCGATCGATCGCAGAGATGTGTCCGAGGGCCCGCACCGCTTCATTCACGTTGTTGACCAGAATGCCCGTCACCCCGTCCTGAATCACCTCGCGGCAGGACCCGAGGTCCATAGCGATCACGGGCACACCGGCGGCGTTGGCTTCCGCCAGAACCAGGCCGAATCGCTCGGGGATGGTATTCAGGTGCAGCAGGGCGTGGGCACTCGCGAACAGTTCGTTCTTTCCCGCCACGTCCACGGGCCCGATGTAGCGGACGGTTTCATCGAGATACGGCTCCACCTGGTCCCGGAAGTATGTCTGATCCTGGATGATGCCCGCGATGAGCAGCGGCAACCCGCTCATGCGCGCCACCGCGATTGCCAGATGGACGCCTTTGTCGGGATGAATGCGGCCGAGAAAGATGAGATGATCGCCGCCCCGTTCCTGGAGAGGGTACAGCGAGAGGTCGATTCCGTTATAGACCGTCGCCAGGTAATTCAGCCCGGGGGCGCGATCGGAGTCGCTGATGGAGACGAAATAACCGTCCCGGTACTTCTGATAGGCCGGCGTGATTTTGCGCGATGAGAATCCGTGGATGGTGGTGAGAACCGGAGTTTTCACCAGGCGCGTGTAGGACAGCGCCATGAAATCGTAGTGGCTGTGGATGAGGTCGAACTCGGCTGCATGTTCGAATACCTCGGAGATATGAAGGTATTCGGCTACTTTGGGGTCGACAGCAGGATCCTCTTCATACCCGCGTTCCACCACCGCATGCAGACGGCCGCTGGTCACCGAGTCGCCGGTGGCGAACAGCGTCACGTCCCAGCCACGGGCAACCAGTCCTTCGGCGATGTTGCTGGCCACCGTCTCCCACGCGCCGTATTGCCGCGGCGGCGTTCGCCAGGCCACCGGCGAGAGGACAGCTATTCTCTTAGGCGGCATCTTCCACCTCGAGGCACAGCGAGGCTTCCATCTGCGAACCCGAGCCACCGGAATACCACCCGGCCACCGGTGACGCGAGATCGTGATCGAAACCAGCCGCTACCGCGACGTGCCGGTTGGATACCGCAAGGCCGCGAGCGGGATCGTACCCCCGCCATCCGATGCCTGGCAAATAGACTTCAGCCCAGGCGTGCATGTAGGAATCCTGGCGGCTCGCCGACGCGCATTCATATCCACTGACGAACCTCGCGGCGATTCCCATCGTGCGGCACGCATCGCAAAAGAGAACCGCCAGATCGCGGCAGGATCCTTGCTGTAATCGCAAAGTTTGCTCCGATGGCCAGGGAGCTCCATCGGGACGGACCACCTGGCGGCAGGTCTGGAAGATTTGCTGGCTGAGCCCCATCAGGAACGACAGCGTGTTCCACTGCACGTTGGCGGCTGCCGATTGCGCAAACTGTTTCACGGAGTCAGCGACGTGCCCGTCCTGCCGGTAAGGAATCAGGGCTGTGCATAACGGCTCGGGATACCAAAGCGAAAGCTTCAATGCCTCGGGAGCGAGAACGTAGTCGAATGGATTCTCACGGAGCAGCTCCACGGTGAACCGGCTCCGCACGCTCAACTCCCGGGTGGGCGCGTCAAACCACGCGCTGAGAGCGAGATTGCCGTCCTGATCCAGGCATTCCGTAGTCCCGGCGGGCGTCGGGACGATCTGAATATCGAAGGCGAGCAGCCGTTGCGCGTTGCTCATGCGTGGCCGAAGCCTGAGGATGTGCGGCTCCAGGCTGACCGGGAGATCGTAGCGGTAGCGAGTGGAATGCGTAACGTTGATCTTCATCGGACTCCTACTCCATGGCGGCCAACACTTCGGCGAGCGGGGCAGTGGCGAAACCAGTGGCGTGGTCGGCCAGACCGTAGGGGATGATCAGTTCACCGTTGTGGACCAGCGCACCGCACGTATAAACCACATTGGGCACGTAGCCTTCCCGCTCGTTTTCGTTCGGCTTCAGCAGCGGCTCGCGCATGCGGCCGAGCACCTTTGAGGGATCGTCGCGATCGAGCAGGAACGCGCCAATGCAGTACTTTCGCATGGGGCCCACGCCGTGGCTCAGGACCAGCCATCCGGCATCGGTCTCGATAGGAGACCCGCAGTTCCCCATCTGCACCAGTTCCCAGGGGAAAACGGGTTTGACCAGTATCTTGTGTTCGTTCCAGAAGTGGACGTTGTCGGAGAACATCAGGTAGATGTTCTCGTTATCCTGGCGGGACAGCATGGCAAAGAGGCCCCCGATCTTCCGTGGAAACAAAGCCATGCCTTTGTTTTCGGCGGCCGGGCCATTCAGAGTTCGGAATCGAAAATGGAGGAAGTCGCAGGTCTCCACCAGCTCCGGCACCACGATCCGGCCATCGTAAGCCGTAAAGGTCGCGTAGTACCTGTGCGTCCCGTCGTCGTTCTGGAAACGAACGAACCGCGCGTCCTCAATGCCATTGCGTTGGGAGGGCGTGGCCGGGAAAAGGATGCGCGCCGAGACGTCCTCATCGGGACAGAACTGGACCTCGTAGTTGGACCGCGCCAGCATCCAAATGCCCTGTGCCTCGTCCTGATCTTCGTGCGTCATTCCATCCGGGTGGCTGAATTGCTCGGCCTGGAGACTCGAACGAAGCTCATCCAGTGCGAACGACTCTCCAAGTTTGCGCATGACCCGCCGCGTGAAATCGCCGGTCAAGCCGAGCTCGGAGAGCTTACGTCCGAACAGCGCTTTCTCATACCGGGGGTTGGGGATCTGATGCGGCTCGGTGAGAAAACCCGTTGGGGCGAATACCTCGATCCGGTTATCGGGGTGGACAATGCCCATTCGAAACGTGATGGAGGAAATGTGTCCTTCCCCGGTAGCCCGCAGACTGAGAATAAATCGCAGAGCGCCGGGCGCCAGCCCACTCTGGTCGGGGTGCGGAACGATGGAAGGATTGAACAACGCGGCGGATTCTAACGAGTATTCGGCCATGAAGTAGGAGCCGACGAGGAGCCGCCGCTCTTCCGAAAGCTCCGGGCCGGCAAACAGCAGTTCACGGACTTGTTCAAAGCGTTCCAGAAAAACTTTGCCGATCTCCTGGTGGCGCGGCACGAAGTCGGCGTATATTTGACACAACAGCGCGAGAACCTGAGCTTCCGACAGCGCCATGATCCGGCTGACAATTCCGTCGACCCGCTGAGAATCTCCGGGATTGAAGGGCCGAAGAAGAACTCGCGACTGGTCGGGACTGAGGATTGTCCCGCTTCGTTTGAGGTGAATGGACATGCAATGTTCGTTTCAGGCGAATGAGACCTGGTGCGCCAATTGCTCTTCGACGGCGACCGGTTGCTGAAAACTAGTTAGTATGTTTTGCGCCAGGCGCATCTCAGCCAATGAAAGCAGGAAGGCCAAAGTGGATTCAGCGCCCTGGTTCCCATTGACCCGGTCCACATGCAGCCCATCGCGGCAACCGCCTGTTTCGGGGGCGTACAATTCCAGTCCCAGATCGTTCCAGCCGATGAACCAGTCGAAAGCGCGCTGCGCCTGTTCGTACCACCAGACATCCGCGGTGGCGCGATAGGCCTCCAGACAAGCCGAAACCGTGGCCTGAGCCTCAATGGGCTGCTGGTCGAAATCGGCGCGCGTGCCGCCGCGCCGGTAGAACCCATTGCTGCCGATAGGCCGGAAATGGCCCTTCTCTGACATCTGCAATTGCGTCAACCAGCGCAAGGCCTGCAGCCCCCGTTCCAGCACCGCCGGTTGTCCGGTTGCCTGGCCGCTCAAGATAAGGGCGTGCGCGAGCTTCGCGTTGTCGTACGACAGTTCTTCCTCAAACCATTGCCAGTCGGTATGAGCGCTCGCGTTGAAGCTTTCCATGAGGCGGCACGTTAGCGTCTCCCGGGTCTGATTCACCAGGGTGTCGCCGCTCAGGCGGCGCAGGTATTCGTGAATGCCAATCAGGCCGAACGCCCATGCCCGCGGCGAAGTGAAGCCGGTGAGGGCGGGCAGCGCTGCGGCAAACAGTTGACCGGCCATCATCTGAAAGCTCCGATACGGCGAACGGCCCACTCCGATGCCCAGCGCCCACAGCGCTCTCCCGTGCGAGTCCTCCGACCCTTGTTCGTCCAGCCAGCGCCGGTCAAAACTCAGGTGATTGTGAAAGCGCTTCGTTTGGAGATCGAAGGCATGATGGAGGAAGGCCACGGAGGTGGTGGCCAGCGTCAGCGCCCACTCCGGATCCTCGCCCAACTCGTCGAGCAGCACCGCAAGAATGAAGGCGCGGGCGTTGTCGTCGGTGCAGTACCCTTCGGAGAAGTTTGGAACGCTGAAAATCGCGTGCTGGAAGACCCCGGTGGAATCGGTCATCCGCGAGAGATGACTCAGCTTCAGCTTGGGCAGTTCGCGCGGCTTCTGGTCGAGTGTGCGGGTGGCCAGAAACTTCCGCGAGAGCTTGCCCACTTCCAGCCGGGAACATTCGAAGGAACGCATGTACATCTGGGCCACGTTGCTCCACACCATCTCGCGGCCGATGCGGTAGGCGTTCTTGCGCATGGCGTGCCGGCGCGTGTCGTCCCGCAGCAATCCAATCACCTCGCGGGCGATGGCTGGCGCATCGCTGAAGGGCACCAGCACACCACGGTCGTCCGCAAGCAATTCCGCGGCGTGCCAGTACGGTGTGGACACCACCGCTTTGCCCGCGCCGAACGTGTAGGCTAGTGTGCCCGAGGTAATCTGCGCTTCATTCAGATAGGGCGTGATGTATAGATCGGCGGCGCCGATGAATTCCTTCAGGTTCTCAAGGTCCACGAACTGGTTGTAGAAGATGACGTTCTTGTCGACCCGATTCCTTTTCGCGAGGATCTCGAGGCTCAGCCGGTATGCTTCACCGTGCTCCCGCAATTCGTTCGGATGAGTGGCGCCGAGGACGATATAAACAACCTCTGGGAATTCCGCGAGGATCCGCGGCAGGGCGTTGAGAACATACTCGATGCCCTTGTTGGGCGAGAGCAGGCCGAAGGTAAGCAGCACCACCTTGCCTTCTACTCCGAACTGGTCCTTGAAATAGGTGGGATCGACAAAGCCGACGTCGGGAATGCCGTGCGGGATGAGATCGATCTTGGCCGGTGAAGCGTGGTAAATGTCGCGCAGCATGTCTCGTCCCCGCTCGGCCATGACCACAAGCCTGGTGGACAGTGCGATTAACCCCTCCATGACGCGGCGCTGGTCGGCCTTCGGGTCTCGCAGAACCGTGTGCAGGGTGGTGACAACGGGCATTCTCAATTCGCGCAGGAGCGCCAGAATATGACCGCCGGCAGGTCCGCCGTAAATACCGAACTCGTGCTGAAGGCAGACGATGTCGACATTGTTGATGTTGAGGAAGTCGGCGGCGCGCAGATAAGAGGAAAGGTCCTGTTCTTCAATCTCGAAGCGAACCACTTCCGGGTACTCGTAGCCATCCTGCAAATCGTTCACCGACACCGCGAAGCACTCGCTTTGCGGATGTGCGCCGGCCACGGCGCCGAGCAGATCGGTGGTAAAGGTCGCGATGCCGCACTTGCGCGGCAGATGGTCGCCGATAAAAGCAATCTTGCGGATTTTGGAGATTTCTTTCATGAGTCTCTTCCCATCCCCATGTTCTCAGGAAGCCTGGATGCGGCGGTACTCGGGCTGCCACATGGCATCCTGCACCTGTTGAACGATGTCGCCGAATTTGATTCCGGCCAGACCTTCCGCATCGGCGGTCTCGGCGACGGCCACCGCCACGGTCGCGGAAACGCTGCGCAGGTCGTCAATATGCGGGAGAAGCGACGCGCCGGGCTGGCGCACCGTCACCAGGCTGGAGACGGCGCTCGCCGCCGCCGCGAGCATACCGTCGCTGATTCTGCTGGCCCGCGAGACAATCGCGCCGAGGGCCACGCCGGGGTATAGCATCGCGTTATTCAACTGTGCGACAACGTACGTTACACCTTTATAAGTGACCGGAGCGAACGGGCTACCGGTGGCGATCAGCGCGCGCCCATCGGTCCAGGCAATCAGGTCGGCCGGATTCGCCTCGGCCCGTGTCGGCGGCTTGGAGAGCGCGAAAATGATCGGCCGCTCCGTGTGCGCCGCCATCTCCCTGACGATCGCTTCCGTGAAACTGCCGGAGGCCGTGGACGCACCGATCAGCATTGTCGGCTTCACCCGCCGCACCACCTCGGCCAAGCTTATGCCGTTTCCGTTCTCATCGTGCTTCCAGGCTTTGCTCTCGGCCGCCGGCCTCGCGTATGGCGTTTGATAGTCACTGAGTGGAGTAGCAATGCCGGTGGTTAACAGTCCCTGCTGGTCCACGCACCAGAAGCGTCTGCTCGCCTCCTCGCTGGTAATCCCCTCGCGCACCATGGCGTCGCGAATCTGGCCAGCCACTCCTATCCCGGCAGCACCCGCTCCAAAGATCACCACGCGCTGGTTGCGCAGCGGCGTCCCACATGCCCGGACGGCGGAAATCGCGGCCGCCAGTGTGATCGCTCCGGTGCCCTGTACATCGTCGTTGAAGGTGCAAATCCGGTCGCGGTATTTCGCCAGGATGCGCCGCGCGTTGCCAGGCGCGAAGTCCGCCCACTGCATCAGCGCATTCGGGAACAGCTTTGTCGCGGCATTCACGTAAGCATCGATGAAGGCGTCGTAGCGCTCTCCACGTATCCGGGCGTGCCGGTTCCCGATGTAGGTGGGGTCCTGCAGCAGACTTTCGCGGTTGGTGCCGACATCGAGCATCACCGGAATCACCCGGGTCGGGTCAATGCCGCCCGCCGCCGTATAGATTGCCAGCTTGCCGATCGATACCTCAATTCCGCCCACGCCCGAATCGCCGATTCCAAGAATCTCCTCGGCATCGGTGGCGAGGATCAGGTCGATATCGCCTGGGCCTGCGCCGAGGCTGGCAAACGCCTCCTCGATCGGTTCGCCATGGTCGATTGAGAGATACACGCCCCGCGGACGCCGGCACTCATGGTGGTATTGCTCACCGACGGTCAGATCGTTGACGATGGGGATCATCTCGGGCAGGTGCTCTGAAAACAGCCGGTAAAACAGAACTTCATTGCGGTCATGCAGGCCGGTCAGGTAGATATTCTTGCTCAGCGCGTCCGGCAGCCGCTCATATTGGATGTAGGCGCGCCGGACCTGGGTCTCCAGCGTACTGATGTCGGGCGGAAGCAGACCCCTCAGGCCCAGCGCTTGTCGCTCTTCCGCCGTGAACGCCGTTCCCTTGTTCAGCAGAGGCGAATTGAGCACGGACAGCCCTCGGACCTTGGTCTCATAGCAGGCATGCGCGATCCGCCGGTGCTGTGCCGCCGGAATAACTCGCTGTCTCATGCTGCTGCTTTCTCCTTGTTTCTTTGCGCGAGGGATGAGGAGCTTGACCGCGCGGGGTCAGGTGACCGAATTTGGTCAATACCGCCACCGCGCAGGCAGAGCCTTCGGCTTTATCGGTCGCCTGTCACCGCGGCAGCCGGAAACTGCTGATGCTGCCCCACAACCCGACGGCCTGCAACACCCAGATGCAGACAACAACCACTACAACGACGTTTAGAATCGATTTGATACTGGAGGCCATGGGGATGTATCTGTTGATGAGATACAACGCCACTCCCACTACAACCAACACGACGACAAGATTCAGCAGAGGCATTTTCTGCTCCTTCATTTTGGTCAGGAGCAATCCGCTGGCCCAATGCGCTGGTGGCACCATAATGACCACATTTG
>Ga0326727_10028488_pt1 | contig 10148 bp, 8 predicted proteins | sample MB2enrmetagenome_FD_207643 | JGI IMG/M metagenome (GOLD analysis project Ga0326727, IMG submission 207643) | Lab enriched peat soil microbial communities from McLean, Ithaca, NY, United States - MB29MY | ecosystem: Environmental > Terrestrial > Soil > Wetlands > Peat | place: USA: New York...
GAGAGCACACTGCCCGTCACCATGGAGGAGATGCTGCACCACACGCGCGCCGTGCGCCGCGGAGTGCGCCGCGCATTGCTGGTGGCCGACATGCCCTTCGGCTCCTACCATGCCTCGACCGTGCAGGCTATCGGTAACGCGACGCGCTTCATCAAGGATGCCGGCGCAGAGGCGGTGAAGATTGAAGGCGGCCGCAACCGCACCGCGCTGGTTGCCGCGCTCACCCAGGCGGAGATTGCCGTGGTCGGCCACATCGGCCTCACGCCGCAGTCGGTGCATCGTCTTGGCTATCGCGTGCAGGGTAAATCCGCCGCCGAGATCGACGGCCTTCTCGACGACGCGCAGGCACTGGAGGCCGCCGGCGCCATCGCTATCGTGCTGGAGTGCGTACCCCGCGAAGTGGGCGGCCAGATCACCGCCGCACTCACTATTCCCACCATCGGCATCGGCGCGGGACCGGAGTGCGATGGGCAGATTCTGGTTTTTCACGATCTTGTCAATCTCACCGGCGCAACTCCGGCCAAGTTTGTCCGCCGCTATGCCGACGCGTCCGCGTTCTTTAGCGAAGCTGTCCAGCATTATGCGAGCGATGTGCGCGGCGGCGTTTTTCCCGCCGATGCCGAGAGCTATCACCTTCCCGGCGAAGCCAGCGCGGAGCTATTGCAGCGCGAGCCGCAACAACGCGGCCAAAAATAAATTTATTTATGTTTGATTTGCGTTTCAGCCATTTTAAGCTGTCCTTCTGAGGAGGTTTTGATTAAGACATGATTGCGGTCAGCATTCCCTCAGGGGCTAAAGCCCTCCATTTGATTGGGCATCCTTCGGCACGACTGAAGTCGTGCCCTGACACTTCTTGCTACTCCGAATGCTTTTTCTGCGATCTGTGAAGTTGTGCCCTGATACGAGACTGGTTTAAGAAACGCCTCAACTTTATAGTGCGAATGACGCCGCGCAACGAAAGGAATGAGTACACCATAATTATGGACGTTCTGACTGCCATTACCGAGATGCAGGCTGCCGCTGGCGAACTTCGGTGCGGCGGCACGCTCGCGCTTGTGCCCACCATGGGCGCTCTGCATGCCGGCCATCTCTCGCTCATCGACGCAGCGAAGCGAGAATGCACGCACGTGGTTGCCAGCATCTTCGTCAATCCTCTGCAATTCGGCCCCAACGAAGACTTCAACCGCTACCCGCGCACGTTTGAGGCCGACTGCGCCGCGCTCACCGCCGCTGGTGTCGACATTCTCTTCGCGCCCTCCGCCGAGACGCTGACGCCAGCAGGTGCAACTACTTTTGTTGAGGTCGCCGGCATCAGCGACCGTCTGGACGGCGCGCACCGCCCTGGCCACTTTCGCGGAGTGGCGACCATCGTCGCCAAGCTCTTCCACATTGTCGCACCCGACCGCGCCTACTTCGGCCAGAAGGATGCCGCGCAGCTGGCTGTCCTGCGCGCGATGGTGCGCGAACTGAATTTTTCAGTGGAACTCGTCGCCTGTCCCATTGTGCGCGAGGCGGACGGACTGGCCCTCAGTTCACGCAATCGCTATCTGACGGCGGAGCAACGCGCGCGCGCCACCATTCTGTTTCGTTCATTGAAAGCTGCCGCCGATCTCCACGCGCTGGGCGAGCGCAACTCGCAGGCGCTGATCGCAGCTATGCTGCAAATATTCGCGACCGAGCCCTCAGTCATCGTGGAATACGCCGCTGTGGTTGACCCTGACACTCTGCTGCCGGTGGCGAATACCTCGTGCGGGGCGCTGATCGCCGTTGCCGCGCATCTGGGCGAAACGCGCGTGATTGACAATCTTCTGATAGGAATATGCAAATGAAAAGTTGTTACATCGATGAGATTCCCTCAGGGGCTAAAGCCCCCAATTATATTGTGCATTTTGCGGCACGACTAAAGTCGTGCCCTGACGCTTCTTGCTACTCCGTTGGCATTGTTTCGAAAACTGTAAAGCCGGACCCTTTCAAAACACAGACGGATTCAGCAATTTCCGATTCAGGAATTTTCCAGGAGAAACCATGAGTAGCACGCATCCCTTCAAAGTCACGCTCGGCGTCACCGGCGGCATCGCGGCATACAAATCCGCCGAATTGGTTCGCCTCTTGCAGCAGCACGCCCTCGATGTTCACGTGGTGATGACGCGCGCCGCCGAAGAGTTTGTACGCCCGCTTACCTTTGCCGCGCTCACCGGCCACAAGGTCATCACATCAATGTGGCAGGCGGATGCGTACGAAGGCGGCTCCATCGAGCACATCTCGGAAGCCGAATCCACCAACCTGCTGCTGGTGGCGCCGGCCACCGCGCACACGCTGGCCAAATTTGCGCACGGCCTAGCCGACGATTTTCTCTCGACTTTGTATCTGGCCACCACCGCGCCGGTCATGGTTGCTCCGGCGATGAACGTGAACATGTGGAACCACGCCGCGACGCAAGCCAATCTCGCCACGCTGCGCCAGCGCGGAGTAGAAATCATCGCGCCGGGCAGCGGCTACCTGGCCTGCGGCATGACCGGCAGCGGCCGCCTCGCCGAGATCGACGAGATCGTCCGCGCCGTTCTCGCTCACATTCAGCGCGACGATAAGAACGATTTCGCCGGCGAAACGGTGATGATCACAGCCGGCGGCACACGCGAGCCTATCGACCCGGTGCGCTTTATCGGCAACCGCTCCAGCGGCCGCATGGGCTATGCGCTGGCCGCAGCCGCCGTGGCACGCGGCGCAAAGGTCACCCTCATCAGCGCGCCCACCGTGCTCGCTACGCCGGCCGGATGCGAACGCATCGACGTGACCACAGCGAGCGAGATGCACGCGGCGGTCATGGCCCATCTGCTGCAAGCAACTATCGTGATCAAAGCCGCTGCCGTCTCCGACTTCCGCCCGGTGGCCGCCGCCGCGCAGAAGCTGAAGCGCAGCGGCCCGCTCACGCTCACTCTTGAACCGACAGAAGACATTGCGCAGAGCGTCGCGGAATACCGCAATCCCGGAACATTGCTGATCGTCTTTGCCGCCGAGACTGCCAGCGACACGCAAGAACTCATCCGCAGCGCCAAAGAGAAGCTGGAGCGCAAAGGCGCGGAGGCCATCGTCGCCAACGATGTCTCCCAATCCGGCCTGGGCTTCGACTCTGAACAAAACGCCGCGACCTTCATCACCGCGGCACGCGAGATCGCCTTTCCCGCACAATCAAAGTCCAGCCTCGCGCATCGCATCCTGGATGAAGTTGCGCGAATCCGCAAGGATACGCCGTCCTCTGCTCTGCGCGCGACAAAGGCTGTCCGTTAAGTCAGCAATAATTTCAGCAGGCCTCGCGGCGAAGCACATGTTACTGTTTTGTGCCGCCGCCGGAGTCCTGCCGCCAGGAATTATTTCTGCTTGCAGGAGAGAATGTGCTGTTCTTTCACTTCCTGATTGCACTTGGCCATTCCGCCGGGGGAACAATAATAATTGCCCGGCAGGCAAGCGAGAATGATCTTGCCGGAGACGCCGCCGCAATCGCATCCGGCTTTTTTCAACTCCAGATCAACGGCTGGCGGTACCAGCACGTCGCAGCTCAACACTACGCCGTTTTTCAGGATGTCATTGCACAAGCCCAACATCCCCACGGGGCAGAGATAATTGTGGCAGAAGGCTGGAGTGCAAAAAATCCCGGCCCCTCCGGTTCGCTCACATCCTCCGCCTGTCAGTGTGCGGTCGGCGGCATCCTCTTCCTTGGGAAGCATGCCGGGATCGCAGGTCTTAATCCCCGGCAACGCGTTGACGTTCATGGCATTCTGACAAGCCTGGTACGTCTGAATCTTCCCGCAGATCATTTTATTTCCATCTACCGTGCAACCCTCGCTCAACAATTGCTGCTTTACGCCGCCTTGGGCGCTTGATTGAATGCCTTCCTTGGGCTGGAAGTCACGGACACAGGTGGTTCCGGCGTGGCATCCAAAATCGATTCCACCGGGCGGCAGGTCGACGGCCAACTGCGGAAACCAGACGATCCAATCCCAAGTCTGCGACCATACGGCCAAATCGACAGCCAGCTGCGCGTCAATTCCGGGCGTAAGCGTGAAGCCGAGATTGTAGACGGGGTTGCCAAAACTGAAATGGCTGTCAAACTTCTTGTTTTTGTCGGTGCCGAGCGAGACGGTCTGCCCGGGGGAAAAGAGGTTGAACTGCTTATTCAAGACTTCATCATTCAGCGTGAACTGCAACTTGTCGGAATGGAGATTGATGTCTACGGCGGGGAAGACCTTACCGCTCACAACCCCGAAGTCGAGCAGGCCGCCGAGAAAGTCAAGCTGATCGAACTTGTAGACTGTATCGATGCCTTTCGTGCCGGGCGCAGGGGGGCTGAAATGGCCGCCCTGATAAGGTGGCGGCAGAAAATTCGTGAAATCCAGGGTAGGGGAGAATTTTATTTCTTTGCTGCCGATGACCGGCAGGTTGAAATCAACGCCGGCATCCGCGCCCACCTGGGCAACCAACTCCTTGCCGTCAAAGATCTGGTCGTTTTCCAGGCCCGTGGACTTAAACTGCGCGACGGAATCCGCGTCGGACGTGTATTTGGCGGGCTCGAAATCGGCGGTGAAATTGGCGTCAGCGGTTTGGTTGGGATGAACGACGTTATGGTATTTCAAATGCGTCTGGATGGGGAATCGCAGGCCGAATCCATAATTGAAGCCCGCGAAAAGCCTGACGCTATAGGTCGAGGAACAGCCGACCAGGCACCAGTTGACGGTCGTATCGACTTCCAGGCTCCATTCGTAATCATGACTGAGCGTAAAACCGGTCAGGTAGATATAGCTTCCCAAATCAACATCGGTCGTCTGATCGGTTGTATTTCTGGGGGAAGCGGGAGCGGCTTGCACGTGATAATTTGCGGACGGCTCCACCACCAGCATCTTCGGGAATTGCGCATTGGCCGCTCCGCCTTCAGGGATTGTCATGTGCAACAATTGCTTCCCCGCGGCCATCTCCTGCGCGTTCGGCGAGATGCGCAGCACGTTGGGGGCATGCGCGTATTGCGATGAGTCCAGCTTGTAAACAAAGGCCGTCTGCTCCACGCGCTGCACCGAGGAGTTGATGATCTCTGCCTTGAGCTGGTCATCGTTCAGATTGCTGATGCGCGCGACTTCGGCCGCGCCAAGCTGAGCCACCATTGCGGAACGCTGCTTGGGGTCGGCAAAGGACTTGCGAAGATCGGCGATGTGCTGGTTTGCCTCGGCGTCAGCCTGCGCCGACCTCTGCTGATAGGCGGCGATTGCGGCCTGGCGCTTGACCGGGTCCGCAACATAACGCGGGTGGCCGGGCGTGGCGAACTCCGCCAGGCGCTGGCTGGCCGATTCCTTTGTGAAACAAGCAACGCCCGCCTGCGAAAGCTGGGCCTGCGCGCCGGAGTCGGCGCATTTGCCCGGCAAAATCCTGTAGCTCAGCACATGATGAAGCACAAGACCCTGATCGACTTCGCTGATCTCGCTCGTATCCTCCTTTACCTCGACATTTTTCGGCATGGCGCGCAGGCGCAGCGCAATGTTGGACACGGACTTTGGATTGTTAAGCATCGGGGTGAAGTCCAGCTTTGACTCGCCCATCACGATTTGCGGCCTGGAGCGGAGATCCTCGATCCTATATTGCCGCACAACACGCAGCCGCTGCATGGTTATGGCGTGATCTTCGCCACGCAGGATGACGGAGTTCGGCAGGTTTTGATGCATTATGATGCGGGGTTGCGCGGGTCCGTTTTGCGCAAACGCATATCCTGACGCTGCAAGAGCCACAAGAAACGTAATCGAGAGCACGGCTAAACCGCGTTTTGAACTGAGGATAATCATGCTTAGATTCTCCTTTCGAGAGCGCTTAAGGCGCGAAAAGAGCGGCAACCATAAAGCCAATATGAGCGGGTAGAAATAAACAATTCAGCAACACGGATCTATCGAGGATCATCGAGAGTCTCGGCACATGCGTCCGCGATGCTCTCGGGCATTTGTAGAGATAATTATCATGGACGCGATTTGGTTGTCCAGTTATAAATTTAGAGATTCTGCAGAGGGGCGCGAATGTGAACGCGGCAACTCACACATATGCCGGAGGTCAAGGCAGCGGGAAGCGATTGCGGAGCAGGGCGAGCGCATCGGCGGGCGTGGCGATGGCGCCGTCTAACTGCGCGTCTTCGACGGCGCGGAGCATCTCCTTGAAGGCGGCGCCGGGTTGGTAGCCGGCGGCGATCAGCTCGCGGCCGGTGACGAGCGGCACGGGACGGACGGCTTCGGCGGGCATGGATTCATAGCGCTCGCGGACATAGTTCCAGTGGTCGAGGTTGCCGCTGCCGGCCAGGCAATCCATGCGATGCAGCTCGAGGTGCTGGGGAAAATTTTCCAGGCGGAAGAAGCGCTTGAGGGTGGAGGCCTTCATGTGCTGGGCGTCGGCAAAGCGCATGTGGTTCTGGACGAGGGAGATAATTTGATGGGTTTCGTCGTTGGAGAAGCGGAAGCGGCGGCAGATGTCCGCGGCGATGGCGACGCCGACATCAACGTGGCCGTTGAAGCGGATGCGGTCGGCGCGCGCGAAGGTGGGCGGCTTGCCGACATCGTGGAGGAGCGCGCCCCAGGCGAGGGTGAGCGGGCAGGCGGGCGGGAGCTGCGCGAGCAGCAGCAGAGTGTGCGTCCAGACGTCGCCCTCGGGATGAAACTGCGGGGGCTGCTCGACGCCCTTCATGCGGGCAATTTCAGGGAGGAGTTCGGCGAGGAGGCCGGTTTCATCTAATAATTCGAAGGCCCGGCGGGCATGGCCTTCGGTGAGCATCTTGGTCAGCTCGTCGCGGACACGCTCGCGGCTGACGGCGTGGATTTTTGGGGCGAGGCGGCGCATGGCGGCGGCGGTAGCGGGTTCGATCTCGAATCCGAAGCGGGCGGCGAAGCGGACGGCGCGCAGGATGCGAAGGTGGTCCTCTTGAAAGCGCTCGCCGGGCTGGCCGATAGCGCGGATGATGCCGGCGTCGAGGTCGGCGAGGCCGTGGACGTGGTCGATGAGTCCTTCGCGGAGTCCTGCGCGGACGGCGAGCGTTTTTTGGCGCGTGCTGAAAAATGAGTCTGGCAACTGCAAGGGATCGAGGAGGAGGCCGTTGATGGTGAAGTCGCGGCGGCGGACATCGTCTTCGGCGCTGGTGGTGTAGCGGACGGCGTCGGGATGGCGGCCATCGGAGTAGGCGCCATCGGAGCGGAAGGTGGCGACCTCGGTAAGCACCTGCGGTGCGGGGACTGGCCGTCCAGGCGGGCGGCCTTCGGCCACCTGCGATGAGGTTAACTCTGCTGTTGCGGCGACTGACTCATCGCAGGAAGCTACCAGCACGACGCCGAAATGCGCTCCGACGGCAAAGGTGCGCGGGAAGAGATTGAGGACGATGTCGGGCGTGGCAGAGGTGGCGACGTCGTAGTCGGAGGGCTCGCGGCCGAGGAGCAGGTCGCGGACGCATCCGCCGGCGAGATAGGCCTCGAACCCGGCGGCACGCAGGGCGGCGATGATTTTGAGGGCCGCATCGTATTGGGGGGGGGCGGCAAGCATGGCTGCTGATTCCATTGTCTCCCGATCTGCCGCCCGATGGGAATCACAGCAGTCTCTGCGCTCCTGCTCCCGCCTTTGCATATTTTCTTTGACGCGCAAGCGGCGTACACCGCTCCGCAGGTGCCGGTAAACTAAATAGATGAGCGGACGCGGGCTGATTCTGGGTATTGAAACCTCGTGCGACGAGACGGCGGCGGCTGTCGTGGAGCGGGGAACGCGGACGCTGTCGTCGGTTGTGGCGTCGCAGATCAAGACGCACGCGCGCTATGGCGGGGTGGTGCCGGAGCTGGCCAGCCGGGAGCATCTGCGGGCCATTGTTCCGGTGATGAGGGCGGCGCTCGAGGAGGCGGGAATTGCGCTGGGGGATCTGGATGCGATTGCGGTGACCGCCGGGCCGGGATTGGCGGGTGCGCTGCTGGTGGGGATTACGTATGCCAAGGCGCTGGCCGCGGCGCTCACGTTGCCGCTGATTGCCGTTAATCATCTGGAAGGGCATATTCATGCGGTGCTGCTGCAGTCCTTGCCGGACGGGCGGAGTTCTTTTGAAGAGGAGGCGGCGCTGGCGCTCGTCGTCTCCGGGGGGCACACGCACCTTTATCTGGCGCGGCAGGAGAAGGGCGCGTGGAGTTACCGGCTGATGGGACGGACGGTGGACGACGCGGCCGGAGAGGCCTTCGACAAGGTGGCCAAGCTGCTGGGCTTCGGCTATCCCGGAGGGCCGTGGATCGATGCGCTGGCACGCTACGGCAACCCGCAGGCCGTGCCGTTTGCATTTGCGCAGATCAAGGCGAAGGCGCATCTGGCGGGGAAGGTTCCGAGGACGAAGGCGGCCAAGACTACACCGATTGCCGGTCTCGACCCGCGATTTATGTTTTCGTTTTCGGGAATCAAGACGGCGGTGCTGCGGTACGTTGAGTTGCATGGATTGCGGGAGGAGGCGCGGGCGCGGGCGGCGCGGCTGTTTGCGCCGGGAGCGGAGGCACGCCTGCCGCAAAGCAAGGAGGAGGCGCTGGCGCTGTGTCCGCAGAACGTGATCGATTTGGTAGCCAGCTTCCAGTGCGCGGTGGTGGGCGACCTGATGAAGAAGAGCTTTGCCGCGTCGGAATCGCTGGGGGCGCGACGGATTCTGGTGACCGGCGGAGTGGCCGCCAATCGCGAATTACGCGGACGTTTCGGCGCGGAAGCCGCGCGGCGAGGAGTGCGGGTGGATTTTCCGACGCTGGCGATGTCCACGGACAACGCGGCGATGATTGCCGCCGCGGCCTGGGGACGATTTTTGGCGGGGGAGTTTGCCAAGGACTCGTTGTCGGCTGATCCATCGATGGCTTTAGGAGGGTGAAAAGCTATCTCCACGGTCTCATATTGAGAATTGAACCCCAACACAATCAAAGATGAGTAACTGTAACCTACTCCACGCATCCCATGGCCAGGCGGACAAGGCTGGCGAGGCGGCAAATCTGGGTGTTGGTGAGGGGGCGATGGCCCTGGACGGGCTCTTTCAGTTGATCCTTCCGGATTGCGCCGATGTTCTCCGCCCAAGCTACGCTGTCCTCGCGAAGGCCGGTTTCGCCAGCGCGCAGGAACAAGTGCCAGGGACCGAGCTTGGTCACGGAGGTCGAAAGCGGAATCGCCAGCACGGTCTCCGCGCGGGGATGAGAGTTGCGCGCGTTTGTGGAGACGATGACGGCGGGACGGTTCTTGCCCAGCTCGTCGGTGGCGAAGTGCGCCCACCAAATTTCACCGCGAAGCGGGGAAGGCGCGGGCGGCGGGGTCACGGCTGAGCCTCGGCTGAATCCATATCAACCAGCATGTTGGGCCCGGTCATTTCAGCCCATTCGCGCTGCTCGGCAAGTTCTTCGTCTGAAGCCGTATCGTAGTATGCCTTGGTGGCGGCGTCGAGCTGGCGGCGTCTGGCTTCGAGCATGGACTCGCGGAGCAGCAGGTCGAGGGCCTCGGAGTCGGAGCCGGCGCGGCGCTTCTTGCGGGTTTCGCGGACAAAGGCTACGGATTCCGGGGTAAGGGTGAAACTGCGTTTCAGTTTGCGAGCTGTCGCCTGGATGGTCATAGCTTATATCGTACCATTTATCGCCTAATAAATCTTCTTAGTTGCAAGTTATTGAAAGTAGATTCCCTCAGGGGCTAAAGCCCAGGATTCTTTTATCTTTTCCATCGGCACGGCTAAAGCCATGCCCTGATACAGTGCGATATTTGAGGCACGAATTTTGTCGGGGTTAAACAGGCTGCGGTAAAAGTTCCATTTTCACTCAACAAGCAGAAAAAGCATACCTCAGGGGCTAAAGCCCAGGATTCTGTTATCTTTTCCATCGGCACGGCTAAAGCCATGCCCTGATACAGAGCGATATTTGAGGCACGAATTTTGTCGGGGTTAAACAGGCTGCGGTAAAAGTTCCATTTTCACTCAACAAGCAGAAAAAGCATACCTCAGGGGCTAAAGCCCAGGATTCTTTTATCTTTTCCATCGGCACGGCTAAAGCCATGCCCTGATACAGAGCGATATTTGAGGCACGAATTTTGTCGGGGTTAAACAGGCTGCGGTAAAAGTTCCATTTTCACTCAACAAGCAGAAAAAGCAT
>Ga0326727_10028489_pt1 | contig 10148 bp, 9 predicted proteins | sample MB2enrmetagenome_FD_207643 | JGI IMG/M metagenome (GOLD analysis project Ga0326727, IMG submission 207643) | Lab enriched peat soil microbial communities from McLean, Ithaca, NY, United States - MB29MY | ecosystem: Environmental > Terrestrial > Soil > Wetlands > Peat | place: USA: New York...
GGCAATAGCCAGTATTGGGCAAACACCGCCATCATCATTACTTGGGACGATTGGGGAGGCTGGTACGATCATGTCGCGCCCAAGGTCATCAACGATGGCTCTAGCTGGGGATCGGGATATGTCTACGGCTTCCGTGTTCCCCTTGTCGTGGTTTCACCCTACGCCAAAGCCGCTTACATTTCTCATACCACGCACGACTTCGGCAGCATCCTCAAATTCATCGAGACCACTTTCAACCTGCCTTCGCTCGGCTACGCCGACGGTCCCGCCGACAACCTTTCCGATTGTTTCAACCTCACCCAGACGCCCATCACCTTCCAGAAAATTCCCGCAGTCCTCGATGCTGCCCACTTCATCAACGACAAGAGTCCGCCCACCGACCCCGACGATGATTAGTTTCCGTTGGCAAGTTAATAGTCAATCTTGCTTGGTTCGATTGTAGCGAGTTGTGTATTGAGCGATTCAACCGTGCTCGATTCCGCGTGGGAATCCATTGGCGATGCAAGTGATTCCTGGGAATTGGCTTTCGAGAATACAACTCGCTCCGCCGAACCGATGCCGTCCGCGCCACGACAGCACGAACGCCGCGACTGAGCGCTCTGTTCAACCATTTCGCAGATCAGAATCCATTACGGATTTGCGGGAGAGGCAGTCGCTCGGTCTTGCGGTGGCCGCTTCAGGTTGCGACTGCGCCCGTCCTTCACCATCTTGGTGAACCGGCGTGCTAGTTCAAAGATTCGATGTTCCTGCCTCAGTTGTACATCCTCTTTCGGAATCAACTCCCCGCCTATGCCCAGGGCGGCTGCGCCGGCCAAGACGAAATTCAAAGCCGTTTGTTGGTTTACGCCTCCCGAAGCAATTAACGGGATCTGTGGCAGCGACGCCTTCAGCACTCGGATATAACGGTCACCACCTACCTGCGCGCAGGGAAAGATCTTGACCAAATCCGCCCCGGCCTTCCACGCCGTGATAACCTCCGTCGCAGTCAACGCGCCGGGTAAAACAACAACATCGTTTTTTGCCGCGAACTCCACCACTTCCAGAACGAGTCCAGGACTCGTGAGGAATGTTGCCCCGGCATCCAGAGCGCGCTGCGCCGTCTCCCTATCCAAGATAGTTCCAGCGCCCACGATCATTCCCGGGACTCTGCGCGTCAGGTCGGCGATTACTTCCATTGCTTTGGGCACTGTCATAGTTATTTCTGCTATGGGAATGCCACCACGGTTGACGGCTTCCGCGGCAAAGCATGCATCCTCTGCGGAAGACGTGCGAATCGCGGGAATGATGCCGGCCTCCTCAATGCGGGCGCGAACTTCGTCCTTTTTCACCGATCGGACTCCTTCCCTGGCAAGTACGCCGAATTCCTGTACTTAATTCTTGGGCACATCCGCGCGGTTCCACCATCCCCCGCCAAGCAGGGGATGAAGATTAGTGCCGTCCGTTCGGATCTCCCAAATCGAATATGAGAAGTCTTTTTCGTTCCAAACATTGAACCGAATGCGAGTGCCATCGGGAGAAAGCTGAAAACGATAAGCCTCCGCATCTGCCACGGTGAACAGCTTGCGTGCATCGGTGCCATCCCCCTTGGCTAAGTAAACAGTGTCGCCTTTTATAAAAACTAATTGACGGCCATCCGGGGACTACTTACCGGCATATCCCGTCACGTCGGCAATCCGGCGGGGTGGTCCGCTGGGAAGCGGGAGTGCCCAAAACTCGGTAGGCTCGTTGCCAACAAAATTTGCCACTAGGAGCTGAGAATGATCGGGAGAGATGTCGCTCTTCTGCGCCGCCGAAAGCCCAAACCGTTTCCCTTGGGTCATAAACACCACCTTTGGTAAGAAGATCTGTATCAGATGGTGTTGCATCGACCGGTTGAGCTCGCACGACTTACCGGGCGCTATTGGCAAAACCATGCGGAAGGGGTTGACGTCGAGACCGTCGGGAGAGCCGAAAACATGGTTGAGGTCTTTGGCGACTTGCGCGACGGAGATCAGCCAGCCCAACGCGTTACCGACCAAATGCACTCAGCCGCCGAGGTTTTTGTGCGCTTCGCTACTGACAAGTAGAGCAGTAGAGGTTTTTCCTTACTTGTGCCGAACGGCTCAAAACCGCCGACACCCTAGCTATTGCGGAAGCTTCATTCCATGAGAACCACCGTTGAGCTTTTGCGGCAATCTAGAGCAGCAGCTCAATCCACAAAATCGAGGGTCATGCCTTCGTGTCTGTACAGAAATCCCACAAACTTGCCAAAGTCCGGAGATGCCACATTATTGTAGACAGTACTGTAATTCCCATGATTGGTAAGGTTCAGTGAGTAGGCTCCGAGCCGAAAGTGATGTCCTTTCCCGCCTTTGCCTTTGAGGAACGGTATGCGAAACGTGCGATAAGCCTTGAGGTCCAGTGAGAAAAACTCCGGGAAGCGCTGCCCATTCGGCGTGCCCACATACTGCTGCGTGACATTCACCGGCGAATACGGGAACCCGGAGTGAATGTCTACCAGCGGGCTGAACGTGATCTTCCACGGCAACGCGAAGATTCCCCACGCAATCACGCGATTCGGAATATCGGAACCCGAAATGCCATAAACGTCCGGCCGAATGACCGGGACGGCAAAGGGGACCATCACGTTGGAAAGATTGTTTAGGTCTCCGCGCGCGTGGCTCCATATGTAAGACGCTTTCAGCTGGTCGCTTTGGCGAAACCTGTAGTGCACCGAAGCTTCCATTTCGTAATACAAGGAAGATCCGGTGTTCGTGAGGGCCATAAAAGATTCGTCACTCACTGCTGCCGCTGTGAAGGGTTGAACTTCGAATAGATAGGTTGTACGGCTGTTGAGGTAGCTCAGTTCAAGCTGCAAATCCTTCCGGAGTTCCCGTACCACGCCCGCATTCCACGTGAAGTTCCGTGGTGTCGTGCTCGGCTGCGCGGGCAACACCGGAGAAACCAGCGGATTCAAGCCTGCCGTGTAAGCGTTCGTATAGGTGACCGGAGGCGCCAACGGCAGGCCCGTGGTTCCGTACGCAGTGATCGTTTGCGTGGGGTTTGCCGGCCAATTTGCCGCCAGCAAGGGCAATACTCCGTAAAAGAAACCTGCCCCGGCCCGAATCACCGTCTTCTCGTCCTTGCCGGGTGAGTACGCCAGCCCCAGCCTCGGCGCCAATGCCGCGGGCCAGCCAGTCGTTTCGGTGCTCAACCGTAAGCCCAGGTCGACGCTCATGTGCGGATTCAACAGCCAATGGTCCTGCACGAACTCCGCAAAAATACTATCCGATGGAGTCTGAGCGGGCGCCGCGCCGAAACCGATCGTTTCCGCCAACGAATCATCTTCCCTCAGGATTTGAATCGGGCGCGATTCGGTTGTTCCAAAATAGCTGCGCCAGTCGATATCCGCTCCCACTCGGATTTCATGCGATCCCAGCCACTGTTTCTTCGAGAATTCGTAGTTTGTCAGAAACTGAAGCTCCTTGCCTCGCCGGGACCATGCATTGAAGTAATTGCCGCCCCACCCTTGGGGTGTGATCACCATGTCCGCGGTGCCTTGCCCGTGCGCATTGCTGTCAAATCGTGTATATTGCGCCATCGTCGAAAGAACGCTGCCGGACTCGAATTCGTATCGATCCGACACGGCCACGGCCACACCACTTTGATTCAGACTGTTCGACGCAGGCTCTGGAACCAGGGCGCTGATGTCAATGAAATCCGTTCGCAGTGGAAACGCATTCACCGTCAGCGTCAGTATGTGGTTCTTGGCGAGAATTGCCTCCACGGTCGAGAAGGAATTGAATCCTTGACGCTTGCTGATGTCGTACGGCCACGGCAATCCTTCCACGGTCGTCTTTTTCATTTCGTACTGGAATACTTCCGAGAGCAGCAATTTGTGCGGAATCAAAGGGACGTCGAATGAGATTGCAGGGTTGGCCCCACCAAGTCCCACCATATGCCCGTTCTTCCCCAAAATCGTGATTCCGAGTCTGCTTATATTGACGTCCAGGCCATCGGCCGGGGGTTTCGTTTCTATCGTGGTCAATCCCCCCGAAAAACTCCCGAGACTTGCGTCATAGGGTGTCTTGTACACCGCAAATGACTCGACCGCGTCCGTTGGCACAGTAATCCCGAAAGTCCCTGTCACCGGGTCCGTGTTCCGCGCCGAATTAATAATCAGAAGGCTCTGATTTTCGTCCGAGCCTTTGAACACTAGTTTGCTGTCGAGTGTCTGCACCACCCCCGGTGTCATGGGAATAACTTCTGTCACTTTTTCTTGCGCGGTGGGCAGCGTAACCAACTGCGTATTCGTCACAACGGCGACTGGCGCTGACGAGCTTTCCGTGGAAATAATCGGCGCCAACCCGCTCACCTCCACTCTCTCCCTGACGGCCTCGACTTCCAGCCTGAAATCCTGAATCCTCTCATCTCCCGCCTTCAGGAGCACCGCCTTTTCTGTTCTTTTGAAGCCCTCGCCCTCGACAGAAATCGAGTAGTCTCCCGGTTCTAGATTGAGGAATTCATAGTGGCCGTTTTCGTCCGCTTCCGCGTTCGCGGGAGTGCCTGCAGGTGCCTTCCGAATGAGCTTCACCGTAGCTCCCACCAGTGCGGAACCATCTTGCGAGGTGACTGTCCCCCGAAGAGCGGCCACTGAATCGTTAGCGGTTTTAGGCGTCGTCTTCTGGGCAACCATGGAGGAGGGCGCGAACAAAAAGACGAGTACAACAGCCAATCCCAACATCCATTGCCAGGACACACCCAAAACGCAGTAGCTTGTGCGGACAAGCCACGCGAGGCGCCAGCGACTTGGGGACTGATTCATTTTCCGACTCACACGAGTTTACAGAATAAGCCAACGCGCGCACACATGTCTTGCATACGTGGCACGAGAGTTTCCTAGCTATAAACCAACCGGGAGATTACTTCTCTGCTTTCATCCCTGCTGGCACCCATCATCAGCGGGCCAAATCCGCTTCCGATATCACCGCGGCCTGCCATGTGCGGAACTCTGCCGAGGCAGCAGGTACAATTTCCCGGCATGGTCGCGGGAGCTGCCTCAAAGCTCTTTTAATCTCCCGAAGGCGCCTTTGATTCGAGGTTGTCACCCCGAAGAAATCAGTCAAAACATTTCCACTGCTTCCAGTAGTTCCCGCCGAGCGGTCAAAAAGTTCCACATATGCCTGCGGCGAAAACCCAGCCGCCGCCGACGCATACAGCGCGAGGCGATCTGCCTCACTCTGACGGATCCCTTCCTGGCCCTCGATGATCTGAGCAGCCTTCCCTAACAACTTCGGATCGCGGTCGATGCTGTCCAACATCCGCCTTAACTTCTCTGAAATATCCTTCCGATCGCCGACGGCGTTAACACCCAGAATCTCGTGAAATAGCTGGCTCACGATGATGGCGTTCTGGTGCATCAGGATGTGGCCCAGTTCATGGCCCAGTAACCCGGCGAGTTCGTCGTCATTCCTGAGCAACGCAACCATTTTTCGCGTCATATAGATTCGTTCGGGACCCACGCTGAACGAGTTCGCTTCCGGAGTGTCGATCAAGATCACGCGAACCCGCGCCTGGTCTGGCGGGAATTGCGAGAGAATGTGGCCCGCGACAGTGTTGAGGTGGGACGCGAGTCCGTCATCATGAACGACGTGGTAGTTCGTTTCCACCCATTCCGCTTCAACATCACCAAGAGCCTGTTCCTGTTGGGCACTGAAAATATGAGCGGCCGCTGGAGTTCTCAGCGCCGGGGTAACCGAGCACGACTGTTGCGCTCGAACCGTGCTCCCAGCAAAAACGAAGAGGGCAAACAGGTAGACGGTTGAGAGGATGGGCACCCCGATATGAACTGTGCGCATGGATGTCTGTCCGCTGGAACACAGCGCTTATACACTTATTGAAGATACTTCGGCGCTTCGAAAGAAAGCGGGTCTTCTGACAAAGGTAATTCTGTTATTGGTCAGAATCGGAGCATCGCCTCCAAGTCTGCGGATATTCGAAAGGCATATATGTGATCGAGGTCACAATGTTGTCAAAGCTACAAGCCTGACTTGTTTTTGCCTGGACTGCCTCCCTTTCTTTTTTCTGAGTTCGCGCATCGCCTGAATTTGGGTGGGGAGTTTGTACTACCTGGTGCAGTAATTTGCGGTAAAGTCCTTCCATGAAAAGGCCGGTTGATGTCAAGGCACACTGCCGCCTGGGCGTAAGCAAAGTTATAGTCCACCCCGTATTTGAAGCTGACGCGCACAAAGGACAGGCCATAAAACGAGGTGGAGCGGATAACGTCGATGCCGGGGGTGGTGTAGAGTCCAATCTCGATTGGCCGCGTGTAGTACCGCTCCATCTCCTCGGCGGAGAGCCCCGGCGCCTGCGCCGTAATTTCCAGGATGACGGGTGTTGGGTTCGGATACGCCTCGATGTTGAGGTTCTTAAAAGCAACGACCCCGGCGCCGACAAACAGCAGCAAACCCACTACCACAATCGGACGGCGGCTCAGGCCAAACGCAATCAGAGACTTGAACATGGCTTGTCGTTTTTCATGAAATGGCCGGGCATTCGATCTAATCCGTTGGCGGCGCTTGCAGCATATTGCTGAGGAATACGGCACCGTCTGTTACGACCAGTTCTCGATGCTGCAAGCCGGCGAGAACCTGAACCTGGTCGTCGCTTCGCAGGCCGATCTTGATGATCCTTTGCACAAAATGGTGACGATCGGTTGTCACCCAAACCGTCATCGTGCCGTCGGCTTCGCGGACCACGCCATTGGCAGGTATGGAAGTGGCCTCGACGGGGTTCTGCACGCGAATGACGAAGTTGGCGAGCATTCCGGGACGCAGCTCATTCCGGGTGTCTGTAATCTCGGAACGGATGGTTGCTCTGTGGGTGTCCGGGTCAACCGCCGCGTAGATTTTGGAAATCTTGCCGTGAAACACACGATCCGGGTAGGCCGTCACCTTGACCCGAAGCGGCTGTCCTACGTGAAAAAGCGGAATGTCGCCTTCGACGACATTCGCCAGCATCCATTTGATGGAGACGTTGGCGACTGCATAAGGCGCCGGCGGATTCCCCGGCTGCACCAAAAGCCCCGGCGGCCCGTTGAATGATGTGATCTGCCCCGAAATGGGGCTGGGCACTACCAGCACTGGATCAATCTTGCGCGAAGCGATGATCTGATCTATTTCGGCTTCCGACTTGCCGAACACGCGGACGGCATCGCGTGCGGCTTTGAGAGCGCCCTCCGCTGTTTGTTGATCGGAAATCGCCTGCTCCAACTCTCTTTGAGGGACACCGACATTCGTTGTGTAGAGGTCCTTGGCGCGTGCCAGTTCTTTGCTGGTCAGTTCCAAAGCTGCCGCGGCACCAATCAGGGTGGACTCGGCTTGGATGAGATCGGGACTATCAATCGTATAGAGCGGCTGGCCCTTTTGAACTTGGTCCCCCAGTTCCACGAGGCTCTTAATGACCTTTCCCTGGTAGGAAGGGAAAACCTGAACCGAGAGGTCGTCGGCGAAACTGATGCTGCCAACGGCCTCTTTCTCAATGGGAAACAGATGGGTTGCGACGGGTTCAACTTTGATCGAGTTCAGTTGGCTCGGTGACAGCTCCAATGTTGTTTCGGTTGGGGATGCGCTGGAATTTGGACGTGATTCTTGCGGCGTATTTGCGTTCGTAACCCGGCCACGATCGCGGCCAAGTTCCAAAAGTGCCGTTGCGAGAACAATCCCCGCCGTCGTCACAAACACCACGGCCACTCTCTTGCTGATGTGAACCGGATATTTCATCGTTTTCGTTCGCCCGTTACCCTTGCAGGATTCGCCCAAGAGGGCAGCCGCGATTGCTCCAACTTGCTGACTCTCACGGGTCTCTGCGCTTGCTTTGGTGCTTGCACAACTAACGATTTTGAAAGCCACGAGCGGGAATGTGAATCCTATCTTCGAGACTCCAACGCTATCTTTTGGTCGATTGGGCTTATCTTTTGGCCTGTCGCAGGTTATCTTTCCGTCTTTTCGCCTACACTGGAGATGATTAACCCGCGGCAATCATGTGTACCTCGCGGAGTTTCACTATGGAAATTTCATCAATCTATTCGGAGGAGAATCGCAAGCGATTTTTAGTCGTTGCCGCGATTTTGATTGTTGTCATCGCGGTCGTCGATTGGCAGACAAAGGCTTTCATTTCCATCGGGTTTCTGTATTTGTTTCCGATTCCTTTGGTTGCGGGCTTTCTTCCACGATGGCGACGACATTCTTCGTTGGAACACGGAAGTTGAGTTCTGGACGTGTTTAGATCGGCTCCAAGAGATGTGGGCGTCTTCGGGAAGCTAGACTGCCGTCGAACTAAAATTTACTCAGGGCCTCCTTTGACCGCGCAAGCGTGCGCTTGAAGCCGTCCAAAAATGCCGCCACGACGCGCAAAGGGTTGTCTCGCTCACAACGCTTGCAAGAATACTTGTCGCACAAGGAACAGTATCGTAGCCCATCACCCGCGCCGCACCAGGGTGTTTGAGCAGGCAGCGGCGCAAACGGTAGTGTTGCACTAAGTCTTTTGATTCGCTAAGTTTGTAATGCCGCTGCCCGGGTGGCGGAATGGCAGACGCTGAGGACTTAAAATCCCGGCAAGCCACTTGGCATCGTCCTGCACCAGAACGCAGCACAACGCAATTCGCCAATGTTTACAGGCCTTCCGTGCATCTCCCCTGTGCAGTGCCGCGCACGGCGACGCACTGACGTACAGAACCAACTGACACCAGTACCGACACCAGGAAGCATTCTTATTCTCGGCCACCCGGCTCCCCCATTTCAGCCACTCCGCCCGCAGCCCTACGCAACGCAGGCAGACGGGATTTCAAGAAAAACGGCCCTCATTTTTAAGTTTTTCCAACAAAAAGGCCATGCTCTAGGGGGTTTGTGTTGTCCGGTTTTTCTATGGGATTCGGAGCATAGTAGCGCACGCGCACAGTTGGGGTAGGGACGCTCTCTTGTGCCTTTACAGGGACGGACTCAAGGATGGGGCAGGTATCCGCGTGCTCGGGGAGTTCCGCTTGCACAGTGGGGAGAGTGATGGTGCGCGTGTGATCATCCTCGGCATCCTCGCGGTCGGATTCGTCCCGAAGCTGGCGCGCAATGCTCAGAAGCACGTCTACGCTCAGATTCACTGTGGACTCTCCACGGAGCAACCTTGACTTGTCGAGGAAGATCGCGGCACTCGTGGCCTTCTGCAGGAGACTCGCTTTCTCCACGTCACTCTTCGTCACCGCGTCCAAAGTCTCACGGCTACGCTGCTCGAACAGGTCGGCCAGGTCCGCCTTGCGCGCCTTCACTTCCTCGACTACCTGAGCACTGCCAGTCAGCGCCTTCTTGACCGTGTGAGCACTACGGCCAAGTTCGCGTCCAATGGCGCGAAACGACCTTCCCAGGGCAGAGAGTGACTTCGCCCGCTCGATTTCCTCGACCGTCAGGCTTAAACTGCCTTTCCTTCGCATGTGCATTCCTCTGTGCATTCCTTGATCATGAATGCTACACACCTATGCTCAGAGTAAAAAGGGCGCACAGGCTCATCGGCGTCCGCCATACCACCGATTTCCTGAGTTCCACTCCACGGAGTTCTCAGGCGCGGTGAGGGAGTCAAGGTGCCCAACTCCGAATAAGCCCGGGTCACCGACCGCTTGCGCGCTTGTGCCTGTGCTCTGCTCGAAGTCAAAGAAAGACTGTTTCAGGCCATCCAAGAGCACGAGGAACAGCGCGTGCTCGCTGGCCCGGACAACGGACTGGCACTCGCGGTGCCACTCCCCGAAAATGCGCCTGCCGACATTGCGCTTTTCCGCCTCAATCGCGCTCAGGCGCTCGCGGATTGCCGACTGGCGGGCTTCGCTTTGCGCGGGGGCGTTTGCGGCCTCTTGCGCTTCGGCAATCTTCCTATGCGCCTCTGCGGTTCTTCCTTGCACGAGTAATTCATCCGCCTCAGCTCGCGCCACTCGCATCTTTGCCGGAAGCAGCTCCCCGAGATTCGCGCTGGCCTCGGTGAGACTGACGGCTTCTCCCTCCAGTTTCTCTCGTTCGGTTTCCAAACTGGCGATTGCCTGCGAGTACGCGGCGTCGCGCCGGGCGAGCAAGAGATTGAAAGCCTTCTCCGTTGCGCCGGTGATCGCTTCGCACGCGGTCGGGATTTCC
>Ga0326727_10028490_pt1 | contig 10148 bp, 16 predicted proteins | sample MB2enrmetagenome_FD_207643 | JGI IMG/M metagenome (GOLD analysis project Ga0326727, IMG submission 207643) | Lab enriched peat soil microbial communities from McLean, Ithaca, NY, United States - MB29MY | ecosystem: Environmental > Terrestrial > Soil > Wetlands > Peat | place: USA: New York...
GAAACCCCGAACCCCTGAATGCTTTCGGGGTTGATTTTCTCAAGAGAAATCTGCCCTTGGCGCGCCATAGCCTTTGGCGACGGCGGGCGGCAAAAAACCGTGAATTTTTCGGCACTTTGCATATTCGCAACATGTTATCAGACAGGCACTTGTGCAACATCAGGACTTTAGCATTTAGCATTCAGCATTTCCACCCTCCGTAGCAGCTACTGCGGAGGACGGGTAGCCTTTAGCATTTCCTTTTGGATTCTCCGCAAGGAGGGGGCTGGTTTCCGCAAATCGTGCTCCCAAATTCGCACCACCCGCCAACCCTTCCGGCGCAACGTCCGGCTGACCAGGCGGTCTCGGAGCTTGTTGGCCGTGATTTTGCGTTTCCAGAAAGCGCGATGGGTTGCCGGGATGGTTGAGTGTTTCGGGCAGCCATGCCAGAAACAGCCGTCAACAAACACCGCCACCCCGGCCTTTGGGAAGAGGAAGTCGGGCCGGCCAAAAACGGGCCGATGCCGCCGCCAGCCGGAGAGGCCATGCCGTCGAAAGAGCCGCATCAGGGCCAGTTCAGTGTCCCTGTTGCCGCGCGAGCGGATGCAGGCCATCACCTGCGACCGCTTCGCTTTGGAGAAAACGTCAGACATTTTTTAACCACGGATATGTGAAGACAATGCTGAATGCTGAATGCTAAAGGCTGAAGTCGGGCAAAGGAAGGGGAATCTGACCACGGATACAAGCCGCAATCGAATCCAGACTTGCCCGCAGATCACGCAGATTAACGCCGATACGGGAAAAGAATGCTTCATCTGCGTCCATCCGCGTATTCTGCGGGTAAAAGTCTCTTCAAAACTTCGGCTGTGCTTGCAGAAAACGTCAGGCATGGTTTAACCACGGATAAACACCGATGGACACGGATACAAGCCGCAGTCGAATCCAGGCTTGCCCGCAGATCACGCAGATTAACGCCGATACGGGAAAAGAATGCTTCATCTGCGTCCATCCGCGTATTCTGCGGGCAAAAGTCTCTTCAAAACTCCGGCTGTGCTGGCAGAAAACGTCAGGCATAAAACTTTACGTCCGCGTTGGGGCGGGTTAGACTGTTTCCAGGATGATTGTTCCCATCTCGAAAATTCAAGTGCGGCGCGACGAGGACGGGGTATGGATTGCGAAATCGGCGTTGTTGCCCGGCTGCCACGCGCACGGACAGGACCGGGGCGAGGCCATCCTGCGCTTCCAACAAGCCGCCAAGGCTCATCTGGAGGCGCTGCTGGAAACCGGCCGTCCAATTCCAGCCGCCTTTCGCAACAAATTCATTCTCGCCGCGTAATTTGGGCCCGATCACGTCCGACCGCTTGGCTTTGGAGAAGACGTCAGACATGGTTGAACCGTATCCGGCCGGATGAACACGGAAATGATGAAAGAGTTTTTCTTTCTCGCATGTCGTTGCAAAAATGTAAATCATCTGCCGGATGAAACGAAAAGCGACTGGCCGCCTAGAATTTGCGCTTGAAGACCAACTGCTGCGAATCGTTGAACGGGACGTTTCCGCTCACTTCGTTCCCAGAGGATCAAGAAAAGTGCGTCGGTTTATCAAACTCCCAGTCGGAATGATTGTGCCTGACCTTGTTTTGGTCGCCACACCCAAACAAGCCAGGGGTGCCAAACGCACCAATCGAGTTCCTTCGCTATTCGAGTGCGCGATATTGGCTACGCTCCTCAGACGCGGTCCCTTGACCCGAACCAGGTTAGCGGGCCTATTATACACGAGGGGTTCGAGTTTGGATCGAGCCGTAATCCGCCTCATTCGTGACAAACTGCTTCGATCGAATCTCTCCGGGTTACTAGCCGTGCGGAAAAGCTCATTTCCCGCACGAATTAATATCGTATCAATCGAGGCTAAACTCCGAAGGTGGAAAGATGCGATCAGGCAAGCGCGGGAATATCGTCCATTTTCAAACCGTTCTTACGTCGCATTGCCGAAGACCGTGATCGAGGGGAATCAGCGTCTGCAGAGGGCCTGTGCTGCGAGCGGAGTGGGGCTGATTGCTGTAAGTCCAAAACGCACCGAATTAGTGCTGGCGACAAAGAACGCGAAGCCGATCACGGCGGAGTGGGTTTGGCTGGTTCGAAAAGCTGCATCACTTAGCAAAACTGCGCGCCGGGTTTCTTACACAAATGGCCACTATGGCGCGGCCTCTTCGAGGAACCGCTCGAACGCTTGAAGCCAGGCAGCTTGGTGGCTGAGCTCTGTACGCGGGTTAAATCCACCGACGCTATACAATTTGGAAGCAAGTTTCTCCGCACTTTGCAGCCATTCGTGAGCATACCCCAAGCAACCTGCTTTCGTCTGTCCATTCAGCTTAGCTGTTTCTCGCGCGGCAACCGCAAAAAAATGTTCTGTTGCCGCTCCGACATTAGACTGTCGGTGTTGCCACTCCGGAACGCTTCGTACGCTTCGCCCGAGTTTCAAGGCCGTAATTAAACCCTTGCTCGCTCCGGTTTGTTCTTCTAATTGACTGAGAAATCCTCTTTTGACCAAACGATCGAGGTCGTCCTCGAGATGGATTTCCCCTGCCAACGCGTGTGAATAATAGGTCGGAACTGCCATTCCCATCTGATCTTGGTAGTCCGCAAGAAGTACGCGGCGCTCTCCCCTGTACCAGCCAGCAGACCAAATGTCCGCGCCAACGGCTGCAGCCAGAAGACCGGCCAATCCGATCGGCCCGACCACAACGCGTTTTAAGCCCGCTTCTTTCAGTTGATAAACTAAACGCAGGAGAGATCCGACGGTATTCGGATGCGTGCAATAGTATCCGTGCTCGTTAGATTGTTCGATCACGATGTAAGCACCCTCCGGCATACGAGCCGTGATTTGGTCAATGATGACAGTGAGCAAATCATTATGCCACGGATCCAGGCCGCGTAGGGAGGTATCTGACAATGCAATTGAAGCGAATCGGTCAATCCCGGGCGCCTGAGTTTCAGCAGCTTTCAACCCTATGTCCAGCCAGCCAAGTTCAACTGAATAATCACTCGACAATTCGGCGGTAAGCGGTGAAGGCAAAAGGATTGCTTCACATCCCATCATCTGTTGAAAAGCGGTGGCTTTAAGCGCTGTCGTCAAGATTTGCGCCTCGCTCGTTGGGATCGTTCCCTTCCATGCTTTGTGAATTCGCGCCATTGCCTCTCGCTTCCATTCACTCTGATCTTGCTTCGCGCTTTCGTACTGCTTGATTCCTTCAGTGATAAACCAACCGTAACTCGCTAAGTTCACACACGTCTTGCGACATGTCACACTAGGAAGCACCGCGAGATAGAGCTGTGGATCCAATAGTCGTCGCTGGAGATGCGGATATTTTTTGCCGAGGTCAGACCGGTCGCGCCGGATCAGCGTTGGCGCTGGAATGCCAGCCGGGAAGATCAGCCCGCCAGCAATTCCTTTGATCTGGCCAGGAATGGCCATTTTGTAGCGCGCAGGCGCATAGAATGCTTTTTCCATAATTGTTTTATATATGTTTGTTAAGAAAGTCGGCTGCGTCAATTGGATTCGGACGGTTGTGAGGGCTTAGCGCAAGCATTGCGTCCAAAAGCGCCTCGATCGGAATAGGCAGAGTCAGCTTAAGCGCACGAGTCTTGATCCCACCTCCAGAAAGCGCCAATTGGTTGCAGCCAGTTGGGTGCCTTCCGAGCAACAATTCTTGTAGCACAATACCGAGAGAGAAAATGTCCGATTTACATGATAATTGCCGAAGCGCCTTTGCTTGTTCCGGAGACATGTAGCCTTCAGTTCCCCAGGTCTTTCCTAAAGTTGTAAGAGCGCCCATTGACAGATGACGTGCGACGCCGAGGTCTATCATTACAACCCGGCCATTCCGAGCGAGCATTATATTGTTTGGCTTAATATCACGATGAACCAGGCGCTCATTCCATAATGCCGCGATCGCTAACGCAATGTCGCGTCCGATTCGCGCGGCTTGATTGGCAGTAAGACAACCGCGACAAGCCACAGTGGACAGAACTTCTCCCTCAATGAATTCTGTTGCAACGAACATACAATTTTGCCCCCGTATAACAATGTGGCCGGCCGAGTGGAGTCTTACGATGTGATCACATTTCAATCTGGCAAGTACCTGCACCTCCCTGCGCGTTCTTTCGAGCAGCGACCCGGGATAGTAAATTTTGAGGGCAACCGTTTGAGGCAGTGCGCTGCTTTGCCGCTTTGATTCAGCCCTAAAAACAACCCCTTGGCCACCAATGCCCCCGACAATGGGCGTGACGTTTGCAAAGGTGCCGTTGAAAACAGCTTCAACCTCTGGGTTCGTCAGTGGTGGATTAAAGCTCAAAGTATGTTCGATTCAGGCGTTAACTTCTCTTCTCAAAAATACATTAGTACGGTGGATTTCAAGACACTCTCTTGTGCGGTTCAGCAAACCCGCCAACGTTCAGGACCCAGTCCGTGATGATTCGCGTTTTCTTCATCGAGACCTAGTGTGCCATGGCTAATATAAGCAATTCGCCGCTGTTTGCAAAGGAAATAAAGCCACGGTCTAAGAGGTGGTCAAAAGTCGGCGCAAGACGGAGCATTGCCCTCGAACCGCCGTTCATGCTGGGGCGAATAGCGCTTGGGCAATGTCGGCCATCTCTCAATTTCAGGCTTCGCAATGGAGACTGGATTTGGCAACCTTCGCTCATGGCAAAGGCACCAAGCGTTCAGTGGACGCGAGAGCAACGGCTCATCGCATTAAACCTTTATTTCAAAGTGCCGTTCGGGCAGATGCACAAACGCAATCCGCTCCTCATCGAAGTTGCTGGAAAGATGGGCCGCACGCCGAGCAGCCTCTCGATAAAACTCTGCAATTTCGCATCGTTGGACCCTTTCCATAAGGCGCGTGGAATTCGAGGGATGTCCGGCGCCGCCAACGATGACCGTTTATTGTGGCGAGAATTCCACGAGCATTTGACTACGCTTGGCCCGGAAAGCGAACAACTCCTTCACGATCTATTCACGAGGGATGAGGGGAAGGAAGTGGATTTGCTCGAACGCGATAAAGTCCGGCTTGAGCCGGGCAGCAAACTTGTCGCGCCGACTGGGCCGACCGAAATCACTTCCAGCGTAAAAGTCCGGCGCGGCCAGCAATTCTTCCGTCAGGCGATTTTGAGCGCCTACGGCGTCAGTTGCTGCATCAGCGGGATCAACGTTCCGCGCTTGCTCGTGGCGAGCCACATCAAACCGTGGAGGGATTTTCCAAATGACCGGCTGAATCCGCGCAACGGGCTTTGCCTTTCCTGCCTTCACGACGCGGCTTTTGATTCTGGACTCATCACGCTGGATGAGAATCTCAAAGTTGTTTTGAGCAAACGACTGCGCCGCCATTTTCCCCAGCCAACGTTGGAACAAAACTTTGTCCCTTTCGACGGCAAATCCATTCGCTTACCTGACAAGCTGGCCGAACCGGGCGCGGAGTTTTTGCGCTTTCACCGCGAGGAAATCTTTTGCGGCTAACATTTCAAAAAGTCCGCCAATTGGCGAAGGATTCCCCGAAAAACCCGCGTTTGCACGCCCTGGCCAAGAATCTCAATGGCAGTGGCATAATGGTCGCAATCAATCTTGCAGCCCATTAACCGCTCCACTTCTTCCTTGTGCAGCAACCGCAAGCCAAAAGGGGTTTCCACAAATGGGCCGATGTTGATTTTATGATACGAACGAACTACGGTCGGCACTCTTCTTGACTCGCTGTTGATCGTGGTAAAACAGAATCCATGCCCGAGTTTCGCGTGACGCTTGTTATGCCGGCGCAAGGCTTCAATGCTTCCGACATTCCGCTCGACCTCAATTCGGTCTGAGTCTGCCGGGGCGTCGAGGAACTGGCCAACGGTTCCTGTAAACGGGGTTCGCGGTGAGCGGATTTGAAAACCCGGCTTCAATGTCGCCACCATGATCCATCGCTTTCGGTCCTGCGGCTCGTTCCATTCGTTCCACGGGTCAACGATGATTTCGGCGATGGAGTAGCCAATGCGTTGCAGGTGATGCGCGAGACTTGCACAGGCAAGCGAGTTTGCGAATGCGGGCACGTTTTCAAAGACGCAAGCCGATGGCAGATGATGCGCCACCATTCCCGCAACGCTTAGATACAGGTCGCCGGTGTCGCCGGTTTCGGGCTTTCCAGCCAGGGATTTTTTCGCCCGGCCAAGTGTGGAGTGGCTTGTGCATGGGATGGAGGCGACCAGAACCTCATGCAAAGGCAACTCTGTCGCGTGAATGCGCCGAACGTCCGCTTGATAGAGCACAGCGCCACGGTGTCCCTGTTGCCACACGTCCGCGTACTTCGGCTCCACTTCAATGCCCGCGATGAGTTCGAAATCATCGCTGGCGGCAATGGCGGCGGATAAAGTTCCGCCACCGCAGAACACTTCGATGGTTTTGAATGGCGGCTTTGTCCTGAGGCCGCGATGGAGATGAAATCCGCGGACCGAAGGCATGACATCAATCCGCTTGAAAGCAGCCGTCAATTTGATTTCCAGAAAGCCGTCCAAAGGGGACAGCAGGGATCGGTGGGCAATGTCAATAATCGGTCTTTCCCGGCGCGCTTCCATGCGCTTTGAAACGTGATTGTTGGAGAGGGTCACAGGCCGCAATAGAATTCCGTTCATGCGCGGTTCGACCGAGAATGGTGTTCCGGGAGAAAAACCCAGGGCATTCAACCGTCGCGACTCCAACCACAATCTCGGACTGTGCCGAATCTCGCCCAACTTCTGAAATGAAATGAGTTTCATAATGCAACCAGTCAAAGCGCCGCGACAGATCAAGTCCATAGACGATGAGTCAAGTTGTTTCCGCCGTCGCTCCGCCAAGCGGAGCTTTGGCGCGACAAGTCCGCCGTCGCCGGGACGGGCTGCCGCCGTCGCCTGGCTTTTGCGGGACGAGATGGCGCGACAAGACGGCGGACAAGACGGCGGACGGGATGGCGGACTGGCGGAAGTGACGGAAAAGTCAGGAGGAGTTTGTTCTATTTTTTCTTCAAGCGCCCATACTCGCGTATGATCTCGTCAACCACCTCCTGATCAAGGTGCATGCTTGTGTGCTGCAATTGCCGGACTGTCTCAACGAAATCCAAAAGATTCGCTTTGGCTGCGTCCGCCACAATCCCAAGCGTCCCCTTGACGTTCATCAATTCCCGCCGGGCAACACGCCGCGCGACCTTGTCATCCAGCAAAACCAAATCGGCGTGCATTTCCCTGGCGAGAGCCAACGCCTGACGTTCCCCAAAATCCAAGCCGTCGAATCTACCGGGGATCGACGCTGGCGTCGCCACGGTGACCCATGTCGGCAGGTTTGTCGCCCAATTCGAAATTTGGATGGGAGCGGAGGCGTGGCTTAATTCCATTAAAACCGCTGGCGGGATGCACACTTTCCCGTACAGTTTTTCCAGGATGGTTTCCCGGCCCACCAGAATGAGGTAATGAAGGGGCGTCGTGTCCGAGACAACAACAGCCATAAATTACGCCCCGATGTCGTGCCTGAATTCTGCAGCGTCGTAATTCAAAAACACGCCGCGCTGCCGAAAGAAGGCCTCACCTGTCCAGTGATTGAGCCCCAGCAATTCAAAGGCCCTGCCGCGGGAAATGATTCCCGCCGTGCATGCGCCAATGACCAGGCCCTCCAAAACACTGCGATCCCGGCTCTCCGGGTCGCGCGGCAGGAGTTGCGCAATAGACTCAGGTATTTCCACGTTCATACGACCATCACTATCTTATACCAAATCAGTTTTCTCACAAGATCAAAATCTGAGGGCTGATTTTCGCCAGAGCCATCGCATGTCTGTACTGGAACAGATGGCTAAATTTAGCCATTTTCCCGCCGGGGCAGCAGAAAGCAGTAACATGTTACTGGTCTGTTGCTCTTTTTGTTACCGGCTAAGTCGTTGACTATCAACAGTGTAACCGATGTTTCCCCTTTTTTAGACCTATGTATCAATGTGGCGTTTCTCCAGTTTCTTTTCCTCGCGTTTGTGCTCCGCCATTTCTTCGGCAAACGGTTTTTCGCCCGGCTTGCGTTTCAGGATGCCGCGCAGCCGGCGGATGGCCACGGCGCTTGCGCCCTGGGCATAACGCCGGGCATATTTGCCCCGAAGGCCGTGGGAGAAATCGTACTCCGGTCGCATCTCGGGTTCCGCTGCTTTGTCAGGTGCTTTCTTCAATGGCGCGTCGTTTCTTGCGAACAGGCCTGGGGGTTTGGCGCGGTGCGAAAGACACCAGCCGTTCCGGATGTCGCGCTTCAAGGGCCTTGAGGCGTTTGAACAGACGACGCACGTCGTGGCCACATTCCGCAGAGATTTTGTCGCGAATCCGCCAAACTTCTTCGAGAATCTCGTTTTTCATAATATTCATTTCAACATAAGCTTTTTTGGCGTGCAAATCACGGGGATTTCGAACCCGGCTTCCCGAGCGCGAAACCGTTGGAAACGGTTTTCCCCGAACTCCCGCCCTCAACCACCCCGTTGAAACGGGGTGTCAATGAAACCTGCCCCTGGCGGCTGCCTGAAAAGTGAGATGCGCCCGCGGGGAAACGGGGCTGAAAATAAGGCTTGCATTGTCAGGCATAATGGGCGAGTGTTCGCCCAGCTTTAGATTGCGTTGTCGAATTCCCACATGGTGGATCTATCAGGTGAACGCTGTTCAATGATGATTTGAAACCCGATGACCGGGAACAGTTCCGGGAAGCAGCAAGCGTGTCTAAGACCAAAAATCAGCAATGAATACCAAATTGTATGTCGGGAATCTTTCCTTCGACACAACCGAAAATGATCTCCAGGATCTTTTCGCGGCTCACGGGCCAGTCTCCGAAGTCAACCTCATCACCGACCGCATGAGCGGCCGTTCGCGCGGCTTCGCTTTTGTGACGATGGGCACCCCCGAGGGCGCCCAGGCCGCCATCACGGCTTTGGCCGGCAAGGAAATCGGCGGACGCGCCCTGACGGTCAACGAAGCCCGTCCCCGTGAGGATCGCGGTCCTTCCGACGGCGGCGGACGCGGCGGCGGCGGCGGCGGTCAGCGTCGCCAGTACTCCCGCCGTTAATCGGCCGGGGCGCTTGGCAGTGCTTTAATTCAAGGGTTGTAGTGTCGGCGTTGCGCGCCGATTTCGAGCCACAGGCTCGACACTGCACCGTTCACGCAGGTTTGTCCGGGCCGGGGCGCGTTGTTCACGGCGCTTTGCGTTTGAAAAGGATCATGGTGCAGCGGGGCATGTCTTCCCCGGCCAGCGGTTCCCGCCATCGGATTTGACCGCCGTCGGAGAGGCAGCCGCCAACGATGTCGTAATTGCCAGCCAGCAGTTTTTTGAGGAAGTCAACAAAGTCGGGCGGGCTGCCGGGCTGCGTCATCCAGCTTAAGGGGGAGCGCACGAGCACGATGGCCGCAGGGGGGCGTTGCTGGAGATCGTGAATCGCTTCGGCCTGGTAGCCTTTGGCCAGCGGGGTGGGGATCATCAATGGATAGGCGATGTCGAAGCGCGTGGAGCTGAACCGGCGCGCGTAGCACAGAATCTGCGGCTCGGAACCCGCCACGTAAACGAAGTCCCCGGCGGCGGTGTGTTGCGCCAGTCGCGCCGCAACCAAAGGCGATATAAGAAACGTCTTCCACGGGCCCAATCTGTCCACCGCGAATTGTTCCCGGGTGCGGAGCAACCAGGCGGCGTCCGGCGCGCACACGGCCAGCACGACGATGCCCGTGAGCACGGGTCGCAGCCAATTCAGGGGTTGCGAAATTTTGATCGCAACCCAGCCGGCAAAACCGCGGAGCGCCACGGCAACCAGCAGCGCCCAGAACGGCATGATGGCGATGTAATAGTGCCCGTAATAGCTGCCGGCGGTGACCAGCCATGCGCCGACGAAAAGCATGGCCCAAAACCACACCCGCCTCTCCAGTTTGAAGACCAGAAGGCACGGCGCCAGAAAGAGAATCCACCAAAAGCGCCAGAATTCACCCAGCATCACCCACAAACCCGCCATCCCGAAGCCGGACGAGGCGGCGTAGAAGCGATTGAAAACAACGGTGCATTCCCAAAGCCGTTTGCCGCCGTCGCGGAGCAAAAATGGCGCAAGCACACCGGCGGCGGCGACGGTCCCCCCCAGCAATGCCGCCAGCCAGTGCCCGGCCATCGC
>Ga0326727_10028491_pt1 | contig 10148 bp, 9 predicted proteins | sample MB2enrmetagenome_FD_207643 | JGI IMG/M metagenome (GOLD analysis project Ga0326727, IMG submission 207643) | Lab enriched peat soil microbial communities from McLean, Ithaca, NY, United States - MB29MY | ecosystem: Environmental > Terrestrial > Soil > Wetlands > Peat | place: USA: New York...
CCACTCTCGGCACCCAGGCGGCCGTCCACCGCACCCGCTCCACCAACCCCGCCAAACCCGCGGTCAGCTACTCAACTCCCGCAGGCTGGTAGGGCGCTTTCACCCTGACCGTAAAAGGTCAGAGCGTTCTAGCTCTTTGTTTTGGCGAGCAACTTTACCGGCTGGCTGCCGCCAGTCAGGCCGATGTTGCTCTAATCGTCGTACAGCACACGCAGCACGACAAACCAGTTATATCTTGTGTCAACCGGCAGGCCGCCGGCCTCCGCCAGCCGCCCGTCCGCCGTGGTGGGCACGTGCGTCAGCGTCACGGCATCATCGACATTGCCACCGATCACGCTGAGTCCCGCCCCGGTGGCCACCACGATGGCGCAATGCGCCGGGAAAGATTTCCCGGTGGGCAAATCCTCGAAGCGCAAATCCTGTGCCCAATCCCGTCCGGCGCAGATCAGATCGCCAGGTTGCGGCGGGATGGTATCGGGCGGTTCGGCCGTGACCGCCCACCACTGGGTCCGACCCAGCGACTGCTGCCGGGCGAGATTGATGTAGGTGTGGTGCGCCGGCGCATAGGGAAACCGCGCGCCGGCGCCAGCCACGCGCATGACATAGGAAATGAAGGCCGCCGACCAGGCAAAGGCCTCGTCCTGACCGGCCGGAAACTCGTTGCCGTTCTCGTCGTGCCGCCCGGTCCAGTTTCGCTCCGGCCGGTCGGCGTCCTGACCGGTCCACCAATATTCGCCAACGCGCTCCCACAGGCCCGGCATTCGCTCGGGCTTCTGATCGGGCGGCGGCGGCGACCGGGTGCCGGGCGGATCGTCGTCGATCAGTTCGCCGAACAGCCGCCATTCGCGGAGCGCGATCGCTACGGCGTTGGCGCGGCTGAATGCCGCATAGGGCTTGCGGGCGAATTCCGGCACCTGGGCCTGGGGGGGAATCCTGGGGGCTGCGCAGGCGGACAAGAATAGTACAATCAACAAGCAAGGCCAGGGGGCGCTGCCCCCTGGACCCCCGCAAGGGGACAGGGGTCCCCTTGACCCCATTACTTGAGAAATGGGTTCCAGGGACGAAGCCCCTGGTGGGATCGGGCCGCGAAGCGGACCGATGGGCAACGCCCCGCCGGGATCACAGACCGCCCTCACCTGCTCGCGCCCGCCAAACCACACGAATATCCTGCCGCCCCGCCGGCAGCCCTTCCGGCAGGCCGAGACCCGGCCCGTCCGGCGAGACGCAGCCGTCGCGCAGCACCGTCATGGTCGGCGGCAGCACGTCGCGCATGTGGTCGTGGATGGTAGGCACCTCAACCCCCGCCACCGCCCCACGGGCGGCGCCCAGGTGCAGGCAGGCAGCCAGCAGCACGGCGGTGGCCTGGTTCTGCGGCGAGACCGGCACGCCATGCGCCTCGGCCAAAGCCGCCAGCTTCACCGCGCCGGTGATGCCGCCGCACAGGCCGGGGTTGAACAGCAACACCCCGGCCGCGCCGGCGCGCACCAATTCGCGGAAACGCTGGGTGCGCCATTCGTGCTCGCCCACCATCACGCGCAGCCGACCGGTGCGCCCGAGCATCATCAGCCCGGCCACGTCGGCCACCGGCAGCGGCGCCTGGATGGCGGTAACGCCAAGTGTCGCCAGACGGCGGATCAAAGCCGGCGCTTCGGACGTGGTCAGCCGTTCCTGAGCATCGACCACGATCTCCACCTCCGGGCCGACCGCCTGGCGCACCGCGGCGACGCGGGCGAGGTCGTCGTCGCGCGGCAACAGGCCGATCTGCATTTTCACGGCGCGGAAGCCGCGCGCCACCTGGGCGTGCATTTCGGCGGCCAGTTCCCCGGCATCCTTGCCGTCGGCATACAGGCCGCCGCCGGCATAGACCGGCACGGCGTCGCGCTGCGGGCCGAGCAGTTCATGCAGACTGGCGCCCAGGCTGCGCGCCCGCAAGTCCCACAACGCGATATCGACGGCGCTGGCGACGGCGGGCGGCGTCCACTCAGGCTCGTCCGGCGCCTCCAGGGTCCAGAGTGATTGCCAGACATGCTCGATCAGCCGGGCATCGGCGCCGAGCAGAAGCGGCGCGGCGCGGCGCAGGTGGCGAAAGAAGGCGTCGGTGCTGTGTTGGTCGCACCAGCCTTCGCCCAGGCCGGATATTCCGTCGCGGGTGGTGATGCGCAGCAGCGGCGCCCGCCACTCGGCCGGGCCGGCGGCGGGGCTGACAACCTGGCCGTCGAGCGCCCGGCGGAACTCGAAGGCGGTGACCTCGACGATCTCCACGCAGCAATCTCCTCCGCCCGACCATGCCGTGCGCCGCCGCGCCGTGGCAAGGGAGCATCAAGGGTGCGCGATGATGGGCGGAGGGTTCGGAAAGAGCGGATCGCGAGGAGGAAAGGCCGGCCTGGCGGCGGCGGCAAGATGGGGGGACAGCCCACACCGAAGGCCATTGAACCCATTTCTTAAGGAATGGGGTCAAGGGGGCCACCGCCCCCTTGCGGGTCCAGGGCAGCGCCCTGGCCTTGCTTTCTTAAGCTGCCGCGCAACAGGTCTGTGGACGGACGCCCAGCAGCGCCGGCACGTCGCCTGCCGGGCGCGGCGGGCTGAAGAAATATCCCTGCACATGCGTGCAGCCCAGCGCCACCAGATGCGCCAGTTGCTCCGGCGTCTCCACCCCCTCGGCCGTGACCGACATGCCGAGGGCCGCGCCCATGGCAACGATGGCGCGCACGATGGCATCGCTCTCGCCCGGGCAGTCCAGGGCGCTGACGAAACTGCGGTCGATCTTCAGCGTGTCGAACGGGAACCGGCGCAAATAGCCAAGCGAAGAATAGCCGGTGCCGAAATCATCCAGCGCCATGCGCACGCCCATGCCGCGTAGCGCGTGCAGCGTGGCCAGCACGGCACCGGTCGGGTCCAGCAACACGCCTTCGGTGATCTCCAGTTCCAGCCGCCCGCTCTCCAGGCCGCTTGCCGACAACGCCGCGCGGACGGTTTCCAGCAGGTCACCGGCAACGATTTGCAGCGGCGAAAGATTCACCGCGACATACGCTCCGTCCGGCCATCCCGCCGCCTCGGCGCAGGCGGTGCGGAGCACCCAGGCGCCGATGACGCCGATCAGTCCGACTTCCTCGGCCAGCGGAATGAACTCGGCCGGCGGAACCAGGCCGCGCACCGGATGGCGCCAGCGCAGCAACGCCTCGAACCCGGCGACCTGCCGGCCCTGCACGTTCACCAGCGGCTGATAGTGCAGTTCGAGCTCGGCGCGGTCCAGCGCGTGCCGCAAGTCGGCCTCCAGCGCATCGCGGCTGCGGGCGCGCTGCGCCCATTCCGGCTCGAACACCCGCCAGGTACCGCTGCCCTCACGCTTGGCCTGGGCGAGCGCCAGTTCGGCATCGCCCAGCAACCGGTCGATCGCTGCCTCCCCGGCATCAACCGGCGCGTCGCAGGGCTCGCCCAGCACGACGCCGGCCCGGGCCCCCAGCTTCAGCCGCAAAGGCCCGATCCGGAACGGCTCGGAACACAGCGAGACGAGCCGGCGCGCGAGTGCCTCGGCCTCGACCGGGCCGGTCACGCCGGCCAGCAGCACGGCGAACTGGTTGCCGCCGAGCGAGGCGACCATATCCCCCGCGCGCACGCCGCCGCGCAGCCGCCGTGCCGCTTCGCGCAGCACCGCGTCGCCCGCGCGATGACCCTGGGTGTCGTTGACGGAGCGCAGCCGGGCGATATCGAGATGACACAGCAAGAACCCTTCGCCGCTGCCGGCGCGGTGCAGGGCACGGGCCAACCCGGCCCGCAGCGCGGCCCGGTCGGGCAGGCCGGTCAGCGGGTCCCGGTGCCGCCAGCCGGCCCCGGGGCGGCGCAGGCCGGCATGCAGCAGGGTCAGCCCCACAGCCAGCAGGGCGGCGACGGAAAGGGCGGCCGGCACAGCGGCCCCCGAAGGCATCAGCAACAAGGGCAAAAACGGACAGGCCGACAGCAGAAGGGCTGCAAGCGCCAGGTCGCGGCGAGGGCCGGTCAGCAGCCGCCGCTCCGCCGGCGGCCATGTGCGATGCTGCGCTCTGGCGTCCATTCTGGCCCCCGGCAAACACGCAGGCCCTTTCCTGCGCCGGAGATTTATGGGCGAGCAGGTCTTGCCGAAGTCTTGACGCGCCGCCCGGCGAGCGGCCACGGGAGTCCCATTTCGGTAACCGGATACCGTTACCGGTGGGCGTCGTAGCGGGAGCGTTATCGGATGGCGCCTTGGCAGCCACGGCCGGCGGGAACACATGCGGAGGCATGAGCATGCATGTGTTCGACCGCAGCGCCGTGCGCCGCCACCGCGACCGCGCCGCCGCCACGGTGGACGGCGTGGCCGGGATCCTGGCCGATGCCGCCGGGCGTCTGCTCGACCGGCTGGGCGACACCACGCGCCGGTTCGGCTGCGCGCTCGATATCGGTGGGCGCGGCGTGGTGGGGCCGATGCTGCGGGCCCGTGGCATTGCGACGGTGGCCTGCGACCTCTCGCCGCGCATGGCGGCGCGCGCCGGCGCCCCGGCGGTCGCCGCCGACGAGGAATTTCTGCCCTTCGCCCCCGCCAGCTTCGATCTGGTCGTCGCCAGCCTGTCGCTGCACTGGGTGAACGACCTGCCCGGGACGCTGATACAGCTGCGCCGGGCGCTGCGGCCAGATGGGCTGCTGCTTGTCAGCCTGCCGGCGTTGGGCTCCTTCGACGAGTTGCGCACCGCCCTCGCCGAGGCAGAATCCACGCTGACCGGCGGGGCGGCGCCGCGTGTCGCGCCCTTCCCCGACCTGCGCGACTGCGCGGGACTGCTGCAACGCGCCGGGTTTGCGCTTCCGGTCGCCGATGTCGAGGATATCCGCCTGCTCTATGCCGACCCGCTGCTGCTGCTGCGCGACCTGCGCGCCGCCGGCGAGGCCAACGCAGTGGCGTTGCGCGACCGGCGCATACCGCCGCGCGCGCTGTTCGCGTGCGCGCTGGCGGCGCTGCCTGAAGAAGCAGGGCGGGTGCGGGTTACATTGCGATTGGCGGTGCTCACGGGCTGGGCGTAGCCCCGCACCTCACCAAAGACTTTGCCCCCGGCCCCCGATTCTTAAGTCACGTGGTCGAGGGGGCTATGCCCCCTGGTGGGGTGCGGGGGCAAAGCCCCTGCCGGGATCGGGCCGCGAAGCGGACCGATGGGCTGCGTCCCGGCTTCCGCCTCCGCCTGCTGTTCCGCCTGCAACGCCCACATCCGCGCATAGGCGCCGCCAAGCGCCAGTAATTCCCCATGCGTGCCACGTTCCACCACAAGCCCATCCGCCAGAACAAGAATCTGATCGGCATCGACCACGGTGGAAAGCCGGTGAGCGATGGTCAGCGTGGTGCGGTGCCGTGCCACCGTCCGCAGCGCGCCCTGGATGTCTTGTTCGGTGCGGGTGTCGAGCGCGCTGGTCGCCTCATCCAGAATAAGAATGCGCGGGTCCTTCAGGACGGTGCGGGCGATCGCCACCCGCTGCTTCTCGCCGCCCGACAGCTTCAGGCCGCGCTCGCCCACCCTGGTGTCATAGCCTTCCGGCAGCCGCTGTACGAAATCATGCACCTGCGCGAGCCGCGCCGCCCGCTCGATCTCCGCCTGGCTGGCGCCAGGCCGGCCATAGGCGATGTTGTAGCGGATGGTGTCGTTGAACAGCACCGTATCCTGCGGCACCACGCCGATGGCAGCGCGCAGGCTATCCTGGGCGAGGTCGCGGATGTCGTGGCCATCGACCAGTATTCGCCCGCCGGTCACGTCATAGAACCGGAAAAGCAGCCGGCTGATGGTCGATTTGCCCGCCCCCGTCGGCCCGACGATGGCCACCGACCCGCCCGGCGGCACGCGGAACGACACGCCCCGCAGAATGGACCGGTCCGGGCGGTAGCCGAACTGAACGTCCTCGAACACCACCTCGCCTTTGGGCGCGAGCAGCGTCCGGGCGTCGGGGCGGTCGGCCACCTCGGCATTGACCCGCATCAGGCGGAACATCTGCTCCATATCGACCAGCCCCTGCTTGATTTCGCGATAGACGAAACCGAGCATGTTCAGCGGCACGTAGAGCTGCATCAGATAGGTGTTCACCAGCACGAAGCGGCCGACCGTCAGCGTGCCGGCCTGCACCTCGGCCGCCGCCATCAGCATGATCAGCGCCAAGGCAACCGAAATGATCGCAGCCTGGCCCAGATTGAGCATGTTCAGGCTCACCTGGCTGCGCACCGCGGCGCGCTCGTAGCGCGCCAGCGCCTCGTCGAAGCGAGCGGCCTCGTGGCGCTCGTTGCCGAAATACTTCACCGTCTCGTAATTCAGCAGGCTGTCGATCGCCTTCGACTTCGCCTCGCTGTCGGTTTCGTTCATGGTGCGGCGGATGCGCACGCGCCAGGTGGTGAAGGTGAAGGTAAAGGCCAGGTAGCAGCCGACCGCCACCAGCGTCAGCGCGGCATAGCGCCAGTCGAACATCCGCCACAGGATGGTGCAGACCAGCGCCACCTCCACCAGCGTCGGCACCACGTTGAACACGGCCAGCCGCAGCACCGCCTCGATGCCCGTTGTGCCGCGGTCGATGGCGCGCGACAGCCCGCCGGTCTGGCGGTCGAGGTGGAACCGCAGCGACAGGCGGTGCAGGTGGCGGAAGGTCTGCAATGCGACCCGGCGCACGGTGCGCTGCTGCACGGCGGCGAAGACGGCGTCGCGCAACTCGCCGAAGCCGGAGGCGGCGATGCGCAGCAGCCCGTAGCCGACGATCAGCGCCATCGGCACAGCCAGCACGCCGCCCATCCGCGGCGCCAGCGCATCGACGGCACGGCTATAGACCAGCGGCACCAGCACGGTGGCGCCCTTGGCGGCGAGCAGGAACGCGAAGGCCACCGTCACGCGCAGCCGGCCCCCGGCACTGTCCTTCGGCCAGAGATACGGCAGCAGGGAGCGGACGGTGTCCAGCGTCGAGCGCTCGGGGATGCGGGCGCCGGCGAAATCGGGCAGGGTCGGCTGGGCGGCGAGGCTTCTCATGCTTTGCGATGTGGCATGCGGTTCCCGGGTTGGAAAGGCCGCGGTGGCGACGGGCCGGCGTTTCGGCTATGCGGCTGGTCATGGACAAACGCTTCGCCCGCCATTTCGATGCCTGCAACAACGCCCGCCTGCCCGGTGGCCGGCTCGCGTTCGCCATCGGCCCGGCGCAGGTCGGCTGGGTGCGGCCGGAAGTGGCGGCGGCGCTGGCCGATGTCCCCGGCATGAAGGTGGGCAAGCGCCGCGCCACGCTGGCGACGGACGCGGCCGGCGACCTGCCGGCGATCGGCCGGGCGTTGGCGGACCGGGGGCTGTGCCGCTGGCGCGGCGAGGCGTTCGACGTGCGCGCGGACGGATTCGGGCCGGTGCTGGCGACGCTGGATCGCGGTGCGTTGCCGGTATTCGGCGTGCTGGCCAGCGGGGTGCATGTCAACGGGCTGGTGCGGCGCCCTGACGGTCTGCATTTGTGGGTGGCCCGGCGCTCCGCCGCCAAGGCGCTGGACCCGGGCAAGCTCGACCACCTGGCGGCCGGCGGCATCCCAGCGGGCCTGACCCCGTGGCAGGCGCTGGCGAAGGAAGCGGCCGAGGAGGCCGGTGTGCCAGCTTCACTGGCCGAAACCGCGACGGAAGCCGCGCTGATCAGCTACGCCATGGAGCGGCCCGAAGGGCTGCGGCGCGACTGGCTGTTCTGCTACGATCTGTTCCTGCCCGAGGCTTTTACCCCGCATGCCGCCGACGGGGAGGTGGAGAGTTTCGAACTCTGGCCGCTGGAACGGGTGCGGGCGAGCGTGCTGGAGACCGATGATTTCAAGTTCAATGTTAATCTGGTGCTGGTCGATTTGTTTCGGCGGCTGGGGATGGCGTGAACCGGAAGCGATGCCAAGGAGCCGCCCCGGGGCTTGACTTAAACACGCGGCGGCAAGCCGGCTTGTCGAACCGATAGCGGCTTAAATAAGGGGTCAAGGGGGCAAGCCCCTTGTGGGGGTCCAGGGGGCAACGCCCCCTGGCGGGGCCCGGGGCAACGCCCCGGCGCCTCAAGCGGTGGGATTCCACGGCATGATCACGCGCGACATAGCCGCCTGGGACGGGTTACGGGTCCGGGTAGTCGAGTGGGGTGGCGGCGACCGGGTGCCGCTGCTGTGCCTGCCCGGGTTGGTACGCACCTCCGGGGATTTCGCCGGGATGGCGGCGCGGCATGGCGCGGAGCGACGGGTGGTGTCGCTCGACTATGTCGGGCGTGGCCGGTCGGCCTGGGCGCGGTCGGTGGCACGCTATGCGCCGGAGGCGATGCTGCGCGACGTGATGGATGTGTGCGCGGCGATGCATCTGCACCGGGCGGTAGTACTGGGCACCAGTTTCGGCGGTCTGCTCGCCATGGCGCTCGGGGCGGCGCGGCCGGGCCTGCTGGCCGGGGTGGTGCTGAACGATGTCGGTCCGGAGATCGGCCGCGAGGGAGCCGGCCGGGTGCGCCGTTTCGTGGGCGATGACCCGGCGCTGCCGGATCTGGGCGCCGTGGTGGCGCATTTGCGGCGGATGCTGCCCGACCTGTCGCTGCAGGGCCCGGGTGACTGGAGCAGCTTTGCCGCGCTGACCTATGCGCCCGGCGCGGACGACCGCTGGCATCCGCAATGGGATACCAGGATTGCCCGGATGCTGGGGACGAAGCTGCCCGATCTGTGGCCGCTGTTCAGGGCGCTGTCGCAGGTACCGTTGCTGCTGGTGCATGGCGGGCGGAGCACCCTGCTGCTGGCGGAGACGGTTGCGCGCATGCGGGCGGCGCGACCGGACATGGCGGTGGCGACGGTGCCGGAGTCGGGCCACGCGCCCACGCTGGCGGAGCCTGCGGCGGTCGCGGCGCTGGAGAACTTTCTGGCGGCGGATCAGTTGGGATGAGCCTGGCGCGGTGGGTGGCGAGTTTTTTCGGGTCGGGCCTGGTGCCGGTGGCGCCCGGCACGGCCGGGTCGCTGGCGGCGCTGCTGCCGGGGCTGGCGCTGCTGTGGGTGTCTCCAATCGCGCTGGCGGCGAGCGTGGTGCTGGTGGTGGCGGTGGGGCTGTGGGCGATCCGTGCCGCCGGCGGGGGGGGTGACCCAGGCTGGGTGGTGATCGACGAAGTGGCGGGGCAGTGGATTGCATTGCTGGCCTTGGCGCATCCATCCATGCCCGGCGCCCTGGCGGCGTTTGCGGCGTTCCGGCTGTTCGACATCACCAAGCCGGGCCCCGTAGGCTGGGCGGAGCGGCTGCCCGGGGCGTCGGGCGTGATGGCCGACGACGTGCTGGCCGGTGCGCTGGCGGCGCTGGTGGTCTGGGGGCTACGCTGGGCCCTGCCGGGCCTGTTGGACTGATCCGGCCGGAGGATGGGATGACCGACGCGGAAATCCTGCAGCGGGCCCGCTCGGTGCTGGCGACCTGCCGGACGGGCGGGTTGCTCGTGGCCACGGCGGAAAGCTGCACGGGCGGTCTGGTCGCCGCCGCGCTGACTGCCATTGCGGGCAGTTCCGACGTGGTCGATCGCGGTTTCATCACCTATTCCAACGCCGCCAAAACCGAGATGCTGGGCGTGCCGGCGGGGTTGATCGCGTCTGCCGGGGCGGTGAGCGAAGATGTGGCGCGGAGCATGGCCGAGGGCGCGCTCGCACGATCCAAAGCCGATCTTGCCGTGGCGGTCACGGGCGTAGCGGGTCCGGGCGGCGGCAGTGCGGCAAAGCCGGTGGGGCTGGTGTGGTTCGGCCTGGCGGGACTCGGCCCGACGACCGCGCTGCATCATGTCTTTAGTGGCGACCGCGCCGCGGTGCGCCGCCAGGCGGTCGCCGAGGCGCTGCGCCTGCTGGACGAGCGCGCCGGCGCGACGGACCGTCGTCCGCTGTGCGCCACTCCTTAAGAAAACGGCAGGCACAACCCCGTGCGCCAGATGTGTCGCTTGGCGCTTGCCGGCAGAGACCGATCAAAGACTAACGAGTCGAGCTGGCCCGAAACACGGGAAATGCGCGGAACGTGGTGATACGAAGTCCGGGTGAACGACTCGCCCGCGAGCAAGATGCGCGGGGTGACATCGGCTCCGTCAGCCCGCTCCGATCAGGCGGATTTCGTATGACACACTGGTCGTGGTCGGGGTGACCTTCGCCGGGGGCACGCCCGGCTTCATCCTTCTCG
>Ga0326727_10028492_pt1 | contig 10148 bp, 7 predicted proteins | sample MB2enrmetagenome_FD_207643 | JGI IMG/M metagenome (GOLD analysis project Ga0326727, IMG submission 207643) | Lab enriched peat soil microbial communities from McLean, Ithaca, NY, United States - MB29MY | ecosystem: Environmental > Terrestrial > Soil > Wetlands > Peat | place: USA: New York...
AAGAGGCTACGGAAAAACTCGGGGTTTCAGGTGAAATTGACGGAAAGCGTCCTTCCGAGGCTAAAGCCCTGGTTTTGTTGTATATTTACGGCACGACTGAAGCCGTGCTCTGACACTTTTTGCGACTCCGATTGATGATTCTCAATCTATAGAGCCGTGTCTTTTTACAAATACGGCAAGACTTACAAATATGGCACGACTGAAGACGCCGGCCTGAAAGGGCACGCAAAGCACTCGCGCTGGAGGAAAGATCATGTCAAGCGATGACGGGATCATCGGGGTAGCGGATCACGGCGGTTGGGCGGTGCTGGTGACGGTGGCGGGAGACGGGACGCTCCTCGACCGCCGCCGCGTGGAGTTGGTGGACGAGGAGCTGCCGAAGATTCCGCATCACAGCGAAGGTCAGGCGCTGCCGCTCCATGAGGCAGTGGCGCTGGTGGAGAGCGTGCAGGCGTCAGCGGAACGGCACGCGAAGCTCAGTCTGGACGCCGTAGCGAGGACGGCGCCGGGGCGCATCCTCGGCGTCGCGCTTCGCCAGTGCCCAGAGTTGCCACCAACCATTGCCGAGCGGATCAAGGACTACCGGGCGCAGAACGTCGCCGATTGGGTGATGTACCGCAAGGCGCTTGCCGCCGCGGCTGTGGCGCGCGGTTGGGCCGTCCACTGGTACGACGCGAAGAAGGTCTTTGATGGAGCGAGCGAGGCGCTGGGCATCGAGGACTTCGATGGCCACTTTCTCCAGCTGAGGAGGTCCATCGGGCCGCCCTGGAGCAAGGATCACAAGATCGCGATGGCAGCGGCGATCGTCGCGGCTCGGGCGCGCTAGAGAGACAAGCAGACGGCTCGACGGAGAAGTCCGGCAAGTTATGCGTATAAAATATGCTGTTTACGGCGTCATGCTGCTCACCTCCTATAATGGCCTTTTGCTTGCGGGAAAGGCGAAATGGTTCCCATGTCCAAGTACGGATTAGATGCCAGAGAGACACGTGTACTCAAGGCGCTGAAGACACCGGAGCACATTCAGCGCTTTCTGGATCACGAAATCGCATACAACAAAGAGCCGGAGGGCGATACGGTTCGTTCTCCACGGCGGGTGCTGCGCGATGAGGTGGCGCATTGCATGGAGGGCGCTCTGCTGGCGGCGGCGGCGCTGCGGGTGCATGGTTATCCGCCACTACTGCTCGATTTGGAGGCGGTGCGCGACGACGACCACGTGCTGGCGGTTTTCAAGCAGCATGGCCATTGGGGCGCGATCGCCAAATCGAACTTTAGCGGCCTGAGATTTCGCGAGCCGGTCTACCGCAGCCTGCGTGAACTTGTCCTCTCCTACTTCGAGCACTACTTCAACCTGGCGCGCGAGAAGACTCTGCGCAAATACTCCCGGCCGGTGGACTTGGCGCGGTTCGACCGCATCGGTTGGATGACAGCGGAGGACGATCTATGGGTGATCGCCGAGCACCTGGCGAAGATTCCTCACGTGGCCGTGCTGCGGAACGGGGCAAGACGCAAGATGGCCCGCGTGGATGATCGCCTGTTTTCTGCGGGGTTGGTTGGCCGGGCGTTGTGAGCCGCAAAGACAAAATCAGCAACGTGTGGAGTTCGTGGTTTCCCACCCTTTTCGCGAAAAGCGCGAAAAGAATGGGGCACCCTCAGTCGCGGGGAATTTCGAGGGCGCCGGTGAGGCTGGAGACGCGCTCGACGGCGTGGCTGCGGCACCAGGATTCGAGGCCGCGGACGAGGCGCTCGACCGCGCAAGGGTCGGCGAAGCTGGCCGTGCCCACCTGGACGGCGGTAGCGCCGGCGAGCAGGAATTCGACGGCGTCTTCGGGAGTGGTGATGCCGCCCATGCCAATGATGGGGATGGAGACGGCTTTGGCGGTCTCGTAGACCATGCGTAGCGCAATGGGCTTGATGGCTGGGCCGGAGAGGCCGCCGGTGATGTTGGCCAGGCGCGGATGGCGGGTCTCGGGGTCGATGGACATGGCCAGAAAGGTGTTGGAGACGCTGAGAGCGTCGGCGCCGGCGTTGGCGGCGACTCTGGCCATGTGGGCGATGGAGGTTACATTGGGCGAGAGCTTCACGATGAGCGGGCGGGTGGAGGCGGTGTTGGCGCGGCTCACCAGGTACTCCAGCTCAGCGGGCTCGGCTCCGAAGGCCATGCCGCCGGCGTGTACGTTGGGGCAGGAGACGTTCAGCTCGTAGGCCGCGATGCCTTCGGCCTGGTTGAGCCGCTCGATGACCGCGATGTACTCGCCCACCGTGTAGCCGAAGACGTTGACGATGACGTTGCAGCGGGGGTAGCGGCGGAGGGGCGGCAGCTTGCGCGCGATAAACTCCTCGACGCCGACGTTCTGCAGGCCGATGGCGTTCAACATGCCGGACGCGGTCTGGATGAGGCGCGGCGGGGCGTTGCCGGCGATGGGTTGCAGCGAGATGCCCTTGGTGACAAAACCGCCGATGCGCTCCAGCGGGACGATCTCCTCGAACTCGATGCCGTAACCAAAGGTGCCGCTGGCGGCGATGATGGGGCTGGCCAATTCCAGGCCTGCCAGCGACACTTTCATCTCGGGTTTCACGCGCGGCAACCTGCCTTCGCCCTGGGATTTCTTCTCTCCGTTATGATACCTGTCCGGCGCGAAGGGCGCACGGCGAATTGCCGGCTTGCCCAAACGACATAAGGGGAAGAGTAACCCTTTTTTCAGTCAGTCCATCACAATAGCCTGTGACGGCCATCACGGGGGTGGGGTTATTGCAAGCATAGTCTCGACACGACTTCCAGCGGGGCACTGTTGCGCTAATGTGCTCCCGGGCACGACAGCGTCATGATCGTCTGATCGCTGAAGACCACCCCGTATATGCGTATCGTGTGGTAGCTTTTCCTCACGGCGGTTCTCCCGTCAAGGTTTACCAACCCGATTCTTTCAGAATCAGGCTGAACCTCCGCTCAGCATTTAACCATGAGTAGTACATACTCTTTCCTCCGAGTTTTCCGGCGATCTCAAGATTTGGCTCAAAAGCAAGTTGCATTCGCCGTAGATTTATCCTGCTGGTGTTGACAAGCCCGTCCACCCCGTAATATGCTTCTCCCGCCTTCCAAAAAATGATTTTCGGATCTCCGTGATGATTGCAGGCATCAAGGATTTGTTATAAGCCACTGTTTGTTGATTAAGAAGAAACAGCGCAGTGGAATAGCTCACATTCACCGAGGAGTACGTCTGCCATGCGGTCCTTTTCCCAGTCTGTCCGCTTAATGATTCTTGCCATGGCCTCTTGTCATGTTTCCAGCCATTTGCAACAGCGCGGCAGGCTGGCTGCATTGTGCCTTGTGCTCGCTGTGATGGCGTGCGGGGCGTGGAATGATAGTGTCGCGCAGACGGCGCATTTTGGCGCGGCTCAGTTGATTGTGCCAACAAGCAATCTCAACCAGTCTGTCGGCGTGGCTGTAGACGGAAGCGGCAATGTTTACGTCAATGATTCGGATAATTTTCGCGTACTGAAAGAGACGCCATCCGTAGGCGGGTACACAGAGAGCGTGATCGCATATACTTCTGGCCAGACAGACGGTATAGCGGTAGATGCGAACGGAAACGTCTACTTTGGCGATAGCGGATCAGGTCAACTGTTGAAGCAAACGCCTTCGGGAATGCAGAGCGTGGTGCCAACAAGCCCAATTCGCGCCATCACTGGTTTGGCTGTGGACTTGAGCGGAGATGTGTACGTCGTCGATACTCTTGGAAGCCGTGTCTTGAAGGAAACTTTATCGGGTGGCAGCTACACCGAGAGCACGATTGGCAGTGGCTTGCAGTATCCCAAAGGCGTTGCGGTTGATGGTAGCGGCAACGTCTATATCGCCGACACCGGCAATAATCGAGTATTGAAAGAGACATTCTCCGGGGGAAGTTATATCCAGAGTTCGGTGGCTTCTACTGGTCTCGGATACCCTTGGGGAGTTGCAGTGGATGGCGCTGGTAATGTCTATTTCCCAGATCCTGGCTATAGTCGTCTCGTGGAAGAGATACCATCTGGTAGCACATATATCCAGAGAACCGTTCCAACCAGCGCTCTCAATAATCCACTGAGTATTGCTGTGGATAACAGCGGCAATGTTTATGTTGACCAGACGGTTACATCGAACGGCAATCAGAGCGTCTTGAAAGTATTTACGGCGGTCATCGATTTTAAATTAATCAATGTTGGGTCTTCAGCTTCCGCAATTTCGCTGACTTTTTCTTTCGATTCGACGGGAAGCATCGGAGTACCGCTTGTAGTCACCCAAGGTGCTGCGAACCTGGACTTTACGGATGTGGGGACGGGAACCTGCACTACTAACGGGGTCAGCCACGAATACAACTCCGGCGATACTTGCACAGTGAATGTGGTTTTAACGCCGAAAAATGCCGGTGCGAGGTATGGAGCCGTCGAACTGGTGAATAGCACTGGAAATGTGGTAGCTATGGCCTACATGCAGGGAAATGGAGTGGGACCGCAGGTAAGCTTCCCACCGGGCGTGCTGAGCCAGTTGTCGTTGCCGAACGTGACCGACCCAACTTCCATAGCGGTGGACGAGGCTGGAAATCTCTACATTGCAGAGGCTATCGTCGCATATGATCCCGCCAATTCGGTAGTAAAGGAGACGTGGAACGGGAGCGGCTATACGCAATCTACAGTAGCGACAGGCCTCGGTTACCCGACCGGGGTTGCCATAGATGGGGCTGGGAACATATACATTGCCGATCAAGATGGGTTCACGGTATTCAAGGAAACGCCGACGGCGAATGGTAGCTATGCACAAAGCATTGTTGACGACACGCTGGGGACAGTCGGCGGATTGGGAGTCGACGGTGCAGGGAACGTTTACGTCGGACGAGGAGGAATCGGTATAGAGAAAGAGACCTTGTCGGGCGGAAGTTACACTCGTAGCGAGATCTTCTACACCTTTTACGGGCAAGGGATGGCTGTCGATGGCGCCGGTAATCTCTATTTCCCCTCCTCTGGGGGAATTCTCAAGGAATCTCCTTCCGCTAACGGATACGTTCAAAGCACGGTCGGCAGTATTGACGTATCGAGTGTCGCGGTCGATGGCCTTGGGAATGTGTATGGCGTTATCGGATTTTCGAATGGAAGTGTTTGGAAGGAAGAACCCTCGGGAAACTCTTATGTCCAGACGGAATTGGCCAGCGGCCTGAATGATGCTCGTGGTCTAGCTGTCGACGGTGTTGGTAACGTGTATTTTTCAACCTTCTTAACCACCAACACCTACAATTTCTGGGAGATCAGTGCGTCCCTTCCGCCCGTTCTGCACTTTGCGGCGACTGACGTGGGGCAAACGAGCACTGATAGTCCGCAGACGGTGACGGTGGAAAACGTGGGCAATGCACCACTGGTCTTCCCGATTCCTTCAACCGGGAACAATCCCAGCATAGCGACTAACTTCACTGTGAATAGCGGCGGGGCCTCGGCGTGCCCGCAGCTCAGTCCCAACTCCTCGACCGCAGGAACATTGATCGCAGGCGCCTCCTGTACGCTCTCTATCAGTTTCACACCGCGGACGGCCGGTACTTTGAGCGGCTCGCTGGTGCTGACGGATAACAATCTGAATGCTGCCGCGCCGGGCTACACCACACAAAGCAGTTCGCTGAGCGGCAATGGGCTTCAGGCCACGCCCACAATTACCTGGGCTACACCTGCGGCCATCACCTACGGCACGGCGCTGAGCGGTTCGCAGTTGAACGCCACTTCGACGGTGGCTGGAACCTTCACTTATTCTCCGGCTGCGGGAACCGTGCTGGGCGCTGGACAGCAGAGGCTGACGGTTACTTTCACTCCGACCGATTCCACCGACTACACGACAGCTACAGGATCGGTGACATTGACAGTGAACCAGGTGGCACCGGCGATTACGTGGGCTACTCCTGCAGCGATCACTTATGGTACGGCGCTCAGTGCAACACAGTTGGATGCAACTGCGTCAGTGCCGGGAACCTTCGTCTACACTCCCGCTGCAGGAACCGTGCCGGCGATTGGTAACGACACGCTTTCCTCCGTCTTCACGCCCACAGATTCGACTGACTATTCGACCGCGACGTCTAGCGTTTCATTGACCGTCAACCCTGGTGCGCCAGTTCTCAGCGGCATCTCGCCGGGATATGTCAGCGCGGGTGGTGCGGCCTTCCCGCTGACTGCAACCGGATCGGGTTTTATAGCAGGCTCGACGGTCTACTGGGGAACAACCGCGCTGGCCACAACCTACGGGAGCGCGACGCAACTGACCGCTCAGGTTACGGCGGCTGACATTGCCAGCGCGGGAATCACATTAATTACCGTGCAAACCCCGGCACCTGGCGGAGGCACATCCAGTGCGTTGCAGTTCGAGGTTGATTCCGCCGGCGCCGGATCGACGGCGCCAACATTTACCACAGTGACGGCGACCGTGACAGCCGGCTCCCCGGCCAGCTATCCGGTCACTCTGCCTTCCAGTGTGGAGAGCGCAACGGTAAACTGTCTGAATCTTCCCACGGGAGTGACTTGCAGCTATTCGGCGACCACCAACACGCTGACCATCACAACCTCCTCGACGACGCCCAAGGGGACCTATCAGATCACGGTGGTCTTTACGGAAACTGTCTCCGGCGCGGCGGCTTCGTGGATTCTGCTTCCCATTCTTCTGCTTCCACTTGTGTTTTTGAGGAGGAAACTGGCGGCGCGCGGCGTCTGGGTGACTGCTAGCCTGGGGCTGGTTCTACTGGCTGGCGCGGCAGTTGCCTGTGCCGGCTGCGGCGGGGGCGGGTCCAGTACACCACCACCCCCACAGACTCACCAGGCGGTAAGTTCGGGCGCGGTCAGTATCACGGTCCAATAGAGTAAGCGACAGGAAGTCAGGCTCCGGCAAAGCGATCATGAAAGGCATAGGGACGTAAAGGCGAGTTTGCCAATACGCCCCTATGGTTTCTCAACGGTCAAAGGATTATGCGCCGACCGGCTCGCTGCGCGATTATGCGCTGGCCAGTTCGGTGGCGTTGACCTTGACCGGGGTGAGCCAGCCGAAGCGGTCGGGTTTGAGGCCGTTGGCGATGCCGAGGAATTCGTCGGCGATCTTCTTGGTGATTTCGCCGGGTTTGCCGTCGGCGACCAGGATGCGGTCGATGGAACGGATGGGCGAGACCTCGGCGGCCGTGCCTGTGAAAAAGACCTCGTCGGCGATGTAGAGCATCTCGCGGGGAATGGGCTGCTCGACGACCGTATAGCCCAGGTGGCGGGCGATGGCGATGGCGCTGTCGCGGGTGATGCCGGAGAGGGCCGAGTTGCCGAGCTGGGGGGTGTAGAGCACGCCGCTGCGCACTACGAAGATGTTCTCGCCGGAGCCCTCGCTGACCAAGCCGTTTACGTCGAGGCCGATACCCTCCTGGTAGCCGTTGATCTCGGCTTCCATGTGGATGAGCTGGGAGTTCATATAGTTGGCGCCGGCCTTGGCCAGCGTCGGCATGGTGTTGGGCGCCAGCCGGTTCCAACTGGAGATGCACACGTCGGCGCCGCCGTGGCCGGCGAGGTACTTGCCCCAGGGGAAGTTGGCGATGTAGACCTCGATGGGCGAGCCCTTGGGACTGACGCCCATTTCGCCGTAGCCGCGGAAGACGATGGGGCGGATGTAGCAGGGCGCAACCCCATTGGCCTCAATCACATCCACCACGGCCGCGCAGAGTTCGTCGATGGCGAAGGGGATCTCCATGCGGTAGATTTTGGCCGAGTCCAGAAGCCGCTGCATGTGCTCCGGCAGACGGAAGACGGCCGAGCCCCGCGGCTGCCCGTAGCAGCGAATTCCCTCAAAGACGCTGGAGCCGTAGTGGATCACATGGCTCATCACGTGAATGTTGGCCTGTTCCCAGGGGATGAGGCTGCCGTTGTGCCAGATTTTGGAGGTGGCTTGAATAGGCATGGGTTTGGAACGCTCCTTGGTCGCGACCGGCGCGTAGCTTCAGGGTAGCGCGAGAGAGGCGGAGCTGTCACGGAAGGGCGTGGGCGGGGAATGGCAGAGGTTACTGAACTGAAGTGCTGCCCAGGAGGGCAGGGGGCTTGGGTGCGCTTGTTTGAGCAGGGCGGACGGACTGCGGGCATTTCCATGTTTTGGGCGCTTTCGGCCATGTGCAGGTGATGTTCCATTTGCTTGCGCGCCTCCGCGGGATCGTGGGCGCGGATGGCGCGGTAAATCTCGCGATGCATCTCGGCCATATCACGCAGGTAGTGGGCGCGTTCGACGGTCTTGCGGCGCTTTTCATACATCGCCGAGGTGATGGTCTCGATGAGGGCGGCCAGAATCGGATTGCCGGAGGCATTGGCGATGATGCGGTGAAAGAGCATGTCGTGTTTGAGGAAGTCCGAGGGGTTGTCGGCGATGGCGTACATCTCGGCAACCTCCTCGGCCAAGGCCGCGTGGTGCTCTTCCTTGGCGCGTTCGGCGGCGAGCGTGGCTAGGCTGCTTTCAATAATCAACCGCGCCTCGAACATCTGCCAGAATTGGAAGCCGTAGAGCGCGCCCATCAGCCCCAGCGAGGCCTTGCTGAACTCGGCCGGGCCATCCTTGATGAAGGTTCCGACCCCATGGCGCACCTTCATGACCCCCATGGCCGCGAGGTAGCCGATGCCAGTGCGAAGGCTGGCGCGGCTGATTTTGAGGGTGCGCGCCAATTCGCGCTCGGGGGGGATTCTGTCGCCCGGCTTGAGGACGCCCTTCTCAAGCAAAGCGCGGATGTGGTTGACCACTTGCCGGGTCCGTTCGGTATCGGGCACATCCTGAGTCAGCCGTGGCATAAGGACCAGATTCCGTTCATTTTGCGGGAAATATGAACATTAATAAGATTAGCACGAAGGCCTCCTTAGCAAATCTTCTTCCTCATCCTTGGCAAGATTAGTGGTGTACGTGTATGCTAGTGGTCAGACCGCGTATCCATGCTTCCCGCCATCCGCTGGACGTGGTACAAAGGTATTCTGGCGATATGCCGGACGAAATATGCAGAATTCTGTCATTCCCTTTGAGGAATAGGAGTAAACAGCCGATGAGTCATGGATTGAATATCCGCAAGGACGCGGAGCTGGATTTTCTGTCGCTGGGCGCGCTGGTGCACCGGCTCGATCCGGGGATCATCCCCTTCCGCAAGGCGACCGAGTGCAAGATTCACGTCAGCGGCGGGGAGTTCAATGTGGCCGCCAACCTGTCGGATTGCTTTGGCATGAGGACGGCAATCGCCTCGGCGATGTCGGACTATCCGATTGGCGATCTGATCGCCGAGCGGGTGCGCGCCATGGGCGTGAAGCCGTTCTACAAGCACTTCAAGCATAACGGGGTGAACGGCCCCAACATGGCCACGGTCTACAGCGACCATGGCCACGGCGTGCGTCCTCCGGTGGTCTTCTACAATCGCTGCAACGAAGCGGCGGGGCAACTGAAGCCAGGGGATTTCGACTGGAAGGCGATCTTTGCCAAGGGCGTGAAATGGGTGCACTGCGGGGGAATCTTTGCGGCGCTGTCGCCAACTACCGCGCCGCTGGCCGCGGAGATGATGAAAGAAGCCAAGGCGGCGGGAGCGATTACCTCGTTCGATCTGAACTTCCGCGAGAAGCTGTGGAATATCCACGGCGGCGCCGAGAAGGCCGTGGAGACCATCGGCAAGATCGTGGAAAACGTGGATGTGCTGGTGGGCAACGAAGAGGATTTGCAGAAGGGGTTGGGAATCCCAGGGCCGGAGGTTGCGGCAAAATCGAAGCTCGATCCCAGCGTTTTTTTCGGCATGATCGACAACGTGGTGAAGAAGCATCCGCATGTGAAGGTGGTGGCTACGACGCTGCGCGAGGTGCACTCCACCAGCCGGCATAGCTGGAGCGCGGTGGCGTGGATTGACGGCAAGACTTACACCGCTCCGACGGCGGAGTTGGATGTTCTGGACCGGGTGGGCGGTGGCGACGGCTTTGCAGCGGGATTTATCTATGGCCTGTTGACGGGCGAGGAGCCGGAAGAGGCCGTCAAGCTGGGTTGGGCACATGGCGCGCTGCTGACCACCTTCCCCGGCGACACAACCATGGCAACCGTGGAACAGGTGCGAACCTTTGCCAAAGGCGGGTCGGCGCGCATCCAGCGGTAACAACTCTGAGTTATT
>Ga0326727_10028493_pt1 | contig 10148 bp, 7 predicted proteins | sample MB2enrmetagenome_FD_207643 | JGI IMG/M metagenome (GOLD analysis project Ga0326727, IMG submission 207643) | Lab enriched peat soil microbial communities from McLean, Ithaca, NY, United States - MB29MY | ecosystem: Environmental > Terrestrial > Soil > Wetlands > Peat | place: USA: New York...
ATCCGCTGGTCCGACGGTGACACCATTCGGGGCTACCCCGCCGTAGTTTTCCACCTGGGGGAGAACGCCGTCCAGCCCACTCCAAGGCGTCGCGTTCTGGGCGTCGAACGAATTCGGGGTCTGGAACCAGCTCCTGCTGTAGCCAAAATTCAAGTGGACCGAGTCGGCGCTTGAGATTTGATAATCTACGCGGTCGAAAAGGTTCTCCTCGTTGCCCTTGTCGTGCAGCACCGTGAATTCTGGCGGATCCAGGAAGCGGCCGCTGTTCAAACCGTTTGCGGAGATGAAGTTGCCCCACTTCTGACCCCCGTAAGCTAGTTCGGCGGCCACGTTGGACGTTCCAAATGACCCATAGGAGGTGGTCACGCCGCCATGAGGAGTGGTTACGCCCTGGCCGGAGCGAGTGGTTGCTACAATCACGACGCTGGTCTTGCCTCCGTATTCCGCGGGCGGTGCTCCGGAAATTACTTCCATCGACTCGATCGAATCGAGCGGAATCTGGTTGGAAAACACTTTACTCTGCTGATCGGTGATGGGCTGGCCATCCACCGAGAACGAGTTCTCCGCGTGATCGCCGAGCCCATGAAAGAGACCGTTCGAATCGGCGGCAATCCCAGGCGTGGCGAGCGTGACCTCCGAGCTCAATGACGACGACGCGCTTTCCAAGGGCATTTTGTCGAACAGGTTTTTGTCCACGTCAGTGTGGAAGGTCGGATCGTTCTCCACCAGGTCTTCCCCACCCTCGACTGTGACCGTGGTGGTAGCGCCGGGGATCTGAAGACTGATCCTGACATTGACAGGTACGACGGAGCGGACCTCCACATCCTGCGCGCTTTGGGCAAATCCAGTAGCGGTCACAGTCAAGTGATACGGGTTGAAGGGCACGTTCGGAAAACTGAAATTCCCGGAGTTGTCCGTCGTGGTTGATTCGTCGAAATGACTGACAGGGTTGTGAATTTCAACGGTCGCTTTGGGAACAACCGCACCGGTAGGGTCCAGCACGGTGCCGGCAATGGAACCGGAACTTCCGCTTGACCCTGTGGAAGCAGTCCCCGGCGATACGAAAAAGCACATGATCAGAAGCAGTTGCATCAATACCAAATTCCGAATCCGCATGAATCCTCCTCGCTGGAAGAAAGGAAAACGTCAATCGGAGCGATCCACAAATGACAGGGATCGCGACTATTAAGCAGAGGTCAGCGAACAGAAGACTAAGCGGGGGGTGCGCGGGGAAATGTCTGATGGACAACCAGTTCGAGTTTGGGATCAACCGAGCTGGCGAGAACAAGCCGAGTGAGACCAGTCGGCATCGGCAACAATGAAGCGATCGAGGGAGCGGGAGCTACCGAGTGGGCAAAATGGCAAATCTGACATTGTTGGTCCTCCAACGAAGTGGCGTGCCAGTGCGCCACGGCGTGGAGTGAAAAGCACACCACCACGACAGTTGCAAGAACGGCTAGTATTCTCCGCGCTGCCAGGTGTCTCACGTGAAGCTTCTGCACCCTCCATGGGATACGTATTGGACGCTCCAACCCCGTTAATCGTTGCTGGCTTCGTTGGTTTTTTGAATGGAGGAATTGCGCAATCTGCGGTGCATGTTGACATTAACTATACTCCAGTATAGTATATAGCGCATGGCTCACACCAAGAAAAACAAAGAGAAGCTGTTGCTCCGCATCCGCAAGATCCGCGGTCAGATCGACGCCCTCGAACGCGCCCTTTCGGAGGAATCAGAATGCGCCGATGTATTGCAACTTATGGCCGCGAGCCGGGGCGCGCTGAATGGATTGATGGCCGAGGTGATCGAAGGGCACGTCCGCTTTCACGTACTACCCCCTGACACAGCTACCAATTCTCCTCAAGCGGAAGCGGCTGAGGAATTGATCGACATTGTGCGGACCTACCTAAAGTAGGGAGAGGAATCGAAGTGTTACCGAGCGAACCTATTAGAGGAGGGTGTCGGTGCCAAGCTTCGGGGCAAATGAATTCGCAAGGGATACGGGGAAACGCGCTGCTCGGGGATTAGCGCAACACCCTGGCGTATCGAACCGACTTGAAGACGGCGGGCTGCGCGATAAAGACGACGCCAGTGATCATGATAACGGGCATAGATTCGGCTGGCGTGAAATCAATCGAATCCTATTTATCGTGGCCGCTGCGGGGGCCCTCTGGTTTCAGCGGAGTTTGCCTCTCCCACACCTCACCGCCATCGGAGTGATTGCCTGCCTCGTAGGTGGCTATCCGATCTTCAAGGAAGCCGTTCGGGACGTCATCGACCGCCGGATGACGATGGAACTCTCCATGATGATCGCCATCGTGGCAGCCTTGCTTATCCGGGAAGTGTTCACGGCGCTCATCATTACATTATTTGTCCTCGTGGCCGAAATACTCGAGGGAACGACAGTCGGACGCGGGCGGCGAGCGATCCATCAACTGCTCGATTTCCTCCCTCAATCTGCGACTGTGAAACGCCCCGGCGGATGGGAGGAAACAAGCATTGAGGGCGTGCGTGCGGGGGATGTCGTCCTTGTCCGGCCTGGGAGCCGCGTCCCGGTTGACGGCGGCGTTATCGGTGGGCATTCGTTTGTGGATGAGTCGGCCATCACCGGCGAATCCATGCCCGCAGAAAAGTCTCGGGACAGCGTCGTCTACGCGGGGACGATGAACCAATCCGGGTCGTTCGAAATCCTTGTCAGGGCGCTCGGTCGCGATTCAACGTTTGGAAGGATCATCGATGCAGTCGAGCGAGCCGAGCAGTCGCGCGCTCCGATCCAGAAGACGGCAGACCGCCTTGCGGGGTACCTGGTTTATTTCGCCCTCGCCGGAGCGGGTCTGACCTTTCTAATCACGCAAAACATTCGCTCGACGATCTCCGTTGTGATTGTGGCGGGCGCTTGCGGCATTGCGGCGGGGACTCCACTTGCAATTCTCGGAGGGATCGGCCAAGCGGCGCGCCGAGGTGCGATTATCAAAGGCGGCCTCTACCTTGAAAAGCTCGCCGAAGCCGACACAATACTTCTGGACAAAACAGGAACTGTCACGTTCGGGCTTCCTGAAGTCCGGGAAATTCAGCCTTCCGCGGGAGTCGATAAGGAATCCCTGATAAACGCGGCCGCCATTGCTGAATCGCGGTCCGAGCATCCGGTTGCCAAAGCGATACTTCGAAAGGCCTCGGAGTTGGGCATTCCGTACCAGGAGCCGGATCGGTTTGATTACGTTCCAGGACGTGGCGTAGTGGCTGCCCAAGACGGCGAAGAGATCGTTGTCGGCAATGCAGCGTTCTTAAGGGCGCATGGGATTATGTGCGAGACGCGGACCGACTCGAACACGGATGCCGAAGTGCTTGTGGCTCGCGACGGGATGCTTCTGGGAGCTATCCGCGTGGCCGATCTTCTCCGGCCTGAATCGAAGCAAGCAATTCAGGCCCTCAAGGGCATGAATCTGAAGACAATCCTCCTTACGGGAGACGCGCGAGGCGTTGCAGCCTCCGTTGCTCAGCGCTTGGGCGTTGACGAATTCGATGCAGAAATGCTCCCCGAACAAAAACTCGAAAAAGTGAGGCAACTCCTCGATCACGGACACGTCGTCGCGATGGTGGGAGATGGCATCAACGACGCGCCTGCGCTAATGCAGGCGAGCGTGGGAGTTGCAATGGGCTCGGGGACGGATGTCGCGCGCGAAAGCGCCAACGTCGTCCTCATTGGAAACGACCTGAGCAAACTTGTCGTAGCCCTGCGCATCGCGCGGCAGTGCCGACGAATCATCCTCCAAAACTTCACGGGCACACTCGTTGTCGATGGGATTGGAATCGGATTGGCGGCTTGTGGATTCCTGAACCCAGTTCTCGCGGCCCTGATCCACGTGACCTCTGAGCTCACTTTTATACTGAATTCGGCCAGGCTCATACCGGACGCGATGCGCCGCAGTGCGCCGTCGCAACTGTGAGTCTGCAATGGGAATCAAACCTGCAAGACGTCGCCTTCGCGGGCGACCATCTCATACAGCACAGGATTCACGAAGAATCCGAGGAAGAGCCGCGATATCAAGCCCGCCACGATTACAATCGCAAAGGGCTTCTGAGTATCGGAGCCAATCCCGGTGGAAAGCGCCGCAGGGAGCAGTCCTAGACAAGCGACGAGCGCGGTCATCATGATCGGCCGCAGACGCAGCAACGACGCCTCGAGTGTGGCTGTGCGGATGTCTTTTCCCTCTAATCGCAGCTTGTTGATGAACGAAACCAATATGACTGCGGTCTCGACCGATACGCCTAGGAGCGCCATCAACCCCAGCACAGAAGAGACGCTAAAAGGAGTGTGGGTCAACTTAAGCGCAATGAATGCCCCCACCGGTTCTGTCATCACGACGCCGAGCGCAATTGTGACCGGAAACTTGAAGTTTCCGTACAGTGCGAAAAGAATCATGAAAATCAACAACAAAGCTAGCGGTCCAATGATCGACATCTGGCGCTTGGCTTCCAGGAACTCGCTGTATTCGCCGCCCCAGGCCAGCCGGTACCCGGCGGGGAGAGCCTTTTGGATATCGGCAATGGCGCGCTGGCCATCCGAGACGGCGCCTTCGAGATCGCGCCCCTCAATACTGTACTGCACGCCGATGTAGCGCGAGTTGTTCTCTCGGTAGATGAAGGAAGCGCCGCTTGCTTCCCGGATGTTCGCAAGCTCGCTCAGAGGAATCTGCTGACCGGATGGGGTGCCGACGAGCAAGCTTCCAATTTGCTGCGCGCCCTCGCGGAACTCCGGTTTCATACGCACCACCAGGTCGAACAGTTTCTCGCCTTGAATCACCTGCGTGGCCGCCTGTCCGCCCACGGCTGCTTGCACGATGGCTTCGACGTCCGCAACGTTGATACCGTACCGCGCGATCTTGTTGCGATCGACGTCCACCAACAAGCTCGGCTGACCCAACTCGCGGACGACCGTCAATTCTGCGAAGCCGCGAACATTCGATAATCGCCGTTTGATCTCGAGGGCAGTTTGCTGCAAAACGTTTAGGTCTGGTCCGTACACTTTCACGTCCAGAGCGCTCTTGAGGCCTGTCAGTGCTTCATCCACTGCGTCTTCCGCCGGCTGCGTGTAGTTGAAGATCACTCCGGGAAACGTCTCAAGCTTCTTCTGCAAGTCAACAGTCAACTCGGCCTTGGTGTGAATCGAGCCCTGCTTCCATGAAGAATCATCGTATGGTTTCAATCCGACATAAAATTCGTCGTTGAAGAACCCGGTCGGGTCGGTGCCGTCGTCGGGACGGCCCAACTCCGACCCGACGTCAGTCACCATCGGGTATTGCATCAAGATGTCACGAACCTGCGGACTGAACTTCGCCGCTTCTTCGTAGGAAATCGTGTACGGCATCGTGGCGCGCACCCAGATGGCGCCCTCGTCGAGATGCGGCATGAACTCCCCGCCGATGAACGGGATCAGCAAAAGCGTCGCGCCGAAAATAAGCGCGGCCACCCCCAATGTCGTCTTCGGCCGATCCAGGCACCAAGTCAGTTGCCCTTCATAGGTTCTTTTCACCCACTCGAAGGGCTTGTTCCTTACCTCATGCACCCCCTTCCGGAACCAGGCCGAGCACATGATCGGCACAAACGTCAGCGTGAGGATTAGGGCCCCGACCAGAGCGATGGACATCGTATCCGCCATCGGGTGAAACAGCTTACCCGACGGGCCGCTGAGCGCGTAAATGGGAATGTAACCCGCAATGATTACGGCCACGGAGTAAAAGATCGGCCGGTCCACGTCTTTCGCCGCCTGCAAAATCACATCGTGGAGGTTGTATTCCTTTCCCTCGCGCAGGCCCAACTCGCGAAACACGTTTTCGACCATCACCAGCGTGCCGTCGATGATGATTCCGAAGTCGATAGCGCCGATCGAGAGCAGGTTGGCGGCCACGCCGCGCTCGTGCAGGAAGATGAACGAGAAGAGCAAGGCCAGCGGAATCGTCAGCGCGACGATCACGGCTGCGCGGAAGCTCACCAGGAAGAAAATCAGCACGATGAGGACGAGGACCATACCCCGGAGGAGATTTGCTTCCACTGTATCTGTGGTCAAACGCACCAAATCGCTGCGGTCGTAGAACGGCCGGACTTTTACGTCGGGAGGCAAAATGTGCGTGTTCAGTTCCTGGGTCTTTGCCTCGACGCCCTGCAACACGTTTTGGGTTTGCTCGCCGCGCAGCATCATGATGACGCCTTCCACGGCGTCATCGGTCTTGTTGAAGCCAAATTCCCCAAGGCGCGGAGCGTGACCTATCGCGACTTCCCCTATGTCCCGGACGCGCACCGGCACGCCGTTCTGCGTGCCCACGATCACGGCCCCGATGTCGGCCTCGTCTCGGATGAGTCCGAGTCCTCGCACGTAATAAAACTGTCCCCCTTGCGAGTAGAAGCCGCCGCCCGTGTTGGCGTTGTTGATGGAAAGCTGCTGCAGAACTTGCGGCACCGCGATGTGGTAGCCATAGAGCCGAGCCGGATCGAGCAGCACCTGATACTGCATCACCGTGCCGCCGAAGCCGGAATCATCCGCCACGCCGCGCACCTGCTTGTACTCGCGCTCGATCACCCAATCTTCATACGTCTTCAATTCCTGCGGCGAGCGGTCCGGGCTTTGCAGCACATAACGGTAGACGAGCCCCGAGGGACTCGAAAGCGGCGCCAGCCCCGGCGTGACCCCAGAGGGGTACGTCACTTCGCTGAGCCGTTGAAACACTACTTGTCGCGCGAAATAATCGTCGGTGTCCTCATCGAATGTCAGAATGACGTCCGAAAGGCCGTAGAGTGAAATCGACCTCTGGACCGCCATTTTCGGGACGCCGTTCATTTCCACTTCTGTCGGCAGTGTCACCAGACGTTCCACTTCTTCCGCCGCGTGCCCCGGCCACTGCGTGATGATCTCCACCATCGGCGGCGAAAGGTCTGGATACGCGTCCACCGGCATGCGCTGGAACGAGACAACGCCAGCCACAGCGATGAACACGGTGAGCATCATGATTAGAAACCGCTGGTTCAGTGAAAACTGTACGATCCGATGGATCATGAAAACCCCGCCCTCAGTGTTGAAACGAATTGGCGAATTGCAGAAACAAGCTGCCGTTTCCCACCACTTTGTCCCCGGCCGAGAGCCCTTTCAGGATTTGTGTCTCGCCGCCTTGGCTCTGCCCGATTTCAACCGCGCGGCGACCGAACTGATTCGGACCGGTCTCGATGTACACGAACGGCAGATTTTGGTCGTCACGCAATACGGCCGCGTCGGGCACGGCGATCGCCTTCAGCTCCGTGCCGGCGGCGACTGTCGCGACGCAGTACATATTGTTCTTCAGCTTCTCGCCGGGATTGTCCACCACGATGCGCGCTTGCAGCGTCCTCGTATTGGGGTCGAGCGCCGCCGAAATGTAGGATATTTTTCCGTGGAAGGTGTCGGGATAAGAATCGGTAGTTGCGGAAACCGTGTCCCCCACCTTCACGTACGGCAGATCCCCCTGATACACATTTGCCAGAATCCAAACCGTGCTCATGTCCGAAATCACGAAGGCCTGAGTCGTTCCCGGCGTCAGCAGTTGGCCGGGCGACACGTCCCGCTCAACTACTTCACCCGCGATCGGCGCCAACAAAGGAACCTCAGGCGTCGAAGGCATCTTCTCCATATCTTCGGGATTCGTGATGCCCAGGATCTTCAACCCTTGCTCGGCGGCGTCGAGGTCGGCTTTTGCCTGATTGCGGTCGGACTCGGCCTGCAAAAGGTCGCGTTCTGCGATCGCATTGTGTGCGTAGAGGTCCTGGGCCCGGGCGTAGTTTTTGTCCGCAACGCGGTAAGCGTCCCGCGCCTTCAAGTATGCTGCGCGCATCTGCGAATAATCCGGGCTGCTAATCGTGAGCAGGGGCTGGCCTTCGCGCACGTGCTCGCCCGGCACTGCCAGGATACGGCTTACCGGCCCGCCTACTTGCGTGATCACAGGCGTCGTGTGGAACGCGTTGTAGGCCACCGCTCCGGTCAAGCGCAGCGAGCGCGTAAGCGTTTGTGGCGCGACGTTCACAACCTGCACGTGCGACATCTGCTCCTGCGGAATCGTGAACAGCTCGGGTGTATCGAGTTTTGTTTCCTTGGCTGAAAACGAAGTCATGTCACCCGCGCGCTCGCGCTGGTCCGACCCGCATCCGGAAAGCATGGCGGCAAAGGCCAGCGCCGCGGCAAGCCCCATAGCCGGAGGACGATTACAACTGCGTGGATTCCTCATGGCAAACTCCTCGTTCCCACCGCTTCGCGAAGCTGCTCAAGCGCAATCAAGTAGGAAGCGAGCGACTGGCGATAGGCGAGCTGCGTCGAGCGATAACTGCGTTCTGCATCGAGATAATCGAGCAGGCTTGCGGCGCCACGCTTATATGCATATTCGCTGATGTCGCGCGACTCCTTGGACTGATCGAGATAACCAGAGCGGTAGAGTAATACTACTTCGTCGTTCGAGCGGACGCCCTCGTAAGCGTCAATCACGTCTGTCATCACCTGATCGGTCGCGCCAGCGGCTTGTTCCTGCGCCTGAGTGATTGCGAAGCGTGTGCGAGCGATCTCTCCTTGATTTCGGTCGAAAATCGGAACCTGCACGCTCCCGAAGAAAGACGCCGTATTGAGCGCACTCAAGTGAGTGTAGTTCATCTGAGCCGTGACGTCGCGTTTGCTATTCGCTTTGGCCAGTTCGTGCTGGCTGTTTGCGGCCGTCACACTTTGTTGGGCGGCGCGCAGGTCGGGGCGTTCGCGCAAAGCTCTCGCTTGCAAATCTTCCAGTTTGACCGTCAGCGCTTGATAGTCGAGTTCGGCTGCAACGTCATAATCCGCAGGCACGGATTCGTATCCGAGCAGTTGCCGCAAGCCGACGAGCGCTTGAACCTTGGCAAGCCGCGCTTGCGAGACGTCCGTTTGGAATTGCAGCAATTGAAGCTGGATCTTCAGCAAATCGCCCTCGCCGATGTCGCCCGCTTTGTAGCGGGCCTCGCTGATGTCCACCGTGTTCTGAAAACTCTTCAGATCTTGTTCGGCAAGACTCAGCGTGGATTCAGCGAGTTGGACTCCAATGAACTGAGAGGCGACGTTAAACGTCAAACTGCGTTCGTCGTCTGTCACAAGCGAGCGGGAGACGGCCGTCTGGTCCTTCGCAGCTTGCAAGCGATGCTGGCGCTTTTTGCCGCGTTCCAACAGGTAGCTGAGACCAAGATCGAACTGAGCGGAGTTGTCGATGTAACTGGAACTGAATTGGCTTGGCTGGAAGATCGGCAGGAATTGCGCGTCGCCCAGTAGCACGGGGTTCGGGCGCAAATTCGCCGTGGTTTCCTCGGCTTCATTCTGTTGGACGACGGTACGCGCGGCCTTCAGACTGTGATTGTGCTCGAGCGCCATGCGAATGGCGTCATCGAGCGTGACCTTTACCGGTCCTTGCGTTTGCGCCGCGAGGCTGCCCGCGACTACGGTGCCGGCAAGACAAACTGCGACTGCGATTGCAAAACGCACATTTGAGAGAGGCATAAGCTTCCAACTTTCCTTGATCGAAAGGAATGTGAATCGGAAAGACGGTTTTGGTGGCAGCGGCGAGTCTAGGCGAGAGGAGGCGCCCGGGCGTCCAAGCGGGGAATTACGGGGCTAGGCGTAAATCGAGGCTCGAACTGCTGCGCCTGTATCTCGATTGGGGCCAGAGTCGGAGTGCGGTCACCCGCAAGGGTCCGTTCCATCGGCTGATGGCTCAGGTGACAGATCGGGCAGTTCGCGCAGGAGGATGTAGAGTGGTGATGCCAAACGCCGCCCAGCACCATGGTCAATAGGAGTAGCGCCAGCAGCGTCGCCGGCACCAGCAGGTAGCGAATTGGCTTTTGCGAAAGCATTTCAAACTGGCAAAGCAGAAGCCCTTATTGCGATTATAGTGGGAATGTCCAAGCGTTCCAAAGGGTTGTGCCAGTCCATGCCGGAAGTGGCATCCCTTAGTTCGATCGCTCGAGCGCCTTTTCCACCATCGTCACGCACTTCTCGACGCGTTTACGCAGCGGACCTTCGATCTCCTGCTGGCGCTGCCGAAGCGTGAACATTTCGTCGGCCATGTTCAATGCGGCGAGAACGGCAACTTTCAGTGAGTCCACTGTCCGGGTTGCTTCC
>Ga0326727_10028494_pt1 | contig 10147 bp, 12 predicted proteins | sample MB2enrmetagenome_FD_207643 | JGI IMG/M metagenome (GOLD analysis project Ga0326727, IMG submission 207643) | Lab enriched peat soil microbial communities from McLean, Ithaca, NY, United States - MB29MY | ecosystem: Environmental > Terrestrial > Soil > Wetlands > Peat | place: USA: New York...
TACTGATTCGGGGCGCGCCACCCGTGGGCTGAAGCCACACGGCTACCTTCAAGACATCGCTCCGCGATGAGCCCCGGGCAACCAGCGCGAACCCGGGAAAAAGCCGGCGAAAACGTCCAAACTCCAATCCTGGGCCGTTGGCCCAGGCTGTTATGAGGCCGCGCCGTTGGCGCTGGGCGGCAGGGGGGCTCGCCCGGAAAGGAGGGCGGACCCGGCGGTGCATAGATGAGTTTCATATATGAAAGCGCCCGAAAAACCTCGCAAATCAAAGAGTTCGAAGAATTCCGTCCTGCGCCCCTGTGAAGCCGACCTTTAAAACACCGCTTGCGATTCTCCTGCTGGGGGGCAATATTGTCTCGTAGGCCCAGAACAATCCGCCAGTCCAGTGTGACTGCTGCAGCAACTGGCGCCAGGTTGTGGTGGGACCCACGGGAACGATGACATACACCAATCTGGCGATACGCCTTCGGATGCGGATTCCACGACTCATCCGCACTGGACTGACAACGTCCAGAACCACCTGACAATCATGGCCAAGTGAACGAAAACAATGCCTCTATGAAGATATCAAGCATTCTCGCGCTGGCCCTGGTTTCCATGGCCGCCGGCGCCCAGCAGACCAACGGCCCGAGGGCCCAGAATAGGTTGCCTCTCCTCGAGAACGTTCACCTGGTGGTGAGCATAAGCAACCACGTGGTGAAGGCGGGGTCGTCATTCAGCCTCTCGGTCCAGATCAAAAATTCGTCCACGAACGCGATCGATGTTCCGCAGCGCTTTTCTCGAGAACTGGGTTTGCCCGACCTGGATGCTAAACTGGTCAGCGCCACGGGGAAGACACAGAGGCTAGGACCAGAGCCCGGCCCGATCACTTTCCCTCGGCTCCCCATGACCCTAAAGCCAGGGGAAACCCGCCTGTGGCTCATGCCGGCGACCATCAACAATGACGCTGAGCCTGGGGATTACCTGATTACAGCAGAGCAGCGGTGCAGGATCGCCCAAGGCCTCCTGAATTCCGTATGCACGCATGTAGTCGTATCCAAGCCCGTGAAAATCCGGGTAGAATGATCGCTCGCCTTTCGAGTAAAAGCCTCAGCCGGCCCTCCGCAGGCTCGCCGGCCGCGCGAAGCCATTGCGGGCGATGGCGGCGGCGGGCTGGGCCCCTTGCCCCGCGTGGATCGCCGAGCCTGAGCATCTGGAAGCCCACGTGGCTGTTGGCCGCGATCTGCCTTTCCCAGGGCCTGGTGGCCCGCGCCCAGCCAACCAACGGCGTCATCGTACGCGGCACGAATCCCGCTCCCGGCGCTGCCCACATACCGGTGCCTTGGACGAATGCGCCGTAGAAAGGATGCTACCCATGCAAAAAGCAGTATTGCTATCACTTGCCGCAGTTCTCTGCGCCACCACAGCCGTGCAGGCGGCCGGAGAGCCGCCGCACACGCGGCCCAGCGCGCTCAGTACGGAGCGCAAGAACGGCCAGGTGGAGGCTGGAATCAGCAACGGCGCAGGCTGCGTTGAGTACTGGATAAAATAGCAACTCGGCGGAATATGAAAAAGATCACTGGACTATTATTTTGGGCGTTGGGGGTCGGCGGCGTGCTCGCCGAGGACACCAACGAAGTGGCCATCTACAAGCTCCTCGGCGAAAAAGGGCAGGAGATTAGGGCGCACATCGCCGCCTACGATAAGACAACGAACTTCCAGGACATCGGGTCGGCTTGGTGGAAGCTCGTGATGCTCCATGCCACGAATGGGGCGATGGCGGACGCGGAGCTGCTTGTCGAGGTCGAATTGTTAAGCCGGTGCCTCGCCGGCGTTGACAAGACATTTGATGAGAGGCAGGGTCAGTGGACAGGTAGGCCACCGCAATTCACACGCGGCACGTGGGTAATCCGCAATTCCGAGCGTCCTTCCGATCCAGAGGCGCGCAAGCAGTACGACCAATGGGTCGCCGAGGACGAGCAATTTCGCCTGCGCTTCAGCCGGAACAGACTGTTAAAGACGTGGGGCGAGGCCTGCCGCCGCCACCTCCAGGGCTCCCTGGAAGGGTCTGTGGCGCGCGGGGAGTTCGAGGCTGTGGCCGCGATCACAAACGCCATCGCCCGCAAGATCAAGGACGCGCCAACCCGGGACCAATTGCTCGAGGGTGTGGAGGAGCAGAGCAGGAAGTGGGCGGAAGGGCAGGGCTGGGGGCCGACGCCGGCGCCGCCAAAGTAGGCGAAGCTCCCACTGTTCCGGGCCCCGTCCGGCGAGGCGGGGCCTCAGTCTGGCCGAGGGATGAGGTGAATATGGGGCGCCTTGATCAAAGCTGACACGGCATCGCCTTGATGCAGGAACATCTCCTCGCAGGCCTGGGGGGTCAGCAACGCCGCCAGTGGGAAGCCGCAGTCCAGGCCCACGCGCACCATCGGTCCTTCCCGAGCCAGGCTGCAGACTGTCCCGGCCAGGCAATTGCGGGCGCTGGAGGGAACGCTCGGGCCTTTGACCAGGATGACCTCTTCGGCCCGAATACAGACATAGACTTCGTCGGCGGCGGTCTCCAAGTCCAATGGCAGGGCGGTGAGAGTGGCGGCGCCGACTGCAACCGTGGCCAGGCCGCCGGCTGTCTTGAGCACGCGCCCGGGTTGCACGGTTTCAATGGCCACGATGCCGGCCACCTCGAGGTTGGCCGGGCGACTGAAGACATCGTGCGCCAGCCCGTGCTGGAGGAGCTTGCCCTGGTTCATGACCCAGAGCGTGTCGCCAAGCGCCAAGGCATCGGCGCGGTCATGGGTCACCAGCAGGGTCGGTATGGACAGGCGCCGCAGCATCCGGCGCAGTTGGTTGCGCACGCGCAAGCGGGCCGGGGCGTCCAGCGCGCAGAGCGGTTCATCCAGCAGGAGCAGGCGCGGGCGGACCACCAGCGCGCGGGCTAAGGCCGCCCGTTGTTGCTGGCCGCCCGACAATGCCCCCGGGCGCCGTCCTTCCAGGCCCTCCAGGCCAAGCCAGCGCATCGCTTCGGCCACGCGCCCCCGCCGCTCGCCGGCGGGCAACCCGTAGAGGCCGTAACCGATATTCCGTTCGACCGAGAGATGCGGGAACAACGCATAGTCCTGCGGCACGAAACCGACCTTGCGCCTCTGGGGGGGAAGGGGACGCCTCCCGGCTGAGGCGAACCAGACTTCCTCCCCGAACAGGATTGTCCCTTCGTCCGGCCGCTCCAATCCGGCCAGGCAGCGCAACACCGTGGTCTTGCCGCAACCCGAAGGGCCGAAGAGCACGGTAATTTCAGGGTCCGGCCCCAGGGCCAGGCCGCAGATTTCGATGACGACAGCGTCGTCGAATCGTTTGACAAAGGAGGCCCGCAGTCCGTGGTTCATCGTTTGGGCCGGCGGAGCAGGCGTTGGGCGGCCCAGATAGCCAGGAATGCCAGGGTGGCGGAAAGGCCGGCCAGCATCCAGGCGCGCGAATCCTTCCCCAGTTCCACAGAGTAGTAGATGGCCACGGGCAAAGTCGTGGTTTGGCCCGGGATATTGCCGGCCACCATGATCGTGGCCCCGAACTCCCCCAAGGCGCGCGCGAACGCCAGCATTGTCCCCGCGATAATGCCGCGCCGAGCCAGGGGCAGTGTAATGGTGAACAGCACCCGCCATTCGCCCGCCCCGAGCGTGCGGGCCAGTTGCTCGAAGAGGGGATTCACCTCCTGGAGGGACGCCCGCGCCGCCCACACGAAGAGCGGCAGCGACATCACCGCCAGCGCCAGCACGACCGCTTTCCAAGTGAATACGACCTCCCAGCCGAGGTGTTGGTAAAGCCAGTGGCCCAGCGGCCCCCGCCTGCCAAACAGCTTTAGCAGCACCAGCCCGGTGACGACCGGCGGCAGCACCAGCGGCAGCGAAACCAGCGCCTCCACCAGCGCCTTGCCCCGCCAACGGGCGCGGGCCAGCGACCAGGCCAGCGCAAGTCCCACGGGCAGCACCAGGCAAGTGCTCAACGCCGCCATCCGGCCGGTAAACCAGAGGAGTTGCCAATCCTCTGCGCTCATGGCACGGGACCAGCCAGGACGATGAAGCCGAACTTGCGAAACACGGCCTCCGCCTGCTCCGAGCCGAGGTGCTCGAGGAACCGCCGGGCCGCCTCCGGTTGCGGCGCATCGGCCAGCAACGCCACCGGATAGGAAATGCGCGGCCCGTCTTCGCGCGGCGCCTCGCAGGCGATTCTCACCTTCCTGGAAACGGCCGCATCCGTTTTGTACACTATGCCCGCATCCACATTGCCGCTCTCCACGGCCGCCAGCGCCGCCCGCACGCTTTCCATCGGCACGACCTTCGGTTCCAGGGCGGACCACAGTTTCAGGCGCCGGAGATACTCCCGGGCATAGACCCCTGCGGGGACCGCCTGGGGATCGCCCAGGGCCACGCGTTTGATCCTCGGGCCGGCCAGGTCCTGCGGAGAATTCACCTCCGCCCCGCCCTCCGCCGCCACGATGATCGCCAGGGAATTGGACAAACGGCTCCGGCGAGTGCCCTTGACGATCAATCCGCCATCCTCCAGGGCCTGCATTCCTGCCTCGTCGGCTGAGAAGAAGAGGTCCGCCCGGGCCCCGGCCCGGACCTGCACCGCCAGCGTGCTCGAGGCCGCCAGGTTCAAAACGACCCTGTCTCCGGTCCTTTTCTCATACCCGCCGGCGATTTCTTTGAGGCAATCGGTCAGGCTGGCCGCTGCAAATACAATCACTGTGGCGCGGCCTTTGCCCGCCTGCTCGCCGCCCCCCCCCCCCGGACCCCCCCCCAGGACCAGGAGCAGGATTGGCATGGCTGTCAGTCCGGTTTTAAGGCCAAGTCTCACCAACGCGGCCAATTTGACATGCCCTCGGCCCCGCGCAAGGTTTTACCCACAATTCGCTCTTGGGAACGGATTTTGGCCGGATTATTGCTGTTGAAGACCTTCAGTCCGGCCTTTTCCCTGTTGACGGTGGTTGCAGCCCACCCCTAAGCTATTCCCATTAGCCGCTTTGGCGCATGAAGCGCCAGAGCGCCAAATGTTTTCTATGCCCGAAGGATACTGCGTCAAGTGCAAGGCCAAAAAGGAAATTGTCGATGCCGTAGAAGAGACAATGAAGAACGGGCGAAAGGCCATCAAAGGAAAATGCCCGACCTGCGGCACGGTGATGTTTAAGATCCTGGGAGGCAAGGCCGCCCCCGCCCCGGGGCCCGTTGCGCCGCACCCGGCGGTTGCGTCCGACCCGGCCAAGCCCCCTGCGACTCCGTGATTTCTTATGCCCCAACAACTTGCCTATGTCATCATCACTCCCTATTCGCTGCACAAATCGCGGACCGGCGGAATCCTGAGCCGCCTCATCACCCGCACCGGCCTCGAGCTGGTGGAGGCGCGGATGTTTGCGCCGGGGGCGGAACTGGTCAAGAAGTACTCGGAAGAGATCATATCGGCCAATGACCCTCAAAGCCGGCGCATCCAGGAGCTGATTTACAATTATATCCTGCGCAATCTCAGCCCCGACCCCAAGAGCGGGCGGCGGCGCCGGGTCATGATGTTGCTGTTCATGGGCGAGGATGCGGTGCGCAAGACCCGTTCCGTCATTGGCAACATCGGCGCCGACCGTCGGGGCGGGGAAACCATCCGCGACACATACGGCGACCTCATCATTGATGAAGACAACCAGGTCCGCTATTTCGAACCGGCCGTGCTGGCCGCTCCCACTCCCGAGGAGGCCAAATCCAAACTCAAGCTCTGGGCGCGTTATTCCGACACCGACGGCGGCGTGTTGGAGAACGTCATCGCTTATCAGCCGGGGGAGAAGAGCCAGCGCACGCTGGTCCTCATCAAGCCGGAGAACTTCCGCTTCCCCTCCGGGCGGCCGGGCAACATGATCGATTTCATCTCCCGCACCGGGCTTTTCATTGTCGCCGTCAAGCTCCATCGCATGAGCGTCGCCCAGGCGGTCGAGTTTTATGGGCCCGTGCGCGAAACCCTCCGCACCAAGCTCAAGGACGTCGTTGCCGCCAAAGCCAGGTCGGCCGTTGAAAAGGAACTCGGCTTTAAAATCGGCCCCGAGCAGGAGCAGCACCTCGGCGACATCCTGGGCCCGCTGTTCGGGGACAACCAATTCGAGAATATCGTCAGGTTCATGTCCGGCCGCGCCCCTTCCGAATGCCCGCCCGGCCAGGAGAACCTGCCGGGTTCCCAGAAGTGCATCGCCCTGGTCTATGAAGGAGTCGAAGCTGTGCGCAAGATCCGCGACGTGCTCGGCCCCACCGACCCCTCGAAGGCGCCCCCGGGTTCGATCCGCCGCGAGTTCGGCCAGACGATCATGGTCAACGCCGCCCACGCGAGCGACTCCGAAGAAAACGCCCGCCGCGAAATGAAGATCATCAACGTCGGCGAGAACAATTTCCGGCAGATCGTCCAGGAGTGCTACGGCAAGCTTTAGCCGCCCAACAGTGAAACCTCCGGCCCAGTTTCTCAAGCAGTCTTGCGTCGGCAGCCGGGAAGGCGTGTTCCGCCAGCGTTTCGGGGGTCACCCATTTGAAATCCGCGCAGCCCAGGGGCCTGGGCTCATGATCCAGCCAGCGGCAGCGGTAGAACCGCAGGGAGACGGTTTCTTCGGGGTAGGCATGGGTCAGGCTCTCGACTAATTCTCCCACGGCGACCTCGATTCCCAGCTCCTCGCGCAACTCGCGGGCCAGGCAGGCCTCGAAGGTCTCGCCGGCCTGTCGTTTGCCTCCCGGAAACTCCCAAAGCCCTCCCAGGCGCGCTTCCGGGCGGCGTTGGGTGATGAGCAGTTTGCCCTCGCGGAAGACCAGGCCGGCGGCGACCTCAATCTGCGGGTGTGGATGCAGGTTAGCCGCAGCCATGCGGACCGACCCTCCATACCTCATGCTTCATGATTCATAATTCATAATTCATAATTCCCTTATGTCCCCCGTCCGATGCTCTTGTAGATGAACCCGAGGCGCTCCATTTCGGCCGGGTCGAAGAGGTTGCGTCCGTCAAACAGGATAGGGTGGGTCAGGGCCTTGCGGACCCGATCGAGGTCGAGCCTTTTGAACGCCTCCCATTCCGTGGCGATGACCAGGGCGTCGCAGCCCTCGGCAACCTCGTTCATTTCCTGGACGAACGTCACATCCCGCAGGACGGCCTTGGCCTTTTCCATTGCCTTGGGGTCATGGACGCGCAGGCGGGCGCCTTCCTTGAGGAGGCGTTGGCAGAGCTCGATGGCAGGCGAGCTCCGGATGTCGTCGGTGTTCTGCTTGAAGGCCAGGCCCAGAACGCCGATGCTTTTGTCCTTGAGCACCCAGAGTGTGTCGGCAATTTTCTTGACGAAACGGTCCATCTGCGCGGCATTGATCCTCTGGACCTCGCTCAGCAGCTTGAAATCATAGCCGGCCTGCTCGGCAATCTTGATGAACGCGCTCAGGTCCTTGGGAAAGCAGCTTCCGCCGAAGCCCAACGACGCATCCAGGAACCGCCGCCCGATGCGCTCGTCCATCCCAATTCCGTTGGCCACCTCCTGGACATTGGCCCCGGTTGCCTCGCAAAGGATGGAGATGGCGTTGATATAGGAGATTTTCAGCGCCAGGAACGAGTTGGACGCGTGCTTGATCAGTTCGGCCGAGTTGTTGTCCGTGACAATGATCGGCGCCTTGAAGGGCGCATAGATTTCCTTCATCGCCGGCACGGGCCGCTGCGAACCGACCCCGATCACAATCCGGTCCGGGCGCATGAGGTCCTCGACGGCAAAGCCTTCCCGAAGGAATTCCGGGTTGCTGACCACATCGAACTCGACCCGCGCCTTGCAGTAACGCTTGATCGTCTCGGCCACCTTGTCGCAGGTCTTGACCGGCACTGTGCTCTTGTCCACCACGATCTTGTAGCTGGTCAAGGCCCCGGCGATTTCACGGGCGACTTTCTCGACGAAACTCTGGTCCACAGACCCATCCGGCAGCGGCGGGGTGGGGACTGCAATGAAAACCACGTCCGATTTTGCCACGCCTTCAGCCGTGCTGGCCGTGAAACTCAACCGCCCTGCCGCAGTGTTCGCCTTGACCAGCTCTTCCAAACCCGGTTCGTAGATCGGAATCCCCCCCTCCTGAAGCGTTTTAACCTTGTCTGCGTCGCTATCCACACAGACGACCTGGTGCCCCGCCTCCGCAAAGCAGGCGCCGGTAACCAGACCCACATACCCTGTCCCGATAATCGTCAACCTCATAGAACAGCGCCCACGGCAAAGGCCCGGCCAGGCGAGGCATCCCGTCTCATTTCTTATCCGGTTTGGCGGGCGTCTCGGGCGCAGCGCCCTGCAGGGCTTTATTGAGGGCTTTAACCACGGCGTCCTGAGCCGGCTTGGCAGACGTCTTGCCCGAGGCGTTAGTCGAGGCGTTGGCCGGGGCAACGGCAGTCACCCTGGGAGTCAGCGGCATGGCTGGCGCGGCCGCCGGGGCAAGCTCGGGGTGTTGCTGATACAACTCCTCCAGGCGGAGGCCGGCTTCCGAGCTGAGCAAAGTGCCGCGCGTGCGGGCCACGTCTTCGAAGTAGTTGCGGGCCATTTCCATCATGTTCTGGGCTGCGTAAAGGCGCGCCAGCGAAAACCTGGCCTGAAGGGCGGCCGGGTCGTTAGGGTGTTGGTCAATCAAGCTCTTATAGGCGGTCCTGGCCTCGGTTGATTTGTGCTGGGCATCCAGGCACGAGGCAATGCCCAGGAGCGCCGAGGTCTCCAGCGGGCTCCGGTGATGCTCCCGCACGAACCTCTCGAACTGGGCCTTGGCCTCGTCGTACTTGCCCGCCGTGAACAGATCGCCCGCCCCCAGGAGCATCGCCTCAACCCCGGCCTCATACCCGGGATACAGGCGGGCCACCTTCAGAAACCCCTCCGTCGTTTCCGGCCGCGTTGCCCCTCCTGCCATCAAGTCCTTCACGAAGACTTCCGACAGGGCCTCTCCGGCCTTGACTTCCTGTTCTGCGTGGCGCCAAATGAAGAACCAAATGACCAAGCCCAGCGTGACCGTGATGGCTGCGCCCCACGCGGCTTGTTTCTTGTTGGTTTCAACCCAAGCCCACATCTTGAGCAAACTGGCCGATGACGTTGCTTCATCCATATATCGGGCCGAGAATGTCCCAGTCCCGCCCCCAAAACGCAAGCCAATTGTGGTGGAGCCAATTGTGGTGGAGCGGCCTTAGAATTCCAACGGCACACGGACCACCATGCCGCCCATGATATCGCCGAGCTTGAAATCCTTCTTCGGACTGTCCGGGTGCCGGTTGTGGCACTGGACACAGGCAGGCACGATGGCGCGCTCGGCATAGACCGCCGTGAAATAGCGCCGGCCGCCTAACGACTCCTCGCTGTAATAATTGGAGTCGGCATGGTCGAGCAGATACTGGAGGCCGGCCTTTTCGGTGGGGGTCTCGGGAGCGTCCTTTGAATTGATAGGCCAGATGGAGCGCAGGACATAGTGAAATTCGGCGCCCTTCTGCTGAACGGACTCCGAGGCCAGGCGCAGCATCTGCTCGGGCAAAGGAGGAAACCCGTTGGTCTTCCACGCCTCCGGGGCGTTGGCCGGCTTCGCCTCGGTCAGGCGCTGAACTACGTGCCGAGCATAAGCCTCGCGGTCGGCCGCTATCACGGCATGGAGGGCGTCAGCCATCTCCTGCGGTTTGAAAGTCACCGCCGGTTGGCTCGCCTCAGGCCCTTGGAGCGGCTCCCGGCGGCAGCTCGCCCCGGCCAAAACAATGCAGGCGGCCAGCAAGCCCTTTCCAAGTCGGACCCCGGTTCGATTGCTCTTCATCAACGGGGCCATTGAACACCTCTTTCCGTTCCGCTGTCCAGCCGAACCCGGCGGGAGCGGGGGCACGCTGCTCCTTACACGGATCTGCGATGGCGTGTGCGCGACCCCTTCTCGAAATCCCAAGCTCGCTACGGTCAGGCCGTTCATCCCGGAGGGATGAAAGGGGGTAGCCGGGGGTCGAAGCCAGGCGAGACCCCCGGAACGACGGCGTGGATGGCCTGCACCCCGGAGGGGTGCCCTGGAGTTTGGCAAAAGTTATGGGGGTTTGGTTTGCATTTTCTGGGGCCGTTAATCAATTTTCAATTTCGCATCTGATTTAGATCTACTTGCGCCGCCTGCTGCTGGAGTAAGCGGATGAGGTCGCG
>Ga0326727_10028495_pt1 | contig 10147 bp, 8 predicted proteins | sample MB2enrmetagenome_FD_207643 | JGI IMG/M metagenome (GOLD analysis project Ga0326727, IMG submission 207643) | Lab enriched peat soil microbial communities from McLean, Ithaca, NY, United States - MB29MY | ecosystem: Environmental > Terrestrial > Soil > Wetlands > Peat | place: USA: New York...
AGCGCCGGCAGCGGCTTGTTCGGTACCTTATGCTCCGGATCTTTCTTCTCCGGCAGCGCCGGCTTGCTTAACTCCTCAAATCTTCGCATAAGTTCGGCTGTTTTACTCCTCCCGGGGGGCGCAGGCGCGTTCCCGGGCTTCGCGGGCATGGGCTGCCCCTCAAATCTTCGTACAAGTTCGGCTGTTTTACTCCTCCCGGGCGACGCGGGCGCATTCTCGGGCTTCGCGGGCATGGACTGCCCCTCAAATCTTCGTACAAGTTCGGACGTTCTGCTCCTCCCGGGCGGCGGCACAGTCTTCAACGAGGGATCTTCAACCAACTTTGATCTGTCAGTCTCGCTCAGCTTACCCGGTTGCACATGTTCCTGTACATCTTGCGGAACACTTACATCCTTTTGAACAGGTGCATGTTCGTCGGTCTGCTCTACAGAGTCTTTTTTTGTTGTATTTTCCAATTCTACTTTGTTTGGCATTACGAAGCCCTCCTCTCCTATTGCACTAGAACAAGATTTTTTTCTACAGCCTCTGTGCAGGTGATTTCCATGTTAACTGCCTTTTGCAGCAAGTCATAAGCATTGTCAACTGTTTCCATGATTATATCAAGCGTTACCCCGATATTCTTCATTACACCTTGCCTGTTAGTTTCAGTTTCCACGGTATAGGCATGGTTAAAGAATATCTGACGGCTGCTGTAATAGATTCCAAAGCTACCTAAAGTGATGAACTCATTCAGACGCATGATGATTTTCTCGACCTCGTGGATCGATGCCTGAGGAATGCTGTCGAAAATCATGCAGTAAAGCTGAAGCTGGCTGCTATCTGTTTTTAAATGTTCTACGGTGATCTCCATCGGAAGTTCGACCTGTCCGTCGCGAAGCACGGGAAAAATACACCTGAGTCTCGGTTGATCGTCGTTCTCATCGCCCAAATCCAGCTGTGTGTCAGAAGCAAACTGACAAAGCAACTCCTCAAGGGTTTCCAAAAAATTCGTCTCCCATTGCTCGGTCATAACAACTACCCCTTTTCTAGTTTTTTAATAAAATCCCTAAATACCCGAAGTCCTCTTTACTTAGTATTTTGCCGTATTTCTCCAAATTAAGTTTCACTGCCTCAACTATGTGGCGGTTGGCCAGTCCTGTATGCTCAGACGCAGCTATGTATGCCGCATTCGTAATAATCTCTTTAATGTTGCTGCCTGAAAGCTCAAACTTCTCTGCGAAGAATTCAAAATCTATCTCCTCTTCAAGGACTGCCCTCTTGGGAATGATCTTTTTCCATAGCTTGAGCCTAATCTCAGGAATAGGAAATACGAAATTTATCATAAATTTGATACGCCGCTTGAAGGCGTCGTCAATATTGTTGACATAGTTTGTCGCAAGGATCGTGATACCCTCGTAGTCCTCCAGTTTTTGCAAAAGATGGGCCGTTTCCGCATTGGCGTTTCGATCATTGGCATCCTTAACCTCAGATCTCTTGGCGAAGAGAGCATCCGCCTCGTCGAAGAATAACAAGGCGTTGATATTCTTCGCCTTTGTAAAAAGACCGGAAATGTTCTTTTCCGTTTCGCCGATGTATTTGCTCACTAGCTGGGACAGGTCTATGCGGTAAAGGTCAAGCCCAAGCTCGTTTGCCATTACCTGCACCGCCATGGTCTTTCCTGTGCCCGGGGAGCCGAAGAACATAGCGCAAAGTCCCCTGCCGTAAGGCGTTTTCTCATAAAAGCCCCACTCCTCACCCACCACGTTGCGATATTTCATCTGATTGCAGATCATCTGCATCTGACGTTTCTGGTCCTCGTCGATGACCAGATCGTCCCATGTGAAAACGGCATTTATCAGGGTTGCGTACTTGCCCAGTTGATTTAAGGAGTGCTGCTTTACGCCCCTTAATATATCCCCTCGCTCAATCACGCTCCTGCCGTCACATGTTGCCAAATAACTTGCTGTATCGAGAACGTCCTTAATGGACTTTGGTGTCAGTATATATTGATTGGCGCAGAGAACAGTGTTGACCTCTGCGGCAAGATCAAAATCCTGAGAATGGTCATCCCACAGCACTATGCGCTCACCTACTGTGAGCATAGGAAGCTCCATACTCACAAAGTGGATATTGTGAGCGGTCAGTTCGTCCTCCTTGACCTTGGACAACCAAACAGCGAACCAAAATTCTTTTTCGATATATTCGATGGTGGTGACAAGTCGCATATCACGGGTCCTGCCCTCACCCTGCTTATCATCTAAACTCTCATCCTGGTCCATGTTTATAAAGCAGGGGATAGAGCCTGTGAGCATGTATTCAAGATAGATTTTGTCAAGCAGACGCCGAATGACGCTGTGCTGCTGCAGTTTCAGCTTCGAATAGTCGGCAAAAATCAGGTTAAAGCCCAGAGCCTGAGCTGCGTGCTTGAGCATATGCTTTTTGCCGATACCGTTTTGTCCGTAGAGATTCAAAACATTTCCTACCTGATCGGCGTTATGAAGAGTATCCTCGATATAGGTCTCTATCCGCTTGTATTCCTCATGTCGAATAACCATCCCATCCAGCCGCTCTGTCCTGTCGAAAAAAGTTGCTATGTCTGCCAGCTCATGATCGATTTGATTAATGCCACGGATAAATCCGCTGACTCGGCGACTGAGGACGATGTTGTCCGCCAAACCGGGCTCGCTACCGCTACCCGCAGCGCTCTCTGCAAGGAATCTGAAAAAGTTGCCCTCGCCTTTTATAGCACGGCCGATATGGTAGTCCTCAAGGTTGAAAAACATTTTGTATAAGGAAATGGCAAGCCCCTTAGTGGGTAGCTTTTCCTTTACATTGTTGTGGATGAAGGCATAAATGGACTCGTATTTTCTGTCGCTCGCGGATGAAAGAGACAAAAGCAACAAAAACCGCTCAAAATCGCTGAGACGAAACTTTTTAGAAAGCTGAATCACCCGGGGCGTGAAACCCGCTGTGGAAGAAGCCTTGAGCCTGCTTTCAATGTGGGCATAGGCCAGTTCAACCTGTCTTTTGCTTTCAGCCGAAACGCTTTTCGAGCGTTCGTCCAGACGATAGGCCAAAAGAGAATCAACGATCTCGGCGGGTGAAATAGACAGTCCGCGCAGATGAACGTCTGACACATTCAAAGGTGCGCTGCTCTCGTTCATGCCCTTGTAAGCGCAGGCGATATTTAGAATAATGTCCAGAACGGCTAGCAGATCAGTCAAATGCTCTTTGTCATTGCCGTAAGACGTACGTTCACGCTGAATATCAAAATAGCTGGAATACAACTCTTCCACTAGCATAGAAATCCCCCAAAGCATAAAATGTATCAAAACTATTTTCATTTTACTCCTGTTTTATATACATTTTTATAATACAATTTGAGAGCCAAAGTAGGAAATATTTTTTCCTTTGTCAAAATTCCCACTATTAATCGGCCATTACAGAGCGTGGAGGTATGACAGTATCCGATTCTTCAACGCAAATTCACGACTCAGTCGCGCCACTTCCGAACGAACCTCTGGTGACCAGTAAGCGCATTTACTGGCAGTGACCTTGAGGTCATTCTACGATCACAGCAAATTAATACACTCGTCCTAACCAGTATCGCAACGAGCGGTGTTATCCTCTCAACTCTGCGCGAGGCCGCTGATAAGGATTACGGACTAGTCGTTCTTTCTGACGCTTGTCTTGATGGTGACCCAGAAGTTCATAGCGTATTATTGGATAAGGTATTTTCTCGCCAAGCAGATGTAATGACCGTGGATGAGTGGGCTGTAAACTCTTACTTTGAAGAGGACATAGTGGACTTGTTGCAGATTTGTGTTATTATAAATAACCCTGTAATAGCAGGGGATTCAGAGCTTTTTGTCTCCACTATAATTCTGGTCAAAACGCCGTGTGCCCAAGACGAGAGTTTAAAGATTAGGTTTTAAATCATATAGCTCAGTAGAATTTGTTCTGCCACCAAATCCACCAAATCCTTGATTTCCCGTTTGGTTTTTTGAAGAGGTAGAATCCTTCCATTCACTATCTGGAACAACCTTCCCATTTGCTTTAATCCAGCTCATAATTGCAGTATTTGAGTTACTTCCCATAGCACCTGCCATCATCCCCATTCCTCTACTCGTACCTCCTGTGACCATCGCATAGCGTATAGCTCCATCAGCAACTAATTGTTTAAACTGGTCTACAGTCAGTATTGGATCCGATCCCATAAACCCTCCAAGCGTCAATACAGGTTCACCAGTTTTAAGAATTAAATCTGAACCATAAGTCATGGCTGAAGGAACTTCAACAAGATATTTTTCACTTTTCCTGTTAGCTTCTAAAAATTTTATAAGCTTTGAGTTGTCAGTTACTATCGAATTGCCTCTTTGTCTACTTGAAAAAAGCTCCAATCCAGCAGAAGGACTACTGCCATTCATTGGGTGAAACATTGGGGTAAATGACCAAACCGTTGGAGCTATTAAAAGTCCCATGAAAGCTATACTTATTAGTATTCTATTCAGTTTCTTGTCTTTACTATCATTTTGCATAGCTTGATTAGTTTCAGTATTTCCTCGACCTGGAATATTAGCTAGAACTAGAATCATCGAAAAAGCAATGCCTAAAAGCCCAGTTATTAACATTACAATCTTATAACCATTTGATGTACTATAGTTATACGACAGAATTAGAATCTCAACAAGCCCATTTACAATAAACGACATTGGTAAAATCCATATCTTCCATTCACCTTCTTTGAAAAGCTTCCACATAGCTGTTAATCCAATTCCGACCAAAGCTGCAATAGAAGGTGCCATTGTGGTCAAATAATAGGTATGAGTAATATTCTTTGAAAAACTAAAGTATATAAACTCAGGCAATAGCCACATGGACCATAATAGCAAGGATAGTTTTCTTTTGTTATCAAATGGAAACTTAAATTTTTCTTCTTTTGCTGCGACGATGAACCCAATGAGAGCAAAGGGTAAGAACCAACCTATTTGATCGGACATATTATTTTTAGAAAATAATCTCAGGATACTAGGCGTTGAAGTCGCCCCAACACCATATCGTCCCAATTGTGCCGCAGTAGGAACTTGATCTGTTCCCGTCTGCGGCTTTGTTATGCTTGATCTATCTCTTAACGCCCCTTGCTGACTTTGACCTCTACCTATATTTCTGCCACCTATGCCAATTCTCTGTAATCCATTGTGGCCTATTATAAGTTCCATAACTGAATTATTAGTACTACTACCTATAAAAGGCCTGTCACTTGCAGGTACTAAATCTGTAATGACAGCCCAAGATAGTGATACTGCTAAAAGAACAACTGTACCTACAACAAGATGTTTCATTCTTTTTTTAAAGGGTAGAGCGGCTGAAAGAAGATAAGTTATATATAGGGCGGGAGCAACCATATAGGCTTCTACCATTTTAATATTAAACCCTATACCTACAAGGACTAAACTTAAGATCAGGTATTTAAATTTTCCTTTCTCCGCCGCTATAAATAGAGCCCAACATGCAAGCAGTAACGATAAAACAAGTAAATTATCGATCGTATTGTTTCTGCTTGATGCTACAAATATAGGAGTTACCGCAAGACATAGTGCTGCAATTAGTCCTGAGGCGCTTCCAAAAGACCTTTTGACAAGATAATAGATAACCCAAACTGAAATTACTCCCGCAAGAGCTTGTGGAAGAATTATACTCCATCCGCTAAAACCGAATAGTTTTGCGGATATAGTTTGTATCCAGAAACCTAACGGCGGTTTATCAATAGTTACAAATCCAGCTGGGTCAAAAGATGCAAAGAAGAAATTTTTAAAGTTCATCATCATGCTTTTGACACCGGCAGCATAAAAAGTATTAGCATACCCTTCTATACCAATATTGGCAAAGTTCAATACTGCAGAGAGCATTAAAATTAATGATAGTAAAAAGGTTTCCCTTTTGGATTTTATTTCTTCCCTCAATATTCTCGACCTTCCTCTTCAGTGAAATATCAATAGCTATAACGCACCGATTGGAGCTCCTTTCATACTGCCGCCCTTCTCGACCGATTCTTGCCTAGTTGCTTTTTAAGCACTTGCTGCATATATTCGATCAGCTGAGGTTGCAGCTCTTCGCGCTGCAGCCCCATTTCAATGATCGCTTTCATGTAGCCAAACTTATCTCCTATATCATAGCGGTCTCCCTTTAACTCCAGCCCGAGCAAGCCTTCCTCTTTGCAAACTTCTCGCAGGGCATCCGTCAGCTGATATTCATTCCCCGCTCCTCTTTCCTGAGTTTTCAGATAAGTGAAAATGGATGGCTTTAGGAGATACCTGCCCATGATTGCTATATTAGATGGCGCATTGACCGGATTGGGCTTTTCAAGCATATCCCTTACTTGCAAAATCTTGTTATGCTGTGTCACAGCCGATATAATTCCATATTTGCTCACCTCTGACGGAGGCACCGTTTGGACGCCAACAACGGTTGTATCATACGTTTCAAAAACGTTGATTAGCTGCTTTAAGGCGGGAGGGTCGGAAACCATAATATCGTCTCCAAGAAGTACCGCAAACGGTTCGTCACCAATAAATTGCTCTGCACAAAGAATGGCGTGCCCCAAACCGAGTGGTTCCCTTTGGCGGATATAATGAATATTAGCCAGATTGCTGATGTTTTGAATCTCAAGTAGCAAATCGGCTTTTCCTTTTTCCAAAAGCATTTGTTCGAGTTCTACGGACTTGTCAAAATGATCTTCAATAGATTTTTTGTTTCTGCCTGTTACAATGAGTATGCTCTCGATTCCTGACCGAACTGCTTCTTCTACAATATATTGGATAGCCGGTTTATCAACGATGGGCAGCATCTCTTTTGGTTGTGCTTTTGTCGCCGGCAGAAATCTCGTACCTAAACCTGCTGCAGGAATAACGGCTTTTCTTATTTTCATATTGTATTATCTCTCCAGTTCTATAATAATTAGACTAAATTAAAGACCCATAGACGGCTTCCTACAAAATTAAGCACAAGGCCTCCTGCTATAGCAACTAATTTACAAATAAGCATTGGCCAGGCCAGGTAATTGTAAACTTCCACCATCAAGAAATACGTGATCATCAATGTCAAAAAATTTAGCAACAGGAATTTAATTAATTGTCCCGAGGTATGGCCGCCTTGCTTGAAGGTCCATGTTCTGTTCAAGAGAAAACTGTTTAATCCGCCGCAGGTATAAGATACACTATGTGCCACAAGTAGGGAAAAACCCCAAGATGAGAGAACCGCAAATATAACTAAATCAATCCCTGTATTGACTGCGCCAACCGTGCAGAACTTTATGAACTCAAGAGGACTTTTTGTTATATTAGCTAACATGCTTCACTTTCCGTTCTTTTTTCTTCATCCCGCAGCATTCGCTCACAATATATAAGGGACGATCTCTTGTTTCGTCGTAAATACGTCCGATATACTCTCCGATAATCCCCATCATAGTCAAGAGAACTCCGGTCAACACCAGTTGCAAAGCTATGACCAAATTCCACCCTGTGATCACGGACGCGGTAGATAGTTTCAAAAGCAACATGCCAGCCAAGGAGATCAATCCGCAAAAGATAAGCACGCCTCCTGCATAGCTGGCCATTTTGATAGGTTTAAAGGAAAAGGAAGTAAGGCCGTCCAAACTTAGCTTGATCATCTTTTTCAGTGGATACTTAGTTTCTCCAGCCAGTCGTTCATCCCTTTCATACTCAACCGCAGTTTGCCTGAACCCCACCCAACTCACCAAACCGCGAACATAACGATTTTTCTCGGGTAGCCGTTTCAGTTCCTCGCACACCCTTCGGTCTAGCAAACGGAAATCGCCAGTATCTGTAGGAATATCAAGATCCGTCGAAGCCTTCAGAATTCGGTAAAATAAACGGGCGGTTTGCTTCTTGAAAAATGTTTCTCCCTTCCGCTTAGTTCTTTTGGCGTAAACGACGTCAAATCCTTCTTTCCACTTCGCAATCATCTCCAAAATCAGCTCAGGTGGATCCTGTAAATCGGCGTCAATCACAACGACCGCTGCACCTAACGCGTAGTCCATCCCAGCCGTAATGGCTATTTGATGACCGAAATTACGAGAAAATGTTATGAGTTTCACAGCGTCATCCTGATCACTGAAATCCTTGATAATAGAAGTCGTACGATCATAGCTACCATCATTCACAAAAATTAACTCATAAAGCTCCTTTGTTGAATCCATCACCTGCTTCAAACGCCTATAAGTTTGGTCAATGACAGCTTCTTCATTATAGACGGGAATGATTATGGAATAGCGAATGTCTGCGTTCATACTCTTGCCTCCTACTCTTAAAATTATTTCAGCGCAATATTAACAATTCTTAGTTCAATTTTATCCAACTAATAGACAATAATACAGGCTAGAAATACCATTTGCTACGACCAATGTTGGCGCATATGAAGCGAATACGGAGCAAATATCACATTCTTGTCAACAGATCCTATAATTATTTTACTTAAAAATCTTTTTCCAACTTCACAGTTACCACTTAAAGCTAATTATAGAATAAGCCTGTTACAGTTCCGTGACCTTTATATGGAGAATATGTGAAGGATTATATACAGAAATAAGAGAATCAAAAAAAGACCCACCACCGTTTTCGATGAGAGCCAAATGCGCAGGACCGATTCTCGTATAAGTCGTGCCTACCGCACGAGAAAACTTTATTAGTAACAACGCCCTCCGGAGCTGCCATTTGTACTTGGAACTTATTTCTGTTCATTTTTATAACCCTTCTCTTTAGTGTTGTATATAATCCCGTCTACCGGGTAGATTATTCAGCATGCAACCTGAATAATCTTAATGGAAAAATAGTAAGGATGTTTTGCATGGAAGCAATTTTAACTTATCTTGGACAATTCGTTGTACATATGATTTCGTCTTTGGGTTATGTTGGTGTTTTCTTTGCAATGGCGATAGAGAGTGCCTGTATACCGTTGCCCAGTGAAATTATTTTGCCATTTACTGGTTATATGGTGTTTGGTGGTCATTTCGGATTTTGGCAAGCCATCATCGCTGCAACCCTAGGAAACCTCTTTGGTGCACTTGTCGTATATTTTGTTGGTGTGTGGGGAGGGCGTCCATTCTTGAAGCGGTATGGACGTTATTTTTTTATTAATGAACGAGAATTGGCTTGGACGGAACGTCTATTCGAACGCCATGGGGAATTGACGGTTTTTTTCGGGCGAATATTGCCAGTAGTACGTACTTTTATTTCTCTCCCAGCTGGTATAGCCCGAATGAACCCTCTGAAAATGTCCGCTTACACGGTAATCGGTTCATTCCTCTGGTGTACTCTATTAATTTTTGTAGGCCAAAAATTAGGACAAAATTGGGATTCACTTAAACCTTATTTCCATCGAGCAGACATCGTCGTTGGGGGTGCTATTCTTTTTATGCTTATTTATATGATGTGGAAACGGCGCACATAAACATTCATCTTGATGCCATGTTAATAGTTTGAGGATTTAATTCCCTTAATATTGGATCAACGCTTGTACATTAGCCCCCCAAACAGGATATTTATATCTCATATTTACCCATGGAAATAAGTTTTCGAATCTACTCTCCACTACTTTGCATACATAGTCTCAAAATCTGCTTGGCTTGTTAGAGTTCACTGGAATCACTCGTTAAAAGTAATTCTGGGTAAACGCATCATAACTGCCATTGGCACTGCCCACGATAACAACGGAATCGGTGACGATCATCTTGGCACAACTGAACAACTCAGTTATTCTTATGATATTAACACAAATATTGCGGGAAAATTTGTCTGCAAAATGCATGATTAATTACCAGTGTTTTAACACAAACTAATTTCCGAAAGATATCTATTCAAAAATTATTCGGAGGTCGAGTATGGCGAAACAACAACAGGAATTTAATCCAATTTTCAGCGTAATGGGCTTAAATAGCCTATATCAATATTGCAGCAGATCTAAAAATTCTGGTTAATTTTGTCCTAGGCAGTCTACCAAGACTTTCCGACATATGCCTTATATGATTTTTATAAGCAAAATAGTATCGAGAAGTTCCATTATTTGGTTTTAAGGTGGATGAATGGATTGAAAAAGCGCCTACTAGCTATTTTTGCCGCGTTTATCTTGTTTAGTTTAACCATCGTATATA
>Ga0326727_10028496_pt1 | contig 10147 bp, 8 predicted proteins | sample MB2enrmetagenome_FD_207643 | JGI IMG/M metagenome (GOLD analysis project Ga0326727, IMG submission 207643) | Lab enriched peat soil microbial communities from McLean, Ithaca, NY, United States - MB29MY | ecosystem: Environmental > Terrestrial > Soil > Wetlands > Peat | place: USA: New York...
CATCAATGCTGAACTTGACATGTCCATTTACCTTGTTATGGGCGCGTGATACCAAATAACGATCTCCATACGAATTATGAAGCATGGACGAAAAATCCTCTGAAAACCCAATATCTCCAACCGCTAATTGAACACTATATTGCCTCATCAGCTGATCAATTAACCCCTTCTTGCTTTCAGTATCATTGCGCTTGAACTTGGTGCAAAACTCAATTGACAATCTACCAGCATCTTTCGCCGTTAGTATTACTGCCGTGCTATATGATTGACCTCGGTTTATCAGCTTTTCTGGATTAGCCATTTGCTCCAAATCTGCCCTAGCTCCATAGTCAATGCCCATTACAACTAACTGGTTTCTGTCATCTTCATTGCTAGGATCAATTCTTGCCCTAAACTTACGACCAACATCTGCACAATTCTCCCTAATCTCTTCCTGCGTGATTGGACTAGAATCACCCTGGAAAAACTCACCAAGCACCTCGTTCATAAAAGTTCGTTCGGTATTTAGTGGGTGGATGCCTGGCATTTCGTTTATGATGTCTTCGCGGGTAAACATTGGCATATAGATCTGGCTTACATGGAAACCAATCATTTTACAATCTGGATCATTAGGGTCTTTTATCGAAACCCATTTGCCGCGCTCTTGCGCCTCCAATTTGTTTTGTTCATGTCCGCATTTAGGACATTTGACAACCATACCATATATCCAAATACTCTTCCAATCGTCACTTCCTGGCGTATATAGGGGAAAATGTTCTCTACATTGCTCGCACCCCAAATAAAAATACTGTTGCGATGAACAGAGCCATAACTTATGAAAATCAGATCCTTTACCGCGTGGGGTTCCAACATAAACCTGAACTCCCTTTGATGGTGGGCCATATTTAGCAGTTGTTAGGATTTTTAGCGCATTCCCAATGGCATGAGAGGTGGTTTTCTGAACTTCGTCAAACGCCATTATATCAGCCGAACGTCCCATTATCCGGTCAGCATCAAGCCCAGTAGACTCTACCCACAAATGGTTTCCTCCTGAAAATTGCTTGAAATGCAACGAATCATTTGTAGCGGTTGTTTGGTCTAGCAAAACCTGCATACAAGATTTAGGCTTCGATGATGACTTCTTATCAGATTGCACTTCGGCTGGAACGGCAGAAGAGATCATTTGATTTAGCTTGGTCTTGGAATATGCGGCGGCTAATTCTAAATGCGGAAATGCATGAATCATCCTTACTGGCGGATTGCCTCCATTACCAAAAATACCCGCCCCCATAAAATACATCTCTAATACGCTGAGCAATGTAGTATTATGAGTTGGTATGAACGATTTTGATGCCAAATATAAATTGGATGGCGAATTAACTGATATGCATTTGGTTGGAATAGTTGGAACCTCAATGCAGCTAACAATGTATCTATATGGTGTTTTGGCGGCAGGGGTTCGTATAGAATGATTTTCGTTTATGGTTGAAAAGACTTCTTTTGTAGTTCTTATTTTAGCTTCGCTTGCCTTTTCAGTGCATGTTAGCCATTGATGATCTTCTCCTGCAATAATTTTGCTGCCATCATCGAATGTTAGTTCATAGCACTTATGGTCAGTAAATATAGGCGAAACCCAAGTAATATCACAAGTGTCGCCATTCTCATCGAATACTTTATCCCCAACCTGCAAATCAGCCATAATTTTCCAGCCGTTTGGAGTGGGAATTGGTGTATCAATAGCTAAATCTTTCCCTACTTGACGTCCAGCCACAATTATTAGCGGTTTAGCTGTTGGTTCAAGGGCCTTTATCCCCATATACCTATATATGTCGGCAAAAGGTTTATACCCATTTCCATGCACCCTAAATGGCTTTCCGTCTAGCGTTAGATGGTTTTCCGCCCAATATACCGGATCAACATTGAGCAAATCGTTCTTCAATTTGTTGAATAGGTCTTTACTCTCTTCGCTTCCTACTGACATGAGTTAGATCTTTGCTGGTTGAAGCGCGGAAAATGCATCGGTATTTGACGAATCAATCTCGCTATCATTCGTGTCATATCCGCCAAGATTGGATTCATTACCATTGTTAGAAACGCTTTTGCTCTTCTCTTTTAGGTTCAGATCACTTACGAGTAGCATGAGTTTATCCTCATCCCAATCTTTTGCATCCGAAACATCGCCATGATGAATATTCCTAACGCGTTCTATAATCGTTGGTATTGGAAGGTTTCCATGGCTATCACGAATGCAGTTCTCGAAGGTCTTTTGGATTGCTGGACACTTTTTGATGACTATGGGGATGCGCTTGTCAATGACTTGGTTTTGATCTGCTGATGCATTTTTAGTCACCGCTCCGTCATTTGATTCCGATTGCTCGGCTTGTTTCTTTACCTTATCAAGATATGAGGTGAGACCGCTACGAGATTTCATATCCTCAACTGCCGCTTCAACCGTAGAATGCTTCGATTTCTGATTCATTATCGAATACATCTGATCATAAATCGATTGTTGCACTGCTGGCTGAACGGCGTCTTTTTGCAGGCTTTTCTCGAATTGACGAAGCCAATGATCTTCGCTCTCACCATCATCGGAAGTTCGGCTAATTACTGGTTGGGCTCTCGTGTATTTTGACATGGTAGTATTTGTTATCCTTTGTATGCGCTCATCCAATCACCTTCCCCATTCGCAACATCCTGATCTTCATCTGGCTCATAATAACGATCCTCGCGAAGTGGGTAGCCCATGTCCTCAAGCAATTGCCTAACGCAAGCTTGTTCTCGCTTATTTAGGCCATATTCCTTTACTTGGTGATGGTAAATATCTCGCAAATCATGCCCTGCCGAAACAACACCATTTATGCATGTTCTAGCTATCCTAGCGGTCAATAGATCGGCAACTATCATTACGCCGCCCACTCCCATAATCTTCTGGGCCTCTTTTACGAGCATATCCCTATTTTCAACTTCGGCGCTCTTCTTTGATCGCTTTGTCTTCTTGACCTTCTTGACCTTATCAAGCCGATCGTTTAGGCGGGAAACGCCATCATCAATCATTGCCCTAACCTTTTCGATCTGATTGGCATCAAGCAAGCCATCCAAATCCATTCGCATTGCTCTGGAAATCTCTCCGTCAAGCTTATCAAGATATGAAACGGCTCGTTCAAGTCCTGCCGTATCTTGCCCTGAATGCTTGGGAACATTATCCAAGCGATCCTTTACCCAAACAATGAACCCTGTTGGCCCATGAGCTTCCCAGTCCCATTTAGGATCCTTCTTGCTCTTCTTGGCGTCATTGGCATCTTCTTCTGCTTTGGGGCCACCCTCATCATGAACTTCTATTTCAGGCTCTGGATCCTTGGAACCAGGTGCGCCAGGTATCTCTTCAATGACGATTTCGATTTCGCCTGGTTCAGAAACTTCCATATGTTCTTCTGGATTTTCTTTCACCTCTATCATAGGGATAGGGCCAGGAATTGGCTGATCTGGGTGCGTCCCATAATCACTGTCATGTTCGCTAACCTCCAACGGAACAACTGACATTGGCGTTTCACTATTGCCCTGCGAAGAAGGATCGATGACCATTAGCTGTGCTTCTGACTTTTTCAACGACATTTCGATATACCTCTAAATCATGTCCAATTATGCATGCAAAATCAAATGTTCCACTTGTCTTCGTACATAGTTATCCCAACATCTGATGTCCCGTAATATGGATTTATATTCCTTGGAACACCCAAATCACCATCGGGTAAATCCACTCCATCGGGCAACCCATATAATCCGTGCGTTGGCGCTGGATTGAGATACTTGTCTATCAACTCCTCTAACCTATAATTGGTGGCTAGCTCGCCTTCCCCAGTTTCATAGCATCTTCCCGATAGATCCTCATTACCATCCGAATAATCCCTGCCGAAATCAAGTTCTTCTGGCTTTTTATCTCCGAAATCATTTTGCGGCAAATATTTGTCCATCAATCCGCCTAATTGAGCGGAATATGGGTAGGTATCAAAATCGCCAATATTTGTTTGGCTTGGCAATATGCTAGTGTCGAACGGAGGGCCAGCTGGCCCTAGATTGCGTGGAGTTTCGTGTTCTTCTGAATTATTGCCAATTATAGAGCCCGATTCGATATCGTCATATGGGAAATCAAGCTTGTTTTCGTCGCCTAGAAAATCCTTGACGCTATCGTATTTGTCCATGTTTTCGTATAGGCCTTTGCCATAATCGAAATTGCGTTGGCTGTTTTTGGCCATTCTATTTTTACATGCACTACAAGAATCGACATAACTCACTTCTTTGTCGCAGCGAATACATCGACATTGGGCTGTCGTTGAGCCGCAATTTCGACATAATACCTTGAAGTGGTCTCCGTGGGCATTCTTTATTAGCTCATTCAGCAATTCGGCGCGGATCTTCATTCTCTTTTCGCGTTCTTTGTAGTTGTCTTCGGTGATATACGAATCGTCGGCTACATATTTCCCACGCAAAAACTTACGAGTCTCTTCCAAATATTCCTTGATACTGCCATAATCCATAACCGAGTGCCATCCCACTCCTGGACTATGAACTGGCTTGCCATCAACGCCTTCCGTGTAATACAAGTCGTAGTTGCGATAGAACGGCTCTACAAAACGCGGCTGGACTGTAATTGCATCATCCGCCTTGTATTTCGTCTTGCCTGGCGATGGCTCATTTGCTCCGCCTCCGCCTTGGAAATATGCCACCTTCGTTCGGTTCATATAATATGGCTTAACCTTTTCAGTAATTGGAATATAGCCCCATATCCCCATTTTCGATATCAGCGCGCTAGCCCTATCAGCATCATTCTCAAATGCCTTATTTACCTTCTCGACTAAAACCTTATTGGTGGATATTCTGACCGACTGCGGGTTCTTTTTGACGAAATCAATGATTGCCGGATCAATATCGAAATCCAATTTGGTAGCCAAGTAGATAGACCTAATCACCCTATTCTTATTAGTCGTTAGGGTTATTTCTGGGGCCAAACATGTTCTGATAGTTCGATCTTTGATGTCCTTAAAGCCGCGACATGTAGGATCGGTTAGCTGTTTTAGGTCTAGCGATAGCAGTAGTGCATTGCATGTGAAATCCCTTGAAAACATCTCTTTTTGGATATCCGTTGGGTTTTTTATGCCGCGATCCATTAACAGCTTATCAATGTTAGGAGCGTTGAAGTTGGAGGAAAAATCCATCTTGAATGAACCGAAATTGATGGAACTATGACCGTCAGTAGCTATAACCCGATTCAACTTGTATTTCTTGCGCAATTCGATGTATAGTTCCTGGCTTAAGTAATCAATTTCTGCCGTTCCATTTGTTAGATCAAGATCCTCTATATTTTCAAGGTGCCCAAGATATCTATCCCTTGGCGTTCCTCCGCATATCGAAATTGGAGCTACGCCAATCCTCTCCTGAACTTCCCTCATTTTTGATAGCAGTTCGCGGAGTTTCATTTAATGCCTTATGCTGCTGGTGGGCGTGGAGGAGCTGCCGCAGGTTGGGCTGGTAATTTAGCAGGTGGCGCAGCAGGCTTTTTACCTCCCAAATCCTCTTCTATCTCTACTTCGGGCGCATTTTCCTTACCAGCGCCGGCATCAAACTCGGCAGCCTCTTGTTCCTTGCGCTGTTGCTTTCGACGTTTTTCCTTTTCGGCATCCTGTTGGAGTTTGCTCTTTATGCCAGCCATATCGGGCGAATCAACTTCCCTCTCATTGATGTTTATGGGTGCCCCACTAATAGATCCACGAAGCTGTGAAAGAACTGCCTCAATACGAGTTGAACAATAGTTATTAGCGTCTAATGACTTCTGCAACATCTCTCCAATCGTATTGAAATACGACGATAGGCCTTTACCCTTCAACATGAGGTCTATGCGCGCTATTCTGCTAGGTATTTCTCTTTGTCGGAAAATACCTGCCACCATATCTATTTCGTTTATGATCTCATCAATAGTTATGCTCTTGAAAACATCATCTATTTTGCGATCTATGTCCACTGATTTTGCAGCATTTCCCTTTGCTGGAACGGACGCATCGTCTTCGCTTACTTCTAACGGACTTTCGTTAGATACTTCTAGCGGGCTTTCGCCTACTTCGAGTGGCTCATTATCTGGTTTTCTTCGCTCGTCTTTTTTAGGGATGACATTAGTTGGCTTTGGTTTAGTGGCTGGTGGCGAAGTAGTGATTTTATCTTCCTCTGCCGGAATGACTTGACCTTCTACTACCATCAAATAATCTTCCGAGGCTTCTATTTCGGTATTGTCTTGCACCTCTAAATTGTCATCCGACGATTCGCTTTTATCATGCATCGTTGTTATATTGCCAGTTTCCATGTTTTCTAGGAAGCCCTGAATGCCTTCTGGAACTGTTGATGCGGCGGGCATTGGTGATGGCGGGCCAAGACTAGTAGTTGGCTGTGCCTTATTTGGATCTGTCATCCCGTCTATGTTTGTCGGTGAGTTTTCGTTAGGCCCTACTTCTGGAACTCCTGTGCCAGCTGGGGCATTTTGCGGCATTCCTGGCCCCATTGATGGCAATCCTCCTGGTGCTCCTGGATGTAGTGGTGCGTTCGGCAATTCTGGTGGAACGGCTGGTGGCAGCGTTTTTATTGGGCCAGGTTTCCCCATTCCATCTGGCGGAGGGTTATTTGCCTGCGAGGTGGAATATAGTAGTTCAGCCGCTTTTACGAAACCATTGCGATGAAGAATGTTGGCCTCACGAACTATCATGTCATCGTAAAGACGAGTAGAGGTTGATAGCTTATTGACTAGTTGTATCTTCTTTTTGAGCTGATAAATTGCCTCCATCAACGCTTCTAATTCAGGGCCAGCTAACATTTGACCATCAGGAGCGCGCATTAGCTTTTCTGCTGAATCTAGGCGACCTATGATCTTGTTTCGTTGACGCTCAATAACCTGCCTCTTTTCGGAATTGATAGTTGATTCCTCTCTTGCGAAATCAATATCTTTGCCGGAAACTGGTTTAGGCTCCTCTTTTACTGGGTCTGGATTTATTTTCAGGAAGTAGCCTGGAGCGCCGTTTTCATACCATAATTGTGCCATTTTGTATTTCAAGTGATTTGCCCCTTCATAAAAACGAAGCCAGTTTAGGAAATCGAAGGTTTCGGTGATTTTCCAGCCATTTGTTGCTTGCCTGATACTTGCCACCCGACTATGACCAGACTTTTCCATTTGATATATGGATTGAACTGTCTTGACCCATTTTTGCAGATCGTATGGGCTGGGATAGCTCATGTATTGGTCGTAATTCGGATATGCCGTTTTGTTTCCCGATCCAATTGCCCTGTCGTAGTCAATAGAATGATCCTCGAAAAACTCATATAGCTTCTCGATATCATTAGGTAATATAGGGGAAGTGTTATTGGCCTTCGTCATTTAGCTTTTTGTTGATTGTTTCGTTGAGGATTTTTGTTTCGGCAATCTTCATTTCGGTTGTAGTTGTGGTGGGAAGTTCGGGCATTTTTAGCTTGGATATTCGCTCATTGAACATTTCGAGGAATAATAATGATGAGTCTATGTCTATTTGTGATAGCAAATCCCTTATTGTGTCCTGTAATGCCGAAATATGGAGATCTACTACTTGGTTAGTGACGCTAGCATTGATAATCTGATTTGCTTGGCTTTCTTTCCACTTGTAGTATTTGTCTAGTACATTACCGAACATCTCAGCATATTCGCAAAATAAACGGTCAATTTTGGTGTTAATGTTGTTAGGATCGCTCTGAATCTGATCAAATATTTGTGATAGACGAGTTTCGACATTAATCGCAAGTTTTGATATCATAGTATCAAGATTGAGTTCGTTGGACGCTAACTTGATCATGGCGTCCTCATAGGAGTGATTCTTCTTTATGGCCAATTCGATGCTATCGACCTCTTCGCCAGCTGTTATGGCTGTCTTGGTTTTTGATAGGTCTTGGAGTAGGTCTTGGTAGAAGTCAAGGTAGGTTGATTGGAAGGATTTTAAGGTAGATTCAGAAATAACGAATTTTTTTTCATTGATATTGGAGTACTTCGATTGCAACCACGCCGTAATATCGCAGGGCGGAACTCCAATACATAATTTCGAGATTAACTCGTCTTTGTCAGGATGTTCTAGAATCTTCTTGTATGATGGTTTTTGGCTCATTTATTTTCTTCATGTTCTTCCAGTCTAATTCCCAGATAGATACGATATTATAGCCAGCATTCTTGAACTCATTTTCCTTGTCTATAACTTTTTGGTACAATTCGCCAAATGTCTTTCCAGCCTTTTTATTCATATCCTTCGGATCAAATCTTAATGGGTTGCCATGCCAAAAGTCTCCGTCAATTACCACCAGCACAAGGCTGGTGGCTTGTATCTGAACCTTACGGTTCGACACATTGCAGTTCAGGAGAACTGCGTTCGGCATATTGACACAATGCCTGCTCTACCTTCTGTTTTTCAGCAGTAGAGATGAGGTGATTATTGCGAATATTTTTAGCAGCATTGATGTCGGCATGCTCACGATATCCACAACGGTTGCAAAAGTAATGCGAGCCTTTTCTGTTTTGTTTTTCTATCTCACCACAACATGAGCATTTTTGACTTGTATATCTTGCGTCTACCTTGACAACTTTCTTGCCAAGAGCTTCCGCCTTATATATCAACAATTGTTCCAATTGCCAAAACGCCCAATTGGATATCCACTTGTTCAATATTCTGCCTTTTGACTTTTGCTTTCTAATACCTTTTAGGTCTTCCAAAACAAAAATATCATACGGCATGTTTACCAGCATTTTGCTTATGTTATGATTGATATTCAGACTGAACCGCCTCTCGTATCCGCTTAACTTTTTCAGTTTGCGTTTTGCAGACCGAGTGCCTTTTGACTGAAGTTGCTTTTTCAGAAACAGTATTTCTCGTTTCACTTTTCTAATCAGATTGGAAGCATACCTAAAACCATCCGATGTTGAAATTATATTGTATAAGCCACGATCAATTCCCAAAACTCTATTATCACATTTTACAGCAGGCTGCGTAGCAGCCTTATTCTCAAAAATTAGGTTAGCCTTAAAACACCTATTGATTTTGTCATATCCAATTGTTGCCGCCTTAAACTTCCATCCAGAATATCTTTCGCTAAAAAACTTCGGCAATTTCACTTCTTGCTTGATACGTTTTCCTGACCAAGTTATCATGAGTATATTGTCTCGTAGTGCAACTGTTCGCTTGTCATATCTAACATGCGAAGTTGGTCTCTTGGTAGGTCGGAACTTAAACTTTACTGCCTTGACGCTTTCCAACGCAGTATCTCGTATTGACTGAATTATAGCCGATGGTATTGTTGGATACTCTTGACGAAACTTTTCGTATAGTTCCTTATGAGCCTTGTTTTTGTTATACGTTTTGCTGTCAAAACACCAATCGACATACCGATTAAAAATATCGGCACAAGTTTTTAGGTAGTCCAAAAACTCGGTAGGAGCCTCAATTTTTAATGATACAGTCCGCTGCATTTTCGTCCTCACATGTTATATAACCAGTTATTAGTAGTTTGTCAACAAAAACGGAGATTATTTTGAGAACATATAACGAAAACCACTGTATGCACGAAATTGCCTATCACCTAATATTTTGCACAAAATATCGCCATGCAGTTTTGGTCGGAGTAGTAGAGATGGAATTGAAGAAAATATTAGCCGAAACTTGCGAAGAGTATGGGTGGAAATTGGAGAAAATGGAAGTGATGTCCGATCATGTTCACCTGTTTGTTAGAAGTGATCATATGACAGCACCAGTAGAAATAGTCAAAACACTAAAATCAATTAGTGCTGTTCACCTATTCGCAACATTTCCTAAACTTAAAGGCAAGAAGTTTTGGGGAAGTGGATTATGGTCTAGATCAACATATTATGGGGCAGTTGGTCATGTTTCAGAGGATACCGTTAAGAAGTATATTGAGGATCAAAAATCGGTAGGCTAACTGCTTGCCAATTCATCCACCAGCACGAGGCTGGTGGTATTCTTGGCGAAGAGATCATAAAACTCATATATGGTATTCGTTTCTGGAACATAAGCATCTACAATATACGGTCTAGTCCTCTTAATTTTTAGTGGCTTTTGTCTAAATTTCTCAGGTATACCTATATAATCAAGCCACTCAG
>Ga0326727_10028497_pt1 | contig 10147 bp, 8 predicted proteins | sample MB2enrmetagenome_FD_207643 | JGI IMG/M metagenome (GOLD analysis project Ga0326727, IMG submission 207643) | Lab enriched peat soil microbial communities from McLean, Ithaca, NY, United States - MB29MY | ecosystem: Environmental > Terrestrial > Soil > Wetlands > Peat | place: USA: New York...
TGTGCCTAATTCCACCAGCATTAAGAGAACTGATGAAAAAACAACAAGCACTAGAAATGCAAAAAAAGGAAAAATTTTGCAAACTTTGAATTAACAAAAATACATCCGAATTCTCAGTTGAATCCGATGAATCAATAAAAGTATTTGACAAAACAATTGAAATTAACCCGCCGAATTAAACATCTTGAAAATCAAAGATTTATCGAAATCTTCTATAATTATAAAAGTCGGAGTGAAATGGGGAGTGTTTATGGATTGTAAGAATTCTATTTTATCTGCGGAAACAGATCCAGTTTGCAAAATGCAGGTTGATAAAAGAAAAGCAAAATTCACGAGTGAGTATAAGAGAAAGACGTACTATTTCTGCTCCCTTTTCTGTAAGAAGGAATTCGACGAGAAACTTATCGAATAACCGGGCTATGCAGATATCTATGGCATTATAATACCCTAGGGATTATTAAATAATATCAATTTTATAGAAGTATAGGAGAAGCATAAGGACTTATAAAAGCGAGCGCATATCGAAGGACAAGCTCGAGAAACTACTGGACGCTGCAAGGCTCGCGCCATCGGCCGGAAACTAGCAGAACTGGAAGTTCATTGTTGTCGAGAGCGAGAAAATAAAAAACCAGCTTGTACCGCTTCCAATAATCAAGCCTTCGTAGGTACCGCCTCACATGTCATCGCAGGCATTGGGGATCCAGCCAAAAAGTGGCACCAGGTCGACCTTGCCATCGTCCTTGGGCACATTGTCCTGGAAGCTGTAGATCTCGAATCTCGGCTTTGAGTTGATCCTTGAGTTTAATCAGCTCATTCTCGGAGCTCTCGTGTTCGAGAATTTCGGTGCGTAATGCCTGATTAGCTTTTTCCAACTCAGCTATCCGTTCCTGGACCCGAATCTCTGGTTCATTGGCACCCCGATAATCTGAAATAGCCATAACTCTCCAATTCTGCTTTAAACGACATTCTGCAGATGTACATAGGTGTAGATTCTAAATGTAGATTCATAATTTAATTATTTTTAATCAATTGAGAATCAACATCAGCAAGTTTACTCCAAACTGACTGACAAAAGTTTAGATTGCTCTTTAGAAGTAAAATCAGCAAGAATTTTCGTTAGTAGAAATTATTATTAAGAGATTTAAAACTCTCCAATAATCAAATGCATAAGAGCTTATCGAAATTCTCTTTATTACTACTGTAGGTATTAAAAAATAATTCTTACAATTGAAAAATTTCCCTACTATACCTTTAAATATCAAAAATCCAATGCACTGACACATATATTAAATAGAATATAATCAACTCCAAATAGATCTTATAGCATTCACAGCTCACGATCATTTCTTCAAAAGAGATTCACTGAAAGGAGTATTTCTATGTTAAACCCTGATAAATTTATTCCAAAAGCAGTTGAAGAAATCAGCCAGGAAATAAAAGGTAATAGAGCAATTATTGCACTCTCAGGCGGCGTGGACAGTTCTGTTTGTGCGGAGCTAGCTTACAGGGCTATCGGGGAAAGGCTGCAGCCGATCTATATTGACACAGGGCTCATGAGAGCAGGAGAAACAGAAAGTATAAAGCACATCTTCTCACACATGAATCTGGATATTGTGTATGCAAAGGATAGATTCCTTGAAGCCTTGAAAAATGTCACTGATCCTGAAGAAAAAAGGAATGTTATAGGCGAGACTTTCATCCGAGTGTTTGAAGAAGAAGCGAGGAAATTATCTGCTGATTATCTGATTCAGGGCACGATTTACCCTGATAGGATCGAGTCAGAAGGCGGTATAAAGTCCCATCACAATGTTGGAGGACTGCCTAAAGTGATGGACTTCAAGAAGATCGTTGAGCCTATAAAAGACCTTTACAAAGATGAGGTCAGGAAAGTTGCCTGGGCGCTCCAGCTGCCTGAAGAAATTTGTGAAAGGATGCCTTTCCCTGGCCCAGGTTTGGCTATACGGATTCTAGGAGAAGTTACAGAGGAGAAACTTGAGGTAGTAAGGGAAGCAAATCTTATAGTAGAAGAGGAACTTCTTGACAGGTTCTGCCCCTGGCAAACATTCGCTGCAGTGATTGGTAAGGGAACAGGAGTAAAAGGAGATATTCGCGCTTACGGCTGGATCGTTGCTGTAAGGGCTGTTGGGTCAAGAGATGGAATGACTGCAGAAGCTTTAGAACTTTCCTGGGATGCGCTCAAGCACCTAGAGGCCAGGATAACTTCCGAGATTCCGAGAGTGGTCAGGGTAGTCTACGATATCACACCCAAGCCGCCTGCAACAATCGAGTTCGAATGATATATAGAATGCCGAGAATAAAGTGTACAATAAATGAAACTGGAAAACAGATTATAAATCTATTTCTGCAAGATTACAGAAAGCAATTAAGTGAGTTTTTTGCCCATGACCCTGAATAAAGCAGTAATGAAAATTCGGCTGAGAATTAAAATAAAGGCCTCTCCCACAAATGAACCGGCTGCAAGCTGGACAGGAATTGACATTGTAAACGGTATTCAAATAAAAACTCTCACTATAATTTTTAAAAGCGTAGGCTGCAGCTGGGGAAAAGCTGGAGGTTGTACTATGTGTGGTTATGTTTACGACTGCGCAAGTGAGCCGCCAACCCTCGAAGATTACAAAACCCAACTCTCTAGAGCGATAAAAAAAGCTGACACATTTTCAGAGTTCATGGTCAAAATCTTCACATCAGGTAGTTTCCTTGATGAACTGGAAGTCCCTCGTGAAGCAAGAGATGTAATTCTCAAAACTCTCGCAGATGATCCCAGGGTTATCAAGGTGCTTGTCGAAACCCGGCCTAACTTTGTAACCGAAGAGAACGTGTCATACTGTATTAAGATTCTGGAAAATAAACCATTCGAGCTAGCATTTGGACTGGAAACAAGCTCTGACAGAATTCGCAGAGATTCAATTAACAAGGGATTTAGTTTCAGAGACTTCGTTTGTGCAGCAAAAATTTCAAAGATACATGGTGCAACCGTAAAAGCTTATCTGATGCTAAAACCTCCTTTCCTTTCTGAACTTCAGGCCTTAGAAGATATAGTTCGTTCCATAGATGACGTAGCCCCCCATACTGACACAATCTCTATTAACCTCTGCAACGTCCAGAAAGGCACCCTCGTTGAAGCTCTCTGGGAAAAAGGCCAATATCGTCCTCCATGGCTCTGGAGCATCGTAGAAATCCTGGTAAAGGCGAAAGCTGCCCACCCGGATCTCATACTTATGTCCGACCCAGTAGGTGCAGGCTCAAAACGTGGCCCTCACAACTGTAAAATATGTAGCTCAGATGTCGCAGACTCGCTCAGAATTTTCTCACTTACCCAGAATCCAGCAGACCTGAGTAAAACAAATTGTGAATGCAAAGAACTCTGGAAAAAAGTCCTCGAACTCGAGGATTATACCTACGGGACACCTATTTTGGAATAATGATGAAAACTACATTCTGCAAATGTAAACAGATGCCTAATTTGTTTGCCTATCTGCCCACTATTATTCATTGAAAGTTGGATTAATTTTTAAGCTACTGCCATATTGAAAAAATATATTCCCTTTTTACGTCATCGACGGAAAATAGGATTATAGGGTAAATTCACGAATTAGTTACAATTCTAAAAGATTCATGAAGTAAGTGATTTATCGAAATCCTTTCTCTAATTTAGGCCTATAGAAAGGGATTGAAAGATAAAGTAGGCATAAAACCAATGGAATAATGGAGAAAATTAAGCCACGAGCATGAGTGACAGGTTTACATGTCTGAAGTCAAAACCAAAAATGCAATATAAGATCCATATCATTAGCGAGCAAACCAGTATAGAATACATGTTTAAAGTAGGATTCCTCGCTCAGATGCGAGCATCTCCAACACCTGCATCCGTATTTTGATGAACTCATCCTTTGGTGTGCCGGAAGGATATTTTTTTGCATTGTTAAATTCCCTTATAAGCTCCTTGTTGTCTAGTTTCTTCATACGATTCTGATACGAAGTACGATATTTATTGCTATCTATATCGGATTCTTTTGTTATAATATACATCACCTTATCTGAGATTAGATGCAATTACTAATAGCTTTATCTTTGACAAAATATATTTATTTGTGATTACTATCAGATCATATTTTTCCCATTATAACAAAATAAATATAAAACGTTGTAATAAGCCTTTAAAAAGGAAATTGAGATTATTTCTTTTTTAAATGCAAAATAATTTGGTTTTTATATATATTTTGAGTGGGAGAACAATGGTACAATATCTAACCTAGAAAACTGGGCTCAGTAACTATTAAAAATTTCATTAAGTTTTGAGGACATTAATACTTTTTTTATATCAATGCATTTAAACAACTTTTCATGATAAAGATTTCAGCTATTTAATATTCAATTCTACCATCTAAATAATCTCTTTAATCCTCTACGAGTTCTATTGCGTTTGTAGGACAAACCTGTACGCACTGCTCGCACTCCGTACATTCTTCAGGGCGTGCTACTAATGCCCTTTTTCCTTCTATTGATTCTTCCGCATCAAATACGTCCGCAGGGCAGACACCATAGCATTCTAGTAAACCTACACATTTATCATAATCAATTCTTGGATGCATTATTTTCACCACTTTTTAGAATTTGGATTTAGCCTTCAACAGGTTCTTTAACATCTGTATTACAAGCTTCCACAAACTGCTTGCATTCTATGCAATTTTCCTGGTAGGCCACACTGCCTTTTTTACCCTATCAATCTTTCAATATCAAAAATTTCTACAAAGCAAGATTCATGGCAAGCAAGTGTCCTTTATACCTATTATACTCAATTCCTTGAGACATTTTTTACCTATCTTTCAAGATCCCCATGAGCTTAAATACCTCAAATTATGGTGCTGGTATAAGTTAGTATGTTACTGTTCAGATTTTCATTGAATTTTGACATTCACATTCCTGTAGCTTCGCTATAAGTTACTGGCACATCAAGTAGGACATACGCTATTGAATTAATAAATATAGAACTTATGCACTTAAGGATCAAAATAAAGCACAATAGATATTTTAGTCAATTCATTATTCAGACAGTTGAACTGCATAGATTCTAAAATAAATAGACTATAAACCTAAAACTGCCAAAATTACAATATTTATAGTCAGTTCTATTCATGATTTATTTTGCTCCTCAAGCACGTAAGTCCTAATGATAGGAGAAATATCTATAATCTTGCAAGAGGATAGAATCAGGTTGCTCTACCATTATTGCAAAAATATATTCTTGTATTTGCGTGCTCCAGACTAATTCTCTTCCCAGACAGAGCAGGTTTTACAAATGCAATCTCTGTTAGGGTCTAGGTCGTTGCAGGTAGCAGTACCTGATGAACAGTAGACTCCAGGTACCTTGTACGGCTCTGAAACTTCATCTTTTCCTAAACTTTTCATTTCATTTTTTAAGTTCCCAATTTTATCCAATGTGCATACACTGTCAACTTGGACAGGACACTGTGGACACATGCATCTTTCGATATTTGTTACATTATAAGGAACCTTTACTTCTCCAGATGTACCCATTTCACTCATTTGACTCCCTCTAAAATTTATCTTTATTTAGACTTACTTCGTAATAGATGTGAAACTCTTTATCTGTTCATTTTAAGTTACAGTATACAATTGCCCAGTATTTATTTTAAATTAATTATACAAAAAGTAGTTTCTGAATAAAATTTGCTTTCTTATAAAATGTTTTAAAATCAAACAATAGTGTTATATTAATTATGTTTTTATTACTAAGAGGATCTTCACAATTTCAACATTGATCTTTTTTCTAAAAAAGCAGTCCAGATTCATCTAGGATCATATTCTAGATTTTAAAGGCCTATGAGCAATGATCAATAAATAAGATTAGAATAAACATTTTTAAATTTAGAGTCGTATCCTTGCATTATTGAACAAATTTGAAAAATAATTACAGCCAAAATTTTTGGGGAACTATAGAAATCTAATGAACACAGTTATCAACAACTCATGTACACAATCCAAATTCTATTGGATGTGAAATCAATTAGAAAAACGTATAGATAGCCTATTTTTTGTAATCTTTAAACACTTTTTTTACTGATATTAATAATTCCATCAACTATTCTCTTAAAAGTAGAACTCTCCATAATCTAACATGGCTTATTTTCTGGCTCTCTGTTGAACGTTTAGGGTATGGGTAAACTAATTACATTAGATATATTTTGAGAGTACCTAAGATAGCTTAAAAAAGAATTCATTTAGGTTCTTCAAAAAGGGTAGGATACTTCTCTGTTAATGGCATGAGAAGCTCGTTGTCTAATTTTGCATTAGAAAGTGTTCTCGCTTTAGAAAGCTGGAAAAGTGATAAATTCTTAGCTCCTTCAAGGTTAGCCTCTTTAAGGTTAGCTTCTTGAAGGTCAGCCCCATAGAAGAGTTAGCTCCCTGAAGGTTAGCCCTTTGAAGATCAGCTCCATAAAAATCAGCCCCCTGAAGATTAGCTCCTTCAAGGTTAGACTCTTTAAAGTTAGCCAAAAAGTTTAGCCAATTGAAATGTAGCCATTTCAATGTTGGCTTCTATAAGGTTAGCTCCTTGAAGGTTAGCCTCGGTGAGGTCAGCAGAAAAAAGATTAGCTCCTCGAAGGTTAGCCTCTTAAAGATTAGCTACTCCAAGATAAGCCCATTCAATGTGAGCTCCTTGAAGGTTAGCTCCTTGAAGGTTAGCTCCTTGAAGGTTAGCTCCTTGAAGATTAACCCCCATAAGATCAGCTCCTTAAAGGTCAGCTTCTTGTAAGTCTTTTCTCTCGGAAATGTTCATTTACAACTATCGGCTTTGAACTTAAATAAGCATTAGTATACTAGGAAGATATCCTCTGCTCTTCAGGATTTAGTTTTTAAAATTGTATCCATTTTATAGTTTGGTTCTATTAAAGCATACACGAAATAATAGCTACGTTCTTGAGATAAAACAGTGCTATTTTCCAGATTTCACGCTTAATTTTTATGAATTTCTTGCTCTTCGCGATACAAAATAACAATGTTTAGGTTTTAAGTTGTTGTATGGATTTGAGTAAAAGCTATGTATTTTTTTAGAATTCAGGTAAAATAATTTCGGCTAAAACTGAGAAAATACACAGATCTATTACAAAACCGGTATATCTTATATTAGTGGAACTTAAGCACTTGAGGATCAAATCAAATATAATAAACCCTATGATTTTGAATTAGGATTTTAGACAGTTAATGTTTGATGCTATTGACTTTTCAATTCATTCTTAAGTCATCAGTTAAGGAATAAATCAGCTTTCTTAAGCGCGATTTTAGATTATTTCATTTATTAAAGTAAAGTATTGTAATCATAGGATCTCAAATTAGCTCTTGAAATCCCGAATCTAATTTGAGGCTCATCTCTTTTAAATATTCATTGCCTAACTGTAGCATCGGAATATATCGACTCGTTCGGCGGCCTGTTCGCCCACTTGGTCAGCGATCCAGCCAACTTCGCGCAGAAAAACAATGCTGGGTTCATTGTTCTGGGCATTGTCTTTTCTCTTCTTTTGGCCAACTTTATACTCCTGCAAAGATAAAAGAAAAACCTATTTTTTCTCGATGACTCCACAGATAATCCGTCCACCACTGTTTCCAGAAGGATTTGTCATCTGGTCGTCAGGATTAGCATGGATAACCAGCGAAGTGCCATTGGCTGAGAATAGCGTGGTCGGCCCTGGTGACAATGTCACAAGGGTGGTGGTGATATTCATATGTCCCATACCATCCTTGCCAACTTCTAGGTTGGGCAAGTCACCTGCATGGGAGCCTTTCGGGTTGTTAAGGCCATGCTCTTTGCCCAGAGGATTGTAGTGTTCGCCGGCAGAGATGAACGACGACCCAGTGCAGTTCCCTTTATTATAGATGTGGATGCCGTGCAAACCGGCGTCAGACCGCTCGCGTTGACGTTGATGTGGACCAGGCCACTAGCATCCTCGGTAAAGTTAGCTAGCCCCACGGTATTTCCCTTCGCGTCCTTCAAGGTAGCTATGGCATCATGTGTGGAGCCTTCATAGGCATAGATCGTAGTTGCAGCCATCAGCATCGCCGAGAGAATCATTAGTAATAACAATCCAGCTTTCATCAGCTTATTCCTCAAAAATTTTTCTACAAATTAGTAATCAGTATTATCTAGTGCACCAAAATGGATATCAGCCAACTGACTTTTTGTAAACTAAATAGTTACAAAGAGACCCATATTTATATTATAACCTGAACAAAATTGAGCCATTATCCAAAATTATTTCATTTTTCAGTTGCCCTGGCACGCTCTTCCGCGGTCATGTTAGCAAGGCGCTCAACTTCCTTTATGTCAAGACTGAGACCCTTAGCTACACGGCTTCCATAGTCTGGATCAGCTTTGAAGAATAGAGCAGTTTGCCTAAGCTGTATACGTTTCTGGGCAGATTAAAGATGGGATACAATATTTCCCATCAAGTGCTCGCGGTCCTGATCTGTCATGACGTCACGGTACAGATTGCCCGGCTGTACAAAGTCATCATTAGGGTATCTATAAGGCGTACGGCCTGCGAGTCCCGAGACTTCGAATGGGGGTTCCAGAAAACCAGGATCTGGAACAGGACCACCAAAACTATTTGGCCAATAATTGGGCCCGCTGCCACCATTGGCATCAACACGCATGAATCCGTCACGCTGATAATTATTTTCAGGCGAGTGTTTTGGCGCATTCACAGGGATCAGGTGATAATTGGGACCAAGACGGTGAATATAAGTTTCGTGATAAGAAAAAACCCTTGCTTGCAGCATCTTGGCTGGAGAAATGCCAATGCCTGGAACAAGGTTTGAAGGATTGAAGGCTGCCTGTTCCACTTCAGCAAAGTAATTTGTTGGATTCCAGTTTAATACAAACTTACCGATCTTGATAGGCAGAAAATCTCCATGTGGCCATACCTTGGTAATATCCAGAATATCAAAACGATAATTTTCAGCCTGCTCCGGGGTCATTATTTGCATTTCTAGAGTCCAGGAAGGGTAGTCTCCTCTTTTAATAGCCTCATATATATCCCTCGTAGCGTGGTCAGGATCAGTTCCACTTAATCTCTCCGCTTCCCCTCAAGAGTCAAGTTCTTTATACCCTGGTCAGTCTTGAAATGATACTGCACCCAGAAATATTCACCTTTCTCATTGTACCACTTGTATGTATGACTTGAGTAACCATTCATATGTCTGAAGGTAGCAGGAGTACCCCTGTCTGAAAAAAGAATAGTTACCTGATGAATTGATTCCGGAGTTAAGGAAAGGAAATCCCAGAACATGTCCGGATCTTTGCAGTTTGTAGCAGGATTACGCTTTTGTGTGTGGATAAAATCAGGAAACTTCAAAGGGTCGCGAATGAAGAACACTGGAGTGTTATTACCTGTTAGGTCATAGTTTCCATCTTCAGTGTAAAACTTCAAAGCAAACCCACGTGGATCACGAGCAGCGTCAGCAGTAGCCCGTCCTCCACCGACTGTGGAAAAACGAGCAAAAACCTCAGTACGCTTACCGACTTCAGAAAGGAACTTTGCTTTGGTGTATCTGGTCACATCCGCAGTTAATTCAAAGTAACACCGGCTCCTACACCTTTAGTATGTACCACACGCTCAGGAATACGTTCACGATCGAAATGGCTAAGTTTATCAAGCAGATGAATATCCTGCATAAGAACAGGACCACGTTCCCCAGCTGTAAGGTTATTCTGATCATCACCCACGGGGATTCCAAAACCAGTAGTTAACACCTTGGAAGATTTTTGTTCACTCATTTTTATACTTCACTCCTCTAAATCCTTTAGTTACTTACCAATACCGAAAACGGCTTTAAGTTTAAATTTATCTTTATGATCTTTATGAGAAGTAGATGTGCGTATTATCGTTGCTTTGAACTTTTTTAATCTCTCTAGTACCTTATCTTCAGTCCACTTCGCTATTAAAAGAAACAAAGCAAACACTCCTATCAAAATACCCCAAAATGCACCGCCAACCATGCCTGTACCCATAAGATGTACTGCTTGTTTCACCTTGATTTTGCTATCAAGCTTACCAATAACAACCGTTGCATCGCCGAAGGTCATCAATTGATCCTTTTCAGGCTGATG
>Ga0326727_10028498_pt1 | contig 10147 bp, 10 predicted proteins | sample MB2enrmetagenome_FD_207643 | JGI IMG/M metagenome (GOLD analysis project Ga0326727, IMG submission 207643) | Lab enriched peat soil microbial communities from McLean, Ithaca, NY, United States - MB29MY | ecosystem: Environmental > Terrestrial > Soil > Wetlands > Peat | place: USA: New York...
CTTGGTCTCCTTCAGGAACCAGACGCGCATCTGGAACCGAAAGTCCTTCGAGGTAAGCGCCCCAACCGGGCAAAGGTCCACTGTGTTGAGCGTGTAATTGTTGTCGAACACCTTGCCCGGATACGCGGTGAGGGTGTTATAGCTGCCACGATTGACGATGCCCAGCGCATCGTCACCCACAATGTCGCGGGTGAAGCGGATGCACCGCGTGCAGAGGATGCAGCGTTCGTCGTCCAGCACGATGCGCGGACCCAGGTCAACGCGCTTGGGCTTATGGACCTTCGGTTCCACAAACCGGCTCGCCGACTGGCCATACTCCACTGAGTATTCCTGCAGCTTGCATTCCCCCGCCTGATCGCAAATCGGGCAGTCGAGAGGGTGATTAATGAGCAGAAACTCCAGCACCCCCTCCCGCATTTTCTTTACGGCCGGTGTGTCCGTGTAGATTTCCATGCCCGGGGAAACCGGCGTCGCGCACGCAATCGCCGGCCGCGGCGCCTTGACAATCCTCGGCGTCCCGTCCGGGTTCAAGATCGGCTTGCGGTCCGGGCTGATGGCCGGCGTGCCAAACTCGACGAGGCACATGCGGCAATTGCCGGCGACCGGCAGCTTGGGATGATAACAATAATGCGGCACATCCACCTGCGCCGCCGCGCAAGCCTGAATCATCGTGATCGCCACCGGCTTGCCGGAGACCGGATCCGGCATCGTCTTCGGCACTTCCACCTCCTTGCCGTTGACCCGCACCTTGATCTTATCCACCGGGGGCGGCGCGGGCTTGGTTTCAATTGTAGCAGCGGCGGACATTCTCGAATTCAATCGTGCGGGCTCGCCGCCATTTTCATTTCCGCCGTTGGACCCGCGCCTTGCCCGGCGCGGCGCTCTTCGTCCGCCGCGCCCCGCGCCTCAAACTCATCCTTGAACTTCCCGACAAAGCTCTGCACCGGCCACGAGCAGGCCTCGCCAAACGCGCAAATCGTGCGCCCGCCGGGAATGTTGTCGGCGATCCTGACCAGGTAATCGGCATCATTCTCACGGCCTTCCCCGTGCGTAAGGCGGTGCAAGGCCTTGGCCATCCACAGCGAGCCTTCGCGGCACGGCGTGCATTGGCCGCAGCTCTCGTGCGCGTAAAACTCCGCAATGTTCGACAGCGCCTCAACGATGTCGGCGGAGTCGTCCAGCACGATGATCGCGCCGGAACCCGACATGCTGCCGGCGGCGATGAGCGAGTCGAAGTCGTACGGCAATTCGAGCATATCAACCTCCCGCTCCGTTTCCTTGCCGTCTGGACCCCGGCGCTTGAGCTTGAATTTCTCCCCAGCCCTGAAAACCTTGGCCGACGACCCCCCGGGAATGACTGCCTTCAGCTTCCGTCCCTCGCGCAAGCCGCCGCCGAACGCCGGGTGGTTGATGAGTTCACCCATCGTGACCTTGCCCACCTCGACTTCGTAGTAGCCCGGCTTCCTGACCTGGCCGCTAATGCTGACGATGCGCGTGCCCGTGTTGTTGGGGGTGCCGAGCTTGGCGTACGATGCGCCGCCCATGGCGACGATATGCTTGACCGCGCAAAGCGTCTCGACGTTGTTGACAATCGTGGGGCACAGGTAAAGCCCGAGCACGGCAGGAAAGTAGGGCGGCTTGATCCGCGGATAGGCGCGTTTGCCTTCCAGGGACTCGATCAGGCCCGTTTCCTCGCCGCAAATGTACGCGCCGGCGCCGCGATGGACGTAGATGTCCAGATCATAGCCAGAGCCAAGGATATTCCGACCCAGGAGGTTCTTCGACCGGGCTTCTTGCAGGGCGCGATTCAGGATTCGCGCGCCCTCGGCGAATTCGCCGCGAATGTAGATGTAGGCAAGATGCACATCATTGGCGTAACTTGCGATGATGGTGCCCTCCAGCATTTGGTGCGGATCCTTGTGAATGATCTGCTTGTCCTTGAACGTGCCCGGTTCCGATTCATCCGCATTGCAAATTAGGTAGATAGGCTTGCCGCTTTTGCGGTCAACGAACGACCACTTGAGACCGCAGGAAAAGCCGGCGCCGCCGCGGCCGCGCAAGCCGGACACCATGACCTCCTGCCGGAGTTGCTCCGGACCGCTGAGGGTCTGGCCGTTGGGAAGCGTCTTCGGCTGAAGCGCCAGCGCCTTCTTCAACATCTCATACCCGCCATACCGCAAATAGCAGTCGAGGTCGGGCGTGTATCCCGGCTGATCAACGTATTTTAGAATCTGGCGGTATTCTTGCGGCATATCATTCCGTTATGGCGTCTAAGCGCTCAAGCGTCTAAGCGTTGCAGCGGCATCGAACAACTGCCCTCGACCGCCGGACCTTTTAACGGTTTCACGCCTCAACCTTCTAACGACAAACCCCGCAGCGAGCCTTGACTCTCCGGCCCCATTCTCTAATTTAGGGGCGCTCGTTTGCCCGATGGTGTAACGGTAGCACAGCAGACTCTGGATCTGTTTGTCATGGTTCAAATCCATGTCGGGCAGCCAACCTTCCAGTGCGGAGCAGGGAATGCGGAATGCGGAGTGAAGTTCGCTCATTTGCACTCTCCCAGTATCTCATCCGCCCTCTGCTCGGAAACGCCTTCGTGGAACGTGTCGTTGAACATCATCACCGGCGCCGTGCCGCAACCGGCCAGGCACTCAACAAACTCGACCGTGAACTTGCCATCCTTGGTCGTCTGCGGCCCATGCGCCTGCGGGTCCAGGCCGAGCTTCCTGCAAAAGTGCTCGTGCAGCTTGTAAGAGCCGCCCAGCGCGCAACTGAGCGTGCGGCATATCTTAAAATGGTACCTCCCGACCGGCGTCCGGTGGAGCATTGGGTAGAAGGTCACCAGCTCGTAAATGTTAATGGGCTGCAGCTCCAGCTTGGCGGCGATCCATTCAACCGCCTGCCGCGAAACGTAGCCGAAATGCTCCTGCATCGCGTGCAGGAGCATTAGCGACGCGCTCCGCTTCTTCGGGTAATGCGTGATCAACTCGTCAATCACCGCCTCCAGAGCGGGCGGCACCGCAAAGCCCGCCTGCTCAAGTAGTGGGTTCGGGATTGGTTGAATAGTGGAAACGTCCATCGGTTGATTCATTTGGCCGAACCCGATCCTTTCCTGCGGTGCCCCTTGCGCAACTGTTCCAGTCGAGCGACAATCTCCGGTTCCCCTTTCAACTCACAGAGCGGACCCAACTCCGAAAGGATCGTGCGCCAGTTCAATCGTCCGCCTTGCCGGGCAATGATGCCTTTGACATCCGCCCAGTCCAACTCGCGTTCGGCGAAAGCTTTCATGACGATCAAATCTTCTGCTGAGCATGTCCGCAAAACCATGCCCGGGTAAAACTCAAACTCATTGCACCGGTCCATCACGTTTGCCTCGAAGGGCAAGCCGCCCAGCGCCAAATCAATCTCCGTCCCGTCCGACGCCTCAAGCAGCATCACTCGATGCCTCAGCGCAAACTCGCGGCCACCCTGCACCCTCGACCGGTAATGCCGCAAAATCTCGTCCACGTAAGGCTCCTCGCCGCCCATCCCCGTCAGCAGCGTCAGGTCCACGTCACGCGTCAGCCTGGGCTCGCCCCAGCGTTGGACTGCAATCCCGCCAATCACACACGAGCGCCAGCGGCGCGCGTCCAGGAACTCCTGTACCTGCCGGGCCAGGATGAACAAGTCCTTCATCGGTAGCCCCGCCTGAACCAACGCTGCTGCTCAATCAAACCCGAAGACAGGCGTCGCGGACTATGCAAGCGTGCAGATTTGTAGGCGATATCAAATGCCTGGATCGCCTCGGCCGTCTTCACGCGGCGTAGCGACTTGAGCCGCCATCGTTCGAGGATTGGGCCCGCGTTCTCCCAGACACGTATCCAGGCACGCACCTGGGCCTTCTCTGCCGCGCTCATTTGCGCTACCGGCTTCATCGGTCACACTCTCCCATGACAAAATCGAACGAGCCGAGCACCGCGACCAAGTCACTGAGCATGTGGCCCGGCAGCAGCCTCGACAGGATGCTCAGGTTCACGAACGACGGCGAGCGAATCTTCAGTCGGTGCGGCGTCCCCCCGCCTTTGCTGTTGATGTAGAAGCCCAATTCGCCCTTCGGGTTTTCGTGCCCGAAGTAAATCTCACCCGGCGGCGCGTTCACACCCTGTGTCACGTTGATGAAATGATGAATCAGTTCCTCCATCCGCGTCAACACGCGGTCCTTGGGTGGCAGCACGATCTTCCCGTCCGGCACATTAATCGGCCCGCCTGGCAATTGGTCGAGGCATTGGTGCACCAGCCGCACACTCTGGCGCATCTCCTCCATCCGCACCAGGTAGCGGTCGTAGCAATCACCGGTAGTGCCGATGGGCACCTCGAATTTCAGTTGGTCATACACCAGGTAAGGATGCGCCTTGCGCAGATCGTGCTCGACCCCGCTGCCGCGCAGGTTCGGGCCGGTCAGCCCGTAGTCAATCGCCATGTCCTTTGGGATCACACCAACGCCCTGCGTCCGGTCCAAAAAAATGCGGTTCCGCGTCAGAAACGTCTCGGTCTCATCAATATTCACCACGACCTCATTCAGGAACTTACGGCATTGCTCAACCCAGCCGGGCGGCAGGTCGCGCGAAAGCCCCCCGATACGCGTGTAGGCGGTGGTGAACCGCGCGCCGGTCAACGACTCGCACAGGTTGTAGATCTTCTCCCGCTCGGTGAATGTGTGCAGAAACACGGTCATCGCCCCGCAATCCATCGCGTAGCAGCCAACCCCCAGCAGGTGCGAGGAAATACGCGCCAACTCGCAGCAAATGACCCGGATGAACTGGCACCGTGGCGGCAGTTGCCGGTCAATGCCCAGCAGCTTCTCGACGGCCAGCGCGTAAGCGACGTTGTTCGCCAGTGGGGCCAGGTAATCCAGCCGATCCGTGTAAGGGATAAACTGGGTGTAGGTGAAGTTCTCCGCGATCTTCTCGTCCCCGCGATGCAGATAACCGACCTCGGGCCGCGCCCCCGTAATGATCTCGCCGTCCAGCTCGAGGACGATGCGCAACACACCGTGGGTAGCGGGGTGGGACGGCCCCACATTCAGGACCATCTTCTCGCCCTTGAGCTCGTCCCCGTCCTGGCCCGACGGCGACGGGACCAGCGGCTGCGCCGCTTCTGCCAGCCGCGCTGCCGTTTCCTTGAACTCAATGTCCCGAACCTCTGCCATGCTCACCTCTTTCCTTCAATCGGGCCGGGGCCGTGCGAATGGCCGTGGGCCTCCTTGATGTCCTGCCGCCGCTCCAGGCGCGCGTTGGTCTCCAGGGCCTCCGTCTCCGGTATCCGCACCCGCGGCTCCCGGGCGACCGTGTCCTTGCCCCCGGCGATCGTCACAAACGGGCCGCCCTCCAGCGGCGCCGCATTGGTGAACGCGACCTCCGGCACGTCCGACGCCTTGCCGGCCAGCGGAAAATCCTTCCGCAACGGGTAATAAGGATACCCCTCCCACATCAGGATCCGGCGCAAGTCAGGGTGGCCACGAAAACGGATGCCCATCATGTCGTAAATCTCCCGCTCGTGCCAATCCGCCGTGCGCCACACGCCGGTAACGGTCGGCAACTCCCCCTTTTCCTCGCTCACCTCAGTCTTGAGGCGAAGCCAACAAAGATGGCTGTAGCCGTAAAGATGATAGACGATCGAGAACCTCGGGTCGTCCCCGTAATTATCCACGCTGGTGATATCCACCAGGTAATCAAACCCCAGCTCCTTCTTGGCCACCGCGCAAACCTCGGGCATCCGCTCGGCATCGAACACCTTCAGCGTGATTTCGCCGCGGAATTCGACGGGCTCGGAAATCAAGCCCGGGAATTTGGCCCTGAGCTGTTGTGCTAGTTCGAGCGAGGTCATTTCACGTGCGCGCCGCGAAGCAGACCAAAACCACAGATGGACACAGATGGACACAGATTCTGCACGCCGGACTTCGCTCCACACTCGTTCCCCTGGGCCGCATCCTCCCCCGAGCGAACCGTCCGACTCAAAAGAGATGGCTCCGCTTGCTTCCTATCTGTGTTCATCTGTGTCTATCTGTGGTTAATCCGGGTGGTTCCAGCTCACTCGGGAATGTGCGTTCGAGAGTCCGCCCTGACTCTTACGCCACTTTCTTCAACGTGGCCAGGGCAGGTTCCCGGGCCACCTTGTCTTGCAGTTTGATTAGGGCGTCGAGCAGCGCCTCCGGCCGCGGCGGACACCCGGCGATATAGACGTCCACGGGCAGGATGTGGTCAACCCCTTGCAACACCGCGTAGCTGCGGTACATGCCCCCCGTCGAAGCGCAAGCGCCCATCGCGATGACCCACTTCGGCTCGGGCATCTGCTCATAAATCCGCTTCACCGCCAACGCCATCTTGTACGTCACCGTGCCGGAAACAATCATCACATCCGATTGCCGGGGCGAAAAACGCATTACCTCGGCCCCAAACCGCGAGATGTCGAACCGGCTGGCGCCGGTGCCCATGAGTTCAATCGCGCAGCACGCCAGCCCCATCGGCATCGGCCAGAGCGAGTTCTTGCGGCCCCAATTCATGCCGGCGTCCAGCCCTTTGCGGAACCAGTTAATCGCCGCGTCACGCCGAGTGACGATCACGTCGCCCTCGACCTTCGAGTTGTAGCCGATTTCCGTACTTGTTCGCATACGATCGAGCGAAGCCCGGGAGCGCCCCGCCCCAACCAACCTAACCAGCGCCCAAATCCCCAGCAAGTCGAATCTCTCCCTTTGCCGCCCGTGAATTTCCTATTGGCAGTATGCGTCAGACCAGTACATTCCATGGCGGGCTATCGGTGTCGGGCCCTCCGCTGGCCTCATCCGAATGTGAAATTACGTAGCGTTGAACATTATGAAGTTGATTAAGATGCTGGTCGTTCTGGGATGTCTGGCCTCGCTCCTGCTTGGTCCGGCTCCGGCTGCGGATAGCCCAAAAAAGAAGCTCACCTGCTGTGAGCAAGCCGCCGCTCAAGGCAAAGAGTGCAAGCACAAGTGCTGCGTCGCGGCCCATAAGCAGGGCAAGTCCTGCGAAAAGTGCAATCCCAACAAGGAAGACCTTAAGCTGCTGAAGAAACCAGCGGACAAAAAGGCCGCGAATTAGACGCTACGGCCCAGGCGCCAAAACCCCGCTCCCCCATCCCCGAGCCTCCCTCTGTTTGTCAATCCATGCCAATGAGGGACTTTCCGCAATGCCGGTGCCGGGTCATTTGAGGTCTTTAACGATACCGACCACAAAAATCGCCGTATTCACAGCCGTTTCCCTCCCTGGTCGTCCCCCAATCCCTGCCGGAGCAAGACGCCAGTATGGCGCATACCCCATGTAAGTCCCTGTAATCCCCCTGTATTCCCCCTGTATTCCCCCTGTATTACCCCTGTATTACCCCTATGAGCAACGCGCTCACTGCGCTAGACTGCAAAGCTATCCCAGCGCCACCTCAACGGCAATCTCGGCGATGGGGTCTGGGCTTGTGGGCTCGAAATCAAGACCGTCCCGCTTCATGCGCGACCTCGCCGAATGGAACGAGACCGCCAACCACTTCCTCACGATCCTATGAAGCAGCTTGAATCACAGTTCGTCTCAATTGGACTATGAAACCAACTTCCCCCTTGCCTCTGGTCGCCGTTCTGGTCTTCACCTGCGGGTGGGTTCTCCCTCTCCAAGCTGCCGGACCGGCAGACGCAAAGCAATCCGGCTCCGGCGCCGTTGAACGACTGGTTGATGCGCCTCAGCCGAAGCCGTACTACGCCTGGCCATCCAGCCCGCCGGCGGGCTGTCCTTTCGCCAAATCCGACACCCTGGTCGGCATCGCCTTCACGGGACGCCACGCGGAATACACGGGCGCCGACACCTGGTATCCCTCTTGGGCCGCGGACGGCAACCTGTATTCACCGTGGACGGATGGTAACGTCAACGGGCTTGGCTCCGGCTCGGGCGGTGAGAACGCCACGACCGGCCACGCGACCATTCTGGGCGACGACCCGCTGCACCTGGTCGTCACCAACCAGGGCGTGTTCAAGAGCAGCCCTCGCCCTTATGAGGGACGGTATCCCTGCGGCAGTTTGGTGTACGACGGCGTTTGGTATTACGGCACCTATTGCCTGCACCCCAGCGGGAGCGTTACTCACGAGGGCGCTCTTTACAATTGGCCTTGGCTAGGACCCTTCGTCGGATTCCGTTGGTCCGCCGATTTCGGCAAGACGTGGACACAGACGCCCTGCACCCCCGAGAAGCCGCTCTTCGGCGAGCACGCGCTGAAAGGTGAGCCGGTCAAGATCAGCGCGCCGCATTTCGTTGATTTCGGCAGGAACATGGAACACTCGCCCGATGGCAAAGCCTACCTTGTGGCGCAGGGCTCCAGCGACGGTGGGAACCGCCGGTTTGCCTATAACAGTTGGATTACCGCGGACGACGTTTACCTGATTCGCGTGACTCCCTCTATCGCGAACATGAACGACGCGTCGAAGTATGAGTTCTTTGCCGGCCACGATGCCCAAGGCAATCCCGTCTGGACCGGCGACTTCCAGAAGATCAGGCCGGTGGCCGAGTGGCGGGACCACATGGGGTGCGTCACCATGACCTACAACCCCGGCCTCAAGAAATACCTGATGTGCGTGACCGACGGCGGCACCACCGTTTCCCGGTACAATACCTACGTTCTCGAATCCGACCGCGTCACCGGCCCGTGGAAACTGGTGACCCACATGAGCAACTTCGGGGAGCAGGCCTATTTCGTGAACCTGCCCTCGAAGTTCATCAACAAAGATGACGGGCGCGGTCTTTGGCTGTGTTACGCCGCAAATTTCAGTTCGGGTTGGGGGGGCACCACCTTCAAGTCGCAGCCGCCGGGCAGCCGGTATGGGATGTGTCTGCAAGAGATTCGTCTGCTCAAGCCTGGCGAAGACGCCTCGCCCGACCTGCTCCACTCCCCCGCTAACATAGCCCGCACCGCCGAGGTGACGGTCAGTTCGACTCACCCTGACTACAGCGCGGGTGGCGCCGTTGACGGCGTCGTTGGAGGCTATCCGGATCACATTGAGCGTGAGTGGGCCAGCCGGGGGGAGCGCGACACCGCGATGATCCGCCTCACCTGGCCCGCGCCCCAAACCATCAACCGCGTCCTGCTCTTCGACCGCCCGAACGACCTGGACCAGGTCACCTCCGGCATGCTGATATTCAGCGACGGCTCAACCATCAGCACGGGGGCGTTGCCGGACAATGCGCAGAAGGGCCTCGAAGTCAGCTTTGTGCCCAAGACTGTCCAATGGCTGATCTTCGCGGTCAACCGGACCAAGCCGGGCACGCAGAACATAGGCCTGTCGGAAATCGCGGTGTTTGCCGTCCAACCCTAGCGTTTTGCTTGGACCACGACGAACTGCATCAGTATGCTTCGCCTGAGCTGAACGAGTTCAACGCAGCATCCGCCTTATGGCTAATTGATCCTGAGATTCCCGTGCAAACGACACTCATACACCCCTTCGCCCGGGCTTGCTTGGCCACCCTAGCCCTCGGCATCACGACTGCCCTCGGCTTGGCCGCCGCCGTTTGCGATTTCACCATCGAGACTCGCGATACCATTACGCTCCAGGCACAGCCATTCCCGCTCAGTGATGTGCGCCTGCTTGACGGCCCGTTCAAGCACGCGCAAGACCTTGACGCGCAGTATTTGCTGTCGCTGGACGTGGACCGGTTGTTGTACTCCTTCCGCGTCAATGCGGGGCTGCCCTCGACGGCCAAGCCCTACGGCGGCTGGGAGGAGCCCAAGAGCGAGGTGCGCGGCCATTTCGTCGGCCACTATCTCTCCGCCTGCGCCCTGATGTATGCTGGCACCGGCGACGAGCAACTCAAGCAGAAGGGCGAGGCGGTCGTCGCAGGGCTCGCGGCGTGCCAGGCCAAGTTTCCCAGCGGCTACCTCAGCGCGTTTCCGGAGGAGTTCATTGATCGGGTCGAGAGACAGCAGCCCGTCTGGGCGCCTTACTACACGCTGCACAAGATCTTTGCCGGCCTGCTCGACATGTATGCCCTTTGCGGCGACCAGCAGGCGCTCGAAGTGGCCGAGAAGTTCGGCGACTGGGTCATCGCACGCAATTCCCGCCTTACCGACGCGCAGATGCAAGCCATGCTCGGCAACGAACACGGCGGCATGAACG
>Ga0326727_10028499_pt1 | contig 10146 bp, 6 predicted proteins | sample MB2enrmetagenome_FD_207643 | JGI IMG/M metagenome (GOLD analysis project Ga0326727, IMG submission 207643) | Lab enriched peat soil microbial communities from McLean, Ithaca, NY, United States - MB29MY | ecosystem: Environmental > Terrestrial > Soil > Wetlands > Peat | place: USA: New York...
GACTTTGGTTGACCCAGATCGTCACCGCCAATCGGCTCATCGACGGGATCGTCGTGTTCCAGGACCAAGCCGGCGGATGGAGCGAAGATTTCGCGCGCGCCGCGGCCCATGAGGATGCGGCCGCCGCGCTCGCGCGCGCGGGCGAGGACGTCGCCGCGAGCCTCGTCGTCGACCCCTATGCGATCGAGGTCGAGCTGCGCAACGGCCACTACGTTCCCAAGGCGTTGCGCGAGGCGATCCGCGCCTCGGGACCGACCGTGCGCCGCGATCTCGGCAAGCAGGCCGACGGCCTTGCCCCGCTCCACGCCGCCCACGCGCCGACGGAGACGCCGCATGTATCGCTATGACGAGTTCGACGCGGCGTTCGTCGCCCAGCGCGTCGATCAGTTCCGCGACCAGGTCGGCCGGCGCCTCGCCGGCGAGCTGACCGAGGAGCAGTTCCGGCCGCACCGGCTGATGAATGGTCTCTATCTGCAGCTGCATTCCTACATGCTGCGCATCGCCGTGCCCTACGGCACGCTGAACGCGCGCCAGATGCGCAAGCTCGCCGAGATCGCGCGCAAGTACGACCGCGGCTACGGCCACTTCACCACCCGGCAGAACCTGCAGTTCAACTGGCCGGCGCTCAAAGACGTGCCCGACATCCTCGCCGAGCTCGCCAGCGTCGAAATGCACGCGATCCAGACCTCGGGCAATTGCATCCGCAACGTCACCGCCGACCATTACGCCGGCGTCGCCGCCGACGAGCTCGCCGATCCGCGCCCGTTCGCCGAAATCTTACGGCAATGGTCGTCGCTGCACCCCGAGTTCTCGTTCCTGCCGCGCAAGTTCAAGATTGCGGTCAACGGCGCGCCGCACGACCGTGCGGTCATCCAGGCGCACGACATCGGCCTGCAGATCGTGCTGAACGATCAGGGCGAACTCGGCTTCGCCGTCTATGTCGGGGGCGGGCTCGGCCGCACGCCGTTCATCGCCCGCAAGGTGCGCGATTTCCTGCCGCAGCGCGACCTCATCGCTTATTGCGAAGCGATCCTGCGCGTCTACAACCTCGAGGGCCGGCGCGACAACAAGTACAAGGCGCGCATCAAGATCCTGCTGCACGAGAAGGGCCTCGAGCCGTTGCGCGACGCGATCGAGGCGGAATTCGCCGCGCGCGGCGGAGCCTCGCTCGAGCTTCCGGCCGAAGAGGTCGCACGCATCGCCGCCTATTTCGCGCCGCCGCCGCTCGCGCCGCGCCCGGCGACCAACGAGCGGGTCGAACGCCGGCGCGGCAAGGACGCGCAGTTCGCCAAGTTCTTTGCCTCGAACGTCGCGCCGCACAAAGTTCCCGGCTACGCCATCGTCACCGTGTCGCTCAAGCCGATCGGCGGCGTTCCGGGCGACGCCAGCGCCGACCAGATGGACGCGGTCGCCGACCTCGCCGAGGATTATTCGCACGACGAGCTGCGCGTCTCGCACGAGCAGAACCTCATCCTGCCTTATGTCGCGCTCGACGATCTTGCCGCCGTCTACGACCGCCTCGCCTCCGTCGGCCTGGCGACGCCCAACGCCGGGCTGATCAGCGACATCATCGCCTGCCCCGGCCTCGACTATTGTGCGCTCGCCACCGCGCGCTCGATCCCGATCGCCCAGCGCATCAGCGAGCGCTTCGGCGACGGCGCGCGCGCGCGCGCGATCGGGCCGCTGAAGATCAAGATTTCCGGCTGCATCAACGCCTGTGGCCATCACCACGTCGGCCACATCGGCATTCTCGGCCTGGAGCGCGCCGGCGAGGAGACCTACCAGATCACGCTCGGCGGCTCGGGCGACGAGACCGCATCGATCGGCCAGATCATCGGCCCCGGCTTCAGCGCGGAGACCGTGGTCGGCGCGGTCGAGACGATCGTCGACACCTATATGGCGCGCCGCAGCGGGCCTGAGGAGGCGTTCCTCGACGCCTATCGCCGCCTCGGCCCGGCGCCGTTCAAGGAGGCGCTCTACAACCGCAACGCCGGAGCCGACATCTGATGAGCGCCCACGACGTCAGGCTGTTCGGCGACGCCGTCGCCGCCAGCCGCCTCGAAGACCGCTTCGTCAAGGTCAAGGCGCCTTCGCTGCTCAGGCTGGCGATCGAGGACCTGTTCCCCGGGCGCATCGCGCTCGTCTCGAGCTTCGGCGCCGACGCGGTCGTGCTCTTGCATATGGTCGCGCAGATCGACGCGAAGACGCCGGTCGTGTTCGTCGACACCGGCCAGCATTTCGCCGAGACGCTCAGCTACCGCGACGACCTCTGCGCCCGTCTCGGGCTGACGAACCTCGTCGTCGCCGAGCCCGATCCCGAGGTCACGGCGGTCGAGGACCCGGAGAAGTTCCTGTTCGCCAGCGACCCCGACCGCTGCTGCGACATCCGCAAGGTGCAGCCGCTGGCGCGCGCGCTCGACGGCTACGACGCGTGGATCACCGGCCGCAAGGCCCACCAGAGCGCGACGCGGTCGCGCGTGCCGCTGTTCGAGGCGGAGGGCGATCGGGTCAAGGTCAATCCGCTGGTCGGCTGGAGCGCGCGCGACCTCCTCGACTACATCCGCGCCGCCGGCCTGCCGCCCCATCCGCTGGTCGCCAAGGGCTTTCCCTCGATCGGCTGCCTGCCGTGCACCAGCCGCGTCGCGCCCGGCGAGGACATTCGCGCCGGCCGCTGGCGCGGCCGCGCCAAGAGCGAATGCGGCATCCACACCGAGCCGCTGAGCGTGGGACAGGACATTTGATGCGGAATTCTTGCGATGCTCATCGGCGCCGTCATTGCGAGCCGAAGGCGAAGCAATCCAGGCGCCTCGGCCGCCAACCCGTGGATGGCTTCGTCGCTGCGCTTCTCGCAATGACGCCTCGTGACATAGGAGTCGTGTAATGCCCCTGTGGCGCGACGGCCGCTTCGCCGATGATCAATGGACCACGCTCGACGATTCCGCGCCGATCCCCGAGCGCGGCGCGATCATCGTCTCGTTCGCGCGCTGGCGAGCGGAGGCAGCGGCGCTCGCGCCGCGCGCCGACCCGGTCGGCGTGGCGATCGTCGCCGGCAAGGACGCGGTCGAGCAGCTCGCCGAGGCGGCGCACCGACCACTGATCGCGCTGAAGTTCGACAAGTTCGCCGACGGCCGCGCCTTCTCCTACGCGGAATTGCTGCGCGAGCGCCTCGGCTTCACCGACGAGCTGCGCGCGACCGGCGACGTGCTGCTCGACGAGATCGGGCTGATGCAGCGCTGCGGCTTCACGTCGTTCGAGGTGACGGACGCCAACACGCTACGCGCGCTGAAAGAGGGGCGACTGCCGAAAGGCGCCCTGTTCTACCAGCCGGCGCCGGGCCAACGCGAAGCGCCCGCGGGGACACGGCCGTGGCTGCGGCGGACGGCGAGCTGAGGATCACCTTCTCAGCCGGTCGTCAGCGACATAGGCGGCCAGATTTCGTCATAGCGCGCAAACCCATCAAGACCTATGTGATGTTGCTTCGACGAGCGCCCCAGTCAAAGCATTGTCAATGGGCCGAAAAGCGAGATCGGCGGACGCCGCGACGCTCGCGACGATCGGCGAAATCGGCGTCAAGTATGTGCTGCCCTCTAGGCTCCGTTTCAGTATGAGCCGGTATCCTGTGAGGCGAAGCCGCGCCTGGACCATTTTGCGAACCAGCCCAAGGTAGGCCGCTGCATCGCGCTTCGGCTGTGCCCGCAGCTGCGCTTTGATGATCGCGGCGAAGAAGCCAACGTAAGACTCTCGATCTGGCTTTTGGCCCCATCCGACTTGCGCGAGGTCCGCCAGAAGGCGAACGACGCTGTCGGGATCATTGGTGGGCTCAGCGATTTGTCTTGCGAAAGCCTGCATAGCCGGCGTGGTTCGCCAATTGTCTTTCTTCAACTGATGAAGAACGCTTCGAAAGTCGATCGTTGTAAAACGGTAGTGGTGGCTGACCAAGCCGGCGACGATTTCCAAATAGTCGTCGATCGAGATCATTCCCGCGAGCATCGCAGGAAAAGCAGCGGCTTGGGTCCAGACGCCGCCGACTTTGCTCAGATCCGCCGCGAGCTGGCGAAACATAACTTCGTCGCTATAGAGCAGACGGTTTCCGCCTTGCGCTGCGTAAATCGTGTCCAAAAAGCATGGATCGACGTCTTCGAAGATTTCTCGGAAATTCTCGGCAATGGCGATGCTCGGCTCCGCCGCCATGAGCGTCAATGTTTCCGCGAAGGAAAGCGCGGCCTGCGCACACTCAATTTGGGCATCCTTAAAGGCGTCATCGTATGTGACGAACTGAAAGTGCCCGCCGTCCCATCCCATAGAGCCATGATTTTTGTCCCGGTCCTTTGTTCTCTGATCAACAAGTCGCCGGAACAGATCGATCGTGGTTTGCACAACGCCGAGGTCCTCGAAACAAGCGCGCGCCTTTTCCGCGACGCCGAGGCGAGTCAGTGCATAGAGCGTGATCGGATCAATCACCGCTTTGCGATTGTTGGCGAGCAAATCGGATGCATTTGTAAATTCCTCCGGAAGCCCAACGCAGGCGCGGACGCCGAGATCAGCCTGGGCCGATACCCATTCCCAAGCATCGGAGGGCGGATTGCCCGAATACTTCGACAGCAACATGAGAGGGAGTTGACCTGCTCGGTACATTCCCGCCAGCTGTTCGGCAAATTCGCCGCGGCGCTTTGCCGAGTCGAAGACCGGCTTGAATTTGTCGGCACCCTTGCTTTCGTCGATGTGAAACGACCCGAAGGCTTGATGGCCTGGAAACAGGCTTTCAAACTGCTCTAGCGAGCGGAAATGGGCGTGGAGATATTTGTCCCGAATCTCGCGAATCACATATGTCGTCGGCCCAACGCCGACCGACGGAACTTCAATCACATCGCCGACCTTTCGCCCCATGAGCACAGGACCAAGCTCGGCGTCAGGCGCGATTTCGTTGCGTTCAATTCGTGGAGTTGGCTCGGTCTCCAGGATGCGAACGAGCTTTTTCGGCCCATCCTTTTCCGTCATGAGAACGGCCATATCGGGGCCGACCTCCGTCGGTTGAGAAAAGGTTCGCTTTTGAGATTTGCCGGTAAAGACAAGACCCATCATATAGGCGAGATGCATGGAAGGATCGGCGTAGCCTGCTCTTAAGGCGCGATAAGCAAAGCGGAAGCATTTTGGATCGCCCTGCAGTCGATCAATCGCCAGGGCGACATGCATAAGGTCCTGTGGCGCGCCCTGCAGGTCAGGACTGATCGTCCCGAGCCAGCGAACAATCGCCGCAATGTCTGGGATGCGTTCAGAAAGGCTGATCCAATGCATTCGGCGGCGTAGCGTATCGTCATGAGCGAGCGCGGATTCGATATAGCCGCGCGCTTCGCGGAGCAGTCCCGCTTGCTCGTAGATGGTCGAGCCGAGTTCGGCGTAACGCGGCGTTGATTTCAAAGCCGAACTCAAAGAGTCGAAGAGCTTCCGCGCGTCTTTTCGCCTGTCGGCGTAAACTAGCGCAGTGAGCGCACGATAGAGCGTAGTTGTGTCCTGCTCTTGCGAATAAAGGCCTTCGTACATATCCGCTGCGGCGGAATATTGCTGCGCGCCAAAGAGCGCTTCGGCGGCATGGACGCGATCGCCGGGATCGTTGATGCCTTTGGCGAGCGTCTTTATTTCGCTGAGAAGCGTAGTGCGGCGGGGATCATCCGCCAGCAAGAAGCTGTGCGCGATAGATCGCAAGATGATGGAGTTGGGCCAACGGGCAAGGACTTCCGGCAGAACGTCGTCCATGCGATTGGAGGTGCGCGCCGCTTCAATTTGCAGCCCGGCGGCGATCTCAGCGTCCCGGCCGGACCCAATCTCGAGCTCCAACGATTTAGCGGCCACGATCCCTTCGAGCGCCTTGCCGACATGGATCGAAACCTGAATTTTGAACAGGCGATCGGGTATTTCAAGGGATTCCGCGGGAATGGCGTCGAGCGCCTTTTCGGCGGCCGTCCAGTCATCGACCGTGACCATGCTCCGTGCATAGCGGCGCAGCAGCACATTGGAGGTCGGCGCGACTTCGAGCGCTTCGCTGAGCAGGCGTTCGTATTCTGCGGTTCGGCCAGCGATTTCAAACGCTGAGAGCAGATTGGCGGCGACGGAGATGCCCATGGCGGCATTGTCGCGCTTCTTGACCTCCGTCCACGCTTCCTGCAGCAAAGCGATGGCACGCTCCAGGTCCGGGACACGCGCAGCTGGGACTGCGTGAGAGAAGACCAAGCCTTTCAGCTCGAAGATCGGTTCAAGGAGCAGCTCAGCCTGCGCCGAAAGGACGCGCCAATCCTTCGAAAACAATGTCGCCGCGCGTGCAATAAGGCTTTCTTGAGAGGCGTTGTCTTTAGTGTCGCGCGCGCGATTCGCGAGAATGAGCAGCACGTCTAGGCGCCCTTTCAGAGCGGCAGGGATGCGCGCTTCAAGGTCTGCGATCGTCGTTGCATTTGGAGCCGTCCCGATGAGGACAGTAGCCGCTTGATGTGCGGCGGGATTCTCCGCCAACGCGGCCTCGGCGATGGCGAAGGCCTTTTCGTGGTTTCCTTCATACATTTCCGCGGTCGCGAGAACCGCGCGGGCATTTGGCCAGGTCGGGTCTTCGGCGGCGGAGGCGCGCAGCTCCGCAATCGCGGCAGGCGTGTCGCCCAGCATCAGGCGAGCGAATCCGATATTAGCCCTGATGAGATAGCGATTGCGCGGCATCGCGTTGGCGGATTCATTCGACCAAAGCCGCTCCAAGACCTTTAGGCCCGCAATAATTTCTCCCTCTTCGACAAGCTTGGCAGCGTCGACAATGCGCGTGTGCAGAGCGTCGCCGGGATCGCTCCGTTCCAAGAGAGTGATGATCGCGGTCTGGTTCTGCTGGATAAGGGCTCTGGTCTCGGTACCTTCTTCTCTGGTCGCTTGGATGCCGGCTTCGACGCGGCTGACCATATTGACTGGAGCGAAATCCGAAAAGTATTTGGCGACGATCTCGGGATAGTTCGTGATCCGCTGACGCAGATTGGTCCAGCCTTCAACCCGGACGTCGAACAACCCTTTCACCTTGTGCTCATTGGTGATGTCGCGGGCGAGCTTCTGAATCGTTTCGTCATTGGGCGCCGTCGTGGCCAAGATGAAAACGCTCAGCGGCGGAGCGAAGGAAAGCGCCTTTTGGACTTCGTCGCGCAGTTCGGTCGCCGTCAGCGGATTCTCGTAGCCCTGGTCCTTGCCTTTGCATTGGACGCCGGCGAACATGCGTTCGACGCGATCGGTCCCATAGATATCGACGCCGGCCTGCGGTTGCCCCACGCGTGCATGCATCTGAGCGTCGTTCGTCTGCCAGATTCTGGAAAAGACGTCGAAACAAAGCCGCTCGAAATCCTGCCAATTGGACGGCGGGGGAAGCGCACGTGACAAAATGTTGGTCATCAGGACTTCAATAGCTCAACGCGTAGCGCAGAATCGAGAGCGCAAATCCTGGCCAATATATCCCGAGTTGTCGGCGCGCGAGTGGCTCAGAATCGCGAGAATCACGATTTGCCCCTCGCCGCCCCCTACTCCCCGCCCGTCGCCAGCCTCAAGCCCGGCTGCGTCTCGACCTTGCCCGCCTCCTCGCCGAACTCCATCGCGTCGATGCGCGCGGCGCGGCGGGTGACTTTCTCAGCTGACGTCGCGATCTGGCCGACATCCTCCTGCGCCTGGCGGAAATGGGTCTCCAGCTTCGCCGTGCGCTCGGCGAGCAGGCGGACGTCGTTGAGCAATTTGCCGACCTCAGCGTGGATGGCGTGGGCCTGGTCGCGCATGCGCTGATCGCGCAGGATCGCCTGCGTCACCTGGATCGCCATCATCATCAGCGACGGCGAGACGATGACGACGCGGGCGCGATGGGCGCGCTGCACCACGTCGTCGAAATGCTCGACCAGGTCGGAATAGATCGATTCCGACGGCACGAACATCAGCGCGATGTCCTGCGTCTCGCCTGGCAGCAGATAGCGCTCGGCGATGTCCTTGACGTGCTTGCCGACGTCGGCGCGCACGCGTTGGCCAGCGCTCTTGCGCGCATCCTCGCCGCGCGCCTCGTTGAACAGGGTGAAGGCTTCGAGCGGAAACTTCGCGTCGACCGCCAGCACCCGCGCATCTCCCGGCAGGCGGATGACGCAGTCGGGCCGCGCCTTGTTACTGAGCGTCGCCTGGAACTCGTAGGCGCCCGCCGGCAGGCCGTCGCTGACGATCGCCTCCATCCGCCCCTGGCCGAAGGCGCCGCGCGTCTGCTTGTTGGCGAGGATGTCCTTGAGCGACACGACCTCTTGCGTCATGCCGGCCATGCGCGCCTGCGCCGCGTCGATCACCGCCAGCCGCTCGTTGAGCTTGTTGAGGTTGGCGCCGGTCGTCTGGGCGTGGTTTTCGAGCCCGGCGCCGAGCCGCGCGCTGACGTTGTCGAGCCGCTCGCCCATGACGCGCGCGAGGTCGGCCTGGCGCGAGCCGAGCCATTCGCTCATCGAGCCGAGCCGGCCGCCGAGCTCGGCGTTCGACTGGGCGAGCGCGGCGAGCCGCGCCTCGAGCGCGCGCCGCCCCTCGACGGCGGCGTCCGCCTCGCGCCGCCGCGCCGCGTTGGCGCGCAGGAGCGCCACGGTCAGCGCCATGAGCAGGACCACGATCGCGCCGAGCGCGTCGGCGAACGTGACGGGGTAGCCGTAGAGAACGACGAGCGTAGGGTTCATGGGCGGAGCTTAGCCGATTCGCCGCCCCGAATCGAACGAAAGAGGAACGGAATTGACCAGCCGCCGCCGCGCCATTATCTGACGCGGAGCACAGAGACAGCGACCCCCATGGCCCTCCGACACATCATCACTCTGCCCGACCCCAAGCTCAGGCTGATCAGCAAGCCGCTCGAGCGCGTCGACGACGCGGTGCGCAAGCTGCTCGACGACATGGCCGACACCATGCACGAGGCGCCCGGCATCGGCCTGGCGGCGATCCAGGTCGCCGAGCCGCTGCGCATGCTCGTCGTCGACCTCGCCAAGAAGGACGAGCCGCCGCAGCCGCTCTTTTTCGTCAATCCCGAGATCGTCTGGTCGTCCGACGACCGTTCGATCTACGAAGAGGGCTGCCTGTCGATCCCTGAATATTACGAAGAGGTCGAACGGCCGGCGCAGGTGCGCACGCGCTTCGTCGACCGCGACGGCACGCAGCAGGAAATCCTCGCCGAGGGTATGCTGGCGACGGTGTTGCAGCACGAGATCGACCATCTCGACGGCGTGCTGTTCATCGACCACATCTCCAAGCTCAAGCGCGACCGAGTGGTCAAGAAATTCGTCAAGATGGCCAAGCGCGCCGAGGGCCATCCGCCGCTGTGACCGCGCCGCGGCGCCAGGGAGGCGAAGCGATGAGGATCGACGTCAGCCCCTATCGCGTCGCCGAGGGCGAGGCCGCCGACCTCGCCAAGCGGCCGACCAAGGTCGAGCCGCTCTACGGCTCGAAGGAGGACTACGCCGCGAGCCTCGCCAAGCACGTCGAGCGCCTCGGCCGGCTGCAGGAACTTCTGCACCGCTCCGGCCGTTACGCGCTGCTGATCGTGCTGCAGGGCATGGACACCGCCGGCAAGGACGGCGCGATCAGCCACGTCATGTCGGGCGTCAATCCGCAGGGCTGCAAGGTCGTCTCGTTCAAGACGCCGACCGCGACCGAGGCGGCGCACGACTTTCTCTGGCGCGAGGCGCGCGAACTGCCCGAGCGCGGCGTCATCGGCGTGTTCAACCGCTCCTATTACGAGCCAGTGCTGGTCACGCGCGTCCACCCCGAGCTGCTGCGCGAGGAGGGCGTGCTCGAGACCGATGGCGGCCACAAGGCGCTGTGGGCGGAACGGCTGCATTCGATCCGCGCTTTCGAGCGCCACCTGCACGCCAACGGCGTGCGCTTCGTCAAAATCTATCTCCACCTGTCGAAGGACGAGCAGCTCCGCCGCCTGCTGCAACGCCTCGACGATCCCGACAAGACCTGGAAAGCCTCGCCCGCCGACGCCGAGGAGCGCGGCTATTGGCGCGAGTACATGCGCGCCTACGAGCACGCGCTGACGGCGACCAGCGTCGCCGCCGCGCCGTGGCACGTCGTGCCGGCCGACGACAAGCCCAACGCGCGCCTGATCGTCTCGCAGATCGTCAGCGA
>Ga0326727_10028502_pt1 | contig 10146 bp, 11 predicted proteins | sample MB2enrmetagenome_FD_207643 | JGI IMG/M metagenome (GOLD analysis project Ga0326727, IMG submission 207643) | Lab enriched peat soil microbial communities from McLean, Ithaca, NY, United States - MB29MY | ecosystem: Environmental > Terrestrial > Soil > Wetlands > Peat | place: USA: New York...
TGTTGCAATTGACGGTGTAAGTTCCCACCTGCGTACCGGATACGATAGTTCTCGCTCCAGTTGTCGATCCAGGCGTGGGCTCGTTAGTGAGGTAGCTTGCCGTCAGATTGCCGTTTCCATCGAAATACCTTACCCCGAATGCGATCGCTAGGTTAGAGCCATAGTTGCCGATCACCGCGTAGGTGCCCTGAAGGCTGGCCAGGGTGTAGCACTGCTGGTTAGGGTTCTGGGCATTTGCGGCAGAGACGCCGAGAAAGCCCGTGAAAATGAACGCTGTTAAAGCGATCAAGCTCTTCTTGTTGGACATGGTTTTATCCTTTTCTCTCTTGAGTTTTTTATAGCCAAAGCAACTCCCAGGCGCTGAACCGCTCCTGGGCGCCGTCGAAGGCCTCCGCAACCGCAACCGATCGGTAAGAAGGAAAGACTCGTGGTCTCTTAAATGGGTGCGTCCGGCAGCCGGGTGTGAACGAAGGTCACAAAGACGCCACCCGGGACGATAGTGCTGGGGGTTCTCTGGGCGTCTACAATTGCCGTGGCGAGAAGCTGCCCGGCTTGCACGATTGCCCCGGTGATGATGAAGTCATTCACGGCGGTCGACACGGCGCCAGTCGTCACGTTCGTGATCACGCGGTTGAAAGTGCCGGTGCCGTCGCAATTCACCGTGTAGGTTCCCGTGTTGATGGTGGTTGTGAGAGTCCTCGCTCCAGTTGTCGATCCAGCCGTAGGCCCGTTAACGACACCGGTTCCCGTCAGATTGCCGTTTCCATCTAAATACCTTACCGCGAGTGCGCTGGCTACGTTAGCGCCGTAGTTGCCGATAACCGCATAGTAGCCCTGAAGGCTTGCAAGGGTGTAGCACTGCTGGTTAAGGTTCTGGGCATTTGCGGCAGAGGCGCCGAGAAAGCCCGTGAAAATGATCGCTGTTAAAACGATCAAGTTCTTCTTGTGGGACATGGTTTTCTTCCTTTTCTCTCTTGAGTTTTTTCCAGCCACAGCAACTCCCAGGCGTTGGACCGCTCCTGGGCGCCGTCGAGGGCATCCGCGACCGCAACCGACCGGTAAGACGGAAAGACTCGTGGTCTCTTAGATGGGGGCGTCCGGCAAGCGGGTATGAGTTCGGGTCACAAAGACACCACCCGGGACGATGGCGCTGGGCGCTTCCTGGGCGTCCACAATTGTGGTGGCGATTAGCTGTCCGCCTTGCACAACTCCCCCGGTGATGATGAAGTCATCTACGGAGGTCGTCACGGTTCCATTGGACTGCGTGAGGGTGCGAAAGAACTGGCCGGTGCCGTTGCAATTCACCTTGTAAGTTCCCACCTGCGTACCGGATACGAGAGTTCTCGCTCCCGTTGTCGATCCAGCCGTCGGCTCGTTGATGATGAAGGTCCCACTGAGGTTGCCGTTTCCATCGTAAGACCTGGGCGAGAGTGCGACCCCTATGGCAGAGCCATAGCTGGTGACAATCGCGTAGTATCCCTGAAGGCTTGCCGGGGTGTAGCATTGCTGGTTTGGGTTCTGGGCATTGGCGGCAGAAACGCCGAGAAAGCCCGTGAAAATGATCGCGGCTGTGACAAACAAGCTGTTTCTGTTGAACATGGTTCTTCTCTCCTGAGTTTTCCAGTCTTCATACACACGAAGGACACGCCAGGCGGCCGCTTCGCCCAGGCAGACTTTGACCGGTTTCCCGGACTCCGCCGGGGGCTTCAGCCAAGCCGTCGCTAACGCTGATCTCCGGATTCTCACTGAGTGGGTCCTGAACATAACGCGCAAGAACCTGGAAAAAGGGGCAAGACAGACTTTGACCGGCTTCCCGGACTCCGCCGAGGGCTTCCCAGGTCACGATCCCAACCGTCGCTAACGCCGATTTCCCGATTCTCACTGAGCGGGTCCCTGAACATAACGCGCAAGAACCTGGAAAAAGGGGCAAGAATTGGGGATAATCAAATGCGGATCTCCGAGCAGCGGGAAAGGAGGCCGGCATGGCGGACACTCCAGGGGAGGTGACCCGGCTACTGGACGAGGCGAGGCTCGGGCGGAGCGATGCCCTCGACCGGCTGATGCCACTGGTTTACCGGGAACTCCGCCGCATCGCCCGCCAACAGATGCGGGGCGAGCGCGCGGGCCACACCCTGCAGCCGACGGCCCTGGTACATGAAGCTTTCCTCCGCCTGGTGGATCAGAATCGCGGCGGCTGGCAGAACCGCGCGCATTTCTTTGGCGTGGCGGCCCAGACCATGCGCCGGTTGCTGGTGGATTACGCGCGCCGGCGCAGCGCGGCCAAACGCACCATTCCGGTCACCATGAACGAAGAGATCTTTCAACGGGGCCCAGGCGCCAACCAGACCGAGGAGATCCTGGCGGTGGACGAGGTCCTGGAACAACTAGCCGAACTGGACCCGCGGCAGGCCCGCGTTGTGGAGTTGCGCTATTTCGGCGGGCTGTCGCTGGAAGAGACGGCTGAAGCTTTGGGCATCGCGACGCGCACCGTCAAGCTCGATTGGGCCATGGCCAAAGGGTGGATGAGATCGCAGTTGAGCGGGGGAGCCCGGATGTGACACCGCAACGGTGGTCCCGGATTCGGGAACTGTTCAGCGCGGCGCTGGAGACCCCGGAGTCGGAGCGGCCGCGATTCCTGGAGTCGGCCTGCGGGGGCGATACGGACCTGCGCGCCCAGGTGGAGCGCTTGCTGGCGGGGAACCAGGAGCCCAGTTGGGAAATTCCGGCGGCCACGTGGTTCCCGGTTGCCGCCGAACTCGCCGCCGGCGATACGCTGGCGCACTACCGCATCGAGGCCAGGCTGGGCGAAGGCGGCATGGGCGTGGTCTACAGGGCCTACGATACGCGACTGCATCGGGAGGTGGCCCTGAAGGTGCTTCCGCCCGAGCACCTGGCCGATCCCGAGCGCAGACAGCGGCTGATGCGGGAGGCGCGCGCGGCATCGGCGCTGAACCACCCGACCATCGTGACGGTGTACGAGACCGGTTCCGAACGCGGGGTGGATTTCATCGCCATGGAGTATGTGGAAGGCCGGTCGCTCGCCCATGCGATCCCGGCTAAGGGACTACCCGTGGCGCAAGCGCTCGACTACGCCATCGAGATTGCCGCCGCGCTGGGGAAGGCGCATACTGCGGGGGTAATCCATCGCGACCTGAAGCCGGCCAATATCATCCTGACCGGACCCGCGAGCGGGTACCCCGGCCACACCAAGCTGCTGGATTTCGGGCTGGCGCGGCGGATGCGGCTGGCGGAGTCCGGGACCGGCGCCCTCACGGCAGAGGGCAAGATCTCCGGCACGGTTGGCTACATGTCGCCCGAGCAGTTGCGCGGCCTTCCCACCGATCACCGGACGGACCTCTTCTCGCTCGGCGTGGTGCTCTACGAGATGGTCACGGGGGAACGGCCGTTCACGGGTAGCTCGGCGATGGACGTTTGCGACGCCATCCTGCACGCTCAACCGCGCGACTTCGGCGACAGCCCGGTGTCCGGAAAGCTCAAGGCCATCATCCGGAAGCTACTCGAGAAGGATCCGGCGAATCGCTACGGAAACGCCGACGAGGTCTGCCAGGAGCTGAAATCGCTGCAAACCTCGCTGGCGCCAGCGCGGCCGATGAAGCTATCGAGGAATGGCTGGATCGCCGTTGGGGCTGCGATCGTTCTGGCCGGCGTGCTCGCCGGTTGGCTGTGGCGCCGTTCGTCACGCGAGCGCTGGGCGATCGAGACGGCGGCGCCCGAGATCGCACGGCTGGTGGACGCAGAGGAGTACGTCAAGGCGGCAGCGCTGACGCGGGAGGCACGTTCAGCGCTGCCGAAGGACCCGACGATCGAGAATCTCTGGATCCGCGCGACCGGAACAGTCTCGATCGACAGTGTGCCTTCAGGGGCCGACGTTTCGATTCGACCGTATCGGGGGGATCCGAATGCTTGGAAGAGCCTCGGGAAGACGCCTCTCCAAAAGGTTCGCGTGCCTCGGGAAGCCTACGTCTGGCGGGTCGCCAAGCCGGGATTCGCCACTGTATTTTTCATAGGTACGCCCCCTGGCGTTCCTCCACCCGGTTATCGTAATGGCTTCGATTGGACGTTCAAGCTTCGTCCCGAGGGGAGCGTTCCACCCGAGATGGTGGTCGTCGCAGGCGGGAGGATCGGCCTTACGTACCCGCTCGGGCAAGCCCCCGCGGCGCAGGTCGACGACTTTCTCATCGACCGGCACGAGGTCACCAACGAAGCGTACAAGAAGTTTGTCGACGCGGGAGGTTATCGGAGGCGCGAATTCTGGAAGCAGCCCTTCGTTCGAGACGGGCGCGCTGTTGGGTGGGAAGACGCTATCGCTCTTTTTCACGACCCGACGGGGCGTCCCGGTCCCGCGACGTGGGAAGTGGGCGACTATCCGAAAGGGCACGAGAAATATCCGGTCGCGGGAGTCAGTTGGTACGAGGCCGCGGCGTACGCGGAGTTCGCCGGCAAGAGCCTTCCGACGGCGTACCACTGGATGCGCGCGTCGCAGTCGGCGGGTTACACGCCCTTGATTACCTCCGGAAGTAACTTCCGGCGCGAAGGAACGCAGCCGGTTGGAAGCGAGGGCACTCTGAGTGGGTTCGGCACCACGGACATGGCCGGCAACGTGAAGGAGTGGTGCTGGAACGAGGCGCGGGATGCCAAGAGACTCATCCTGGGCGGAGGCTTCGGCGAGCCGGACTACATGTTCAATTTCACGGACGCGCAATCGCCCTGGGACCGCCTGGCGAACTTCGGTTTTCGCTGCGTCAAACTCGACTCACCGCCCACCGCTGCGGCGGCGCGTCTGGAGGTGAGGACTCGCGACTACTGGAAAGAGAAGCCGGTCTCGGACGAGGTCTTCAAAGCCTACAGCGCACTTTACGGCTACGACAAAGGGGAGTTGAACGCGCAGGTGGAGGAGACGGCGACCGCGGAGGCATGGTCGCGAACGAAGGCGACCTTCGATGCCGCATACGGCCACGAGCGCGCAGCGGCCTATCTCTTTCTACCGAAGAACGCGTCTCCGCCGTTCCAGGCGGTGGTGTATTTTCCGGGCGGGTTTGCCTTTTTGGACGATCGGCCCGATGTGGCGAGCCTCGAGGAAACCCGCGGCTTCCTCATGAAAAGCGGGCGGGCGCTGGTCTTCCCGATTTACAAGGGTATGTATGAGCGGCGGGACGGCTTCGTGCCGGGCAACAATCCACCGGCCTTTCAGCGCGACCACGCGATCGCGTGGGCGAAAGACCTGGGCCGAACGCTCGACTACCTGGAGACGCGAAAGGACATCGACAGCACGAAGGTGGCCTGGTTCGGCGACAGCCTCGGCGGGACTGAAGGGGCGCACCTGCCGGCGATTGAGAAGCGAATCAAGGCGGCGATCCTGGCGTCCGGGGGGCTTCAGCTCACCGTCCGCTATTTGCCGGAGGCCGATCCGTTCAACTTCGTGGCGCACGTGACCATTCCGGTGCTCATGTTGAACGGACGGTATGATAATTCGTTCCCGCTGGAGTCGTCGCAGCGCCCGCTCTTCCACTTCCTGGGCACGCCGGACAACGACAAAAAGCACGTGATCTACGAGGGCGGGCACGGCGCATTTCCTCGTCCGGACGCGGTTCGCGAGAGCCTCGACTGGCTGGATAAGTACCTGGGGCCGGTGCGGCACTAGCCTGGTCGTTGGCGTAGCAGAACACTCGCGTGCCGGCGTCCTGAGCCAGAAAGACCAATACTTCCACCTGATGAGCGGACGCCCCGGCAGGCCATCCGCGGGGCATCTGGGCTGACATCATATTTTCGCAATCAGCCAACCCGCTTCAGACCTTCTCTGATGGATCGCTTGAGCACGGTTTGGTAGCCGACGCCGGTCTTTTCGGCGATCTGCTGCGCCCGTTCGAGGTCGGCGATCGGGACACGAATTGAGATGGAGCGTGTCGCGTTCCGTTTAGCCTCTTCCATGAGCCGCTTCAGCACCTTCGGATCGCTTTTCGCGATTTTCGATCCGGCCGAGCGAATCAGAGTCCCGTCCTTGAGCGCGCGAGCAAACTCTCGTTGGGTCTGCCGACGACCTTGCGGGGTCGCGTACCAGTCGGCTTCTTCGCCGCTGGCCTTGAACTTCACGACGTCAGTCGATTTGCGGGGCATACTTGCTCCTCTCTGCGGTGTTCATTTCATAAGCAGTCACGGTTCGGAACAGCTTCCGGCGAATAGTGAACACCACGACCAGATACCTCCCGGATGCCGTCTTGCCAATCAGTTTCCATCGCTTCTCTCGTTTGATGGTTCTCGCGGCGATGACGACGTGTTTGCCGCGCGTGACCTCTTCGACCTCGAAAGGGGTGACAGCGTGGCGCAAAATATGACCCACGTTGGCGTTATCCCAATCGAAGCCCTCGATCTTGTCCAACACGACTCAGTATATACGATCGGTGTATATACAGTCGAGCATTTTGCGCCACTTGCCGGCCTTCTTCTCGATGCGGTCGACCAGCACGGCAACGTGGACTGCCTCATAGAGGTAACCGGTTGAATCGTTGAGACTTCCACCGAGTTCTCTCCGTCGAAAAGAGGGCTTTTGGCGCGGGTGTTCGAGTGTTATGATGAATACCGCTTCCGAGAGAGGTCAATGAGCGACCCCCCGCCCGTCCGCTTCGGCGCTTTCGAACTGGACCTCCGCACCGGCGAGCTGCGGAAACACGGAATCCGCAAGATCCAGGATCAGCCGTTCCAGGTGCTCCAGGCGCTGGTGGAACGGCCCGGCGAACTGGTGACCCGTGAGGAACTCCAGCGGAGAAGTTGGGGCGAAGACACCTTCGTGGATTTCGACCAGAGCCTGAACCGCGCCGTCAACAAAGTGCGCGAGGCGCTGGGAGACTCGGCCGAGAATCCCCGTTATATCGAGACCCTGGCGCGGCGCGGCTATCGTTTCATCGCGCCCGTGGAAGGCCCTCCGAAGCCTGGCTGAGAGCCGGCGCCACAACTGAACGCCCGTGCCCTGGCCCCTGGTAACCCCACACAGGCACGAATGCCTGTGCCACTACACCGGCACGAATGCCTGTACTACTGGTGTTACCTTAAATACATCATGCCGCTTGGCCGCCTTCTGATCGTCGCCGGCATCGTCCTGGTGGTTGTCGGCCTGCTTGTCGCGCATACGCCGTTGCGCCTCGGACGGCTGCCCGGCGATATCTACATCCACGGGAAGAATTTCACCTTCTATTTCCCCCTGACCACCTGCATTCTCCTGAGCGCCCTCGTGTCCCTGGTGGTGTGGCTATTACGAAAGTGAATTGCCATGAGATGCATCGCGCTCCTGTCTGCACTCGTGCTACTATTCGGCTGCGCACACAAAAAGCACCCGAGACTGACGGGAACGCTCCCCCCGGCCGTCGCGAAAGTCGGGGACACGGAAAGCGGCTTGGCAAGCTGGTACGGCCATCCCTATCATGGACGGCCGGCCGCGAATGGCGAGATCTACGATATGGAGACGCTCACGGCCGCGCACCGCACCCTGCCTTTCGATACCTGGGTCCACGTAACCAACCTGGGTAACGGCAGGACGGTGGATGTCCGCATTATCGACCGCGGTCCCTTCATCGACGGGCGCATCATCGATCTCTCGCACGCCGCGGCCCGCGCCATCGACATGATCGGCCCGGGCGTGGTCCCCGTGCGCGTCGAAGTCGTCCGGATCCCCGCCGGCGCCGGCGCCGGTCTGTTCGCCGTGCAGGTGGGCGTATTCCGCGATCGCAGGAATGCCGAGCGGGTTCGCGCCGATATGGCCGCCCGCTACGGATCCGCGCGCCTGGTTCCCCGTCCGGGGAATCCCCCCATGTGGAGGGTACTGGTAGGCGCGGAATCCAGCGAAGATGCCGCCAACCAACTTTCCGGCCGGATTGCCCGGGAATCCGGTGAGAAATCGGCTTTCGTGGTGCGACTAGATTCTTGAGCGAGGAGCGTATCATGCGACTTCCCATACGATCGGCCCGGTACACTCTCCCGGCCACACTCGCTCTGTGGCTGGTTTCTCCCGCGGCCCCGCAGGCGGGCTACACGGAAAACGGCCTCGCCAGTTGGTACGGCTACCCCTACCACGGGCAATCCTCCGCCAGCGGCGAAACGTACGATATGGACACGCTCACGGCGGCCCATCCCACCCTTCCCTTCAACACCCTGGTCCGGGTGGTGAACCTGGCTAACGACAAGAGCGTGCAGGTTCGCATCATCGACCGCGGCCCTTATGTCGGCGGCCGCATCATCGATCTTTCGCGGGCCGCCGCCCAGAGCATCGGGATTATGGAGGCTGGCACCGCGCGCGTGCGGGTGGAAGTGATTGGCCCCGCCGGCCTCGATCCCCATCCTCTCGCCCCGTCCCCGGTCTTCGCGGTCCCTGATCCCCGGCCCGTAGTCGCCGACCCCCGGCCGGTCCTGTTCGCCGTCCAAACCGGCGCCTTCCGCATCCCCGCCAACGCTCAGCGCTATTTCGCCCTGATGCAGACCCGCTACGGCGCCGCCCGCCTGGTGGCTCCCGAACAGGATTCCGGCATCTGGCGCGTGCTGGTGGGCGGCGAAAGCACGCGCGAGGCCGCCGAAGCCCTGGCCGCGCGCATCCGCCACGATTCTGGTGAGAATAATGCCCTCCTCGTGCGACTAGATTCTTCCCATGAACCGGACCGTCCCGGGCAGTCTTCGCGGCCTCGTGGGACAGTCGCCGCGGATAGCCTCCGTACGCCGCTTGATTGAGAAGGCCTCCCGCCACCGTCTGCCCGTCCTGCTGTTGGGCGAAACCGGCACCGGGAAAGAGGTGGTGGCGCGCGCCATCCACGAAGCCGACCCGCGGCGCCCGTTCATCCCCATCGACTGCGGCTCGCTGGTCGGCACCCTCGTGGAAAGCGAGCTTTTCGGGCACGTGAAAGGCTCCTTCAGCGGCGCCGCGGAAAACAAGAAGGGCCTGGTGGAGGCGGCTGATGGCGGAACCGCATTCTTCGACGAAATCGGCGATTTGCCCCTCGAAATGCAGGTCAAACTGCTGCGCCTCATCCAGGAGAGCGAATTCCGCGCGGTGGGCTCCTTGCAGTGGAAAAAAGTCGACCTGCGCATCATTGCCGCCACCCACCGCGATCTGCACGCCGAAGTGGCTGCCGGACGCTTCCGCAAAGACCTCTATTACCGCCTCAACGTCTTCACCATCCGCCTGCCCGCCCTGTGCGAACGAAAAGAAGACCTGCCTTTGCTCCTCGATCACTTCCTCAAACCCCTCGAGGGCGCCGCCGGCTTCTACCCCAGCCAGGAGGTGCTCGACGCGCTGCTCTCCTACGACTGGCCGGGAAACGTCCGCGAGTTGAAACATTGCGTCGAACGCATGACAGTCATGCAATCCGAAGGCGTGCTGCAGATGGCCGATCTGCCCTCGGCCCTGCTCAACCACCTCGCCCGCAACTCGCTCGATCGCCTTTCCGGCGTGCTGGCCGGCGATCCGGCGGACGACCCGGAATTCCAACCGGTGCCCAAGTCTCCCGTGATCTCCCTTGGGCAAACCGAAAAACTGGCCATCTCGGCCGCCTTGGCCTCCACCCACGGAGAGCGCCTTAAGGCCGCTCGGATCTTGGGCATCGGCCGCACCACGCTTTATCGCAAAATGAAAGCGTACGGAATCGCCTAGCCCATCTCGCGCCTCGATCGCCCTGGACGCCACCTACAGCCTCGGGGACGAGCTCTCCGGGGTCGGGCTCTACTCGCGCGAAATCCTCATGGGCCTGGCGGCCGCCCATCCCGAAGTGTCGTTCGATTTCTGTTACCGGCCGCACCGCTACTTCCGTTCGCGCTCCATCCAGCTTCCGTCCAACGCGCGGCGCAGGCTGCTGGCCGAGCCGCTCGGGCCGCGCTCGGCGGTCCTGTTCCATGGTCTGAACCAGCGCCTGCCGCACATCCCGCTTCCCCGCGCCATCGCCACCTTCCACGATCTGTTCGTCATGAGCGGCGAATATTCGACACCGGAATTCCGCGCGCGCTTCGCCGCCCAGGCGCGCGATGCCGCTCGCCGAGCCGCCGCCATCATCGCGGTTTCCGCGTTTACCAAGGGGCAGGTGGTGTCGCTGCTGGGCGTCGATCCGGCGAAAGTGTGGGTGGTTCACCACGGCGCTCGCAAGCTGCCGC
>Ga0326727_10028505_pt1 | contig 10145 bp, 5 predicted proteins | sample MB2enrmetagenome_FD_207643 | JGI IMG/M metagenome (GOLD analysis project Ga0326727, IMG submission 207643) | Lab enriched peat soil microbial communities from McLean, Ithaca, NY, United States - MB29MY | ecosystem: Environmental > Terrestrial > Soil > Wetlands > Peat | place: USA: New York...
CGCCAGCGCCGCCACCATCACCATCGCAATCTTCATCGCACCGCTCCTTTTGTCACAGCATTCCCCTGCCGGGGGTGGCTATTCCCTAGTCTCTGATCTCTGATCTCTGATCTCTGATCTCTAACGACAATGCACCATTCCCTGTGCACTTTTCCCCCGTTCACTGTTCAGAAAACCTCCGAAAACCTCCCGTAAACCTCCCGAAAACCCCCAATTAACCTCAATAAACCCCCCTTTTCGAGGTTTTCAGGCTAGTTCTCAGCAACCCTTTCCTCTGAAACGGAAAATTCTCAGCAGCCAAATCGCCCGTTTCGCAACCCTGTAGAGTTAAGTCCTCAAAAAAGTGCAACCACTTAGGCGAACCTTTAGCCCTGTTTCGCAACCCTTTAAGCCAACCGTTAACGTTTACGGCGCTGCTCAAAAGCGGCCATTTCATCCCTGCTTTTCCGGCAATTCTCGTTACCGCAGGCTCTGAACCGGCGCCGGATCCATGTCCGCGTAATCCTGATTCTCGCCCCCCATGCCCCAGCAGAAACTGTAAGCCCGCGTGCCCACACCCGCATGAATCGACCATCCGGGCGATATCGCGATCTCCTTGTCCGCCATCACGATATGCCGCGTCTCCGCCGGCGGCCCCATCAAATGAAACACCCGCGCATCCTCCGCCACATTGAAGTACATATAGATCTCCGAGCGCCGCATATGAGTATGCGGAGGCATCGTGTTCCACGAGCTGCCCGCATGCAGATGAGTTACACCCATGACTAACTGGCAGCTCTTCGCGCCGTCCAGGTGAATGTATTTGCAAATGGTGCGGTGGTTGATGGTTTCAGCGGCTCCGATCGTGGTCGGGTTAGCTTCTTCCTTGCGCACCAATGTAACTGGATAGTTAGCGTGAGCCGGATAACTCAGCAGATAGAAAACCGCCGGCGCAGCTTTGTCTTTCGATTCAAAACTGACCTCGGCATTGCCGCGGCCGACATAGATAACATCGAGATTTTCGAGATCGTAACTCTTCCCCTCGACGCGAACTCTGCCGCTGCCTCCGATATTCAAAACCCCCAGCTCCCGGCGCTCGGTAAAATACGCTGCCCGCAACTCCGGATACGTGGGCAATGCTATCGCGCCCTCTGTCGGCGCGGCCATTCCCACCACCGAGCGATCGAGATCCACGTAATTCAGATGTATCTTGCCCGGCTCACAAAGGCCCTTGAGCAAAAAAGTCTCGCGAATTTCCTCCGTCGTCATGCGCGGATAGCGCACCGGATCAGCCATCAATACCGTCTTCATCGTTCCTCCCGTCCACTTTCATCTTCCCAAACTTCGCCATTATTGAGGCGGCTCTCGACTTATCCCCGTGTTCCACCTGTCAAATCTACCGCACAATTACCATTCTACTGCGTGCGGGGCCTGGCGAGTTGCAGCGTTCCCCTTTCCGATCGGCACCGCAAAAAGCAGCATTCGTTGGCCATAACGCCCCGATCAAGAGGACTGGCCACCTGCAGCATTCCCGTAATCCTGAACCTGTGTCAGCGTGGAACCTGCTTGAGAAGCCAGCGAACCAGCTCCACGCCGCCTGCGTAGTTGTCGTACATCGCGGGCAGCTTCCGTCCGTCGGTGTACTCGTTGTAGAGCCACGGATCTACGAACGCGTAGACGGTTCCCTTACCGTACTTCGCCGTGGCCATGAAAATGTCGTCCCCTTCTTTAAGCGCCGGAACAGCCGGAAACTTCACCGAAATCGTGCAGACATCCTTCACGTAAAGAGTGTGCGGATGGTGAAAGATGGGACCGCTGCCGTCAATCACGATCTTCCCCTGCTCCCAATTCGTGCCGATCACATGTTTGCGCAGCAAGCTGTTGAAGTGGATGCCGAACTTCTCCGAGATAACATTGAAGTGATCAAGGTCGGCAAAGGAAGTGTCGTTTTCCATGATTGCGAGCACGCCCCCGGCCTTCACCCACTTCGCAATCTGGGTTGCGTCTTCCGGCGCCGCATAATGCGGGTGCGGGTTCTTGTCCTGATTGTCAGGTGACGCGATAACGTAGACCTGCGCCTTGCGGAGATTCGCAAATGTGGGCTCCGCGTCCAGTTCCCTGGTCTCCGCGCCGAAGTTGCGAAAGATGTGGCCGAACAATGAGTAGCCCGCGTCGCCCTGAAAGTCCCACTTATAGTGGAAATAGACCTGCCGGCCAAATGCGTCGAGGTGCTGTTGCGAGTTGAACCAGCCGTCCACCAGCACCGTATCCCCGCGGCCCAGCTTCGCATTCTGAGCGTTCTCCATCTCGCTGCTTGCCAGCAGAAATGCGCCCACTCCCTTGGGGTCGTCGCTAACTACTTTTTCACCGATGTAATAGGCATAACTCCCGTCCCTGTATGGATCGCCCCCTAACCCGCCAACCTTTACCGTTCCGGTGAGCGACACATCGCCGCTTGCGCCAGTCTTGATGAAGTGAGTGAGTATGCCATGATAACCGCGCTCGGCATTCAAAAGATAACGCTCGGGCAGATATCCCCGCCGCACCCCTTTTGCCAGCGCGTACACTAACATGCACGACGCGGACGATTCCAGGTAGTTACCCTTCGCTCCAGCTTTGTCGAGCACCTGGTACCAGAGCCCATTGGACGCATCCTGATAACGCGCTATCGCAGCGGCGTCCCGCTTCAGAAAGGCAATCAGTTGTTTCTTCCCGGGATCGCCGTCGGGATAATACTCGAGCGTGTCGACCAGCGCCATCATGTACCAGCCCATGCCCCTGGCCCAGAACTGCGGCGAGTCGCCGGTCTTTTTGTCAGCCCAGCGCTCCTGCTTCGACTCATCCCATCCGTGGTAAAGCAAGCCGGTCCCTGCATCGCGCGCGTGCTCTTCAATCAAAGTAAATTGATGGGTAATGTCGCTGAACGCTTCGGAATGGTGAGAGATGGACGCATACTCTGCGTAAAAAGGTTCCGCCATATACAGCCCATCCAGCCACATCTGATTCGGATACCGTTGCTTGTGCCAGAATCCGCCGGAGGGAGTGCGCGGCTGATGAACAAGCTGCTCATAAAGCAGCATCGCAGCGGTAAGATAGCGCTTGTTCTGCGTCACGCCGTACAACAGCAGAAGCTGGCGCCCCAGTAAAATGCTGTCGAGCTGATTCTCGTCTGCGTTGAACGTGGGAATGGAACCATCGGGAGCGACAAACTGATCGACCGAGCTCTCGATGTAGTTGAAGTAGCGCCGGTCGGCGGTATTCAACCACACTGAATCCACGCCCTCCAGCAGCGTGCCAAGCTCGTAGTTCCAGGTCCAGCGAGCGCCGACAGGCGCAAAACGCCCATCCGGCCAGCGCTCCATCGCCGCATTGGCCGCACGTTGCGACCAGGGCAACTCATTTTTGTTTACTGCGGCAAATGCGCTGCCCGCTGTTGCGGTGAGCACCATTACCCAGACAAGAGTGCGAAAGCTTTTCATGTGGACTCCGGCTGTTTCTGGGCACATGTTTCATCGCGCCCCAGGGCGCGCTTGGTCGCCGCGCCGAACCAACTATACCCACTACGGCGTCTCCCGGACAACAGGAACGAATCCAACTCAGTGCGTCGCGCCCGCACTCCTGGCTGCAATCCAGCCGTTCAGCCGCAGCCAGTTCTCCAGCAATTCCGGCCATGCAGAGAGCGTGGCATAACCTTGCCCTAATGCGGAGCCATGTGGTCCTTCTTGGAAGATATGCATCTCGGCCGGAACGCCGGCGCGAACCAGCGCCGTATAAAACACCACGCTGCTCAGCACCGGAACCGACTGGTCCGGCGTGGTCGCATAGAGGAAGTAAGGCGGCGTCCGCGCCGTCACATGTTTATCCGGAGACATGTCGTCGATAAGCTCAGGCGCGATGTGATCGCCCAGCAGAGTGGTCAGCGCGCCTGTCCGGGCCACGCCCGCTTGCAGCGTAAGGGCGCCATAAGAGCTGATCACAAAGTCGGGACGGTCACTTACCCTGTCGATCGGATCCGCGGCTTGCGCGTCTCCATCGTCAAAGTGCGTGCCCACGATTCCCACTAGGTGTCCGCCCGCTGAGAAGCCCCACATGCCGATTCGGTCGGGATCAATGTCGAATTGCTGCGCGTGACTGCGCACCCAGCGTACCGACCTGTAGCCGTCCAGGATGGGCGCGGGATAGTGATAGCGCGGAGACAAGCGGTAAGTCAGAACCAAGGCCGTGATCCCGCGCAGATTCAGCCACTCGGCAATGCGGGTTCCTTCTCTCTCGTAGGCCAGGTGAGTGTAGCCGCCCCCGGGACACACAACCACCGCCGTGTGTGGCCCCGGCCCGGAAGCGCCGAAGATCTCCAGATGCGGCTTGTCCTGCTCTTCCGTGCCCACTGCCCCCGGTGCTCCGCCGGGCCAGAGATACTCTATCTGTCCATGCGGCAGGGCTATATCGGCGGGAGCTGTCGTCACGGCAGCCGAAGGACTCGCTGTTGAGCTTTGCGCCACGGCAGACGGCAGCAATCCGATCGCAGCAACAGCAAAAAGAAGCAACAGCTTCCCAGCCGGCCGCGAGAACCAGACAATATCAAGGAGAAAACAAGGCCTAAGATTTGGCAGCTTTGAGACAATCATAAAGCGCTCCTCGAGAAGAATTGAATCCAAAACGTTGGAGGGGCTGGTTTCCCAGCCCCTCCGGTTCTATCACTTAAGGGTTTATGTTTACCAACTGATGCGCAAGGCGCCCTGGACATCGCGCGGGTAGTTGGACACGCCGGTGATTGTGCCAAACGAAGCAGGCGTGGAAGACACCGAGGCGCTCGGAGCGGGGTACACCACGTGGTTGGCTATATTCGTCATGTCGAGCTCAAACGCAAGCTTCCATTCGCGATAGATCGGGAAGGTCCGTCTGAGCGCCAAGTCCGCATCCATGTAGCGCTGGGCCCAGCTGTTTAGAGCCGCGGTGCGAGGTGCGTTGCCGGGAACATACAGAGCAGGGCCGTTGCAGATATTGTAGGCCTGTCCCGTATAGGTCTGGTAGGCGCCTGTTCCAGTTGCCGCGCATGTGCCGGCGATATTCACCGTGAATGCCGCCGGGTTGATGTACTGTTGGAGCCCGATATAGTTGGACGAGCTCGGATCCCAGTTCACTTTAGTGCCAGTTGAGGTCTTGCCATACGTGTACTGGCGTCCAGCCTGGCCGGAGACAACGTTGGGCATGCAGGTGTTCAAAATCGAGCTGCCGCCGCAACCGCTGCCCGTGACCAGCACCGGGAGACCTGAGTGGGCCAGCCCGATGCCGGAGATGGTCCAGTCGCTTGCAACTTCCCGGTACAACCAGTTGTCCCCCCACATATGACCGCGCCCAAGGGGCAACTGATACACAACGGTCGAGGTAATGTTCTGCGGTTGGGACGCGGTGGAAAGCGCGCGATCGAGACGAGTGTTGTCATATACGCGGAAGGTCCCGAGATCGTCGATCGACTTCGAGTAGGTGTAGTTGAACATCCAGTTCAGGCCATGCGACGGCCGTTGCCGGACGGAGATTTCGAGGGCATTCCAGTTCTCATTCCCCACAAAGCTGGTGGTATCGCTTACCGCGCTGTATTGCGGGAAGTTCAGATAGTACTGATACACCGCGTTGCCGTCGTAAAAGTTGGCGGCGCTGGCAAAAGGATTTGGCGGAGTGAAACCGTCTGTCTGCGCCATAGCCAGGTAGGCTGTCTCTAAGGACTGAGTGCTGCTCTTTTGCGTCAGAACCGGATAGAGGCAGGTAGCGCCGCTGCACGGGGCCTGCGTCGACCCTCCGCTGGAGGTCAGAGTGTATCCGGCCAACGCAGCTATGGACTCGGGAAGTTTGTTGTTCCTCGTGTACATGGCATTGGAGACCGAGAGGAAGTGACCCTCGCTGCCTACGTAGCTGACAGAGACGGTCATGTCCCTGGTGATCTGGCGTTCGACGCCGAAGGTCCAGTTCAGGTACTCCGGGGTGCGCGAGCCGAGGTAAGGATCGAAGTACGTGATGGTTGCATTATTTGCATTCTTCAGCGTGGCCGTTTCCACTGCGCCAAACTCTGCCATGGTGGCTCCAGAGGGCAGAACGGATGAGGGAGGAGCTATCGATCCCGTCCAACCGCAGAGCGTGAATCCATCCTGGGCGACCCCGTTCTTGCATTGGGTGCCGTCCCAGTAGAAGGACGGAGCGTTGCTGAGGCCGCCGGCAGCCGATGCCGATGGGGCGAGACCCGTAGACGAAGGCGTACCGGATTGGCTTCCACTGGTCCAGTCTCCACGCGCAAAATTCAGCCCGTAGCTGGCGCGAATCACGGTCTTGGAATTGACAGCATAGGCCACCCCAAGACGTGGCGCAAGGTTCTTGTACCAGGCCGAGGCCGGGTTGTGCACGCCGGAATAGTAGTTGCCCGTTCCGCTGCCCGCAAACTCGAGTGTGCCCAGGTTGCCGGAGTTGGTATTGGCACCGATCGGGTTCAGCCAGGTGAACAGGTCGTGAGTTTCATGGATCGACGGGAAGATGTCCCAGCGCATGCCTATATTCATGGTCAGCTTGGAGGTTACCTTGTAGTCGTCCTGTCCCCAGAATGACGGGTCCAGCCACCGCGATCCGAATCCAGGCAGACCCACCGAAACCGAACTGGAACTGACGGCGCCCAGCATGTAACTGGCATACGATGAGCCGGTGGTAAGAGCGGAGCCCGTGGATGAGTAGCCTTCAGTTTGAGCGGCAGCGAAGGTGTAGGTCATCGGTGAGGAATAGGTCAGGTTCTTGATGTAGTTGAACTGCACCTCAACCACCTGCCCGCCGACCGTCACGCTATGCCTGCCATGCTGCCATTGCACGTTGTCCGCCGCCGTGTAGGTGTTGTTGACCTTTTGGTTCTCGTCATAGTTGGCCTCGGTAGTCGGGGCATCGGCGCCGCCGCTGAATGCGATGCCGGGAAAGTAGCTCGCCTGGCCCACGGGCGTGTTCAGCAGGCCGGTTTGGCTGGCGGCGTACTGTGGAGAATCCGAGGGAGTGACGGAAAGGCTCTTGTAGCGCCCATATGCAACGGAAGCTTGATTCACCAGATGAGCATTGATGGTCCAGGTATCCTTCAGGATGTCGACGTTGGTCTTCGGCGTATAGGACTGGGAGCTGTTGAAGGGCGGTCCAAGTGCATTCGCCGCGCCGGAAGCATTGGGCCCGGTGCTGGCCTGACGGCCGAAGGCGATGATAAGGCTGATCTGGTTCTTGTCACTTTGGTCGAAGTCCAGGCGGCCGGACTGGTACCAGTTGGACAGTCCGCTGTTATAGCCGGTAACGATGTTGTTGGAATATAAGGCCTGATTGGTAATTGCCTCATAGGGCAGCATGTATTTGTTGATGTACGCCGCGGCAGCCGAAATGCGGGCGGCCGGAATTTGATCGTTTGAAAACACGGTGCGTTGGCAATTGGCGCCGCTGCAATTTGGCACCGTCTGTGTTCCCGGATCGTAGATGTCGTAGCAGTAATTGGAAGTCGATCCGATTTGGCAACCCGCCTTTCCGTTGTACACGGCATATCCGCTGTAATCAGCGTATCCCAGAGCCGCTCCAGTCGCCGAATAGCCCAGCATGGGCGCCGTCGGAATGGTCTGCAGCTTGGGGCTCGGACCATTCTGATTGCGATATTGGCCGTAGTTGTAGAACATGAACAGCTTGTTCTTGATGATGGGTCCGCTTATCGCCATGCCGACCTCATTCATGATTTCCTTTGACTTGATGCCGCCAAGCGCACACCAGCTGGTCGACGCCGATAACGCGGCACTGCTGCAAACGCCGCCTGTGGGCACGGGAGCACCTGTCAAGGTAGGAGTCTTGGCGTTGGGCTTCCATGCATCAAGCTCGGTGTTGCGGATGTACTCATAGATGGAGCCGTGGATCTGGTTGGTGCCCTGCTTGATGGAGTAGTTTTGAACGCCCTGGCCCGCATACTGGGTGGAAAAGCCCGACGTCTGCACCTGGAACTGGTCGATGGCGTCCACGCCGAAGGCCGTCCACATGAAACGCGGGTCGCCGATTCCGTCGGCCTCGGGCAGATTCACGCCGTCGATGTAGATCTCCGAGGTGCCGCCGTTGGGGTTGCCGCCGTTCACGGCGCCCGAAGCTGAGGTTGGGTTGCTGGTGCTGGACGCGGCATAGGTGTTCTGTACGCCCGGCATCAGGTAGGCAAAGTCGGTGGCGCGGCGCTGATCGGCGTTGCCGCTGGCGCCCATCAGAAGCGGAAGGCTGGAGTACATCTGGTTGTCCATCACCGCGCCAATCGTGGCATCGGTGGTTTCCAGCACGGGGGGCGCGGAGGTCACGGTGACCGTCTGGCTGGTCGCTCCAACGGCAAGCTTGATATTGACCGCGACGGTTGTTAGAGCGTCGACTGTAACGTTCTCCTGCACGAACTTCTCGAAGCCCGGGGCCGTCACTATAACGGTGTATACGCCGGGCGTCAGTGGCGTAATGTTGTAGTCGCCGGCCCCAGTCGAACTGCGGACCGTCTTCACGTTCGTGTCAACCGCGATTGCGGTAACGGTTGCATTCGGAATCACTGCGCCCGACGCGTCGGTTACCGTGCCGGAGATAGCTCCCGTGCCGGCCATCTGCGCTCTGGCGCCGAACGGCGTCATCATAATGGTCACGGCCACAATCACCAGCCATGCCCATCCCCACAATTTCAGGAAAGCGTTTGCCTTCTCGTTCGGCTCAGCTTTTGAGCACAATTGTCCTGCTAAGTCCAATTCCATCATTGTTGCCTCCATTAAGTTGAAATCTCATTTTACAACGTGGCTTTCTTGATCGACTTGATTGGCGATTCAAGCTGTTGTGGTCTGACCACATTTTAGAGCGCGTCCAGTTTCGTACACCGGGTCTTCAATTGTCAATACACATAATGAGTCAAAAATCGATTTGCTTGGCTCTTTCGCCAGAATACAAATATCGGAGGCCCTGAATAGGACAGTGCAACTATCCCGGCACTCCCATGGTCAGACCTTACCCGTCGGCTGGCAACCGCGTCCTGAACCTGAACTTACCACCCAAATGTTAATTGGAGAACATTTTCACTGCGGGATATCCTGCCCGCTATCCTGGCGCTCGCCGGAAGTGGAACTCCAGGAAAACGAATACTCGCAGGCGCCTAATACAGTCCGCGCCATTCCGGCGCATCCTGTCCATCCTGACCCTTCATTGCCTGCCCGCGCCCACCGCCGCCTTCCGGTCCTGAGGCCGTTCCATGCCCTGTGAGGTTTGAGCCATGCGCAGGTGCTGCTCCATCAACTTGCGTGCCTCCAGCGGCTTGCGAGCCCGAATCGCGCGGTAGATCTCGCGGTGCATCTCCGCGGATTCCCGCATGTCGATGGATCGCTCCACGGTCTTGCGGCGCTTGTCGTAGAGTGCCGACGTGATGGTTTCTATTACCGCCGCCAGAATCGGATTGCCGGAGGCCTGTGAAACGATGCGGTGAAAAAGGAGGTCGTGAATCAGAAAATCCGCGGGGCTCTCCATGGCCGCGAACATTTCGGCTACCTCCTCGGCCAGCGCGGTGTAGTGTTCATCTTTGCCGCGTTCGGCGGCAAGCGCCGCAATGTTGCTTTCAAGCAGGATCCGGGCCTCAAACATCTGCCATGTCTGAAAGCCGTGCAGTGCGCCCATCAGGCCCAGCGATGCCTTGCCGAACTCCGGCGGACCGTCGGCAACAAAAGTTCCCACACCGTGACGGACTTTCATCACCCCCATGGCCGCCAGGTACCCGATACCGGTACGAAGGCTGGCCCGGCTGATCTTGAGGGTGCGGGCAAACTCGCGTTCCGGAGGGATCTTGTCGCCAGGTTGCAACGTGCCGTTCTCGATGAGGGAGCGGATGTGGTTAACCACCTGCATGGTGCGGTGGGTATTGGGTTCGTCTTGCTTTATCCGCGCCATAAATCTCAACCACCTTCCTCAGATTAAGTAAACCTATACAAAATGAGCTTATCATCGCAAGCGTTCATCGGACCTGGAATCTTCGCCTCTCGAAAAAACACATGCCGTCGGCATGAATGTGTATACTTCTGGTCTGACCTCCATGCAGGCCAGATCGTACCACCATTTAGCCAGGAGGTAAAATAACAGTCATGCTGCTCCACGAAGACCGTCTGTTTCCAGCC
>Ga0326727_10028506_pt1 | contig 10144 bp, 6 predicted proteins | sample MB2enrmetagenome_FD_207643 | JGI IMG/M metagenome (GOLD analysis project Ga0326727, IMG submission 207643) | Lab enriched peat soil microbial communities from McLean, Ithaca, NY, United States - MB29MY | ecosystem: Environmental > Terrestrial > Soil > Wetlands > Peat | place: USA: New York...
CCGCCCAAAATCATCCGTCCCAATCCGCCCGGGCAAACCGGTTCTGTAGTGAAGACCTAGAAAATGCGCACGTTGATTTTCAAGCCCTTGCGCTATTTACTCTCTCGAATCCGCCAAGTCGGGCTAGCGCGGTGGCTCCTCGCGAGGTTCTTCAAACGTCGGCACGACTTTGAGTTGTCGGTTCAAGTACCACCGGACCATGATCAGGTCGTAGATCCCGCGGCCGAGGCGGTTCCAGACGCCGTAATTGGTTTTCCCTGCCGTTCGAGGATGGTGGGCGACGGGAATTTCCTTGACGGTGGCTCCGGCTCCCTGCGCCAGGACCGGCATAAAGCGATGGAAACCATTGAAAGGAGGGATGGTTTCCAGCACGGACCGTTTGAAAGCGCGCAGGTTGCAGCCGGTATCGCGAAAATCCGCGCGGAGAACCAGCTTGCGGGCAAGCCGGGCGACGTATGATGAAAACCGTCGAATGCCATTATCCCTTCGCTCTACCCTCACGCCACAGACGAGGTCGCAGTGTGTCAGCTCCGCCAACAGACGGGGCAGGTCGGCGGGGTCGTTCTGCAGATCGCCGTCCAAAGTCAGAATCAGACCAGCGCGACTGGCTTTGAAGCCGGTCCAGAGAGCGGCACTTTGCCCGGAACGCCGGGGATGGTGCAGAGCCCGCACGCGCGAGTCAGCGCCCCAGACTTCGAGAATCCGATCCCAGGTATCGTCCCCACTGCCGTCATCGACCAGAATCACTTCGATTCCGCGGGATTCATGTTGAAGAGCGCTGAATATCTGCCGCACCAGGGGCGCAATGTTCGGGCCCTCGTCGTGCAGCGGTACGACCACCGAGATTTCGGGTTCCATATGTTTGGCAATCACGAGATACACTAAACACACGGGCATGGACAAAGGAAATTCGCGTCGCTTCGCGAAATTGGCGGATTCATTTCTCGGATGTGAGTTTCGTGGTTTTCATTGCCGACAGAGAGACGGCTTAGACTCGTCACATGACGACGACTCCATCGGGCGAAACCCAAGCAACAGCGGGCCTCATGCGGTCATTTGACAACGATGCAGAATCGATATGTCTCCCATCCGAGACACTCGAGCACAGCCGAGCGTTGAGTGTCGAGAGCAGCAAGCCTCAGCGCACCACAGGCCTGGTTTGGTGGTACGGTAGGCGGCGTTGATACAGCTTCAACCATGCCTCGTTTTTAGCGGCGATGGATGTCTCTCCGGAGTCCTGAGCCAGGCTAATAGCCCGGCGAGCGGCGTCCGCAGCTTCTTCGAACCGGCCTGCTTCCGCGTAAGCCGCCGCTAGTGTTCCCACCAGAAGAGCGACCTTATTCCCTGTCAAAGTGCAGGCATGTCCGGCAAGCGCGACTGCTTCCTGGCCGTTGCGCAGGTTTAGATCGGGGTGCGTCGCCCTCAGCCAGGCGAAGTCGTTGAGAATGTACGGGTCGTCGGGATTGAGCTGCAGAGCTGCGCGAAACTGGGTGACAGCTTCTTCCGCCCGCCCCAACTGGAGGAGCATCACGGCCAGTTGGTGGTGGATGACCGCGTTGGCATGCGGCATTTTCAAGACTTTTGAAACGAGTTCTGCGGCTTCAGCCAACCTCCCTTGCTGCACCAGGGCCTGCGCGAGTTCCAAATAAACCTTCGGCGAGTCGTTGCCGAATGCGACGGCACGGCGCAGGAAGGGCTCGGCCTCCACTGACCTGGACTGGCGGTAGAGCACGACGCCGGTCAACTCCTGCAGATACGGGTGAGCCGGCGCCACAGCCAGGCCACGTCGGGCAATCTCGAGTGCCTCCGCAAAGCGGTTTTCCTTTGCTAACCAGTAAGAAGCCGCCAAGTAGGGTTCTGGGTCGTCAGGAGTCTCATTCATCAACCGCTGAAACTCAGCAATGGCGCGTTCTCGATTCCCTTGCTGGGCGAGGGCTGCCGCCAATTGACCTCGGCAAACTGGATCATCCGGATGTGTTCGCAGGCTCTGCTCGGCCCATTGCCGTGCCTCGTCGTACGCTCCTCTCCGCACCAGCAGCGAGCCGACTGCCCGAGCAAGCTGCACGTCTGTTGGGGATTCTTTGGCCGCACGCGACAGTCGCTCGAGAGCCTCCGAAACCTGCCCTCGGGCAGCTTCCTGCAAGCCCAGGTACAGGTGCGTCTGACTTGAACCGGCACGAATCCAAAGCGATGCCAGGCTGTTCACGGCCCAAACCATCAACAGAGCGCCCAGCAGAAAGCGGCTCACGCGGCTCTTTCGCGCAAGCCAATCATAGCCGGTCGCGCCAAACACGCACAGCGGCACCAGAGCGGGCAATGCATAAAACGCTTTTACTGAGGCCAAGTAAGGCACTTCAAGACAGTTGAAAACCAGTGCGCCGGCAAACGTCGCCGCAACCCCGAGCAATAGAAAGCCGCCCGCGGTGGGTCGCCGAAGCCAACGCCAGCACGAAACCATGCCCCCGAGCAATATGAGGGCTGTCGGCATCAGTGCAAGGAGATAGCCGACTGCCACAAGGTTGCCGTTCCACGGGGGCCGAGACTCCAGCGACGCTTCGCCACCACATAAGCCGTCCCCCCACAACGTCGAATACATTCCGTCCAGGAAACTGTTGAACCCGGCGAAAGACGGACTGGCCAGCCCCTGGCCAAAACGTGTGAAAAAGGCACTGGTCCGATAGCCATCCTCCTGCCACCACGAAAAACCCGCCGCGGCGTCCCAACTGAAGACCAGGGGTGTCCCGAAGCGCGCCCAAACCCGCAAATAATGCCATCCGCACGCCAAGACTGCCGTCGCGACGGCCACCCCGAGTGTCCGCAGCCAGACCGCGGCCGGCTGCCGCTGTGTTGCCGACCGGGCGGCAAGCGCCCCAAAAAGGGCGGGCGCAATCAACACAGCCGTCACTTTGGTCAACACTGCGGCCCCGAAGCAAAGGCCGATTCCTGCGCTACAGATCAGGGATGGACGAGGCAACAGAAGCATGCGTTGGGCCAGGACGATCGCACCGGTCGCAAAAGCAGCGGCGAGGGTCTCGTTGGTCAAGTAGTGCGAGAGGTAAAGCAGCATCGGAAGAAAGCCTGCCAACAGCAGGCAGATGGCCTTTTTGCTTGGTGAATCAGCGAATAACATCCGTGCTCCGAGGAAGACGCAGATCACTTGTGCGATCCCGCATAACAGCGTCAAGACGTGCAGCACCAGTACACCTCCGGGGTCGGCTGCCGATAGGTCGAATCCTGCCAGCGTTGCTGCGCCGATTATATAGAACAATGGTGGCTGGAACATCTGAAACCCTTCGTCAGGCAACGGCAGCCTTCTGTGTTGCTGGATATACTGGATGTATTTGAGATGGTCCGAGGCGTCGAACCCGATTGATCGCCGGGGCAAAAGCAGCAGATTATGCCAAAAGAGCAAAATCCAAAGACCAATGATCACTGCAAGAAGGATGGTGTCGAGATTTGCTCTGAAGGCGATCCGGACTGGCGTCCGACCGGCCGAGCGTTTGGCCTGCCACAGGAACCACCCGGCGGAAGCCGTTGTCCCGAGAGCCGCCCAGAGCATCAACAGCGGCCAAACAGCCGCCAGAGCGGCGAACGTACGCTCACCGCCGGCCAGCTCATTGCCGGGGCGAACCAGCCGGCGAGCTCGCGCCAGTGAGGCCGCCCGCCACTCCGCACCCGCGAGCGACGTCCTCCAGGCCGTATCTGTGCCCACGCGTAGCTCGCCCGCCTCCAGAATCAACCAGAGTGCAGGCGGCCCTTCGCGATTCATCACTGTTACGTCAATGTCATTGGTGCCGGCATGGAGGAATCCGGACACCTCCTCTTCGCGGATTTGCTTCCAGTTTTTCGTCGGCGGGTCTGACCAGCCGACTTGATGGCCGTTCACGAAGACAATGCAGTCCTTGAAAGCGCGCACGGACACAACGGCGCCGGTCGGCGCGGCTGCGAGGGTTAATGACCGGTGGAAGCTGGCGCTCCACTCCGTGGCGTGGTGCATTTTGCTATTCGGCGGACAGGGATAAACAATCCATTCCGCACCTTTACGGGCTGGCAGGAAGGATATTTCGGGCCGATGCTCGCAGCACCACACAAGCCAGCCTGCTGCCAGGAGCAATGCAAACGCTGCCGCAAGAATCCGAATCAGCATTTCACGCGAGCAGAGCGGCACGACGATGAGCTTCGCATCGCGCCCTGATCGCAGCAATCCAAAACCGGGCGGAGCAGGCACCTCGACGGCTCACTGTTTGGCATTGTCAGGCAGGCGATACAGATGCACGTCCCAGGGGGCAAAAGTGTCTTCAAACACGCCGTCCCTGGCGGTGACGTCTCGATCCTCGTCAAGCACTTGCAGGCTGCCTTCGCCTTTGATTCCTTTAAAGGTAAAAGTCGCACTGGTTGGTCCATCCCGCATCCCCACCGCGAACAGATAGGTCGATCCCTGGCACTGCTTAACCATCGTTGCGATTGGCACGTTCACGTTTTCCGATTGCACCGTTACCCGGTTGTGGATCGTGGGACTGTTCAGGACGGGCGCCAGTTCCGTGATCTGACGGTTGAGCGCGGATACGGCAGCGAGCATTTTCGAATCGTCCAGCAGCGCCGCTTCCTTGAAGACGGGCTTGAACTGGTGAACGAAATAAATCAATCCCCGCGAGCCGTGAATCAGCGACATCCACGCCTCGGCGCGAACCTGGTGAGGCGTTGGCCTCTGTTTCGGGCTGCGGATGGCGGTGCATTCAACGCAATTCCAAACGATCTTTTCACCGCCGCCCCAGCGCATCAGCCGCTCGACACCCTGGGCGACGTACCACAATCTGCCGGAAACCTCCGGGCTGTCATGGTTGACGGGATAGATATCAAACGAGGCAATGTCGCAGCCTTTGACATATTCCGGGTAATCTTCCGGATGATGGTTGCGCGAGCCGCGACCGTACCAGCCGTCCCAGGCGACGGCCTGGCCGAGATTGAGCAGCACGGGTCGCGAGGGATCGGCCATTCGCATGCGCTGGTAATCCTTCACCACGGTTTCGGGGGAAACTGGCTTTCCCCAGCCCAGTCTCGCCGCCCACGTTTGTGCGTTGTCCGGCTCATCTTCGTGCATCCAGCCGATGATGATGGGATCATCAAGATGCAGGAGCGCCACCTGGTTTTGCGCACAGATGACAAGCATGCCGGTGCCTTTCAATGCAGCCAGTTGCTGCTCGGTTGGCCCTTTCCACAAGCCGACGCAGGTGTTGAAACCCGCTTTTCGATATCGTCCCGCGTTTTCGGGAGATTGCAGCCAGACCGCCAACGGAAAGAAGGCGGGGTCAGCCCATGGCCCCTGCACCCTACTCTTTTGAAAACTCGCGTTGGTTGAAATCGGGCCCGCAGTTGCCGTCGGGATCAGCGTCGCTGTAGCCATGACGAGGGGCAGGCAGAACAGTGCCAGGAACCAAGGAGCGCCAAGGCCGGCTTTTGTCTCCCGCGAGGTCGATGTACGTTCGGAGGCGAGCCGTTTCCGGTTTTTGATGACGTTCATCTCTTCGAATGAATTCGGTTCTGAAGTCTGGTGCGATCAATTCGGATGTTTTGACGACCACCGTCGCTTCTTCATCCACGGGGATGGGCCGGTTGCGGAATGGGCCGGCGCCTTGCCGGAAACCTCCATTACTGCGGGGCCGCCGCCGCAAGTCACTCGTAGATCTCGTAAACAATGTTGTTCACGACGAACTGCGCATTCTGTCCCAGCGCCAGCCAGGCCAAGGCCTTCGGCTCATTCCGGACCAGGGCGAAGTAATCCGATGAATTGAACTCGTTCCGGATGCGTTTCGCATTCTGGAATTGTTGCGCCGCCGCGTCGACCCATTACAGTCGTATATTACGCCATCATCTGTAGTAATCCCTCCGCCCGCTGCAAGCCTTCCTTGATCTCCTCCACCACCGCGGGGACTTCTTGTGCGGTCAACTCCAACAGCACCATTGCGTCCGGGTTGCTGGCTGCCAATTCACGCGGCGCATTGTCTGTCACAAAATGAGCCAGACAGTTAGCCAGATGAACAATCGCCGCCAGGCGCTCAAAGGGTGCTGCGGCAGCGGGTGAGTGGTGATGATGCAAAACGGCCAGCGCGATATTGGACGGCAGCGCCCATCGGGCCAGCAACCGCGCTCCAACCGTTGCGTGGGTTACGCCCAATTGCGCCTCCTCCGCTTTGGCAAGTGCGGAACCGAAACCTCCGGTCTGTCGTATCAGTCCTGCATAGGCGGCTTCTTCAACGGAGGCGAAAACGAGCTTGCCCACGTCGTGGAGCAATCCCGTAGTGAAGGCCACAGCTTCAGGTTGTTCGACACGTCTGGCCAACGCCACCGCCGCCACTGCTGTCGTCACCGAATGCCTCCAGAAATTCGCCTTGTCCAACGGCCCATTGGCTCGCCCCAGTGACAGCGTACGCGCGCCGACGACGGCAGCCACCACGCAATAAACTTCGTAAAATCCCAACCGACTCACGGCATCAAAGATGTTCGAGGCTGGCTCAGCGCCACGCAAAAAAGCACTATTGCATCGCCCCAAAACCTCGGCAGTCAACGACGGATCGAGACCGATCAAGTCGACAACCCTGTCGATGTCACGGTTGGGATCGTTGAACAGGTCAAGCAACTCCGTGGCTGCGGTGGGCGCTGGTGGCAGGTGTTTCACACGCCCGATATACTCGTCCGTTTTGTCCATATTCTATGCACTACACCGCTGCCCGCGAACGAAGGCTTTGGGTCGTGACCGCGTAACCAAAAATGTGAACGGCGGTTGAAAACTGTAGCGGGCGGCGGGCCAATAGTGTGGCACCCGACCCGTGGGTAGTGTCCTAGCGGGGTGTGGCTGAGTCAAGAGCGAATAGTGTCAAGCAAAAGGGATAAGATTGACAATCGGCATAAAAGGGGTCACCCATTGGGTGCCCATTAGCGCGCGGTATTAACAGGTAAAAAGCTGTCGCCCTCGAGTAAAAGGGTCAACCCATAGTTCGGGACGATTCCAAGGTTGTTCCGAACCAAACTATCAATTGGTCTTCCTGGTTGACCCCTTCCTCCTTCCTCGACGCAGTCGGCTTGATGAGAGTGATTTGATGTTCATAGGCGGGCACTACAACGGCGCGCTAGTCCGGGTACCCGTCCGGGTGTTTCCTGTGCCACGCCCAGGCGGTGGCGACAATGTTCTCGAGCTTCGGGAACTTCGGCTTCCATCCCAGTTCCCGGATGACTTTTTCGGCTGAGGCAACCAGTTTTGGAGGATCGCCGGGGCGCCGCGGCTTTTCGACAGCCGCGATCTTCTTGCCAGTCACCTTTTCGCACGTGTGAATGACCTGGCGGACGGAGTAACCGTCGCCGTTGCCAAGGTTGTAAAAACCCCGCTTGCCCCGCTGCAGGCCCAGCATATGGGCCTGGGCAAGATCAACGATGTGGATGTAATCCCGGATGCAGGTGCCGTCCGGGGTCGGGTAGTCCGTCCCGTAGATCTCGCAATGGGACCGCAGGCCGAGCGCGACCTTCAGCACGTTGGCGATGAGATGCGTCTCATCATGGTGATGCTCGCCGAATCTTTCGCTCGCCCCAGCCGCGTTGAAATACCGGAAGGCGATAAACTCCAGCCCGTAGATCTGTTGATACCACTGAAGTATCTTTTCGACCATCAGCTTGGATTCGCCGTAGGGGTTGATGGGCCGCTGCGGCATATCCTCCGTGATCGGAACACGATCCGGAGGCCCATACGTTGCGCAGGTGGAGCTGAACACGAATTTCTTCGCGCCGCACTCCACGGCGGCGTCGAGCAGCTTCAGACCATTGACCACGTTGTTGTGGAAATACTTTCGCGGATTCGTCATGGATTCGCCGACCAGCGCGTAAGCGGCGAAGTGCATGATCGCTTCGGGCTTTGCCGATTTGACCGCGTTCAGAATGTCACCGGATTCCTCGGGTTTGCCCAGGATGAAACGCGCGCGGGAGTCGACGGCAGCGCGGTGGCCCTCGCTGAGATCATCGTAAACCGTGACCTCGTGGCCCGCGTTGAGCAGTTCCTCGGCGCAGATGGAACCGATGTAACCCGCGCCGCCGGTGACAAAGACGTTCATGCGATATGACTATGATGCGGAGCAGGAAAGTTCAAACAAAATTCCCGGCAGACCTAACCCGGCTTCCGCAGGAAAGCCGGGCTAGCCCATCTTCTGCGAGCGGTTGTTTTCGAAATTCTTAATAAAGCCGGCGTTCAGCCATGAGAATTAGGCTGTAGTGGAGAACAGCCTCTTGTGAGAGAGTTGCGCGTTGGCGCAAGATTTGGGCATGTATCTGCGGCGTAACCGAACTCCGAAAGGCTACGAGTACTGGACGCTGGTCAAATCGGTGCGTACGGCCCAGGGCCCGCGACAGGAGCTGGTCGCCACGTTGGGCAAACTGCCGGGCCTGGATGAGAAGGTCCGAGCGGGATGGCAAGACATCCAGGCGATGTTGGATGGAGAAGATCCCAGCAAGCAACTGAGCTTTGAAGAGTCCGAATCAGCGCAGCAGCCGTTGTGGAAGGAAGTCGACGTTCGGGGAGTTCGGGTCGAACGGGCTCGTGAGTTTGGAGAGGTTTACCTGGCGTTGGCTTTGTGGCGGCGCTTGCATTTTCACACGCTGCTGGGGCAATTGATCCAAACAGGCAAGGAAGAGATTCCCTGGGAAACGGTCGCCTGCATTTTGACTATAGCCCGATTCTGCGCTCAGCTCAGTGAGTTGGGGGTAGCCCAACGCTGGTATCAAAAGAGTGCCTTGGAAGATTTGCTGGGAGTGGGTTGGGAAAAGATCAATGAGGATCGGCTTTACCGGGGCCTGGATGTGTTGCTGGAGAACAAGGAGCAACTGACGGGGCATCTGCTCAAGCGGTATGAGAGTTGGTTTGGGGTGCGTTTTGAGTTTTTGATTTACGACGTGACCAGCACATTTTTCGAGGGACAAGGAGGCGGAGCCAAAGCCGCACGGGGCTATTCCCGGGATAGCCGGCCGGATTGCAAACAGGTGTGCATTGGATTGGTGGTCAGTCCGGAAGGGTTGCCGCTGGCCTTTGAAGTTTTTGAAGGCAACCGCAACGACGTGACCACAGTGGAAGATATCGTGGTCGTGATGGAAAACAAGTATGGCCAGGCTCAGCGGATTTGGGTGATGGACCGGGGAATGATCAGCGAGGAGAACATTGAGTTTTTACGGGCGAAAAAGGCCTGTTACGTGGTGGGCACTCCCAAAGCCCAGTTGAAGCAATTTGAGCAGGAACTACTTGATCGGGACGGCTGGCAGAAGGTTCGACCCGATGTGGAAGTAAAGCTGGTGGGTCATCCCGATGGGCCGGCAAAGGAACAGTTTGTCCTGTGTCGGAGTGCTGCGCGCCAACAAAAAGAAAAGGCCATGCTGATCCGACAGGAACAACGGCTCCTGGAAAAGCTGCTCGCACTGGACCGATCCCTCCAGCGTAAAGCCAAGGATCCAGAACAAGCCAGCCGCCGGGTGGGGCGATGGTTGGGGCGTTATCCGGCAGCGGACAGTCTTTTTGAGGTCAAGATCCTCAAAAACCAGGAACATCTGGCGTGTGGGGTGGCGATCGCCTGCCGGCTGGACCGGGGTCAATGGGCCAATCGAGCTCAAGGTGCATACTTACTGCGGACCAACTGCCTGGACAAAGACCCGGCCCAGGTGTGGGATTGGTATCTGCAATTACAGCAGGCCGAAGCGGCCTTCCGAACCGGCAAGAGTGATTTAAAACTTCGCCCGATTTTTCATCGCAAGACCCAGAGAGTCGATGCGCACATTCTGGTTTGTTTCTTGGCGCTGGCGATGTGGCGAGTTTTGGAAATGTGGATGAAGGGCAAAGGGCTGGGAAGCTGTGCGCGTCAGTTGGTGGCCGAAGTGGCAACGATCAAATCGATGGACGTGGTGCTGCCGATTCGCACCAAAGAAGCAACGACCGAATTACGACTGCGGGTGGTTTCAAAGCCGGACCGAATGGTGGCTGAGCTACTTCAGCGGCTGGGTTTACGGCTTCCGACCCGCAGCAAAATCATCGCAAATGTAGTGGAGAAAATCGGGGTCTAAATTGCGCAAGTCCCTGCAAACCAAGGCTACAGTTTTCACAACTGCGGAAGATGGG
>Ga0326727_10028507_pt1 | contig 10144 bp, 16 predicted proteins | sample MB2enrmetagenome_FD_207643 | JGI IMG/M metagenome (GOLD analysis project Ga0326727, IMG submission 207643) | Lab enriched peat soil microbial communities from McLean, Ithaca, NY, United States - MB29MY | ecosystem: Environmental > Terrestrial > Soil > Wetlands > Peat | place: USA: New York...
TGTTCACAAAAGTAGTGCCTTTGCCCTCTGGGGAATCCACGCTGTTATTCAAGACATAAAGGATCTTGCGATACCAAACGAGATGGCAAGCGATGAGAAAATTCCAGGAACGGAGGAGGAAAGTTGAGAAAATCCATAGCTCAAAAACGAGCAGAAAACCCAAGGGTAATCCATGAATTTGAAGGTGGACCAATCGGCTTATTTTGGAAAAATGAATTACTCTTTGGGTCAAAGTACCAAGATGATTCCATGAAACCAGTTGTTTTGTATGCCTGCAAAGATCACCCGATATTCCAGGAACTTAAGATCACGCCAACCTTGGATGCTGTTGTTTGGGAAAAGGTTGAACTAGCCACGGAGTGTGAGGAATGCGATGAATGCAGTCCCGAAACCTGCCCTAAGCTGGTTGAGGAAGTCGGAGAGAAAGGATCAGGAATGAAATTATCCGAAACACTTGAGGGCTGGGTCATTGACTTTGCAAAATGTGCACCTTGGAAGGTATGTGGCTGCTGCAAGGGCACCGGATATGTAAATATCTCCGTTGCCGATACCCTGGATGACAAGGTACTTAACTTCATAGCCGAGCGGTTTGCGCCTGGCGTAGTCACTACAGAAGCATTTCCGGAAGTGCCTGGCAGCCAAATTGTCCGGGATAAATACGGGAACGAAATGTTGCTCTGGTGGAATAGCGAATACGAGTGCTTTATGTGGGCTGATCTGCATGGAAAGGGAGATCAAGTTCTAACGGGCGGAGGATCAACATGATGATAGGCACGCCAAATCTCCAAAAGATGTATGACGACCTTGGCCTATATATCGAAAGCCTCAAGGCTCAACGAGCGGCCATTGGAGCTAGTCCTAACATTTGCACACACCCATTAGCTATGCATGAAACGACAGACTTTGAAGGAGGCAAGGCCATCACCCACTGCAAGCATTGCAGAAGAGTACTTAGCGCTGTGGGTTTTGACTGTATAGCTACCGAATCGTGAAAAAAGTGAGGAGGATTTCTATGGTAAAGCAGCAATCGTTATCTCAAATGTGTATTTGCGGTCAAAAAATGTCTTTCCCGGAAGGCCAAGTCAAAGCTGGGTGTCCGACAAAAGGTTGTCAAGCGGAATGGGAATGCGGTCCCGAGGGGTTTTGGTCTATCAAAAATATTACCGCACCGCTTGTTCCTATTTTGGCAAAGCCGGCCAGTTCAGCGAAGCCGTCGAAAGAAAAGGCGAAATATAATAACCGTCCCAAGTCTAGACGGAGAGGTCGGTGATTGTATGGGCAAGAGTCTCCCCCAAAAAGGTGAATTCGATTATAACTCCATGAACGACGAATGCCGAAAGTGCGATCGTCACGAACGAAATTTCGGCAGATGCCAGGGACGAAAAGGATCGCCTCCTTGTATCTTTTATAAAGCAAAATGGCCCGCAGGAGCGGACACTCCAAGCGGACCAACATAAAAAGTCACTTACGGAAAGTATACCACAAGGAAGTGGATACGGTCCACTTCCTTAATCGGGAGGTTGGGATATGGCAGCTAAGCAAGATCGAGAAAAGCGTCTCCAATGCTGGCGCAGTGCCTGTGAGTACTTCGAAATGCGCTGCATCGTCTACCACGGCAATGAATGCCAGCGGATCGAAGGTAACAAAATCCCACGGATGCGACGGATTACACCAGAGGAGCGGGATAGGCGGCAGAGAAAGAGTGTGATCGTGCCAGCCATTACATTTAAGCCTTATTTTATTAATCCGAGTATAGGGGATGGTGATCAGTTTGAGTCTATTTGATAAGGGGCACCTTCTCCGTTTTTTTGATTACCTAGAGAACTGCGGTGGATGTACTGATCTACGCGATCAATCCAAGTGCAGATATGCGCTTTTATGCGCCTATTTAGAGAAGCTTTCAAAGGAGGAAAATGAATATGCCGATAGAGCGGGCCATTTCGAAAGTAAGGTCTGAAATGACTCAGAATAACGCTAACTCATATATTCAAGAAGTTGGGAAATTTCTACTGAATCACCTTACCGAATCCCCTCGGGATGCCGAGAAAATCCTAGTCACAGACAAGACGATCGGTAAAAGCCTCGAGGAGATGCGAAAGGTTGCTGCGAAAACAAAGTCCGGAAATTGCGCGGTGCTCACTGATCAGGAAGGGTTTGCTGTCGTGCTGAAATATTTCGGAATTAAAGGAGCACCGGTTGTCATGGCCGCTCCGTCCGTAGCGCCAGTATCTTCGGTACCGGCACCAGAAAAACCAACAATTAGCTTTGATGTACGGCTGGAAGATTTACTTTAAGGAGGAATCTGTGGATGCTGATAAAAGGAGAATTGGAGCAAATTACTGTTCAAGTGTGTCCGAGTCTGCCTGCAAAAGACAAGAAATACAACAAGTATGTTGCAGCGGTCCAGGTATTAAAGCTAAAAAAGTCCGGTAAAATGCTCATCGTTGATGTTTTCAAGCGAAAGGATTCAACCCTGCAGCTTCGCTTTTTCTCTGACGGTGTCTCGTTCCTGGTTTGTAAGGAATGGCCGGTCAGGAAATGGGAGAAAAGGCTGCCGGGAAATTTGTTGGATAATTTATATTCTGACAATATTGATGCCGCTGAAAATGATGTAAAAAAAGCTCATGAAATCTTAAAAAGCGGACAAAAATCATGGCACTACATGTCCGGGATAAAAAATGAAATGGACTCCTTTGTCAGAGCAATAAATGAACGAAAGCAAGCGAAGGCAATGGATAGCAAGTATTCCAAGATGGATTCACATTTCAAGATGTTCCCGGCCTATCCTGATGACCTGGACGAATATTGTGAAACGAACGTATTTGGGTACACCTATATTTTTATAAGCAAAATCCAAAAAGGGGAAAGAGAAGCGGTATGCGGCCATTGCGGGCACAAATTTCCCGTAAGTAAAGATGTTAAACCTGGGCAAGACGGAATATGCCAAGGATGTAATATGAAGGCCATATATCACGCCATGTGGACAAGCGGTGGTTGTGAAGACAAAGGAAAGATCTGCATAGCCCATAAAGTCCAAGACCAGCTGCTGATCCGCTGGACAAATATAATCCGCGCGTTTGACGGCGTGAAACATAGATATCATTTTTCTGACTATTACAGAAATCTGTATCTTCATTCTCTCAAGGGACCGATCGTTTACGCTTACGACTATAAATCAATGATAGGTTGGGAAGAGAGATGGTTCCGCCAGAAGAACGGAAACGTTCACTATGGGGAATCGTTCGTTTATGTGAACAATCTCAAAGAGGTTTTTGGCGATACTTACTACCACGTAGACCTGGAAGCGGGGCTAAAAAATTCCGGAAAACTGTCCTTTGCATCATTACTCGATCACCTTAAGAACATCCCAGCGGCGGAATACCTTTTCAAAATGGGGATGTCGGCACTTGCGTCCGGCATGACAAAGTATGAACTAGGCAAGGGAGCAGGGTTTACGGAGGCCCTTGGGGTCAGTAAACAGTATCTCCCGCTGTATCAGAAATATAATGTTAGTCCCTTTGAACACATGGTCCTAAAAGCGTCAAAAACATGGGTGAGTGAATCCAGTTTTGAAAAACTTCGCTCACTGGCACCCGGGCACATGGAATTTGACGATATCGTTGATGTCCTTAAGGCTATGTCGTTTGAGCGCTTTGTAAACTATTTTTCAAGGCAAAAGGCGCTGATCGAAAAGAAAAAGCTTCAATACTTTTTAACGCTCTATAAGGATTATGTAAGCATGTCCGAATCGCTAAAAGTGGACTTGTCAAGAAAATCCATTCGTTTCCCCAGAAATATCAAAGAAGCTCACGACTTGCTCCTGCCTCGTTTTAACCAAGTGAAACACCAGATAGATGACGAGAAATTCAAACAGGCCGTGGAAAAACTCTATTCCGGGATGAAGGAGTACGCAAAGGGAGATTATTGTATCGTATTTCCAGCCCTTCGAAGTGATCTTATTACAGAGGGACAAGCTTTAAACCATTGTGTTGGTGCGGATAGGTACTACCTAAACCATATTGCCGGAACGAGGATGATATTTTTTGTTAGGCAGACAAAGGAGCCAGAGAAGCCATTCATTACGATGGAGATCGACATGAAAGAATTGAAGATATTACAGCTATATGGATTCGGCGATCGTCTTGCGTCTCCTGAAGTACGTAATTTTACCAATAAATTCTTAAAAACATTAAAACCGATTTGCGAGGAAAATAGAATCCTGGTGACAGTCCCTGCGTAATCGAAAGGAGGAAAAGGCTTTGAATGAGGTCGCAATGCTCGATAAGAATTTATCCGTGGAGCGGACGCCCGAACTAATTGCCCAGGAGATTAACAGTATTACGGAAACGGTTCGAAAGATTGTTCTGCTAAATAGTATCGAGATAGGTCGGAAACTTGCGGAAGCAAAGATCATGATTAAGCACGGAGAGTGGGGAGAGTGGCTTAAGAAATCGGTCAAATATTCCCAGCGAACGGCTTCCAATCTTATTGTGCTCTTCGAACAATACGGATCGAGCCAGATGGTTATGTTTTGCGACAACGCAAAATCGCAAGCGCTTGCCAATTTGAGTTATACCCAAGCGGTTTTATTGTTGGGCATCCCTATGGAAGAACGGGAGGAGTTTATTGAGAAAAACGACATCGACAATATGACTACTCGGGAGCTGCAGCAAGCTATCAAGGATAAGCAAGAACTTGAGGCAAAGCTAAAGGAAGTTGAGGCAGGCTGGACTGGAACCAAGAAGCTGGCCGAGAAATCCAAGCGTTTAGCAGAAGAAAAGACTGAGGAAGCCAAGCGGTTGCTTGGAGAAAAGGAACAAGCAGAATCAGATAAGCAGACTGCAGAAGCTATAGCCGAAAAGCTTAGGACTGATCTCGATAAAGAAAAGAAAAAATCGAAGAAAGAGATCGACCGCTTGGGCTTGTCGATCTCAGAGACGAACAAGCTGCTCATAGAGGCACAGGCTTCAGGAAACAGCGATGAAGTCGAGCGGCTGCAGGAAACCATTGAGAAGACTAATTCTGAGCTCTCGGAGTCACTTGGCAAAATCGAGGAACTTGAGCGGCAGCTGAAGGAAGATCCGGTTGAGGTGACAGCCGCTCCGGTGGTTGAAAAAATCCCTGAAGATGTCGAGAAAGAACTCAACGAACTTAGGGAAAGGAATAAGGAACTTGAGGCCAAGGAAGCTCAACCTCAATCGGTCAATACTGCAAGCGTCAAGTTTAAGATTCACTTTGAATCACTGGTAGATGAATTCAAAGATATCCTCGCTGTGCTAGAAGAGATTGACACCGAAGAGCAAGGCAAATACAAGAGCGCTATCAAAGGATTAATTGGCAAAATGTCTGAGAAGTTGTAAGGATAGATAAAGCTAGGATTGACCTGGCTTTATCTTAGCCTTTTCTCTTAGGAGTAATGAGGTGATGGTGTGTCTGACGTTAAATGGATAAAGCTAAGCACTGGAATGTTCGAGGATGAGAAGATAGATTTCATAACAAGTCTTCCGGAATCCGACGTAATACTAGTGATATGGATTAGGCTCTTGGCCCTGGCCGGAAAGTGTAATGATGGTGGATACATTTACACCACTGAAAAAATTCCATACACGGATGATATGCTCTCGCATAAGTTCAGGAAGCCAATCAATATCGTTAAGCTGGCCTTAGAAATATTTAAAAAACTTGGCGTGATTGACTTTGACGATAATGGTGTAATGAGAGCTAACGATCTTGAGAAATGGGTGAAAATCGACAGGGATTGCACTGTGAATGACGGAAATTGGAGCGATTTACGAAGGGTTGTCCTTGAAAGAGATAACTACACATGTGTTTATTGCGGTGCCGGAGACAAACCGTTAGAAGCAGATCACGTGTTACCCAGATCAAGGGGAGGATTAGATTTAGTCGGTAACTTGGTGTGTGCCTGCATAACCTGTAACCGTTCCAAGGGTGATAAAACACCGGAAGAATGGAGGATAGAAATAGATGGCTGAAATTAAGTGGATCAAACTATATGTGGAAATGTTTGATAACCGGAAAATTAAGTTTATCAGAAAGCTACCTGAGGGCAACGACATTCTTCTTTGTTGGATAATGCTCATGGCCAGTGCTGGTAAATGCAATACGGGTGGGTACATATTCCTGACCGAAAACGTCCCCTACACGCCGGAAATGCTATCTAATGAATACGAAATCCCCTTGTCGACGATCCAATTAGCGCTAGAAACATTCAAACGTTTGAATATGGTTAATACCGACATTGACGGCTGTATTTATCTTCCGAATTGGGAGGAATATCAAAATGTCGATAGGATGTCTGAACTCAAAGAGTACAACAGATTGGCAAAGCAGAAAGAGAGGAAAAAGCAGAAGTTATTGAAAAGTGTCAATGACATGTCAATGACACTTCAAGAAGGGAAAATGGATAGCGTCAATGATGCGTCAATTCGGTCAAGACGATGTCAGGACATAGATATAGAACTAGATAAAGATTTAGATATTAACAACAACATCAACGCGCGCGAAGAAGAGGAAATCGTATCCGAAAGGTCACGGGATGCGAACGAAACACCTCAAACTGTGAACGAATTGAACGAAACCGTATCCAAAACAGAGAAAGTACACTCCAGGGACGTCGGTACCCAAGCTATCGACTGGGCAGAAAAGAACTGGGGGCGCCTGATACCTAAGGGTGAGACTGACTCAATCCTTGCATGGTGTGATGAGTTCTCCTCACGAGGGAGCCCTGATCCAGATGGTGTAGTCATTGAAGGCCTGAGGTGCTGCCTTAATGCAGATGTCCGAAACATGTTCTATCTTCGAAGGGTCCTAACCGACTGGAGAGAAGCTGGCGTCCTGACTGTGGCCGATGTCGAAACAAGAGAACTTGAGCGTAAAGGGCAAAAGGCGCACAAGCGGAATAAGGATCCGGATGATAAGCCTCCTAAGCCTCCTAAGCCTCCTGGAGGAGCAAGCAAGTACGAGAAGTTTTACCTGTGAGGTGAATTATGACAAGGGGAGTAAATATCGACGATGAACGGGCTAAGCATTACTACGATCTTGGATTACCGGATAAAGAAATAGCCGCTAAATTAGACTGCTATAAAAAAAGCGTTGCCCGATGGCGCACTATACGAGGTTTACCATCTAGCAGCAAACACGGTCGCCCAAGGAAGGATGGAACGGCAATGAGAAGCAATATAAGCCCGCGATCCTACGGGACTAAACTCCTTGAATCAAAGAGTAATTTAACTACAGTCGAGTCTCCTGTAACCTCAAGGGTTTGTGATGTCGAACACTACGAACGAACCGGAGAGATCAAATATGTTGACGAGGAGGAAAAAATCATGCCGAGTGTTGACACTATCGAAAATGCGAAACGTATGAAATCGGAATTAACAACCCTCGAATTATTTGAGGCCACTGGATCTTATAGCGATGTTGCCAAGAAGTATCTGACCAGCAAAACAACGGCCCACGCACACCTAGTACACCTTAGAAAAGTAGCGGAGCAGGAACAAAAAGCAGAGGACAAAGGACCGAGCTTGGAGGAAATTGAGAAATTCCACACAGATACTGAACCGCAGAAATTACCAAAGGTTGAGATTCAAATACCATTGGGTGGGCTTAAATTTAGCACGGAGAATACATCGGGGGAAATAGCTGGCGATTGCGCCAAGGAAGGCAATGAAGAAGCCGGTAGGGAATCCACTTACGGAGAATCTGTACCTGGACCGGATGATCATCTTAGAATTTCCATGGAAGAGCCAGAGGGCGAAGAACTGTATTGGCACCCAGAAGCAGAGGAAGAAAATGACGAAGCGGCTGAAATCTTGGGTACAGCCATAACGTCTGCAGATGTGCCCAGTGAGCTACAAGACGAGGCGGTCGATACCGTTCTAGGCAAGATAAGCACAAGCACAGGGCGTTACATTTGCGCAGATTGCGGTGGACAAGTAGATGCCGTTGGAATCTATGCGCAATCCGGATTGTGCCCTAGTTGTTCGGCGGAGTTAAACAAGCAGGTTGAAGAAATGGAGAGCCAATGGACAGGGCCTGGACGCGTAAAATCCATTGAAGAACTCTGGAAGATCGTCGAATCCGACCTAGAAATCATCCACAAAATGTATATCCAACAAGCGGAAAGCGAGTACGATAAACAATTAGTCCGAGTGATGATGGGTGGGAAGGCATGTTAAACAGAGTTGTCCTGATCGGCCGCTTAACTAAAGATCCCGAGTTGCGGTATTCTCCTTCCGGAGTTGCTATATCAAACTTCACGTTAGCCATTGATCGTAGGTTTAAGAATGCTCAAGGCCAAAAAGAAACTGACTTTATTCCATGTGTGGTATTTAAACAACTTGCCGAACTTTGTGCAAACTATTTGGCCAAAGGAAAGCTGGCTTCAGTCGACGGGAGGATTCAAGTTCGCACCTACAACGATAAGGACGGTCAAAAGCGCTGGGTCACTGAGGTTATCGCCGAAGATGTCCATTTTCTGAGTCCTAAGGGGAGCGGTGGAGGAGCACCCGCGCATACGTCAGATGGGACGCATTATGGACACGAAGTTAATCTGGACGATGATATCCCATTTTGAGTAAAAAGGAGCACTTCCATGCGTAAAAGAAAAAGTAGCTATCTTAAGCCCTATATACGCAGACGCCGTAACACGGATACCTCAGAATCTCTTAGGGAAGCTATTCGGCTGTCTCTGGCCAAAGAATGCGGGTTTAAGTACGTAATGGTCCAGCGGGGACTCAAAAGCATTATATCGGTTGGCAAGAGTAAGCATGACCTAAAACGGCAGGTTTTTATAGTCGAACGAAACAAGGACTTTGGCATATGGGCTAATAGTGTAAAGAAGATCTGCCAGGGATAAAGGTGGGGTAAAATGAGCTGGAATGAATGCAGTCAATGCATAAAAAACATTCAGCACGATGGAAAATGTCATGGCAAAGGCGGTTCTATCCCGTGTTTAATCTATGAACGTGATCCCCGCGGGGTTAGAAAGTACGACGATAATATCCAGTTTAACGTTCGATTTGGCACTGACATCCCAGTGATAGGAAAACCGAACACCGACTGGACCATAGGCGGGATTAGCAAAACCTTTACCGTAACCAAAATACTTAAGGTCGAATGGAATACCAACGCAAAAGGATTACACGGAGTACGTTTTCGGGCAGACATTTGGTATTGGTCAGATGAAAATGGGGAGCTCCCGCCCAAGAAACTGAAGTTGAGACTAGTGAAGAAGCACTGAGGAGGAAGCGGGATGGCTAAATATACAAAGGTTTGGGAGAAAGGAATCGAAACATCCACCCTTAATTTCAGAGGTCGAGACTTTACATTGACAATGGGCGTATGGGAGGAAAATGGTCCTTGTGTAGGCAAGGAAAAGGACCTCGTTAGCCAAATGGAAGAAGCCTATCCGGATGACGAAAATTTAGAGGAAATCGTAGAAGCGGTTGAATCCCTAGATGACGATTTTTACAGAGAAGCGGCGCTAGAGATGTTGAGGAGCCTTGAATGAGCAGGAGAGGTGAACATAGTGAGTAGAAACCATCGCAAGAATGCCGAGGGATACCAAGACCTTACCGCCTTTGAGGCTATTAACCGCTGTAAGGATCCCCGGCGCCAGCTCCAGGGCAAGCGGAACAAAGTTACCGGAAATTATTTCGAAAACATGATCTCAGCTGCCTGTTCTTTCTACCGCGAGAAGAACCTCGCACACATCGAAAAGACACCAGAGCCAATGAAGGTACTCCAGCCAATGACTCGTCAGCCGGGGAAGTTTATCGCCTGCTTTGAAAAAGCCGCTCAACCGGATTACAAGGGAACACTCCAGGGAGGCCAGGCAATAGTCTTTGAGGCAAAACACACAGACAATGATCGAATTGAGCGGGGAAGAGTCACGCCGGAACAAATTGACTGCCTGGAAAAGCATCATAAATTAGGCGCACTGGCTTTTGTATTTGTATCCTTTGGATTCAAGAGTTTCTTTAGAATACCATGGACTGCCTGGCGTGACATGAAGGAGATATATGGCCGGAAATACCTCAAAGCTGAAGAACTCGAGGGCTATCGGCTTCCGGAACTAGGTGGAGCGATTAAGTTGTTGAGCGGCATCGTCTAGCCGGCTAAG
>Ga0326727_10028508_pt1 | contig 10144 bp, 5 predicted proteins | sample MB2enrmetagenome_FD_207643 | JGI IMG/M metagenome (GOLD analysis project Ga0326727, IMG submission 207643) | Lab enriched peat soil microbial communities from McLean, Ithaca, NY, United States - MB29MY | ecosystem: Environmental > Terrestrial > Soil > Wetlands > Peat | place: USA: New York...
CCCACCGCGCCCTGCTCACCACCGTTTGGGGAGCGCAGTCGGCCCACCAGCCGGAGTATTTGCGCGTCTTTGTCGGCCAGTTGCGCAAGAAGCTCGAGGCCGAAACCGGCAAGCAGTATATTCAGACAGAGCCCTGGGTCGGCTATCGCTTCGTCCCTGAGGGCTGGAGCGGCAACGAGGAGTGACGCCCAGGCATGAATCGCGGGAGGCCGCAGCGATGCGGACTTCAGTTCCTTATTGGTTTCGAGGGCGCTTTTTCCGCTCTTTCAATGCCCTTACGCTTTTTTTAGGGAATCCTTTCGATACTCAAACGAGGCGTGAACCAGAATCGTTCTTGTGCGGCGATTCCGGTTTGCCGGCAAACAGCCGCTCCGGGGTCCAAGCTGGACGGCATATTCCGTACCAAGCCTGGCTGGCGTCAAGCCAGCCGGAACTGTGAGATTTGCGATGCAAGATCTAGTGATGTTGCTGTTCACGGCAGTTTTCTTCGCCTTGGCGTTTCTCTACGTCGTGGCCTGCCAGAAGTTGAGGTAGCCCCCATGCAAATCGACATCTACACGGCCGTTGCCCTGGTTATTTCCGTCCTGCTGCTCGGTTACCTGACCCTCACCCTGCTTTTCCCGGAGAAGTTCTGACATGACCGCCAACGGCTGGTTGCAGTTTGCCATCTACTCCTTGATCCTGCTTGCAACCGTTCGTCCGGTGGGGGTCTATCTGGCCCGCGTGCTGGAGGGTGAGCGCACCTGGCTCGATCCGGTGCTCCGCCCCATCGAGCGGCTCATCTACAGGCTCTCCGGCGTAAATGACAAAGACGAGATGAACTGGCGTGAGTACGCCTTTGCGGTGCTGGGCTTCTCAGCCGTCACCATGTTGCTCACCTACGCCATCGAGCGTCTGCAGAACCACCTGCCGTGGAACCCGCAGGGTCTGGCCGCCGTTGGGCCGGACCTGGCCTGGAACACCGCCGCCAGCTTTACCACCAACACCAACTGGCAGTCGTATACGCCCGAGACCACCATGAGCTATCTCACCCAGATGGCCGGCCTGGCGACGCACAACTTCTGGTCGGCGGGAGTGGGGATTGTGGTGGCCGTAGTCCTGATCCGCGGCATCAAGCGGACGACCTCCAGTACCATCGGCAACTTCTGGGTCGACATGACGCGCACGCTGCTCTATATCCTGCTGCCTGCGTGTCTCATCTATGCGCTGCTGCTGATCGGCCAGGGTGTTCCGCAAAACCTCCACGCCTATACCACCGCCCATCCCCTCGAACAGCCCTCTCAAATCCAGACCATTGGGCAAGGGCCTGTCGCATCGCAGGAGGCGATCAAGATGCTGGGCACCAACGGGGGCGGATTCTTCAATGCCAACAGCGCCCATCCGTTCGAGAACCCCACACCGTTTTCCAACTTCCTCCAGATCCTGTCGATCTTCATCATTCCGGCAGGGCTCACCTATACGCTGGGCCGCATGACCGGCTCGCCGGGCCACGGATGGGCGGTGCTGGCTGCCATGTACGTGCTTTTTGCCGCAGGATTCACGACCGTCTATTGGGCCGAGTCGCATCCCCATCCGCTGATTCACGGCGCCTCGCAAACCGGCACAGCCACGGCTCCTGCCGGGAACATGGAGGGCAAGGAGGTGCGCAACGGCATCGCCGAAAGCTCACTGTTCGCCACCATCACCACCGACGCCAGTTGCGGCGCAGTCAACACCATGCACGACTCGCTCACTCCACTGGGCGGCATGGTGGTGCTCATCGACATCATGATGGGCGAGGTGGTCTTCGGCGGCGTGGGGTCGGGCTTGTACGGCATTCTGATCATGGTCGTGCTCTCGGTCTTCATCGCCGGACTCATGGTGGGCCGCACGCCTGAGTATCTGGGCAAGAAGATCGAAGCCTACGACGTGAAGATGTCCATGCTCTACGTGCTCATCTTCCCGCTCATCATCCTCTCGCTCACCGCCGCCTTCATCCTTTCGCCTACCATAGGCCTTTCCAGCTTGAACAACCAGGGTCCCCACGGACTCACCGAGATTCTCTACGCTTACACCTCCGGGGCGGGCAACAATGGTTCGGCCTTTGCCGGACTGAACGCCAACACCTGGTGGTACAACGTGGCGCTGGGCTGGGACATGCTCGCCGGCCGCCTTCTCATGATGATCCCGGTGATTGCTCTAGCCGGCAACCTGGCCCAGAAGAAGAGCATTCCGCCCTCTGCCGGCACCTTCCAGGTGAACACGGCGCTCTTTGCCGTGCTGCTGGTGGGCGTGATCGTGATTCTGAGCGCGCTTACCTTCTTCCCGGCGCTGAGCCTGGGACCGATTCTGGAGCATCTGCTACTTCACGGCAATCCTGCACAGCTTTTCTAACCGATACCGCACAGGACAAGGCAAACGGACTGTCATGCTTGAAAAAAAGAGTCTCTGGAATACGGAAATCATCGGTCAGGCGCTTCTGGACTCGGTGCGCAAGCTCGATCCCCGCTGGATGGTCAAGAACCCGGTGATGTTTGTGGTCGAGGTGGGCAGCGTGCTTACTTCGGCGCTGCTCATCGACAACACCGTCCACCATCGCCTCGGCTTCGGCTTCAACTTGCAGATCACCCTCTGGCTGTGGTTCACGGTGCTCTTCGCCAACTTTGCCGAGGCCATGGCCGAAGGGCGCGGCAAAGCCCAGGCCGACACGCTGCGCAAGGCCAAGGGCGAGACCATCGCCAAGCGCTACACCGCCGACGGCGGCTTTGAGGACGTGGCCAGCGGCCTGCTGCGCCTGGGCGACATCATCTACGTCGCGGCCGGCGCCTACATCGCCGGCGACGGCGAGGTCATCGAGGGCGTGGCGTCAGTGGACGAGTCGGCCATCACTGGCGAGTCGGCGCCCGTAATCCGCGAGGCCGGCGGCGACCGCTCGGCCGTCACCGGCGGGACAAAGGTCTTGTCGGACTGGATCAAGGTCCGCATCACCTCCAACCCCGGCGAGACCTTCCTGGACCGCATGATCGCCCTGGTCGAGGGCGCTACACGGCAGAAGACCCCCAACGAGATCGCCCTCAGCATTCTGCTCTCCGGCCTGACCATAGTCTTTCTGCTCGCCGTGGTCACCTTGCAGCCCTTCGCCATCTACTCGAAGGCCCCGCAAGACGTCTTCGTTCTGGTCTCGCTGCTGGTCTGCCTCATCCCCACCACCATCGGCGGCCTGCTCTCGGCTATCGGCATCGCCGGCATGGATCGCCTCGTCCAGTACAACGTGCTGGCCATGAGCGGACGGGCCGTCGAAGCCGCCGGCGACGTGAACACCCTGCTCCTCGACAAGACCGGCACCATCACCCTGGGCAACCGTCAGGCCACTGAGTTCTTCCCCGCCCCCGACGTCAGCCAGGAGCGCATGGCCAATGCGGCGCAACTTGCCTCGCTCTCCGACGAAACCCCCGAAGGCCGGTCCATTGTCGTCCTGGCCAAGGAGAAGTACAATCTGCGCGGCCGAGACCTGGCCGGCATTCATGCCGAGTTCGTTCCCTTCACCGCCCAGACCCGCATGAGCGGGGTCAACCTGCCCGGCACCCGCATCCGCAAAGGCTCAGTGGACGCCATTGCCCGCTTCCTCGAGGAGCAGGGATCGCAGTTGCCCCAGAAGGTCCGCGAACAGGTGGAAGAGATCGCCCGCGCCGGCGGCACTCCGCTGGTGGTGGCGGAAAACGCTGCCGCGCTGGGCGTCATCTACCTCAAGGACATCGTCAAGGGCGGCCTCAAGGAGCGTCTCGCCCGCCTGCGCGCCATGGGCATCCGCACCATCATGATTACCGGCGACAACCCGCTGACCGCCGCCGTGATTGCCCGCGAGGCCGGCGTGGACGATTTCCTGGCCGAGGCCAAGCCCAAGGACAAGATGGACCTGATCAGGCGTGAGCAGGGCAAGGGCAAGCTGGTGGCCATGACCGGCGACGGCACCAACGACGCTCCCGCCCTGGCCCAGGCCGATGTGGGCGTGGCCATGAACTCCGGCACTCAGGCCGCCAAGGAAGCCGGAAACATGGTCGATCTGGACTCCAACCCCACCAAGCTCATCGAGATCGTGGAGATCGGCAAACAACTGCTGATGACGCGCGGCGCGCTGACCACCTTCTCCATCGCCAACGACGTGGCCAAGTACTTCGCCATCATCCCCGCCATGTTCGCCGGCGTCTTCCCGGTGCTGGGCGCGCTCAACATCATGTTCCTGCACTCGCGGGAATCGGCCATTCTCTCTGCGGTCATCTTCAACGCGGTCATCATCGTGGCCCTCATTCCGCTGGCTCTCAAGGGCGTCAAATACGAGCCCAAAGCCGCCGACATTTTGCTGCGCAACAATCTGCTCATCTACGGCGTGGGCGGCATCATCATTCCGTTCATCGGCATCAAAGCCATCGACATGTTTCTGGTAGCCGTGCATCTGGCTTGAAATGGGCGGGCTTGAGCCCCGCAAGGAGATTCACCGTGCATTCCGTCTGGAAGACCTCGATTCGCTTCACCCTGGTTACAGCGGTCCTGTTGGGCATCGGCTATCCGCTCGTCGTCACCGGCATCGCCGCCGTGATCTTCCCCCACAAGGCCGCCGGAAGCCTCATCCAGCTCAAGGACGGAGCGGTCATCGGCTCGGAGCTTCTCGCCCAGAGCTTCACCTCGGACAGGTACTTTCATCCCCGCCCTTCGGCCGCCGGCAACGGCTACGACGCTGCCAACTCCGGCGGCTCCAATCTGGCCCAATCCTCGAAGGCCCTGGTAGACCGCATTCAGGGTTCCATCGACACGCTCGCCAAGGAGAACCCCGGCAAGCCCGTGCCCATCGATCTGGTCACCACCTCCGCCTCCGGCCTCGATCCCGACATCACCCCCGACGCCGCCTACTTCCAAGCGCCGCGCGTCGCCAAGGCCCGCGGCATCGCCGAAGACCGCATTCGCCAGCTCATCGAGCGGCACATTACCAGGCGGCAGTTGGGCATCCTCGGCGAACCCCGCGTCAACGTTCTTCTCCTCAACCGCGACCTCGACAACCTCCCCAAGTAGCCTCCCCAAGCCGGCTTCCCCGCCCCGCTCCCAGAAACACGCTGGCCCTTCCCGAAGGAAGGGCCAGCGCGCCGCGCCTGTTTGTGCGAACTAATTCACGGTCACCGTGAACGTGGTTGACACGGCCGGCGAGACAGAGGGGGTTCCGGTTCCCTGCACCAGGAAGGTGTAGGTTCCCGCTGTCGTTCCTGGATCGCTCTGACCTCCGCCTCCGCCGCTGCTGCCACCACCGCCGCCACAAGCGCTCAAGCTGCCCAGCGCCGCCATCAGCACCAGAACGCCCAGCATCTGACGCCAACTGCGCCGCCGCGCCGGAATCCCGAAGAAGATCAGCAGCGCCAAAACCGCTCCGCCGCCGGCTCCCATCCAGCCCTTGCCGGGCAGGTCACGATAGCGGAGGGACGCGCTGCTGGTTGCCGTCGTACTCACCGTGAAGACCACTGTCCCGCTCGATGTGCCACCGCTTAGCGCGATCCCTGGCGCCCCCCCGCCGCTGCAAGAAGCCGAATCTCCACCGCTGGCCGTAGTGCTCTGCAGTTGGCAGGTCAGGGTCACCGTCCCGGTGTAGCCGGCCATCGAACTCACTGTTACGGTTGCGGTTGCGCTTGCTCCGGGTGCGATGCTGGTAGCGGGACTGATCACGGGAGCAGGCTGGTTCAGCGTAAAGGTCGACTCCGTCACGGTCACCGTAGTGGTGCCGCTCAACGGCGCGTAAGCGCCGTCGCCGCTGTACGCTGCCGTCAGGATGTCAGGCCCGGAGTTCAGCGTGCCAGCCGGAATCGTGAATTGGTAGCTCCCGTTTACCAGCGCCCCTGACAAAGGCGAAGTGGCGCTAATGCCGCCGCCCGACAGCTTCACCGTTCCGGTCGGCGGAATAACGCCATTACCACCCACCGTCACCGTCACGTTCAAGCTGGCATTGGAGTTCAGGGTCGTCGATGCCGGTGTCACGGTAATTGTGGGCGTCAACTGGGCAACCGTAATAACCGTCACCGTGGCCGTGCTGGAGGGCACTGCCGCATAGACCCCATCCCCTCCGTAACTGGCGGTCAAGGTGTCCACCATGCCAGTTGCGGAGCCAGGCAGGCTGTTCGCCGGGATCGTAAGCAGCGCGCTGCCGTTCGAGAGCGTTGCCGTTCCGGAGTAGAGCGATCCCGAGGCCGTCAGCGTCACCGTGCCTGTCGGCGGCACTCCACCGGCCGGCGAGCTGGCCGCCGTCACGGTCACATCCAGCGTATTGTTCGAATTGATGCTGTTCTGCGCCGGCGTGACCGTCACCTTTGCCGCGGCAGTGCCCACGGTCGCCGGCCACGCCTTTACCACGTTGGCCACGTTCAGCGATCCCAGCCCGGTAGCCAGATCGTAGCCCGCGCCCGCGCTGTAGCCGGGAAGGAGGCCAATTATATCGGCGTACCCTAAGGTGGAGGATGTCGCCGTGCAGTTGGGAGTCCCATCGGTGGCATCGCAGGGCTGCGCGTTGGTGTACTCGTCGATGTCGTTGAAGTAGCAACTGCTTGATGTCGTGCCCGTCTCCGCGCTGCAGCTTCCGTAGCCGGACTGGCCCTGTTTGGCGGCGAGCGTGTAGAGCTCTGGATTGGCGAATCCCTGCGCCGCCCCGGTCTTCTGGTTGACCAGCGCCATTACGCCGGCCATCGCCGGCGTCGCCACCGAGGTTCCGCCCACTTCCTGCGCGATCGGCTCGGTCTTGCTGTCATAGCTACAGGTTCCATCCTGAGAAACGCAGATCAGGTAAGCGCTACTGGAGACGTAGCCGTCAGAGGCGAAAAAGCTGACGTCCGGAATGTCGCGCACCCCATCGCTGGGAATGCCGGGAATGTTGGCGTTGGTTTGCCAGTTCGGCTTGGGCCAGCCATTGTTGACAAGGGCAATCGAAGCCTGCGCGGCCCCTGTGTCGGGGTTGGTGGTGGCGCCAGTGCTGGCAGCCGGGGTGCATGCCCCCATGGTCGTGTTCGTGTAGAGCGGCGAGGTGCTATTGTCAACGCACCCGCTCGCCCCTCCGCTTCCGCCTACCACCTCCACGAGATACTCAAGGTAGGGATAGGTAATCCCAAGACCCTCAGTCCCATACGCATAATTGAAGCTGTAATCGTAAATGAAGTTGCAGGCCTGCTCCAGGTTCGTAACGCCGTTAGAGCCTGAGCTGGGAATGCCATAGATATAGTTGGCTGAATCCTGCACCCACTTCAGAGTGAGCGGATTGGCGCAACTTTCGTTCCAGGGAACCTCGGGCACGTAACCCATGCCCGGGCCGGAGGCATTCACGCTGGCCCCGGTCGCTGCATTGTTCGTCGAATTCCAATAGGGCGAGGCGACGCACTCGGGTTCGGAGCTGGAAAATCCCCCCGCAATGTCCGGGTTGCACCAGTTCAGATCCGTCCCTCCCACCGCCGTGTTGTACGGAGTGGAGGCGAGACCGCTCACCGTCAATCCGTCAAATGCGACTTCCTCCCCGTCGTCGCAGGAGGCCGAGCCGGAGTCGCCCGCCGCCACAAACACCGCGATCCCCTCCGCCGCGGCCTGTTGCCAAAGATCGTAGTACTCCACATTCCCGGCCGTGCCGAGGCCCAGTTCGCACGCGCCGTAACTCACGTTCATGACGTGAACGCCGTAAACGGGAGACGAGGGGTTGCTGACGTTGTTGACGATGTAACTCTCCGAATCGTAAAGATTGTCGTCGGACGCCGAAGCTGGGTAGGACGCGACCAGGACGATCTGCGCGTTCTTGGCGATCGATCCCGACCACTCCACATCCAGTGAATTCTCGAGCAGGTCGTCGATTCCGCAGAGTGCTGTCGAGCTCGTGCTTGTGCAGACCGTGAGAGGCTGGCTGTTGCCGGAAACGCGGATCGGCGTATTGGCCGGATTGCCGGTCGGAAGGCCGAAGAAGTTACGGAAAGTAGCTACATCGTTGTTGCCGTTGGCCCCGGTTTCCCCCGTTTGCCCAACATCGATATCGGTTGTTCCCGCAATGGCGATGGTCTGCCCGCTGCCGTCGATGGGCGTGGCCGCATTCCACAGCGGAAGAATGTTGTAGATGGTGGCAAAGTCCCACGGCCCCACATCCTCCACGATGTAGGGGTATTGGCCGGTCACGTTGATGCCGAACTGCGGCTGAGCTGTCACCGCCGTCTTGGCCGCCAGCCCTGAAGCCGCGGAGATCCCACCCGAGACCGCCGCTCCACTCGCAACCCGCCGCCATTTCCCTGAGGTTGCATCCCTCTGAACAGCGCTTCCCAGGTGGTGCGCCGGCCGCGGGAAGAAGTTGTGCAGCGCCTTCACGCCCACCACCACCGGGGCAAGCGCCGCCGGAATCTGCGGGTCGCTCATGTTGGCGATGTGCGGCACGCCCTTCACGCTCAGGTTGTGAATCTCGGTGTGGAAGGCGTTCTCCACCTGCGACGCCCTCCCGCTGAAGCGGATCGTCAGCCGATCTTTGCTCACCGCGTCCACCGAGAAACCATGCCCGGTCAGCCAGTTGGAGATGGTGGCAACGTCGGTCTGGGAGGGGCCGAAGTTCTCGCCTACCTGCTCGGGAGTGAGCCACTGATGGAAATCGGGCGAGGCCGGGTCGTACTGGCTGGCCACAAACTTGTCGAAGGCCGCCTGCTGCTCAGGGCTGCGGCTCAACACCAGGATCAGGTCGGTCATGGGCAGGTCGGGGCTGACCCGGCCCAGATCGTTCCGGGCGTTTGCCGCCGGGTGCGTATTGCCCTTGAGGGTCACAAGCTGGCTTTCGTCGATCCGATCGACGATCCGTACGGTGGGCGCGAATTGCTGGGCCATCGCCGCTGTTCCGCAGAGCAGCGCGCCGGCCAATGCACAAAGGGGGAGCGAACGCATCATACGCATAGTGTTTTCCTGGACCCTTCCTTCGGAGAAGATTCCGAAACAAGCGAAAAGTTGCAGTTCCGATCGAGAAACATCGATGCACCGGCATTGGGGACATTGGGAAGGCTCCCACCCCGGTTCCTGTCCACCCGTCCCTGGACTGCGGCGGAAGTGAACTCGAAACCGCATCGAAGCGCCATTGGGGACTTAAATGCGCGCCGATGCGGCTGGCGAGAGCAGGCATCCTGATTAGACGCAAACCGCGCGGCAAAGTTGACCTGCGCTGGAACCCGTGCCGGATGCCTTTCAGCAAGCCGGTCGCGGCGCCAGGGTAGCAGCAACCAGGCCTGATTCAGATCTTCTGAGTGAAGATCCTCGCCCGTCAACCGCGGCTCCAGACGGATGCTCATCCAGAAACAACCTCTTGCCGTATGGGAAAACCCCTTCGCGGAACACTCCTGGAGGTAACACAAAGACCCGCAAAGCACGAAGCCGCGCGCCCCCCGGGCCGGAGAAATGCCCGGTTTCGTTGGTTCATGTTTCTTGAGGGAGCGCCGATAAGACCTCTGTCGGCCCCGTACTGCCGGTCAGGGCCAAGGAGGCGAGGCACGTTGAGATCCATGCAGAGCGCCGCTCAATTCCAGCCCCAGTCCTCAGTCTCCAGCCTTACGCTTGTGGAGTTGGACTCCTCATGCGCGACGCAGGTTGTGGGCGTGAGCGCGGCCTGGCGTAAGCTGCTCATGCAGGCAGAGATGACCGCGCCGCATCTGCAGGTGGCCGCCATCGAAGGCGAGCACGGCACCGGCAAACAGACCCTGGCCCGCTACCTTTTCAGCCGCTCACCGCTGGCCGGGTCCAGCTTCCAGAGGCGCGATGCCCGTGAATGGCTGGTCACCGACGCGGATCCGGCTACGCTTGGGGGCTTTACCTATCTCGATCGAGTGGATCTGCTGGCTCCGCCCGGCCAGGGGCTGCTTCTGGGCGTTCTCAAGGCGCTCCAGGACCGTCCTCCAGGGCGCGCCGTGGTGCTGGCCTCCTCGCAGACCCCGTTGCGGCAGATGGTCGGCCAGGGACTCATTCTGCCTGACCTGGCCTTCAGGCTCTCCGCCGTCCGGTTCGCCATTCCCCCCTTGCGTCAGCGCCGCGAGGATATCGCCCCGCTCGCCCAGGCGCTGCTCGACCGCTTCTGCAACCGCTACCAGCAGCGGCCCGTCATGCTGGGGCCCGGCGCGCTGGCCCGGCTTCTCCA